>Ga0210057_1000425_pt1 | contig 69872 bp, 77 predicted proteins | sample CryGeyCG2114_010_2_FD_183968 | JGI IMG/M metagenome (GOLD analysis project Ga0210057, IMG submission 183968) | Groundwater microbial communities from aquifer - Crystal Geyser CG10_big_fil_rev_8/21/14_0.10 (SPAdes) (version 2) | ecosystem: Environmental > Aquatic > Deep subsurface > Groundwater ...
CTGATTTTTTTGAAAAAATTATTTGATTAATTAAATTAATAAACTTGTTTTATTTTTTATCTTATGTTAAAAGTCGGGCTTGAAGTTCACGGATATATTAATACAAAAGAAAAATTATTTTGTTCTTGCAAGGCAGAGCACGGAGCAAAGCATTCAATGCCCAACACAAATATTTGTCCTGTTTGCACTGCACAGCCAGGAGCAAAACCAATGGCGCCGAATTCAGAAGCAGTAAAAAAAGCAATTCAGATTGGATTGATTTTGAGTTGCAAAATAAATGAAAAATTAATCTGGTTTAGAAAACATTATGACTGGCCTGATTTGCCAAAGGGTTATCAAAATACTTTGTCAGGACCGCACGCAATTCCTGTCGGAGAAAAAGGAAATTTTGAAGGAATAAAAATTACAGAGTGTCATCTTGAAGAAGACCCTGCTGCATGGAATCCAAAAACTGGTGAGATTGATTATAACCGTTCAGGAAGTCCGTTGATTGAAATTGTTACAGAACCTGATTTCTCGTCGTCAGAGCAGGTTGTTGAATGGTTAAAACAATTAATCACAACTCTTGATTACATAAAAGCAAGTGATAAAAAATCAGGGATAAAAGCAGATGTAAATGTATCTGTATCTGGAGGGAAGAGGATTGAAATTAAGAATATAAATAGTTTGAAAAAAATCCAAAAGGCAATTGAATATGAATTTTCAAGACAAAAAAAAGAAAAACCAAAATTCCAGGAAACACGAATGTTCGACGACAAAAAAGGTATAACAAAACTAATGCGAACAAAAGAACAGGCACAGGATTATCGGTTTGTTTCAGACCCTGACTTGCCGACGTTGATTATAAAAAGAGACGAAATTGAAAAAATAAAAAAACAACTTCCAGAAACCCCGCGAGAAAAATTAAACAAGTTAATTAAAAAATATAAAATTCCAGAGAATAATGCAAAAATACTGACGAGAAAACTGGAAATTGTTGAATTTTTTGAGAAAATAATTTCAAAAACAAATCCAAAACTTGCAATTCGCTGGACAACAGAAGAACTGCTTTCTGTTCTGAATTACAACAAAAAAGAACTTGAAGAAATTGAAATTCAGCCAGAGCATTTTATTAAACTTCTGAAACTTATTGAAGAGAAAACAATAACTGAATTAAGAGCAAAAGATATTCTGCGAAGCTGGAAAGAAAAATCATCGTCGCCAAAATTAAAAGGGCAAGAACAAATTAGCGATTCAGATGAAATAAAAAAAATAGTTGAGAAAGTCATTAAAGAAAATCCAAAAGCAGTTGAGGATTATAAAAACGGCGAGGAAAAATCATTGAATTTTTTAATCGGGCAGGTTATGAGGTTGAGTGAGAAGAGGGCGGATTATGGAATGGCGAGGGAGATTTTGGAGAAAGAATTTAAGTGAGTATATTACTATAGTAAAGTATTTAAAGCAATAAAGATTTTATTAATATGTCAAAAAAAGAGATTAAATTATTTGAATGTAAATGTGAAAGATGTGGACATAAGTGGATAACAAGGAATCAAGAAATACCAATAGTATGCCCAAAATGTAAAAACCCTTATTGGGATAAACCAAAAACTAAATTTACTAAAAACGACAAAAAGAAAAAATGAAATCCCAATTATTAAAAAGATATGAAATAAAAGGCATGAAAGATTGGAAAGGAGTTAATGCAGATTTAATTATAACAGACCCCCCTTTTGGTATTCAGTTCAGCGGTAAAAATGGGAATTATCACAGAAACTCTGAAAATGTTGTTGATGGTTATGTAGAGTGGAGTGTTAATGAATATGGGCAGAAAATAAAAGAATTATTAGAATCAATAAGAGATAATTTAAAATCAAGCGGGCAAGCTTTAATTTTTTCTGGATGGAACAACAGCAATTTAATCCATAACGAAATTATGAAATTTGGTGGATTAACATTAAGAGGAAAAATGTATTGGACTTATAATTTTGCACCTGCCTGCAAATTAAAACCTGCTCATAATGTCTATGAGATTTTCGCTTAAGGTTTTTAACGAAATATTTATAACAAACAAAACTCTTAACATCTCATGATTCAAGAAATTAAAATTGACGAATTAACTGCTGAAATAATAAATAAAATCCTTAAATCTTCAAAGACAAAGATAATTAATCCAGTTGCTTTTTTAGCATCTTTAAATTTTCTTTTGAGAGATAAAAAGATATTTACGAGGAAAGAATTGGATGAGGAATATAAACAATCTGTAAAAGAAGTGAAAAATTATACAAAATCGGACTTGAATATTGGGGGAAGATTTCATTCAAATACTTATCCAGATAGAATGGCAAGCAAATACGGGGCATTTGTAATCTTGCCCAAAAATAAATTAAAATTACCTGATTTTATTATTAACCAAGATAAAAAGAGAATACAACAGATTAAACAAATTTTATTAGATAGAATTTTGGATGTTCAAAAAATAAAAATTGGCAATTTACAACTAATTGACCAAGATTCAAAAAGGATTAAAATTGCTAAAGAGAAAAATCAATTTATCAATTTTTTAACTAATGAATTGAAGTCGTCTGCGAATGGTTTTGAGATTACTTGCTTTGCAATTCTGAAAGTCTTTTTAGAAAAATTTGCCTGCAAACTTTATAGAAATTCAAGAACAAATGCCAGAGATTCTGGAATAGATATATCTACGAATTTCGGAGTTGCTTATCAAGTTAAAAAATTTAAACTTAAGGAAGAAAAAGAAGTTAATAAAATATTAAAAGAAATTAAAACTAATTTTGACAAAGACAGAATTCAGGACGGAAAGTTAGTTCTTGTTCTTGAAGATATTGATTCTAATTTTAAACATTTGATTTTGGGGAAGAACATTAAAATGTTTAGATTATCAGAAATTCTAAAATTTGCTGAGCAAATTGAGGAAGTAGAAGATAAAATGAAAGTTTTGAGAGTTATTTACGAAGAAAATAAAAGAGAATTAAAAAGTGATATCTAATGAAAAATTTTTATCTGATAAAATTTGATAAAACAATTAAAGAAGATTTTTTAGTTGATATTGTCAATAATATCTTAAAGAATCTTTACCATAGAAACTATTTCTTTTATTTAGATGATGTTTTAATTGGAAAAAGAGAATATTATTTTATCTTTGGAGGAGATACTAAATTTGGGATTTTGATAAGTGAAATAAATAATTTTTTAAAGATTAATAGTCATAAAATTATCAACTGAAAATCTTGACCAAGCCCCTCTTTCTTCCCTCGCTTTTTCATATTTTGATTTACCACCTTTAATCTCCTCGTGCCATTTGTAAAAAGTCCTATCTAAATCATTATACTCTGCCTTTCCAAGAACCATAATAATAATTATATATCCATATTCTTGCAGTGCTTTTAAAATCGCTTCAGTATCATTAATTACTGATTCTTTAACTTTTGAGTTTGATATATGGGTTTTGAAATCAAAAGGGACTTCTAAAAATCCATCAAACGAAGTTCTACCATATCTTATCTTATGAAATTCCATAATATCTTTCAAATATCTATCGCATAAAGATTCAAAATACCATCCAATCCATTCCATTTGTTTCCAATTCCTGCCATCATTATTTTTCATATCTAAAATAGATTTTTTTCCATCCCATTTTTTCGGAATTTGTTTAAGATTTTCTAAAATAAGATTTATGCTTTCCTCTTTAATCATAAAATCGTTAAGAAAAAATATTATAAAAACTTATCTCCAATCTCACCCAGAAAATTTCTCCTCAATTATTTGACTAATTGGTTTTCCTGTTTTCTTTTTCAATTCTTTTAATTTATTTATCGTCGCTACTGACAAAGTTATGTCAATTCTCTTTCTTTGAAACGGAAGCTCGTGTGTCTTGTCATAGTTTTCCAAAATTTCAAAGGATTCTTTGTTCTCTTTCAAAATTTGTTTTATTTCACTATTTTTCATACACATAAATAATTCTTAGATATATTAAATCTTCTCAATTCCCCTCGCAATCCTCAACATCAATTCATCTTTCCATTTATCACAAGCAATCTGCATGCCGACAGGAATTCCCTGAATTTTTCCAACAGGCAAACTCATTGCACAATTGCCGACGATATTCATAACACAAGTTAATGCATCATATTGGAACATTTCCTGAATTGAAATTTTTTCTCCGATTTTGTGAGGCAGTCGCGGAACAACAGGCGAAATCAAACAATCAAATTTTCTAAAAACTTTTTCAAATTCTTTTTGCAACAAAGCCCGGACTTTTAGTGCCTGATTGTAATATCTTCCTTTATGTTCTGCTTTTGTGATTTCACTTCCACCAAGAATTCTCCGCAGAACCTCTGGCCCGCAAACATCCTCAATCTTTTTTCCATAACGCCTGCCGTCAAATCTTCGTGTTGCTGAAAAAAACTCAACATAAACAATTGGAAAATATGTTGCAATCGCCAGCTCAAGATAAGGAATTTTCACTTTCTCAATCTTCCATTTGTATTTCTCACTTGCTTTTTTAATTTTATCGTCGATTAAATTCTGAATTCTCTTGTCACTAATAGGAAAATCAAGCAAACCAATTTTCAAATTTTTCGGTGTCTCTTCAATTTTTTTCAAGTCAATTTTCCCGCTCTCTTGTGAAATTGCATCGCAATCATCTTTTCCAGAAATCACACTTAACAACAATACAGCGTCAGAAACATTTTTTGCAATAGGTCCAATCTGGTCAAAACTCATGCACATATCAATTAAACCATAACGAGATACAGAACCATAAGTTGGCTTTACACCAACGACTCCGCAGTGCGACGACGGAACCCGAATGCTTCCTCCAGTATCACTCCCCAATGCCATGTCGCAAAAACCAGCAGCTACACTTGCGCAACTTCCCGACGACGAACCACCAGCAACTAAATCTAAATTTACAGGATTTCTCGTCGCGCCAAATGCACTTGTCTCGCCACTCCAACCGCACGCAAATTCATCCATGTTAGTCATTCCCAAAATAATTCCCCCTTCCTCCTTGATTTTTTTAATCACACTTGCATCATACGGTGACTTGTAATTTTCCAGAACTTTCGAACCGCACGACGCTGTCAACTCCGCAACATTAATATTTGCTTTCACTGCAATAACTTTTCCAGACAGCAAACCTTTTTTAGAATTCTCAATCGGTGCAACTTGCAAAAGTGCATTTATTTTTTTTCCTTTTTTGTCGTTCTTTTCAATTTCAGAAATGTACTTTTTTAACTCACTCACCATTCCTTTCTCTCCCCGACGATAAAATCCCCTTTTTTTTCAGGCGCGTTTTCAAAAAAGATTTCTCTGTCAATTTCACTGCATTTAATTTCTCCTTCTTCTCTCTGTCCGTCTCTAATTTCAGTAAAACTCTCTCCAAAATTACTCTTTACTTTTTCAAGTTGTTTAGAAAAATTCTCAATAATCTTTTTTGCCTGTTTTTGAATTTCTTTTTTTTCTTTTTCTGATATTTTTCGAAATAAAAAATTACTCATAAAAATAATAGGATTAGAAGTTTTTAAGATTATTTGATTTCAACAGTAAAATAATCCTCGCAACAACCAGCATTTATCACTTCTGTTTTTCCAATATTCTTTTTTCCTTTTCCCTCGTGAATATGCCCGCAAAAAACATATTTTGGTTGATATTTTTTAATATAATCTAAAATAACTTTGCTACCAGCATGTTTTCCTTTCCAGTGTTTTGGAGCAAATTTTGCAGTAACTTTATCTAAAATTCCATAAGGAGGCTGATGACAAACTAAAATATCAATTTTATTTTTAGCAAACCATTTCAAAATTCTTCTTGCCTTTGCTGTTTCTTTTCTTGCTCTTTTCATCATTTCTTTATTTCCGCTGTAAAATTCCTTAATCCAATTAACATCAAGAAAATATTCCAGAAAACCAATTTTCAATCCTCTAATATTTCTAATATTATTTTTAACAAGAGAAAAATTTCTTATTTTTCTCAAATCACGATTTAAATATGGTAATTTTATTCTATATTTTTTTTCATCCTTTTTAATTCCTTCATCATTATTCCAAACATTTCCCATAATTGAATAAGTTGGGGCAATTCCAGAATAAAACTTTGCTACCTTTATTGCTGAATCATAAACTTCGAATAATTCTTTTTTAATTTTCCCCCTTGTTTCCTTTAATTCAGGCAAACCTTTTTTTCTTCTTTCAATATTTCTAAAAGCCAATTTCCTTGCTAAATCTGATTTTCCCAAATCACCAGTGATGATAATTAAATCAATATCTTTAGGAATTTTCCCAATCAGTTTTCCGTGCGGGTCCCCAACAACTAAAATTCTCATAAAAAATAAAACAAAAAACAATTTAAAAATTCTTTGACTTATTCGTCGTCTTCGTCAAAGTCAGAATCATCGTCTTCATCTTCTGATTCGTTTTCATCATATTCGTCTTCTGGCATTTGAATACCTCCGATTTTATAAGAGTTCTACAAAATGTAGACAAATCCTTATTCTTTAAATTGTTTTTAAATATTTCCATACATCAATAAATAGGAACAAATATAGAAAAAAGTTTAAAAATATGAATTTACAGCGATGAAATTAAGGCACCAACCTATCCCTGTCTCTCGGAAACAAGCATGCTTCGCGAATATTATTCAAACCCAAAATTAACATAGTTAATCTTTCCAAACCCATCCCCCAACCTGCATGAGGCGGAGCACCGAACCTGAAACTATCAATATAACTTTTGAAATCCTTGGGGTTCAGATTTTTTTCTTTTAATCGCTTTTCCAATAATTTCGGAATATGAACTCTCTGCCCACCAGAACTTATTTCCATCCCCTGATAAATCGCATCAAACCCGCAAGAAAATTTTTCTCCCTTGGGCATAATATAAAACGGCTTTCCTGAAATCGGCCAGTCAGTAACAAAAATAATTGTGTCAGGAAATAATTCTCCTAATTTTTTTTCTGCATCGACGTTTAAATCATCTTTTCCAATGTGAATTTTATTTTGCTTCATTAACTCGCGAATTTCTTCAAAAGTAAAATATTTTATTTTGGGGATTTTTAATTTTATCTCAATTAAATTTAATTCAGTTTTATTCACTTCCAAAATTTTTTCAATAATATATTGGATGCATCTCGCAAGAACATCCATTACAACAAACTCGTCGGCAAATGCCTGTTCATAATCCAGCTGTCGTGACTCATTCAAGTGACGAATTGTATTGTGTTTCTCTGCTCTCCACACCGCGAAAACCGCAAAAACTTTTTCCATTGAACATGCAAGCATTTGTTTATACAACTGACAACTCTGCGACAAAAATGTTTTCTTCTCAAAATATTTTATTTCAAAAAGTTCAGTTCCTCCCTCTGATGAAGAGCTAATTATTGACGGAAAAGCACATTCAACCGCATTTTCTTTAATCATAAATTCTCGGTATGCTTGTATAATTATTGATTGAATTTTAAAAATTGCTTGCGTTCTCCGACGATGTAAATCCAAAAATCTGTAATCTAATCTTTTTGGCAATTCTGTTTTTGAAAAATCAGAAACATCAATTGGCAGTTCATCTGCAATTGCAAAAACTTCAATTTCCTCAGGAATAATTTCTTTTCCTCCAGGTGCTTGCTTTGAATTAACAACAGAACCCTTTACATAAATCACTGATTCACGCGTCAGATTATCCATAATTTCAAAATTCTCGTCGCTGACTTTTCCCTTAACTCCTGTAATTTGTATAATTCCTGAAATATCTCTCAACAAAATAAAACGGATTTTTCCCAACGCCCGTGTATTATGTACCCAGCCAGCAATTTCAATCTTTTTTTTCTTAGAATCAAAAACATCCTTGATTGAAATTCTATTTTTATTCAACTTCTGCAAATCCATTAAAAGAAAATGAAATGTTATTTATTAATTTGTTGGTTTCATTAACTTTCTGATAATTTCTATAGCAATTTTTCCGTCAATCTTCCCGCTAAATTCTTTCATCACCAAACCCATATAAGCTTTTTCAGAAAGCCCTGGTTTTTGTTTAATCAGTTTGAAGACCTTTTCCTCAATTAAACTAGTATCTACTTTTTTAATTTTGACTGCTTCTCTTACTCCATAATCCTCAACGATTTTTTCAAGAACTGTTTTAATTTGTGATTCTGAAATTTTCCCTTCATCTAATTTTTCCAAAACAAAAATCAATGCATCATTATTTAATTTTTCTTCAACATCCTCGATTTTTATTTTTTTATGCGATGCAATTTCCCTCGGATAAACCAAAAGCATTTTTGCAACCAAATTCGCATTATCACTTGCAGTTATTAATTCCTTGAAATCTTCAAGTTTATTTTTTTTAAAAATTAAACTGATAAATTCTTTGTTTAATCCCTTTTTCTTTAATTCATTTTCAAAATTTTCTTTTGATTTTGGAAGAGTTCTTTTTGCATTGTCAATAAATTGTTTTGAAATTTTCAGCAACGGCAAATCAGTTTCAGGATACATTCGGGCAGAACCAGGAAGCGGGCGCATAAATTTAGTTGTTTTATCTTTCATTGCATTTCGCACTTCCATCACAGTTGGGTTTTTTTCATCAGATAGTTTTTTCTGTCTTTCAATCTCATTTTTGATAACCTCAACAAAAATATCCATGTCCTGCATACCTTTAATTTCAACGCGATTTTCATTTCTTACTGAAACATTAACATCTTGTCGTATAGTTCCAATTCCCCGACGGACTTTGCAATTTCGTAAAATCCCCCCGATTTTCAGTGCAACTTCTTTTGCCTGTTCAGGTGTTTTCACATCAGGAGCAGTAACAATTTCAACAAGAGGAATTCCCAATCTATCAAGTTTGTAAATTATTTTGTCTTCTTCTCCTCTAACAATTCTTGCAGCATCTTCTTCTAAATATAAATAATTAATTCCAACTTTTCCCGACGCTGTTTCAACAAAACCATCACGCGCGACTAAAACGGTTCTTTGAAAACCAGAGGTATTGCTTCCATCAACAACAACTTTTCTCATAATCTGTGTGATGGGAACAATTTTCATTTTTATTAATAATGCAATTTGAATGGCAATTTCTAATGCCTCTTTATTAATTTCATGTGGCGGTTCTTCATCCAGTTCAACAAGACAAGTTGTATCAAAACCCTGATAAATAAATTTTTTGTTTTTCCCGACTTCATGCGAAACAGCAACATCAACATCTCCGCTTTCTCCGGCAACAGCGTGGAGCTTTCTTTCAATTTCAAAATCAGGTTCGTCTTTTCTTAAAACTGACGGGCATTTGCAAAATAATTTAGAAGTATCTAATTGCTGATGGATTTCCAACCCCATTTTTACTTTTAGGTTTTCATAATCTAATTTTTCCTCTTGCATGAAATGAAAATAAAAACAAGTATATAAAATTATTCAGAGGAGAAATAGGATTAATAAAAGTTTTTAGTAGGAGTGTCACTCAAATTTACTAAATCTAAAAATCTTTCATAATTTCTTTCATAATTTGGTAAGAGTAGTTTTTTAATTTCAGAAAGATTTAATTCTTCCCCACAATCCCTCATAAGGTCTGCAAGGTTATGAATATCCATTGTATCCTTTGCTCTGAATTTTGTAATCTTACTTGCAATCAAATGCTCTGGCTTAATCACTCTTGTGTTAATTGAAAAACCCTCATTAAAAGATATATTTAATAACTGCCCGCCGCCAACAAAAAAATCATAATTTTTAGAATCTAAATTCTGTAAGTCCTTTTTGTTCCTTCCTATATTTAAAGCAATTTGCATTTTATCATCTCCTTTGTCGTCAACATAAATTTGAAAACGAGGCCGTTTAACTCCTTTCCTTATTAATCTATAACCCAAAAGGAACTCTTCAGAAGGAGAAATTACTTCTTTTCGTTCAAGGCCATCTAAAACTTTGTTTACTTTTTTAGCAAAATCAACCTCCCCATAAGTTTCTAACACAGAAGAAGAAATTGCTAAATCGACATCATCAGTGGGTCTAATATAATCCTGCAATCTTACTCCCTCTGTTGAAACTAATTCAGATAAATTTTTTCCTGTCTTATTAGACAACCTTTTAAGAACATGCACTTGAACTGCAGTTCCACCTACTAAAACATAAGGCATTCCTTCTTTTTCTATTTGTCGATGAAGATTATCTACAAAATAAGCCAATTCTTCATCAGATAACATGTATAATTCTCTCTTCATATTTATCTTCAGTGCTAATAATATTTAAACCTTTCTGTTTCTTATCCCTAACAAGTTACAACATCCCAATTCAAAAACATTTAAAATCTCTTTTGTAAATATATTATATGAAAAAGAGCGAGAAAAAATTATCTCAGAAAAAAGAAGATACAATAGTAAAAGATTTTATCCCTTCTATAAATTCAATTTCTTGTATAAATCCAATTAAGAAATTTAATGTTAAGGATATTTTACAAATTATAGTTGGTGCTTTTGTACTTGCTGTTCCTGTGGGATTTACACAAGAGGTTTGGGAATTAGGAGAGACACTTCCTGTTTTTAATACAATTATTGTCCTAATACTTACTCTTTTTTTTATAACTATTTTTACATATTATAGTTATCACAGGGAGCACTTACATGCAAATCCAAAATATCATCTTGCAGAATTGACAAAGAGAGTTATTTCCACATATATTCTTTCTTTTATCATAGTTGCGATACTTATGAGTTCTATTCGGGTTACGCCTTTGTTAATAAATAATATGCATGCATTTAATATAATTGTTTTGGTCACTTTTCCTGCTGCAATAGGAGCAGTAATTTCTGATAGAATAAAATAATTTTTATCTGCTTGCAAAAATTCATCTTCTAATAATTTTATTTTAAATTAGAAATAAAAGAGGAAAAAGAATTGGTAAATTGCTTAAACAAAAGAGGCGTCAAAATTAAAACAAAAAATTCTTCGGACCCTTTTGATTTTTTAGTTAATGACAAAATAGCTATTGAAGTTCATAATTCAATTCCGACGTGCGGGGATTTAGTTACAAGACATAAAGTAAAACCCGCATTAGTAAGGTTAAGGATTCTAGAGGCAAACTCTCTGGCTAAAAATAAAAGAATAGATAAATTCTTTGTTGTAATAAATAAGGGATGGGAAAAAGGAAAATATATTCAGGAAGTCATAGATAAAGAAAATAAAAACGCCAAAGTGTTTTTTACAGATTTCAAAAATAACTGGTTTGAAAAAATAGGCAATAAAATAACAAAAAACTCAAAATAACTAGCCCTCAAATTCAAGTCGGTTATTTAGTTCTCCAGCCATATTAGTTAACATTAATTTTTTTACTTCTTCTCTATCCTGTGTTTTTGCTAATACATACCCTAATTTTACTAACGCTGTTTCAGCAAGCATATCTTCAAGATAAATAATTCCTGTATCTAAAAGTTCTCTTCCGTTGGAATAAACCAACGGGTCAACTCTGCCAAAAATGCACTGCGATACCCCACAAACAATTAAATCTTTTTTTTGAACTTCTTTTAATTTTTTTGTCCAATTATTTCTCGCTCTCCTCGTCGGTGCATGTCCCAAACCAGACATTTCCAAAATAATTCCTTTGTAATTTTTGTCCAAATAATAATCTAAAATTTCAGGCGATTGTCCTGGATAAATTTTCACCAACGCAACTTTTTCCTCAAATTTCAAATCAGTTTTTACTTTTTTATTTGTTCTTTTTTTATAATCAGACATTTTTTCTATTCTATCTGAATAAATTTTAGCAAAAGGTTTTGAATTTATAATTTTAAATGCGTCCCGTCGTGAAGTGTGCATTTTTCTGACTTTTGTTCCAGGCATTGCATAGCAAAAATCATCATTTGTCGACGAATGTCCGACCAGCATGACTTCTGCAATATCAGAAATAGCAGCAAGAGCAGAACATTGCAGGTTTAAATTAGCGTCGCTGGAAGCTCTGTCAATACTTCTTTGAGAATAAGTCAAAACAACCGGTTTACTTAAATTCTTAAGGAAAAAACTCAAAACAGCAGAAGTGTAATGCAAAAAATCAGTTCCGTGTGTGATTATAACCCCTGAAATATTTGAATCATTTAGTAATTCTTTGACGCATTTTGCAATTTTTTTCCAGTCCCTAGAATCCATATCTTCTGATGCTTTCATAAATGGGATTTCAACTTTCAGAACATTAACTTTTTCAAATATTTCAGGATAAAATTTAAACAAACTTTCAGGAGTATCCAGCCAGTCAACACCGCCTTTTCGAGGATTTAATTTCGCAGCAATTGTCCCTCCTGTAATTACCATTGCGATATTTTTTTTCTCGTTATCTTTTTTTAATTCAATTTTTTCTTCAATATCTTTTCTTTTTTTCAGGATTTTTATATCTAGGATATCTTTTTTTCTAAATCCAATATTATATCCTGTATTTAATTTTAACATTACAATTTCTGATTCAGGACTTTCCAGTAAAATTCCTTCATAACTTTCTTTTATTAAGTTAATTCTGATTTTGTCTCCTGCTTTTGCATTTGTTTTCATAAAATAAATAGAAACAAAGAGTTAAAAAATTATCTACGGGCTGGGAGGGACTCGAACCCCCGTCAACAGGGCCGAGAATGAACCCGGGAGGAATCGAACCTCCGTCAAACGGGCCGAAACCGCTTATTCTATCCATTAAACTACGGGTCCTATACTATTAATATTTAATTTTCCCTTTAAAATATCTTTTCTTTTTTTAAACTAGTATTAGTGGGACAAAACCCAAATTTGTTCCATATTAAAAACCTGGAAAATTTAACAAAATTCTTACTTCCAATCATTCTCATCCACTCATCTATCCTGTTTCTTCTGCTAATTATAACTCTGTAATATGCATTCTATGAAATTTTTTTGGAGAATAACAATAAACAAAATGTTTTATTTCAAGTTCATTTAACATAAAACAGATGTTCTCCATTAATAATTTAGAAATAGTAGTAATATGAATTATTGGATAGTGGTGTTTTTTAATCTTAAACAAAATATACTTTCTATAGCTTTTTCTAAAACCAATATGGCTATCTGTATCAAATAAATCTCTTAAAAATCTCGCATACAAAATAAAGTTTTTGCTCTCTAAAATTTGAAGAGGAATCTTGACTGACAAAGATTTTTTTCCGACGGGAAATCCAAATTGACTAAAAGATTCTGCTATTTTTTTATTATAAATTACAAATCCATAAGTTCCCTTAGAAAATTCCCTTGCTTTTAAATTCAAACTAAAAACACTATTAAATGAAGGCACGACATGCATATCATAATATTTTTTCTCTTCAAGATGTCCACTTATATCTATTTCTCCCTTACCTCTACGCATTCTTAAATAACCATCGCCAGCATGAATACCGCAAACTTCAGCCAATCAGGAGTTATTTCCATAGTCATATTAGTAATACAAATATGTTTATATACTTTTCGTTTATATTAGTATTACAGAAATGTTTATAAATTTAAAAAAGAATATGCTAACATGACAGGAAAAGAAAAAGAGATGAATTATCCTGAAATTTACCTTATAAGAGTAGAGAAAAAATTAAAATTAAAATTAAAAAAAATAGGAAGTAAAAAAGTTAGAGAACATTTAGAAAAGATAAAAAATTGATCCTGTCCATTGAATGACCGGCCTGATTTAGAAGATAAAAAAGGTTTTTATAGTTTAGGATTTTAGAATATAAAAGAGAAAATGACATTAAAAAAACATCACAAAATTATGATTGGAAGTTTTTCGTCTTTTTTAATTATATTACTAATTTCAAATAGTGTATTTATTTATCTCTTATATGGGCAATTGCAATTAAGTTATAATAAAATTGAATCAGATATAAATAATTTGAAAATAGAAAATCAGAGGAGATTCAATGAAATAACAGATAGTTTGCTTCAGACAAAAGAAGATATTACAATAATAGAAACAGGTTTGCAGTCGGTGGACATACAAATTAGTTCAATTGGAAAGGAATTTAATGAATTGAAAGCGTCGGTGAGTTCTGATTTTTCAGGAATTGTAGAAGACGCAATAAAATCAGTCGTGACAATAAAGACAAATGTCGGGCAGGGAACAGGATTCATAATCGCCGACGAGGGATATATTGCTACAAATTATCATGTTGTTGAAGGTGCAAGTTCTGCAGGTGTTTATACTTATGAAGGAAAGACACATTCTGTTTCACTTATTGGATATGATTCAACTATGGATGTTGCTTTATTAAAAATAAATGCTGATTACCCTCGGTTAAAGCTTGCTGATTCAGATGATATTATTCAAGCAGAAAAAGTTATTGCAATTGGGAATCCTTATGGTTTGTCGTTTTCTGTTTCAGAAGGAATTGTTTCAGCAATACATCGGGAAGGGCCTAATGGATTGAATATTTATATTCAAACAACAGCAGAACTTAATTCAGGAAATTCAGGCGGGCCATTAATTAATAAAAATGGAAAAGTAATTGGAATGAATAATTTTAAATTAGGGAATAGCGAAGGACTTGGTTTTGCACTTGAATCAAATTATGTAAAAAGTGTTGTTAATGAAATCGCAACACAAACATTGGGACAGGGATTAATTTAATAAATCCCTTTTTCTTTCTCTCAATTATGTCAAGTAAAAAATTAGAGGAAAGAATTACCGCAAGTAAAGAAGAAAATTTTTCTGAATGGTTTACGCAGGTCGTGCAAAAATGCGAACTTGCAGATGTGAGGTATAATGTTAAGGGATTTTTAGTTTTCCAGCCATGGTCTGTTTTAGCAATGGAAAAAATGTATAAATTTCTCGAGGAGAATTTGCAAAAAAAAGGGCACAAGCCGTATTTCTTTCCGACATTAATTCCAGAAGAAAATTTAAAAAAAGAAAGTTCTCACATTGTAGGATTTACTCCAGAGGTTTTTTGGGTGACACATGGGGGGGAAAAAAAGTTCGATGAAAGATTGGCACTTCGCCCAACTTCAGAAACAGCAATGTATCAGATGTTTTCTTTGTGGATAAGAAGCCACAAAGATCTTCCATTCAAAATTTATCAAAGAGCGAATGTTTTCAGATATGAAACAAAAGCAACACGCCCATTTTTGAGAAGCAGGGAATTTTATTGGGTAGAAAGACATTCTGCACATGCAACAGAAAAAGACGCATTTGAGCAAGTTAAAGAAGATATGCGAATAACCCAAGAAGTAATGCATGATATTTTTGGGATTCCATTTATATTTTTTGAACGTCCTTCGTGGGATAAATTTCCTGGTGCCCATAGAACATTTGCAGCAGATGCACTAAATCCAGACGGAAAAGTAATACAGCAACCTTCAACGCATATTATCTCTCAGGAATTTTCAAAAGCATTTAATGTAAAATTCAAAGACAAGGATGAAAAAGAAAAATTTGTCTGGATAACTTGTTATGGTCCTGCAATTTCAAGAATTTTTGCAAGTGTGGTAATCGCGCATGGCGACGATAAAGGATTAAAGTTTCCATGGGAAATTTCTCCATTACAAGTTGTTATAATTCCAATTGATAAAAAATTAAATAAAAAAGCAGAAGAATTAAAAAAACAAATTGAAAAATTTGCGTCAGTTGAAATTGATTATTCAGACAAACGCCCAGGAGAAAAGTTCAATTATTGGGAAATGAAAGGAGTTCCTATAAGAATTGACCTGGGATTAAAAGATGCTGAAAAAAAACAAATAACTATTTTCAGGAGGGATTTGGATAAAAAAGAAATTATTTCTGAAAAGGATTTGATTTTAACAATTAAAAAAATATCAGATAAATTCACAAAAAATTTAATTAAAAAAGCAGACAAGGTTTTTGATAACAGAATCAAGGATGTAAGGAATGTTTCTGAAATAAAAAAGGCAATTCAGGAAGGGGCTATTGCTCGTTGTAATTTTTGTTCTGTAGAAAAAAATGGAGAAGTATGTGCAGAAATAATTGAAAAAGAAGTTGGAGCAGAAATTCGCGGGACAAAACTCGACGAGAAATCAAAAATTACAGGCAAGTGTGCAATTTGTGGAAAACCTGCGAGACATATTGTTTATATAGCAAAAAGTTACTAAACTGCATAATTACCAATAAAGAGAAGATTTTCCTCCAAATTTTAATCAGATTCTACAATTGCTTCAAGTTCGCACTCTAAGCGAAGAGTAAATTCTAATAATTCATTCAACTCTTGTTCTATTGTCGTTGTTTCTACTAATTGCATTTTATTTAGCCAATCAGTTTTTAGAATTCTGAATTAAAAAAGAAATGAACCTCATTCAATCCAGAACTAAGAACTGAATTAAATCAGGCAAATTTAATTGAAGTGTAAACTAAGCCAACACTGCAATTCCAGTTAGGACATAGCTTACTATTCATAAAAAGAATAAGAATAAAGGGTTTTTATATTTTTCTATTAGCAATTTCTAAAAGTTTTTTTTCAAACTCGTCGAGCAATTTGAGATTCATTCTGACCCCAATTGACATTTCGTGACCACCGCCTCCAATTGTCTTCATCTCTTTTGCAATTTCTTTAAAAATATTCAGAGCATTTTTTCCTCTTATAGAAATATTCGCGAAAACATCTTTAATATAAACAACAGCAATTAATTTTTTAGGGAAAATATAGCACAACTCATCAGATAAATCAGAGCTTATGCTCATGTCCCCGCCATATTTGAAAAATAAAACATTATCTTCAAATCGTTCCTGTTCAATTGCTTTTTTTATTAATGCCTGATATTTCTTTTCTATAAAATTGAATCTTTTATGCATACGATAGTTATCTGCATTTTCTTCAAAAATTTCATAAGGTGTTCGCACTTTTAACAAAAATTTTAACAGCGAAATCACGTTTGTCGTCTTATCTTTCAAGGCAAAATTAAATATCCGAACAATTTTTCCAATTTTTGCCTTGTATCGCAAATCAAAAGCATCCTTATATTCACATGATAGTTCAGGATATAACTTTTCAAAATCCCCATAAAATTCTGGTACAAACTTATCTGCAATACAACCAACAACAGCAATCCACAAGTCCTCTTTTTTTCTTGTCACATTATAGCAAAAATATGAAACCGAAGCAGAAATATTTCCATTTTCCAAAGGATTATAATAATTTACAAAATCAGGAATTTCATTTTCATTAAAAGAATGGTGATCAATGCAAACAATAGGAATATTAATCTCTCTAATTTTTTCATAAAATTTTTCAGAAACAACTGCTTTGTCGAGGATAAAAATATAGTCTGGATGAAATTCATTAATCTTTCTAAAATAATCTTCGCTTAATTCTCCTTTTACACAGACTCCTTTTCCTGCATTGCAAAATCTTCTCAAGAGTAAAAAACTACACAATCCATCAGCATCGTTATCAAAAAAGAAAACAGGATTTTGTGCTTTTTCAATATGTTCCCGGAGTTCATAAATCTGTTTTTCAGGTATCATATCTATTTTATAAAAAAGCTTATTTAAGGTTTTGCAGTCAAATTTTTTTCCCAATTAAAATCTTTTCCCTTAAATTTTCAATATCTTGGATAAACAGATCAGAAAAATCTTCGTCGGAAAAGTATTTTGCCAGTAAACTTTTATCTGCATTTATTATTTCTGTAAAATTATTAAAATTATTCAAAAGCGAATTCATTTTTATCTCATCTAAATGAATTTTACTTAATAATCTAATCCCTTTTGGGGATATTGATTTATCGTGGGTTTCACTAAATAAAAGAGTGGTTAAATTTGAAGTTTCCAAAAGAGAATCAAAATTTATTAATTTTAATCTGTCGTCAATTTCAATTTTCTGTGAAGAAAAATAATCTTCCAATATCATATTTCTTTCTTTGTTCATATTTTTGGTTAATTCTTTTAATCTCATACTGACAATAATCCCTTCTCTTCCCAACTCAATAAGATAGCGTCGGACAACATCTGAAATTCTTGAAATAATCTCAATTGTTTGCAAAATGACGCAGATATCTTCAACAGTGGTGGTGTCGCTTATTTCGGAAATATTTAATCCAATTAATAAGTCGTCAAATGTTTCTTTTTGTTTTTCAAGAATTTGCAATGTTTCAGTTGCTCTTCTTAAAATTTCAGAACTTACTTCAAGTTCATGTTTTAATTTTCCATAATAAAGTGTGATTTTATTTTTTCTTTCTGAAACAGCAATTACAATTGTGTTCATATGCCTGGCTGTTCTTTCAGCAGCTTTGTGTCTTGTTCCTGTTTCTTTTGTTGGAATATGAACATCAGGAGATAAAAGAGTATTTGCATAAAGAATTCTTTTCATATCCTCTGAAAGAATTATTGCTCCGTCCATTTTTGCAAGTTCAACTAATTTCTGTGGGCTGAATTTTGTGTTGACTTTGAAACCTCCGTCGACAATACTTAACAAACTTCCGGTATCAACTGTAATTAATGCCCCCATTCTTGCTTTTAAAATATTATCAAGAGCACTTCGAATTGAAGTTCCAGGAGAAAGCAATTTAAGCACGTCAAGAAAATCTTTTTCTTTAGGAAACACACCATCATTAGGGGATTTTTCTGAAATGTCTTTAACCATTAACCTTCTCGCATAGCGAATATATAAATATTTATGAGGAAAATCAGATAATTTTTGTTTTTAATTTTTTATAGCAAAAGTATTGGCAAACAATTCAATGTGTAATTCATGAATTGAGAAAAGAAATTTGTTTTTTAAATCTCCCCCTCAACTCTATCACAAAAATCTTTTTAAACTAGAATGACTAAAAAATTCTACAATGAATAAATGGCTAGAAATTTTAATCGGATTGGTGCTTATTGTTATAGCAGTTTATATCTGGGGTATGAATACCCTCGGAGCAGGAACTGCCGCACTTGAAGTTTTAAAAGGTGGGGGTTTGTGGATGATAATTGGAATCGGTGCTATCTTTTTGCTTCTAGGAATAAGTGACATAAAAGATTAATTAAAAAATAAAAAAGAAAAGTGAATTTGTTTATTTAAAAATTTTATATAAAGCAAATAATCCGCATAGAGCTACAATATAATAAACAACTGATTCTATAATTGCCCAGCTTCCGAAAATTAAACTGGCAAGGTTAAGCCCAAGTTCATTCAATCCCCAGTTAATAGCTCCAACAGCAGATAATACTAATGCTGTTTTTTCATACCACATTTTAATATACCTCTTTTAATTTAATGCAAGATTATATCTCGCAATCATAAATATACAAAATAATATACTATTTAAAATTAACTTATGAGTAGAATATTAGGAAACTTTCAATAATTGCAGCAATAACTAGTAAAGGAAAAACAATCAAAAGAAAAATCCTTATTGATTTCCAAAAATAATTAAAAAATGTTTTCTTCTTTTCTTTTTGAAAAATAAATGTTCCTATTTTTAATCCAAGTGCAAATGAAATAAAAATTGCAGGCAATTCAAAAATTCCATGAGGAACAAGGTGCCATAAAATTGAAAATCCATTCTCACTGATGGTAAGACGCGAAACAAAACCCAGAAAATATCCATTCATAAAAGTCGCGATAATGGGAAAAATTCCAAAAAAAATTCCAAAAAAAATTCCAAAAAAACTGATTTTGATATTATTAACAAAAATAAATCCTATTAATTCTGAAAATGATTTGCCTTGTGTTAATTTAATTAATTCTTGGATATATTCTAAAAGTTGATTATAAATTGTTTCAGGAGGCAAAATAAGATAACCAAGAATAATAGAACTGAAGAATATACCCAAGATAATATAAAAAAAATTTCTTGAGTCATAAAGATATCTCCAGCATTTTTTATATTCTTTTATTAAATTTATCTTATTTTTTTTCATTTAACTAAAATGTCTGCTAATATATTTTGTTTTGTTTTTGTATTTTTTCTTAAGATAAATTCCATAAGCCAATCCGACAATTAAGCCCCCGAGATGTGCGGTATTCCCAATCGGAACATTTCCGGCAATTGAAATCATCCAAAGTAAAAATAAAATTCCTGGTCCAGCATATTTCATTTTTATTGGAATCGGAATGAACATTACATAAACAGGAAGATTTGGTGTTAGTAAAACGAGTAAGCCCACAAGTCCAAACAAAGCACCTGATGCTCCAACTGCATATGTTTCAAGTCCTCCAAAAAACAGCGACGATAAAACAAAAAAAACTCCTGCTAATAAACCAGATGCCAAATAAAACCAGATATATCTTTTGTGTCCAAGAAGTTTTTCAACTAAGGGACCAATAAAAAATAACGATAACATATTTGCAAACAAATGAAAAAATCCACCATGCATGAACATGCTTGTTAAAAAAGTCCAGATATAATTCCCAGCCAAAATATTCGCTGGTTTTATCGCAATGTAATCTAAAAAATTAGAATTTATGTAAAGGAGAATCATAAAAATAGTATAACAAAAAACATTTAGTATAATAAAAATAGTGTTTGTACTTAAAGAACCAAATAAACTTCTTTTTCTTGACGGATAAACATTATAAAAATTAGCCATTATTTCTTTTTATTTTTAGAAATTTTCTTATTTGATTTTTTTATTGCTTTTTTCACAACTTTTTTCTTTACACTCTTTTTTTTAGGTATTTTTTTTTCTATTTTCTTTTTAGCTGGCTTTTTCTTTACCTCTTTCTTTCTTATTTTTTCTTTTGCCTTTTCTAATTTATCTCCTTCTTTTTTTGTTTCTTCTTTAACAAATTCCCCTTCTTTTTTTAGCCTTGTTAAAATTTTTTTTAGTTCTTTTATTAATTTGGTGTTGTCTTTTATTTTGAATATATCCCCACACTCATTGCATGTAAAATCATTGAGTAAAGCATTTTCTTCGTTGAATTCTATTTTGCATCTTTCACAAATATAAAATTGTTTTGTCTCGCGACTTTTGATTTGGGAATTTATTTGGTCAATTCTTTTGGAAAGGTAATTTTTTAAAAAATCAAGGCATTTAATTTTTTCAAGTTTCCAGAAATAAGTATACCATCCTTTTTTTTTATCCTTTTTTCTTATTGAAGAAACAAGCCCATAGTCGGAGAGTTTGTAAAGAAGATTTCTGACTTGATTAATTGTCAAATCCATCTTTTTTGCAATGATAAATTCATTGACATGTTTTTTATTATCAAGTATGTCTGCAATATTTTCAGCAGGTTTACCGACGACGATAGATACTACCTCTCTCAAATAATTTTTTTGCATGTGTTTAAAAGAAAGAGATTAAATAAATACCTTTCGGTTTAAAAATAATAATAAAATTAAAATAAAAGTTTTTAAACCCCATTATCTATATTAGAAAATACATATTAAAAGATATAAAATGGGGTGGTTTAATAAAAAAGAAGAAAAAGAGAAAGTTCGTTCACTTCCAGATTTGCCGAGTTTTTCAAATATACCTTCTTTTAAAAATGAATACTCAAGAGATATTTCTCAACTTCCAAGTTTCCCAAATAATCCTTTAGCTGAAAAATTTTCTCAAAATACAATTAAAGATGCTGTAACTGGGAAAAAAGAGGTTAAGGGAGAGGAAGAGGTAGATGGTTTTGATGAAAATCAAATGATGCCAAATTCCCCTTCATTCACACATGTTCCTGATTTTCCATCTCCAGCAAGGGGGATATCTGTTGTTCAGAGAAGACCAATGGCGAATATGAGAAGAGAAGAACCAATTTTTATCCGCCTGGACAAATTCGAAGAAAGTTTAAACAATTTTGAAGAAATAAAAAAACAAGTTAATGAAATCGAAAAAATACTGGAGGATACGAGAATGTTAAAGGATAAGGAAATAGCAGAAATTGAAAGTTGGGAAAAAGAGATTAAAGATGTTAAAACAAAAATAGAAAAAATAGACAAAGAACTTTTTTCAAAAATAGATTAAAATGAAACAAGAATTATCTGGTTCTGAGGAAAGGTTAATTCATATAAAATTTGATTATAATGAAGCAATTGAATCAAAGAAAGATATTTTAGAATCTGAAAAAAATTTTATAAAAATGATTCGTTTTATACAAAATTATCAATCATTAAGGAATCAAGAATTAAAACTTCGCCTTAAACTTTATAAAAAATTCAGAGAGATAAATTTTAGATTAAAAAAACTTCAGATAAGTCTTCCGCAAATTAAAGTGCCTAAAGGGGTTGTTCCGAAAAAAACAATTTCAAATATAAAAATGGCAAATCCAAGACACAACGATTCACTTGAATCAGAACTTCGTGAAATCCAGAAAAAACTCAATTCCCTGCAACAACAAAACCTTTAAACTTTATTTCTTATTTTAAAATATGAACAGAAAAGATTTAATAAAAAAATATTTAGAATTTTTCAAATCAAAAGGGCACAAGGAAATCCCAAATGAAAGTTTAACCCCAGAAAATGACCCGACAGTTCTTTTTACAACAGCAGGGATGCATCCCCTTGTTCCTTATCTTCTCGGACAAAAACATCCTCTTGGAAAAAAATTAGTCAATGTTCAGCGATGTATTAGGACAGGCGATATTGAAATGGTGGGGAATGAAATGCATCACACTTTTTTTGAAATGCTCGGAAACTGGAGTTTAGGAGATTACTGGAAAAAAGATGCGATAAAATCTTCATTTGAATTTCTAACAAAGGTTTTGAAAATTCCTATCGAAAGATTAGCAGTTTCAGTTTTTGCAGGAGACAAAGATTTTTCAAAAGTTCCAAAAGATGAGGAATCGATAAAAATATGGAAATCACTTGAAATCCCAAAAGAAAGAATCGCGTTAATTGGAGATAATTGGTGGGGGCCTGCTGGAAAAACAGGACCATGCGGACCAGACACTGAAATGTTCTACTGGAAAAATAATTCAAAACCAGCCCCAAAAAAGTTTGACCCCAACGATGAGAACTGGGTTGAAATTTGGAATGATGTTTTAATGCAATATGTAAAAGATGAAAAGGGAAAATATATTGAAGCAAAACAAAAAAATATTGACACTGGAATGGGGGTTGAGAGAACCGTAGCTGTTTTGAACGACTTAGAAGATAATTATCTCGCAGATATGTGGAAACCAATCATAGAAAAAATTGAAAAATTATCTGAAAAAAGTTATGAACAACATAAAAGAGAGATGAGAATAATCGCAGACCACATCAAAGCGTCGGTGTTCATAATTGCCGATGGGATTGCTCCTTCAAATACTGAACAAGGATATGTTTTGAGAAGATTGATTAGAAGAGCAATTCGTTATGGTAAATTCTTAGAAATGGAAAACTTCACAATAAAAGTTGCAGAGCCTATTTTCAAAATTTACGACGATTATGAACACTTGCAAAAAAATAAGAAGAAAATTTTAGGAGAACTTGAAAAGGAGGAGGAAAAATTTAATCTGACTCTGGAGAAAGGAATGAAAATTTTCGCAAGAAAATTTAACGTTGAATTAGGAGGGGGAAAAACAAAAATTGATTTTGAACCAAAAACTATTTCAGGAAAAGACGCTTTTCTTTTATACCAATCCTATGGATTTCCAATTGAATTGACAAAAGAAATAGCTAAAGAAAAAGGAATCACCGTCGACGAAAAAGGATTTGAAAAAGAACTCGCAAAGCATCAGGAACTTTCTCGAACAGCGTCGCAAGGAAAATTTAAATCAGGACTTGCAGACAACAGCACAGCGACGACAAAACTCCATACAGCAACACATTTATTATTAAGAGCATTGCAGATTGTTCTTAAAGATGATTCAATAATTCAAAAGGGTTCAAATATCACAGCAGAAAGATTGCGTTTTGATTTTTCATTCCCGCGCAAACTTGAAAAAGAAGAATTACAAAAAGTAGAAGATTTAGTAAATGAGCAAATTCAAAATTCCTGCGATGTTGTTCGAGAAGAAATGTCTCTAGATAAAGCAAGAAAAAAAGGAGCGTGCGGGATTTTTGAAAAAAAATATGGAGATAAAGTTTCTGTTTATAGCATTGGAAATTTTTCAAAAGAAATTTGTGCGGGCCCGCATGTCAAAAACACCTGCGAACTCGGGCATTTTAAAATTTTGAAAGAAGAAAGTTCGTCGTCAGGGGTGAGGAGAATTAAAGCAGTGCTTGAAAAATTTTAAAACCAATAACCAATTGATTTGCCGTCGGCAATTATAATTACTTCTGGTTTGGACTTAAATTCCTTGGTGGCTCCGATATAAACATTATTTTCAAGTCGGCTTGTTGTTTCAATAAAACAATAACCTGTATCTTCAAAATCTTTGTGAGAAGGACATTTTATTCCAACTGCTTCGTGTTGTTCTTTGTCAAAATAAAAGATTGCAACTCCATAGTCCAGTTCCTTAAGCAGTAATGCAAGCAATTCAGATTTTTCCCCGCATATTCCCTGTTTTTCGTAAAGAACTTCATAAGGGTACCTTGAATAGTCAACATCGCTTCCAAAGAAATCTATTTTTTTTTCAGAAGCATTATATTCAATGTTTTGCACAAGCGAAATAGCAATCTTGGCTTGATTATCTTTTCTACTGGCACGATTTTTAATTTCTATAACAAGTGGCAAGATCATTTTTCTTTGTTCTTCATTATTTATGCTCGTTAATTTAAAATCTTCCCGACTAGGAATCTCATTTTCTTTTTTTGTTAAAAATCTAGGAATACCTGCAATATAATTATAAAATCCTTCATCAGCAACAAATTCAATCACTCCTTCCTTACTTTCAAGAAAATAATTTAATGAAATATTTTTAAAATTTGAACTGTATTCTGAAATACAAAAATCTCCGTCGCGGATTAATCCATTGGGACAGCCACAAATAAATGCTTTTTCAATTAATTTTCCTTTCTCACAAAAAAAAGGTAATGTATCTGAGCATTTTCCTTGCAAAGTCTTATCGTTGCAAGAAAAAATATTAGCTGAAAAAAGAATTAAACCAATTAAAAACAAAAAGCCGATTATAGATAAAACCCGAGAATAATTGTGATAAAATAATTCTCCTTCAACTTCTTTTAATTCATCCATTAAAATTCAGGAAAAATAATTATTTAAATTATCCTAAAATTCTACTCAAGATAAATCGCCGGCTTCCCGACCTTTGCTTTTTTGGATTTATTCTCAGGGTCATATTTTTTCTTGTCATTCACTGCAAAAAATTTAATGCCCTCAATTTCTTTGTATAATTCTAATTCATTAGGAAGTACATAAACATAAACTTTCGCGTCCTTTTTACCTGTCAGTTTTTTAATTTGTTCAACATCTATTTTTAATTTTCTGATTATCTCATCCTGTTTTTCAAATCTCTCATTAATCTTTTTCTCGTCGCAAATCGGCCATTTTTCTAAACTAATAAAATTTTTGTTTCCGAGTTGCTCCCATAATTCTTCTGTTATATGTGGACAAAATAGATGTAATAATTTCAAACTTTTTTCAAGAACATCCTTGCTTGTTTCTTCAGGTAAAGAATTAAATAAATCCCTAATTTTAATTACAGCAAGATTATATCTGAATCCTTCAATATATTGTGTAACTTCTTTAATTGTTTTATTCAGTTTGCTTTCTGTTTTAGCGTCGGCATTTCCAATTCTAACCCTGTCAAAGTAATTAATAACTTTTCTGATAAATCTTGAACTTCCTTCAATTCCTTTTTTACTCCAGTTTAAATCCTTGTCAGGAGAAGCAACAGACATTAGAAATAATCTCGCAGTATCCATCCCGTATTTTTTGGAAACCTCGTCGGGGTTTATTACATTTCCCTTAGATTTTGACATCTTCTCTCCGTCCTCTCCATGTAACATTCCCTGATTAAATAATTTTATAAACGGCTCGTCAAATTTTACAAATCCCAAATCACGAAGAGCTTTTGTAAAAAATCTTGCATAAAGCAAATGCAAACACGCATGCTCTGCTCCACCAATATATTGGTCAACAGGAAGCCAGTAATCAACTTTATTTTTATCAAAAAATTTCTTCGCATTTTTACTATCTGCAAAACGCATGTAATACCAAGATGAATCAAAAAAAGTATCCATCGTGTCTGTTTCTCGTCGGGCTTTTGCACCGCACTTCGGGCACTTCACATTAACAAATTTTTCATTTGTCGCAAGAGGATTTCCTTCCCCAAACTTAACATCCATCGGAAGTTTAACAGGCAAATCTTTTTCAGGAACAGGAACAATTCCAGGAATTACTCTACTAATATCCCATGCAACCAAACCATTCTTGTTTATCCGCCCTAAATAATCATCTGTAAATTTATAGCAATCTTCTAGTTCATTAATTGAATTAATTTTTCTTGAAAATTTAGAAAGCAATTTTTTATCCTTAAATACACTTTCTAAATTTTTGTAATTATTAACATCTATAACTTCAAAATAAATTATCTCCCCAGTAATTTTATTCACACATTTAAGATAATTTTCTTTTTTAACATCTCCAAAATATCTTTCTTTTTCATCTGGATTTAAAGCACGAGTTTCAACTGTTTTTTTTCTTTTTTTAATTTCTTCAAAAGATTCTTGATTATAAAAATTAAGAGTAAGAGAATTTTTCTCAATTTTCTTCTTACACTTCTCGCAATAAACAATCGGAATCGGTGTCCCCCAATATCTCTGACGCGAAATCAGCCAGTCGCGAAGTTTGAACTGAACTTTTTTTCTTCCGAGATTTTTCTTTTGCAAAAAATTTGTAATCTCCTCGCACGCTTTTTCCGACGACAAACCATTAAATTTGTCGGAGTTGATTAGAACGCCGTCGTCAGTAAAAGATTTTAACTCAACATTTAACTGTTCTCTAGGAACTCCAACACTTAATCCATATTTAGCATACTTTTCATAATCTTTATCATCCTTCAGAATAAAATGTTTATTTGGAAATACAACAATGTTTGAAGTGCCGACGCTGTCAGCATACCACGCCCCGCCATCATCAGAAGTAGTTAAAAGATTTTTTTCAAGAAATTTTATTAATTTATCTTCATTACCAATATCAACTTTCACCCTGAAAAATTTCCCCCATTCTTTATCAATTTTATCAATAGAAATTTTTCCAAATTTTTTTAATTCACTTTCTACATCCCCTTTAATACTTTTTTCAATTACAACATATTCTGCAATTTTCGGCTTTATCACCCATTTAATTTCAATTCCATATTTCTTCGCAAATTCAAAATCTCTCGTATCGTGTGCAGGCACACCCATCACCATCCCAGAACCATAATCAGCGACGACAAAATTCCCTGCCCAAATCGGTACTCGCTTTTTCGTCATTGGATTAATTGCATAACTTCCTGTAAAAACACCTTCTTTATCCAAACTCTCCTGCTCTTTTTCAGAAACACTTTTTATTTTTTTCAAAAATTTCTCAACTTCTTTTTTCTGTTCTGCTGTAACAAACTCTATTAACCGAGGATGCTGTGCAGAAATTACCATAAATGTAACTCCATAAATTGTGTCTGCCCTCGTCGTAAAAACAGAGAATTTTTCCTTTCCATCAACCTCAAAATCAATTTCAGTTCCGTGGCTTTTACCAATCCAATTTTTCTGCATAATTTTAATTCTTTCAGGCCACTGCAATTCGTCAATGCGATTCAAAAGCTCGTCTGCATAATCTGTCGTTTTAATAAACCACTGCTCAAGATTTTTAACTTCAACTTCAGTATCTTCGTGTCTCCAGCAACACCCTTTCTGAACTTGCTCATTCGCTAAAACAGTTTTGCATTTAGGACACCAATTAACTGGAGCCACCTTACGATAAACCAACCCTTTTTCTAAAAATTTCAAAAAGAAAAACTGGTTCCATTTGTAATAATTATCGTCGTGACTCATCAAAATTCTGCCCCAATCATAACTCAGCCCCAATTCTTTCTGTTGCTCAATATATTTTTTAATCGCCTCATCTGTGCTTTTTTTCGGATGTTTTCCTGCTTTTATAGCAGCATTTTCAGCAGGCAAACCAAAACTATCATAACCCATAGGATAAAGAACATTAAATCCTTGCATTCTCTTAAATCTTGCAAGAACATCCCCAATAGTATAATTAAATGCATGCCCCATATGCAAACCGCTCCCCGACGGATATGGATACATTTCAAGAACATAAAACTTTTTTTTATCAGATTTTTCTTTTACAGAAAATATTTTTTTCTCAGCCCACTTCTTCTGCCACTTGCTTTCTATTTGTTTGAAATTAATTTCCATATTTCAACTTAGTTGGGAATGTTTAAAAGTTTATTCAATTTCCTTACTTTCTTTTTCATCAAATATCTTACTAATTTCTTTTTTTAATCCCCTAGCTCTTTCCATTATAGCCATGTCTGGAACGCCAATTCCTATCGTTTCTCTTCTATGTCTATTATTCCTAATATGTCTTTTGATTCCCTCAGAAGAATATTTTTTTCTCTTATGCAGGCAATAAAGAGAATCAGATTTTATTTCATAAAAAATCTCAATTGTCATTTTATAAAAACTCCCTTACAACTTTATTAAAATAAATTTCATGAGCCATTTTAAAAAATTTAGAAACAGCCCATTAAATGAGCACGACTAACACTAAAACCAGAACCAAAATATTTTGTGTTAGTTTCATATGGGGTTTACAAAAAACAAGTTTTTAAATTTTATGCAAAATCAAATTTCTAAAATATCCAAACGTTTAATGACTTTCTTATGTTGGGGTGAAGCTCTTTTCAATAAATCTTCTTTTGCACAAGAAGTAATATGAGTAATGGTTCTCCCGTCAATAAAAGGATATAATTGATGTGCAGATTTTAAACATCCTTGAGGATTATAATCCCCCTTTTCATTAAAAGTGCAAACAAAATATCTTTTTGCTCCATAAGGATTTCCAGACAATGCAATACATTTTATTTTTCTATTTCCTTTTTTACTCATCTCAATTATAAAAACCTCCTTTCAGCGATTAACACGAATAAAATTAAAGCCATTTTATATAAAAGAATTTTATTTATGGCTCAATAAATAAAGAGAGCCCAAACTAACAAAAAATAAAAAAATAAGTTTAATGTTAGTTTCATAAATAATTTTAGAAAAGCAAGTTTTTAAATATTCCTTTCTTTTATTTTATATATGGAAAAAATTGTCGCGCATATTGCAGGAGAAATAATTTCAAGCAATTCAGCAGAAGCACATTTGCTTTATCAAAAATCTTGTTTTGGGGAACCTGTCGGAGATAAAATCCAGTATTCATTTTCAGAAGCAATATTTCTTGCAGAAAAAGGAAAAATAGAAATTTTATCAAGAAGTAAAAAAATTCAAAGACAAGAATTAATGAACAGATTTAGAAAGATTGACAAGAGGATACAAATAAAATATCCTGTGTATAAGGATTTAAGAGAAAAAGGTTATGTTGTAAAAACAGCGTTGAAATTCGGTGCGGATTTTAGGATTTACGACAAAGGTGCCCGCCCAGGAACAAAGCACGCAAAATGGATTGTCTTTACAGACCATGAATCGAGAAAACTAACTTGGCACGAATTTTCAGCAAAAAACCGCGTCGCACATTCTACAAAAAAGAAACTTCTTTTAGCAATTGTTGATGATGAAAGTGATATAACTTATTATGAGGTGAGGTGGCTGAAGCCATAAAAATATTTATACTCCTTTTATATTTCTAAATTATGGAACACTCTGAAACAAAAGAAAAAATATTAAGAATCTTGCAAACCCGTGGTCCGTCGTTGCCAGTTCATATTTCAACACAAATAAATTCAAGCATACTTTTCACATCTGCGTTTCTTTCAGAACTTTTATCTGAAAAAAAAATAAAAATGAGCAATATGCGCGTCGGAAGTTCGCCGGTTTATTTTATTCCTGGGCAGGAACTCCAGTTAGAAAAATATTCAGGCAATATAAAAGGAAAAGAAAAAGAGGCTTTATTTTTATTAAGTGAAAAAAAATTTCTTGAAGATTCAAAACAAGAACCTGCAATTCGCGTGGCACTTCGCTCAATAAAGGATTTTGCAATTCCATTTCAAAAAAATAACAACCTTTTTTGGAGATATCTTACTATTCCTGAAAATGAATTTAAGAGTAAGGAAGAATCAGAAAAAAAAGAAAAGCAAAAAGAAAGTAAAGAGATAATAGAATCCTCAAGCGAACAATCAAAAAAAGAAATTCCAAAACAAGAGATAGAAATATTTGATAATAAACCAAAAGAAATTTTAAAAGCAACAAAACAGAAAATTACCAAAAAAAAGATAATCAAAAAATCATCTGAAAAAAAGAATGATAAATTTTTCAACAAAATAAAGGATTTTCTCTCAGAAAAGCAAATTGAAATTTCAGGAATAGAAGGTTTCAGCAAAAATGATTTAACATTAAAAATAAAAAAAGGAAATGAAGAAAAAATTCTTGTCGCTTATAATAAAAAACGCCTGACAGAAGCAGATATTGTAAATGCTCACAAAAAAGCAAAAGAACAAAATTTAAGGTATATAATTTATTGTTTTGGCGAACCCTTGAAAAAACTAACTTCTTTTATAGACGCAATAAAAGAGCTGGATAAAATAGAAAAAATTGAATAAAAACCCTTAAAAACCCAATTGTCCCTTTCTTATAATGGGAAAAATAAAAACAAAATTAGTAAAAAAAACTTCTACAATCCTTTTAAATAAGGGTGTTGAATTCGAAGAGGATTTTGAAAAAAACAAAAAAATCCTGAAAGATGTTGCACCAAGCAAGAAAGTCCGCAATCAAATAGCAGGATATCTTGTTCGTCTAAAAAAACAAGAACGCATTGAAAAAGAAAACCCAATAATTGAAAAATAATTACTTTTTTGATAAAATTTTTTTTAATAATTCTTCAATATTCCCTATTTTTTCATTTATTTTTTCTAATTCTTTTTTCTTTTTTCTGTTAATATAAATCATTACTGACTGAAAAATTAAATAAAGGAGAATAATTCCTCCAAGAGCAGCAATTGTTCCTGTCAAACCCTTGATTAAACTTTCTGCAATAACAGGAAGAATTGTTTCATTTACCATATATTACAAATAGAAGAAACTTTTTAAATTATTTTATTTTCCTAATTTTGGCTTTGTAGCTCAGTTGTTTAGAGCGCGGCTCTCATGAAAGTAAATCCAGAGGATTTTCATTTCCTCAAATTTTAATTTGAGAAAGGCCGAGGTCGGGAGTTAAAATCTCCCCAAAGCCATTTTTCCCGACGAGGCGCCGAGGTTGAGTTGGTTCGTGGTAGAAACTATTGTAGTTTTTTCTACCATTGTAGTTTCTTTTTTTCTAAAAAAGAAACCCATTTTCGTGCGAGCCAAGGAACAGGGAGTTAAAATCTCCCCAAAGCCATTATTTTTTATGAAACCACAAATCTAAGCCATCATTTTTTTTTCTTGGAATAACATGATAGTGAATGTGAAAAACACTCTGCTGAGCTTCTTTTCCAGAAGCATTCACAATATTCACAGCATTTATATTAAATTTTTCTTTTAATAAATTTGCAACTTTTTTACAAACAATATTAATTTTCCCTGTAAGTTCATCTGGCAATTCAAAAATATTTTCAAAATGTTTTTTTGGAATTATCAAAGTATGTCCTTCTGCAACTGGATTAACATCAAGAAAAGCAATAAAATTTTTATCTTCCCAAATTTTTTCGCACGGAATTTCTCCTTTAGCAATTTTGCAAAAAATACAATCAGTCATTTTACCAATTCTCCTGCTTTTTCAAATTCAATATCTTTGTTAATTAATTCTCTGATTACATTTTTCAAATCTTTTATTTTAACCCGAATTTGTTTTGTTGTATCTCTATCACGAATTGTTACATCCTTGTTTTTTAGGGAATCTCCGTCGATAGTGATGCAATAAGGTGTTCCGATTTCATCGTTACGAGCATATCTTCTTCCAATACTCCCTGATTTATCCTGGACAACATTCCATTCGTCCTTAAGCATGTCATAAATTTCTTGTGAAATTTTTTCAAATTCGGGTTTTTTTACAATTGGAAAAATTGCTGCCTTAATTGGAGCAAGTTTTGGATGAAGTTTTAAAACCACATTGTCTCTTTTATTATCGTAATTATATGCATCAAACAAAAAAACAAGATAAGCTCTTTCAACTCCCTGAGACGGCTCAGCCACAACATGAGGGATAATTTTTTTCCCTTCTGAATTTGAAATTTCCATGCTTTTTCCTGAATACTTCTGATGCTGTTTTAAATCATAATCTCCGCGGTTGGCAACTCCCTGAATTTCTTTCCATCCAAAAGGAAAATTATATTCCAAATCCCATGTATCAACAGCATAATGTGATTTCTCGTCGGAAACATGCTGTCTTACTCTAAATTTATCTGTGTTTGCCCCAAGGTTCTTGAACCACGAAAACATCTGCTCAAGCCAATAAGCATGCCAGTCAGTTTTGATAATTCCTCTTTTATGTGCCTCATTAAAGCTCATTTTTTCCGGCTCTTTTTTGCTCTTCTGCATTTCTTCAGAATAAACAAATATTTTTGATTTCCCAAGTTCATAAGGAAACCCTGATTCAGGGTCAATAAAATATTCTATTTCCATCTGTTCAAACTCTCTTAATCTAAACAAAAAATCTCGGGGGGCAATTTCATTCCTAAATGACTTTCCAATTTGAGCAATCCCAAAAGGAAGTTTCATCCGCGAATTTTCATAAACAAATTTGAAGTTAGTAAAAATAAGCTGGGCTGTTTCAGGTCTTAAATAAGCAAATCCGTCGGTGCCGACATTTGTCTTGAACATTTGCTCTATCTCCTTTATTTTTTCCCAATCGATTTCCCCACCACAGTTTAGACATTTTACTTTTCCAATTTCATGTTTGTCTATTTTATCTGTTTTCTTACATTTTTTACAGGCAACAAAAATGTCACTAAAATTATCAACATGCCCAGAAGCTTTCCACACTTTTGGATTAGTAATTATTGAACCATCAATTCCGACGACATCTTCTCTTTGTCTGACAAAAAAATTCCACCACTCATTTTTAATATTATTCTTAAGCTCTACGCCAATATGTCCAAAATCCCAGAAACCCGCAAGCCCTCCGTAAATTTCAGCAGACGGGTAAACAAATCCTTTTCTTTTACAAAAGTTAGTCAATTCTTCTATTGAAATTTTTTGATGTTTTAATTCAGAAAAACCCTTTTCAATCTTTTCGCCTTTTTCCATTTTACTAATAATTATTTCTGCTTTTTTATATGCTTCGTCTTTATCTTTGCCAAGATAGCCCAAGCACTTACTTTTAATTTTTTGTCCTTCTCTTATGCTTTTCCTAAGATAATAATAATCCTTTCCATAAACTTTTTGCTTTACTACAAAAACCATGAATAAAAAAGAAATAGAATTATTTAAGTTATTCTAAATCAAAATTCCAAAAACCTAATTTTCCTTTTGCAGGAATTGGTTTTAATCGTCGAGGATTTTTCAAAACAAATCCAAAACCGCCCCAACTCTCGTCAGCAAGATGCAAATTTTTGTCTGTTTCAAATTCTTTTTTATTTTCTCTGTAATTTTTAACACTAATTAATTCTGCTTTACCAACAATAAATCCGCACGGCAAATTTTCAAAACCAAATTTTTTCATTGATTTTTCATCTGGTTTTTTAGAAGCATGAATCAAAAATTCTCCGCGAAATTTTGTATTCCATTTTCTTAATTCAATTTTTTTCCTTTTCTGCAAAATTAATTCTGCAAAGGGTTGTTTTAACGAGAGAACTTTCATTATTATAAAAGCGCAGACCGGGACTCGAACCCGGGAAAATTCGGGCTGCAACCGAATGCAGTAGCCTCTGTGCCATCTGCGCTTGATATTCAAAGATTAATTGATTATATAAAATTAATTATTCCAAAACTTTAAATACAATTTTTATTCTAGATTAACATGGTTTCGTAGCTCAACTCGGCACCACGCTCGAATCAAGGGCTACAGAAACTCGCGTAATACCTCGGTCTGGATATCCAGTCTTCGAAGTATTAAGGTCTCGTAGCTCAGTCTGGATAGAGCGACTGCCTTCTAAGCAGTAGGTCGCAGGTTCAAATCCTGTCGAGGCCATTCGGAGTTGAAAACTCCGCCTGATTGAATCCTGTGGAAATTCAAGAAATTTCTTTTAAATTCGCAGGTCGAGCAATTCGTGGTAGCAGTATCGCTTCAAGAAAAACTGCGTGCGTGATTGGGAGCAGAATCCTGTCGAGGCCATATTTCATATTTGCAAATTGTAATTTCTTCAATTATTCAGGGGCAGGTAGTTATCTTATTTGATTTTGGATATTCTCTATTGCGTCTGCAACATCTTTGCCTTTCTTTGTCAACTTGATTACTTTAATCCGTCCCCTTTTTTCAAACAAAACCAGTTTCAGTTGTTCAAGTGTTTGCAAAATCTTAACTGCGTGGCTGTAAGTGCAGTCTACCTCTTTTGCCAAAACACTACCATACCTCATCCGTGAATTCTTTTTCAAAGACACCAGCATCATCGCCGGCTTTCTTCTAAAAAAGATGTCAAAATTGTCTTTCATTTTAGATGTAGGCATTTTACTTATATATTCAGATAGTAGTGTTCTTTTAAATGTTTTGTAATATATATTTTCCAGTATATAGTAGCGAAAATTCGGTGGTTTTATTAATATAACTGATTAATTATTTTATGGAAAAACAAAATAAAAAAACAAAAATATTTGCAGTCGGCGATATCCACGGAAGGACAGATTTAGTTAAGAAACTTTCTGATAAAGCAGAAAAAGAAAAAGTAGATTTGATTATTCTTGCAGGAGATTTGACAAATTTTGAAAAGTCAACTAAGAATTTAGTCGGGCCTTTTGCGAAAGTTCACAAGCCGATTTTGCTTTTGCATGGAAATCATGAGTCTCTTGCGACAATTGATTTTCTATCACAGATTTATGACGAGGCAAATAATCTTCATGGATATTCTTTTATTCAAAATGGAGTTGGGTTTTTTGGGGCTGGTGGTGCAGATTTTGGAATATCCCCAATGAGCGAAAGTGATTTTTTTAAAACACTTGAAAAAGCACACAGCAATTTGAAAAATGTCAGAAAAAAAATAATGGTAACACACATGCATCCGTTTAAATCGCGTGCTGAATTTTCTGGTTTTCAAGGGAGCAAAGGAATTCGCAAGGCAATTAATAAATTTAAGCCAGATATTTTATTGTCAGGGCATATTCACGAGGCAGAAGGAATTGAAGAAAAAATCGGCAAGACAAGAGTGATTAATATTGGGAGAAAAGGAAAGATTATTGAAGTATAATTATAAAAACCCGTTTTCTAAATAAAATTATGCCTAAAAGAAAAATAAAACCACGCGAAGAAAAAACAGCAGAAGAATATTTTCCTGTTGGAAGTGATTCAAAACAAACAACTGAAAAACCTATAAAAGATTTTCATGCAGATTATGAAAGAGTTAGTGAACTGAAAGAAGGCGAGGAAAAATTTGAGATTCCAAAAAGAGTAACTGAAAAATCTTATTCAAAGCCAGAAAGAGGTTCGCTTGAAAAAGTTGTCAAGGCAAAACTAAAGCGAAAATATGTCCGTAGAACAACAAGCTCATCTAAGAAAAAAGTTTCTAAAAAAAATGTAGAATATAATGTTCCAAAAATAAGTTTGAAAAAAGATGGTTATGAATTAGTGATTACTGAAAAACCGCAGGCAGCGTCGAAGATTGCATCTGCGCTTGGGAATGCAAGAAAAAATAATCTTAATAAAATTCCTTATTATGAAGTTGATAGAGAAGGACAAAAAATTGTCGTGGCTTGTGCAGTAGGGCATTTACTGACCTTAAATCAGAAAGTTCCTGGTTCGGGCGTTCCTATTTTTGATATTGGGTGGGTGCCAAATTATTTAGTCAGGAAAAAAGATTTTACAAAAAGATATTATGATTTGATTTTGAGATTGGCGAAGGGTGCTGGTTCTGTTACTGTTGCAACTGATTTTGATGTTGAAGGAGAAGTTATTGGAATGAATGTTGTTCGTTACATCTGTGGACAGAATGATGCAAATCGGATGAAGTTCTCGACGCTGACTTCTGCTGAATTAAATAATGCGTATGAAAATAAATTTAAAAATATTTTTTGGGGGCAGGCAATTGCAGGTGAGACGCGCCATTATCTTGACTGGTTTTATGGAATTAATTTGTCGCGGGCTTTGATGAATGCAATTAAATCTGTTGATAGATTCAGGATTATGTCTATCGGGCGTGTGCAGGGACCTGCATTGAATTTAATTGTAAAAAAAGAAAGAGAGATTCAGGCATTTAAATCAAAAACTTATTGGCAGGTTTTTATTACAGAAAATAAAAATAATCTTGAACTGAAATATGTAAAAGACATTTTTGATAAAAAAGAGTTGGAGAATTTTGAGAATTTGGTTGGAAAGGAAGGTGATGCTTCTACAGAAAAAAAAGAGCAGAAATTCCCCTCTGGAGTTCCTTTTAATTTAACAGGTTTGCAAACAGAATCTTACAAGTTTTACGGCATTACTCCTTCGAATGCTTTGCGAATTGCACAAGGACTTTATCTTGCTGGTTTGATTTCTTATCCCAGAACTTCTTCGCAAAAACTTCCTGAATCAGTTAATTATAATATTATTAAGAAAAAATTAGCAAGAGAATATAATGTTGAGCATTTGATGAAAAGAGAAAAACCAATTGAAGGAAAGAAAACTGATTCTGCACATCCGTCGATTTATCCAACTGGTGAAAAGCAGATTTTGTCTGGAGAAGAGAGTAAAATTTATGATTTAATTGTTAAAAGATTTTTGGCATTGTTTTGCGAGGATGCTGTTGTTGAAAATAAGAAAATCAAGGTTATTGTTGATGAAAAAGATTTTGTAAAAAGAGGTTCTGCTGTCAGGAAAAAAGCATGGATGGAATTTTATCCTTCTAAATTAAAAGAGGAGGAGATTCCTGATTTAAACGGAAAAGTCAGGGTTGTGGATTCACGAATTGAGGAAAAAGAGACACAGCCACCAAAAAGATATTCTCCTGCTTCAATTGTTTCTGAACTTGAAAAAAGAAATCTTGGGACAAAAGCAACGCGTTCTTCTATTCTTGAAACACTTTATGACAGAGGTTATATTCAGGACAAGAGCATTCAGGCAACTTCGTTGGGAATGTCCTTGATTTCTACTTTGGAAAAATATTCACCGATTATTATAGACGAGAAACTTACGCGAAGTTTTGAGCAGGAAATGGAAATCATAGAAAAAGCAAAAAAAGATTTTGAAGAAAAGAAACTTAGAATTATCGAGAAAGCAAAAAAGACAATCATAGATATTGCTGTTGATTTTGAAAAGAATGAGAAGAGAATTGGAAAAGAACTTGTTAGTGCACAGGATGAATTAATTGAAAAACAAAAGGAAGAAAACAAACTGAATGAATGTCCTGTTTGCAAAAAGGGAAAACTTAGAATTAGTTATTCGCCGAAGACGCGCAGGCATTTTGTAAGTTGTGATGCGTATCCAAATTGTACAAACACTTATCCTCTGCCTCCGAATGGGTTGATTAAAAAAACAGACAAAGTTTGCGAGGAATGTGGTTTTCCAATGCTGATGCGATTGTCAAAAGGAAAACGGCCGTGGACTTTTTGTTTTAATTTAAAATGTCCGACAAATGAGGAATGGGTTAATAAGTTGAAGAGGAAGGGTTGATATTGGGAGTAGAAGAAGTTGAAGAGGAAAATAATTAGATTTATTCCTCTAAAAGATAATTTTCCCTCTCCTTAATTTTTTTATCAAGAATATTCTGTAGTTTTTCGATTAACATTAATATTTTCCTTTCAATAACTTTTAGTCCTTCAATATCTAAGAAATTATGATAAAAATTAGAATGTAAAGTTTCTCCTAATTTAAAACCATTCCCCCAGATTCTTTTGTTCTTTTCTTTGTTTCAAAATTTTGCTTTCTTTCAAAATATTTTCATAATCAAAATTATATTTTGCTTTTCCAATTTTTTTCGCACTTTCAATTAATTCCTCGCGTGATTCAAAATTTATTTTTTTCTTCAATGCTTTTCTGACACTTTCGCGAACAACCCAGACGCCAAGAGCAGCCCAGTATGTTGGAGTTTCAATTCGTAGGACAAGTGCAGATGCTTGTTTTTTTATTTTGTTCAGATATTCTAATATTGCTAGACGTGTTGCATAATAACCTCCTGCTGTTGCAAATGCATAGGATTTTCTTCCTGAAAAATTTTCAAAATCTGTTGATGCTTTGATATTTGTCGAAGGGTTCCATGAACTTCCTGGCTGATAAAGTTCAATTAATTCAAAACTCCATTCACTTGGAAAAAGTAAAATCAAATACTGGTTCCCTAAAAATTCTCCAAAGTGTAGCTCAAAATTTTCAATCCATTGGTTTTCTTTTACTTTTTTCAGAAGGATTTTTCCAATCATGTCGTCTGTTGCTGTAATGCTCCAGCGAGTTGGGACGAGTTTGCGACTTTTTTTTAATCCGAGAACACCGACGCTGAGAATTTTATTAAGTGCATATTCTGTGAATTTATTTTTGTAAAGATATTCAATTCCTTCTGATGCTTTTATATCATCGTTAATTACTTTTTCAACTTTTTGGTGTATTTTTACATTTGATGTTATCCTTGCTTGTTTTAAATGTGCGCGCATTCCATGTGGAGTTAAAACCCTATCTTTTTCTCTTTGAAAACGCATGCGATTTTTTAATTCAATCTCAATATCAACTGGCTTGCACGCGATTGCAATTTCTTTTGCTATTTCCACGAATTTTTTATTCAGGTGTGCATCCTGTGTTTTTGTCTGAAAGCGGGAATTTAGAAGAGAATTTCTTAATTGAATAATTTCTTTCATTTCAAAATTATTATCTGCCCAGTATTTTTCATCGTCGTAAATCCATGCATTTTCATCCCGTTCAATTGGAGAAAGAATCCCGACATTCACTAAAGGATATTTTAATCCAGAACCAATAAACACACTTGGAGGGGAAATTGAATTTATTTTTGAAATTTGTCCAAAGTCCTTGTACTTGAATTTCACATCTGCGATTTTTTTAATTGTTTCAAATTTTATATCTTGCATGGTTTATAAGGAGAAAATAGTTTATATTGGTTTATTACAACTAACCGGTTATAGCCAACTTCTTTTTTTAATTCCTTTTTCAATAATTTCAAAGTTTATTTCTTTTTCTTTCAAACTTCTATGTTTTAGCAAACAAGCTTTTCTTTTTCCAGAATTATTTTTCAGTTCAATTATGCATTTGCTCCAGTATTTCATAAGGTCGCCACCCACGATGTTTGTTGTTTTTTCTTTTCCCTGCCGCCAATCGTCTTCGTTTTGAAATGCAGAATAAACCTGATTTGTGATTATTACAGGAATTTTTTGCTTTCTCGCAATTTCTGCGAGGACACGCATTTGTTTTGCAATTTCACGATTGACTTTTTTTATGTTTTCTGAATCACCTGATTTTTGCGCGTCGCCTAATTCCAGACGATAAAGCATTGCCATTCCGTCGATGATAACAAGCCCAATATGTTCTTTTTTGATTTTTTCCAAAACATTTGTAAAGCATTTTTTTTGTTCTTCAAAATTTGTGGGGGACATTAATAGGATTTTTTCAAGAACTTTCTCAAAATCTTCCCCCATTATTTGTTTTACTCTTTCTGTTGAGAATCCCCCTTCTGTGTCAACAAATAAAACGCGGTTGTTTTTTTTTGCCTGACTACACGCTACGAGAATTGCGAGATTTGTTTTTCCACTTCCAGGAGGACCTGCCAACATTGTGATGACGTCTTTTTCATAACCGCCGTAGAGCCACTCAGTTAAGTCGCGACTTCCTGTTGAGATTTTCATAAAAATAATTAATCAGAGAATTATATAAGGATTTATATTTTTAGTTTCTTGAAATCACTCTCAATCTTATCAAGTTCTTTTGTTATTTGCGTCACAGCGTCGTTAATTGCTTTTTTTGCTGTTTTGTCTTTTGTCTTGACTTTTAGAATTGGGTTTTTTGTCGGATGCTCCTGCTTCCATGCTGCGAAATTCACTGCAGAATCTTTGTTTAAATAAACTCTTAGAATTTCTGCAATTGTTATGTCGTCGATTTCCACTTCAATTTCATTTTTTTCATTTTTTATTATTTTGATATCCATATTAGAAATTCATTAATTTAATTTATAAAGGTTGTGATTATTTGAGTTGTTAAGTTAATGGTTGGTAGGTAGATTTTTAAACTTTCAGATTTGTTTTTCTGAATTCCAAACCCCCCAAAAATTATTTAAATCCCAAAATCTTCTAAATATCATTACATATAAAATCCCTCTCGAAAGGAGTACCTTTGGGGATGCTTGCCTGCTTATGCGGACAAGACCGACAAGTAGGAGGGTTTTGTAATGCTTATATCACTTAATTTTTTTAATTAGTCCTTTTATCTCAAGATTTTTTCTTAGAATATCTGTATATGTTTTGTCATTATTTTCAAATTCCTGAAACAAAGAACCGCTGATTAAATCAACTGCCTGAAGTTCTGGATGTTCCTTGGAGTTTTCATGTTTGATTTTAATAGTTAAATTGAACTTATCTTTTTCTTCCTCTTTTTCCAAAACAAAAACTTCATAAGAAACTTTTTTCTTTTTTCCATCACCATAAGATTCTTCTTCATAATTTTTCACAGCGAGAGAACAGATTTTTTTATTTCTAAAATAATCTTTATCTGCGATAATCTTTGCAGGCATACATTGATGATTAGAAAAACTTTCAGCGAGCAAATTCAGCAAAATCTGGAATTTTTCTGATTCGGGGATATTCTTCCCATCTTTTTGAATTGCAACAAATCTTGCCTCAAAGCCCACTTTTGACAAACCTTCCAAAATTTTCAATCTTAATCTCTCGTCAGGAAAACCCGCAAACTTTATTTCTCCTCCAAGACGATTTAACCATTTCTCTCCTCTTCTTGTTCTTCTTAATTGCTCTTTTGTTTTCTTTAAAATTTTTGCAATTTTTTTCCCTTCTTTTGTGCAAATATAAGCCATAACAAACCACTTGCTTCCTTTTTTCCCGTCATCGCCACTCTCATCTAAATAACCTGTCTTAAATAAATCGCAATTAAATTTATTTTCCATTATTCTCTAAGAACCAATATATTTAACTATTTTTTCAAAAACTCCTTCTTTGCCTTATTATTCCAAAACCCCCCAAAAATTATTTAAATCCCAAAATCTTCTAAAATATGTAAGTGGACTGAACCCTGTAAAATCTTTGTGTATGCAAAGTATCCAGCGTGTATGCGTGTAAATGGTTGGGAAAATTCACTACCCACTTCCTCTTTTTTCATTGCATTATCTATCTCTTTCCATTAATACCGTCGAAGTTTTGCTTAATTATAATCTTTTTTGGTGCTAAAACTACTCAATCACCTATTATTATAAATTATATAATCTCCTCTCATCATCTCTCAAAATAAGAAATCTAAATCGTCCTGACAACCTGCGATTTTAAACTTTCTGAACCTGAAGATTTCTTCCTATTCCTTTTAATTACCCTCTTCCAAAAATTATGTCATCAATTTCTTCTTCTGTTAAATCTTTTTTATCACGAAAATCTTTTTCTGTAAATTCTGGCTCATTCTCTGCAGGTTTTTTTCTTGGGGTTAATTCTGTTTTCTTTTGGAAAATTTTGTCCTCGTTTTGGGATTTCATATTACGCAAGTCCTCAATTGTTAGTGTTTTTGCTGTTAGTTCGTCAAATCTTATCCCCCCAGTATCAATATTTTTTACTAAATTTTCCTTTGTTTCTTCAACTTCTTTTTCAAAAGAATTTGTTTTTTCTTTTTTCATAAGACATATCCTCAAGGCTGTTTCTATTTTTTTTATGATTTCCTGATATTTTTCAGGAAGTTCTCCTTTTTCGATTTTTTTAATTGCTATTTCTGGTTCTTTTATCTCTTTTGCAAATTGCTCTTGTGTTATTTTTTTTGAACGCCGGGCACGCATAATTACCCAGTGAAAATTATCTATCAAATCATCTGGTTTTGATTTTAATCTATTTGAAGAATAATTTTGGCTGACGATTTTTTTGAGTTCTTGTTCCTGGTTTTTTAAAAAAGAATTTTCTTTTTTTTGTTCTTCATGTCTTTTTTTAGAATAAATGCTCTGAGGAACAATTTCTATTTTTTTCCTGTTCAATAAAGGAAATTTTTCTCTTTCAAAACATTCCCTGCAAATTTGTGCAATGCCTTCTTTTGTTATCACTTCAAATGATGCTTGTCTGTCTATATTTTTATCGCAAATTTCGCAATCCATAAAATAATAGCAAGTGTTTGTTTTTTAATATTGCTGTGATGGAGAGGTTATTTTTATATATAAATTTTCAAATTCTCTGAAGAAGTAAGGTCGTTTAATATGGCTTTTTCTCCGATAATTATTGCTGGAAATTTTTCAACATTGAATTTACCCACAATAACATCCACAGAAGAAAGATTATTGTCTACAGCAATGGGTATTAGTATTATTTTATTTCCGTATTCTTTTTTTGCGTCAGAAAGTATTCGCGACCAGACTTTTTGAGTTGCTATTTTTGCAATATCTTTTGTATTATATTCATATAAATAAATAATTGGAGTAAATTTATTTGGGCATTTTTCAGAAATTTTTAAGCTATTAACCCAGACAAAGGCCCTCAATAAATCATATTTTTTATGAGACAAGACAATATTATTTGTGAGGATGTTTGAATTTTCGTATGGCTCTAACAATAGCGCTTCTTCATAAACCTTGTCTGCAAAATTTATTGTTGCACCGACGAGTTCATCGCAATCATATTCTCCTGTTTCGATTAAATTTTGCAATACAAACATATCCATCATTGATATTTCTGACTGGGCATAATAACTTTCTATAATATTTATGTTTCTTTTCTCAAAACCAATTCCAAGAAAAATTCCCAATACAAATATTAAAATCGTTACAAGGAGTGCTTCCCAAAAAACATTTTTTTTACTTTTTAACATTTTACCATGTTTTATTTTTAGTTATAAATTTGTGCATTGAAGCAACCAAAACAATTGGATAAAATAACAGATACACAAACATGTATGTTACAAGGTTAAATACATTTTCTCTTTTAAATTCTTCTTTTTCTTTTCTTGAATGTGCAAGTGCAGCGAGATTGTAAAAAATACCCAAGATTAAAAGAAAAATTCCGAAGAAAAATAAAATTGTAGGGGATAATTGAATATCTGAAAAGCGGATTGCCGTTGTCTGGGCCTCTATGGAATAGTTTATCGTAAGAAACTGAAGAAATAAATAACGCGACATTCTGTATGAAAAAAGACACAGCCCAAAAACTGCAAGAATCCATGCTGTCACAAAGTAAGGGATAATAAACAATCCAAGCATACCTTTTTTGAAAATAACTGATTTATATTTAATAAGTGTTTGAATTCCTCCCATATTCCATCGAAGTCGTTGTTTTAACCAGGACTTGAAATTATCTGGAACAATAGTATATGTTATTGAGTTTAAAGATATATGAACCCTCCATCCCTTATGAATCATATTCCATGTTATTTCAATATCTTCTGTTAAATTTTTTTCATCAAAACCACCAACTTCGTCAAAGGCTTTTTTTCTATAAATGCTTAAAGGACCGTTTGTAACATAAATTGATTCAACAAATCCAAATAATTTTCTTGTGAAAGCAATTAGTTTATATTCAATTGATTGAAGTCGTGCAAGGAATTTATTTCTATTTTTTACTAAAACGCGCGAAGTTACTGCTCCAACTTTTTCGTCATTGAAAAATCCAATCATTTTTGAGATCGCGTCTGGGAAAGGCGAGGAATCGTCGTCGGTAAATCCGATTAGTTCTGTTTTTACATATTTTGCTCCGTAGTTTTTTGCTTCTGCAGAAAGTCCTGTCAGGTTTTCTGGTTTTTTTAATGCAATTACTTGGAGGTATTTTTTAGCACAATTTTTTATTATATCATAAGAATTATCTGTGCTTGCGTGATCCACAACAATTATTTTTTGCAGTCCCTTGTAATCTGATTTTACAATTCCTTCAATTGTTTTTTCAATCGTGTCTGAGCCATTATAACAAGGAACAACAATACTTAAGGAATATTCTCTTTCTTGGTTTAATGATTCAAACATTTGTTTTCTGTTTTGAAAAAAAATCAAACTAAAAAGTGAAAGATAATAAATTCCAAGAAATATGAAAATAAGGTAGAGGATTACTAAAAATTCCATCTAATTCTCCTTTAAAATATTTTCCCCTTCATTTACATTAAAATAATCATAAAACTCGTCGCTGAGTGAAAGTTCGTGTGTGTGGCTGATTTTTTTCTTTTTTATTAAGTTTAAATCATAAAATTTTTTAATGTGGTCGTATGCTTTGTTGCCACGAATTTTTATTATTACTGATTGCTTAATTGGTTGCTTGAATGCAATTATTGCGAGTGTTTCCTGTTCTGCTTTTGAAAATTCTGCAGAGCCGGTTGCGAGTTTGTTTATTATGTGTGAAAATTCATGATGAACATCCATTTTCCACAAGCCATTTTTCTCGATGATTTCAATTGCTGAATCACTTTTTTCATATTTATCTTTTAATTTTCCAATTAAATTTGTTATTATTATTGGATTTAAATCTGTGAGAGAAATTATTTCCTGCATGTTTAAAAATCGTCCTGAGACAAAAAAAACCGCTTCAAGGATTTTTAGGTTTTCATTTTCTTTTGCTTCGTCGATTTCTTCAGTTGTTTTTGAGGAAATTGCCATAGATTAAGAATTTAGAATTATTTATAAAATTATCAATCCTGTTAAATAATGAGAAAAATTATCCTGATTATTTTAGGAAGTATTTTTGTAATTTTATTTTGCTTATTTTTAATTCGTCTTGTTTCTCCCAGGGAAATTGATGATGTTTCTCCCGGAATATTTTGTGAAGAAGATTATTTAAAAAAATCAGATATTTTGTGGGTAATTCCTAACTTTCAGGGAGAATCTATTTCAAAAAATTCAGAGTGGTGTGAATATATTCTGTCTCTTAACAAAACACTCGGACTTCATGGAGTTACTCATGAATATGAAGAATTTATGACAGAAAGAAATCAGGAATATTTGAATGAGGGAATTGAAATTTTTGAAGATTGTTTTGGATTTAAACCAACAATGTTCAAGCCACCACAATTAGCAATTTCAGAAGAGAATAAAAAATTAATTTCTGAAAATAATATAGAGTTGAAAGGAAGATTAAACCAATTTTTTCATAAAGTTTATCATTGCAATGATACTGGGGAATTTTCAAATAAATTTATTGATTTATTTTAAATTTTTTAACTAAAAAATTAATCAGATAATTAAAGGGCAGGACTACTAAAAAAATATATACTAATGGAAAAATGATAGAGTAAAAAGGAATCTCTGGCAGAAAATCAAGACCATGATAAAAGAAAAAATTCAAATTAATTTCTCTGCCATAATACAACACAAAAGGAAGAAGAGCCGGAAAGAGGATAAATGAAAATTTCCAGGCATTTTTATTTTCTTTTCCTATAAAAAACATTGCAATAAATGTTATTGGTAAAACCAGAACATGAACACTAACTGAAGCAATTTGCGATATAATTGACTCATGCACAATATATGCAGAACTTCCAATTAAAAAATTTCCTGTAAAAACAAAAGAAAAAAAATCAATTGTCCAGAAAATCTGTCCAAAAAATAAAATTGAAAACTCTCCGATTAAAACAAAATTACTTCTAAAAAGAATTCCTGCTCCCAGAATAAGAGGGGCAAAATTACAAAGCCAAAAATATCTTGAAAAATCTTCTGCAATATAAATTATTTGTAATAGACGAAAAATTCCTATTGTAATTAAAAAAATTCCTAAAATATTCAGGAATAAATCTCTTTTGTTTATTAAAAAATAATGAGGGTAAAGTAATAAATGTTGCTGTCTGTGTTGTGCTCTTTTAATAAGTTTTATTTAGATCTCAATTATTTTTATAATAGCGAGAGAATTTACTAACTATCAGCAAAATATAAATTAGGTTTATCACACAAGTTTTAATTTAAGCATTCTTTTATTTTAGTTTGCAGGAGTGTTTTTTTGACAGATAAAGTAATTTTAAAATTTTTTGATTTTTAAATTCCAAATCTCAGTATTGCTCCAATTCCTCCGAGATTTTCAAACTGCTGTCCTTCTTCTGTTTCTCCTGAGATAACTTCTATTGTTGAACCAATATTAATTGCTATATCTTTTAATGGTTTTGAAACACTTTTCTTTAAACTTTTTGATAATAATAAAATATCAACAGCCCCGTAGTCAAGTGCTTTTTTTGTGTCTGGTCCTTTTAATGTTGATAGGTTTGGTTTTTCTCCAAGTGTCTGGAAAAATTTTTCAAGAATTTGTTTTTCGTGAATTATTTCCTGCTGTGCTAATATATCTTGTGATTTTTCTACAAGTTCCATTAGTCCTGATTCAGAGGAATCGCCCAAATCACGAACACCGATTATTTTTTCTCTTAATTTTGTTACCATATATTCTCCGTCGATAAATTCGTCTTTTGTTGGAATTGGGCCCCCTATTAAAATTCCTTTTAATTTTTTATTTTCAAAAAATATTTTTTTCATTTCTTCTGCGATTCTTTTGTAAAAATCTTTTGTTAAACCCTCTGTTATTCTATGAAAGCGCTGAGATGAATTGTGAACAATCAAACCATTTGCAAGAAAATTGTGGTTTTTTGTCTCAATATCTATGGTTTTATTTACTCCAATCTTTTCAATTTTTGAGATTTTGACTGCGATAAGATTTGAATAATAGAACAATTCTAATCTTCTTTTTAAATTAATATCATTAATTTTATCTAAAATTTTTTTCCTAAAAACCTCTTTACTCATCTGTCTTTTATTACAAAAAAAATACCCACAATGAAAATCCCTTGTGTTCAATCCTGAATTCCTAATTATTCTCGCTATTTCGCTTCCATTAACAACTAATTGCCGAACCTTATTTCTATTACTTCTTTTATTAATCAATTCTCTAACTTTGTCCTGCTTTTCTTTAGAAGAAAATCCAATTGTTGAATAAAATTTTTTTAGGGATTCTAAATCATCAATCGCTAATGTATATCTCATTTTATCTGAGTAAGGATTTTTTTTATTATCGTATTCATTTATTGAAGAAATAATTCCCAATCTTAATAATACAAACTGAAATTGTTGTGTTAAAATTTTATTATTTATTCCAAAAGCAACTCTTGATTTAGATACGTATCCTTCTGCATCAAAAAAGCCTGAAATAAATCCGGCAAGAGAATCATCAGATGATTTTAAAATAATTGGAGGTATCTTTTCTTCGAGTGTTTTATTCTTATTAGAAAAAATTTGTTTAAATAATTGGGAAATAATTCTGCTGTAAACCCTTAATTGCCAGTAATTTTTTGATTTTCTAAATCTTAAATCAGAATCAATTCTAAAAACTTCTTTTATTAGATTTTTATAATAATTTGAAACTTCTTCTCTTTGTTCAAAAAAAGTTAATCTATCTCTTTCATAACTGCCATCACCGAGATAATAACCTAATAATTTAGAAAATCCTTTATTAACAAATTCAGGAATATAAATTTTTTTTATATTAAAATTCTGTAAAATGCGGGGGATAAAATCAATCTCTTGATTTTTCAAATTTAATTCTATTTTTTCAGGCATGATTAAATAATCTCCTTGACTAATTTCAGCAAGGGGTTTTTCTTCAATTCCTTTTTCAGTTTTTACAAAAAAGGTATGTTCATCAGAAGATTTGATTTCAAATTTTGGATAACAAGTAATTATTTTAAATAATTCTTTTTCATTTTCCCACTTAGCGATTATAGGAGTTTGTTCACAAATTTCATTATTAAAATTTTCAGAAACAATGATTAATGGATTGTGAGAATCTTTTATACCAATTATTTCCCCATTATCTTTCATGATTAAAGTATCAGGACTCAAGCACTGTCCGCCAGCCCTGGCTTTTGATGGAATTCCAGAAGTCATTTTTTGAAGTAATTCAATTCTTTTTCCCTCAAGCACTCCAATTGTTGCTTCTTTTCTGTCCATTACTAATAATGCAAAAATTTCGTCAACTTCTAGTTGTTGTTCAAGCGGTTCGAGAACAAATTCTTTATCACAACGATAAAGCCGGATTTTGATTGGTTGGGGCGGTTCAACAAACCATATTTGTAATTCATCCTGTCCTTCAACTTTTGAAATATTACCACAAAAAATAGCAAGCCCGTTTTCAGGTGTTTTTTTTAATGATTTCAAGTACCTCACAATTTTTTCAAGTGCTTCAGTCACATTTTTTCTCGTCGATGTTGATTTGATATTTTTTGCAGTTGATTTTTCTGCTTCAAGTTGTTTCTGGACAGAATTCACATCATAACCTTCTGAAATGTAAACACTAATTAATTCAGTGTGTCTGCCTTTGTGCTGTTTTAATTCCTCGACAATTTCTTCAAGTTCATATTTTGTTAATAGCATAATTTAGAAGATAAAAAGAGTTTTTAAAATTATAATTTATTTTCTGTTCCTGCTTTTGGAAATTTAACTTTAAAATTATCTTTTTGTTTAATTAATACAGCTCCGCTAACTGCAATAAAATCTTTTTCATAAGGTTTGATTATTTTAAAATCTTCCTTCGGTAAATATATCTCAACCTCAGAATTCATTGGTTTTTGTGCATTTGTTTTTTCCTGCCGAACTTTTGAAATTATTCTCATTAAATCATCAAAATTTTTTTCATTAACTTTTTCAATTTTAATTTGTTTTGGCCACGAAGAAAGATGAATACTTTTTTCTTTTTCATATTTTTTAAAATATGTCTGATAAATCTCTTCTGTAATGAAAGGTGTTATTGGTGCGATTAATTTTAAAATTGTCAGCATTGATTGATAAAGTGTGTATTGTGCTGATTTTTTTTTGTCGCCTGTTTCATTGTAAATTCTTTTTTTAACAATTTCAAGATAATTATCGCAAAACATTTTCCAGAAAAAATTTTCTGTTTTGAATTTTGCCTTTGAATATCTATACTTTTCAAAATTTTCTGTTGAAATTTTTATAATTGAATTTAATTTTGCCAAAAAAAGTTCATCAATTTTTTCCAGTTTTTTTGGTTTTTTTCCGTCGTAACTATCAAGATTCATAAAAATAAATTTTGTTGCATTCATTAATTTTGTTATGAATTTTTTTCCTGCTACAACATCCTGCTCCTGATAATCAAAATCTTTTCCAAGTTTTGACGACGCTGCCCAGAACCTTATGGCATCTGCACCATATTTTTCCATTACTTCCTGCGGACGAATAACATTCCCTTTTGATTTTGACATTTTCTCGCCCTTTAAAGTAACAAAACCAGAAATTACTACATCTCTCCACGGATTTTTTCCAAAGTGCAATCGCGATTTAACAAGAGTATTAAAAAGCCAAAAAGAAATAATCTCGTGCGCCTGCGGTCTCAGAGTAAGTGGAAATAATCTTGACTGAATTTTTTTGTTCATAAGTTGAATAATAATTTGTGGTGTCATCGACGAGGTAAACCAAGTATTCAAAACATCTTTCTCAGGAATAAATTCATTACCCCCGCACTTCGGACATTTTTTTACAGGAGGTTTATCCTCAATAGGTTCGACAGGCAAATCTTTTTCACTTGCTAAAATAACTTCTTCGCATTTTTTGCAGTACCAAACAGGAAATGAAACTCCGAAATGTCTCTGATTAGAAACTAACCAGTCCCACTGCAATCCTCTAACCCAGTTATCATATCGATTTTTCATAAATTGCGGATACCATTTTAATTCAGCACCCCATTTCAACATGTCTTTTTTCAAATCAAGATATTTAACAAACCACTGCTTGCTCTTGACAAATTCTATCTCAGTTCCGCATCTCTCATGAACATTTACAATATGAGTAATTTTTTCTTGTTTGACTAAGAATCCTTCTTTCTTTAAATCTCTAATAATCTCTTCTCTCGCTTCTTTAACATTCATTCCTTTATACTTGCCTGCAATTGATGTCATTTTTCCTTGTTTATCAATTGCTTCTTTAATCTCAAAATTGTATACTTTCTGCCATTCCATATCTGTCTGGTCGCCGAAAGTTGCACAGTAAGCAATTCCTGTTCCTTTATCAGGTTCTGCTCTTTTATCCTCGAGAATAGGAACTTCAATATCAAACAAAGGAATTTTCGCTTTTTTTCCTTTAAGATGCTTGTATCTTTTGTCATTAGGATGATAAAAAACAGCGACGCTGGCAGGAAAAAGTTCTGGCCTTGTAGTTGAAATAATCAAATCTTCTTTTCCAACTTTAAGAATAACCTCAACAAATTGCGACGGGATTTCTTTGTCTTCAACTTCAACCTGTGCAACTCCTGTCCTGCATTCAGGGCACCACATAGCAGGGGCATCTCTTCGTTCCATTCTCCTTTTTTTATACAAGTCCAGAAAACTCCACTGAGAAATTTTCCTTGAGTGCTCATCAATCGTAGAATAATAAATGTCCCAATCGCAACTGATACCAATATTTTTCCAGTCCTGAATAAATCTCGGAAGTTCTTCTTTCAAAAATTCTTTGCAGAGTTTTATGAATTTCTCTCGAGACATTTCTTTTGACTTAACATTTTTTCTTTTTTCAACAAGTCTTTCAGTTGGAAGCCCGTTGTCGTCGGTTCCGAACGGATAAAAGACATTATATCCTTTCATTCTCATAAATCTTATAAGAAAATCCTGCTGAGCATAAGAGCACGCATGCCCAATATGCATTTCACCTGAAACAGTTGGTGGAGGGGTATCAACAGAAAAAATCTTTTTTTTACTTTCAGCATCAAACTTATAGATTTTTTCTTTTTCCCAAAATTTTCTCCATTTATTCTCAATAATTTTAAAATCAAATTTTTCGTCAGCCATGATTAATCATTATCAAGAAACTTTTAAAAACTATCTGTGTTTTGTAATGTATGGCAGAAACAGGAGTGAGCTTACCCGGTGGATTTGGGGGTTTGATGCGTTTTAACGAGGAATTTCCGAGCATTTTTAATTTAAAACCAATGCATGTTATTTTGTTTGTAATTTTAATAATTATATTCAGAATTTCTTTGGGCATATTTTTCTAAAATGTTCGGCGGATTAAATCCAAAAAAAATGCAGGCTATGATGAAGCAGATGGGAATTTCGCAGGAAGAAATTGACGCTTCGCGAGTAATTATTGAAAAAAATGATAATAGCAAAATTGTGATTGAAAATCCATCTGTAACCAAGATAAATATGCAGGGGCAGGAATCTTTTCAGGTTTCTGGAAATATTCATGAAGAAACTGGATTTTCAGAAAATGATATTAAAACAATTGTTGAAAAAACAGGATGCTCTGAAAAAAAAGCAAGAGATGCACTTGAAAAAACAGGCGATTTGGCTGAAGCAATTCTAGAGTTAAGTTAATAAAATATTTTTAATTTTGAGATAAATATAAAAACCCTTTTTGCTTAATTAATTACACTTCTAAAAGAGTAAAAGAGGATAAATTTTCGTTAATAACGAAGGATATTATATAAATCATGGAAGATATAATTCAGGAAAAAATTAGTGCAGACCACTTGCTTTATGTTAGTTTGAAATATACAAAAACATGTGACGTTATAATGAATCTTCTTCTTCGATGGAGAAAAATGATAAACACAAGTATTGATGCTCTTTTGAAACATGCAAAAAAGAAAAAGAAAATAAAAACAGTTCCTACTCATCCAATTGGGCAAATTGAAGAAATTAAAAAATTGTTCAAAAAAAATAAAGAATTTCTTGAAGTAATCTCTTTTTATGAGATGCTGAGAAAAATTGAAACTTTGCGTTGCGAGAGGGTCGGGGATTTCAGAAAAAATGTTGCACTGAAAATTATGTATCAGGGAAAAGAAATTATTATTAACATTGAGCAATTGAAAATTTATGCTGATTCCTTGGAAAAGTTTATAAGTAATACTAAGCAATTTCTTTTATCATAAGCTTCTGCTTAAAATGTCAAAAATAATTGTAATAACATCTGGGAAAGGCGGTGTTGGGAAAACAACAACGGCGATTAATTTAGGTGCTGCTATGAATTATTTTGGAAAAGATGTTGTTGTTATCGACGCTAATCTATCAACTCCAAATGTTGGTTTGCATCTTAATTCTCCAGAAGTTCCTGTTAATTTAAATCATGTTCTCAACGGAAAGTCAAATATTTTTGAAGCGGTTTATGAGCATGATTCTGGATTGAAAATTGTACCATCTTCTCTTGCTGTGAGTGAGCTGAAAAAATTTAATCCTGCAAGATTAAAAGAATTCAAGAATGATTTTTTGAAAATTTCTGATTATGTGATAGTTGATTCTGCTGCGTGTTTGGGGGAAGAGGCGATTTCTGCAATTGAGATTGCTGATGAAGTTATTATTGTTACTAATCCAGAGATGCCTGCAATTACTGATGCTTTGAAAACAATTAAGGTTGCTGAACAGAAAAAAAAATTTGTTTCTGGGGTAATTGTTACTCGTGTCAAAAGAAACAGGATTGAAATGAAACCAGAAACTGTTAAAGAAATGCTGGAAGTTCCGATTTTAGGGAGTATCCCAGAAGATTTTTGCATTCCTGATTCATTGAATCATAAAGATGCAGTTATTCATGTTTTTCCGAAGAGCAAGTCTTCACGAGCTTACAAAGAAATTGCAGCAAAAATTGTCGGAGTAGATTATGATTCTAAAAAAGACAGAGAAAAATTTTGGAAAAGAATTTTTAAGAGAGATTATTGATTAAAACAAAATCACCTAACTCTACTCTCATTTCTAACATCTTTCTCAGGAGTAATTAAAATTGGTTTTCCGTTTTCATCGGCAGCCAAAAGCATTCCGCGACTTTCAATTTCGCGCATTTTTCTCGGCGCAAGATTCACGACGACAATTATTTTTTTATTCTGCAATTCGTCTTTAGAATAAAATTCTTTAATTCCTGCACAGATTGTTCTTTGTCCAAGTTCTCCCACGTCAATTGTTAATTTGTAAAGTTTGTCTGCACCTTCGATATCTTCAATTTCCAAAATTTCTGCAACTCTCAGATTAAGTTTCTGAAAATCTTCAAATGAAATTATGTTTTCTGTCATTTTGATAATATTTTTATTTATTAAATTTAATTTAAATAAATTTGGATTCTAAACTATTTTTTAATATATCAAGATTTTTATCTCAAAATTCTGTTTATAAGATAATTAATCATTGGAGTTCTGGATGCCGAATAATTAAGATCTTTTGTAGGTAATATCAATCTCCCTCCTTCAATATAAATTGTATAACGATTATTCTTTTTATCTAATCCAAGTTCAAAAATCCCAAAAGGTGTTTCAACCACCCCATTTTCCAATCGCTTTTTTATATTTTCCTAAACAAAATCTCTGCTTTTTTAATTTTCTTCGCACTAAACTGCTTCTTGATTTTCTCCGCCGACGACGGCATAAACGGATAAAGAAGTTCTGCAATTTTTAAAATTGATTCTTTTAATTCAAATAGAACTTTTTTATCTTTTGTTTTCCATGGTTTTTTGTTTTGAACATATTCGTTGCATACATCAATGAAAGCAAATATTTCATTTAGTGCTTTGTCAAATTCATAATTTTCAAAAAGTTTTTCAATTTTTTTGGCATTTAATTTTTTCAAAAGTTTGTTTTCAGATTTTTCAATTCCGATTTTCTCAATCAATCCAGCGACGCGAGAAATCAGATTTCCTAATTTATTTGCAAGTTCATTGTTATGTCTATCGATAAGTGCCTGTTCTGAAAAATCGCCGTCATCACCAAAAGGGATTTCGCGAAGGAGAAAATATCTTATCGTATCTGCGGAATATTTTTCTAATAATTCTAAAGGTGCGACTACATTTCCAGAGGATTTTGACATTTTTTTACCTTCAGAGGTCAGGAATCCGTGCACAATTATTTTTTTCGGTAATTTTAGTCCTGCACTTAGTAGCATTCCTGGCCATATTCCTGCATGAAATCTTAACATATCTTTTCCAACAACATGCACGTCTGCTGGCCAGAATTTTTTAAATTTTTTATTCGGATAACCAATTCCTGTTAGATAATTTGGAAGTGCGTCACACCATACATACATTACTTGATTTTTGTCTTCGGGAACCGGAATTCCCCATGGCAAATATTTTGTGTCTCTTGAAAAAGAAACATCTTGAAGCCCGTCTTTAACTAGGCCTAAAAAATCATTTTTCCATTTTTTAGGAAAAATTTTTAGTTTATCATTCTTTATCAAATTAATAATTCTATCTGAATATTTTGAAAGTCTGAAAAAATAATTCTCTTCAGAAAGTTCTTCAATTTCTAAGTTTGGGTGATTCACACATTTTCCTTTTTCTAATTCTTTTTCAGTTACATATCTTTCGCATCCAGAGCAGTATTTTCCGATATATTTTTTTTTGTAAATGTCGCCTTTTTTTTCTAGTTTTTTCCATAAGTCAATAACTCCTGGCCAATGCTTTTTTTTGTCCGTTGTTCTTATGAAATTATTGTTTGAAATGTTTATTTTTTTTGTTAGTTCAAGAAAATATTTTGCATTTTCGTCGACGAATTTTTGAGGGCTTAATTTTTTATTTAATGCAGTTTTATAATTTTTTGAGCCATGTTCATCTGTTCCTGTGAGAAAGAAAACTTCTTTGCCTTTTAACTTGTTCCACCTTGCTAAAACGTCTGCTTGCACAATTTCAAGAGCAAATCCAATGTGTGGTGGCGCGTTTGCATAAGGAATTGTTGTTGTGACATAAAATTTTTTTACCATAATATCTGAGAGAAATAATATTAATAAAGTTAATTAATTATAAAATTCCGTGCGTCAGTAGTATAGTGGCAGTATCCAAGCTTCCCAAGCTTGTGTCCCGGGTTCGAATCCCGGCTGGCGCATAAAGTTTAAATTAACTTTTTCTTTTATCTTTTATGGAATTTTGCCCAAAATGTAAAGGAATTATAATTCCGAGAATCTGTAAGAATGAAACATTAATGCTTTGCAATAAATGTGGCTGGTTTAAAATTATTAAGAAAAAAATTAATTTGTCATCGAGAGAAAAAATCAAACCTGCTGAAAAATTAGGGGAAGGGATAGGGAACGATAAAAGTATCCTTGCAACTTATAATCATAAATGTAGCAAATGTGGATATGACAAATCACAAATTATTGATGCTGGAATTTTCTATTCTGTCGAAGATAATTTAATATTCCTTAAATGTGGAAAATGTGGTTATTCAGAAAGAATAGGGGATAAAATAACTTAATTATTTATAGTCTCGCCGAATATACCCGCATTTAACACATTTGAAAAATTTTGTTTCTGCCTCGTCGCTGGAACGCGTTTGCATTGTCCAAAAATATGCTTTTTTGTGCTTGCATTTTGGGCATTCTTCCTCGACAATTGGATTTATTTCAGAATCCTTTTCTTTTATTACAACAATGTCTTTTCTCCCTTCTGTTTTTTCAGAACTTGTAAGTTTTACTTTTTCTTTTGTAGTATAATTACATCTAGGACAACCATAATTTTTAGTTTTTAATACAAGAACAGCCCCACATTTTGGACAAAATTGCATTTTAAATTGCGTTGTTGATGTCTGGATAACTTTTAAATGTTTTTATTTATTTTTTAGTGGTTAGTTTTCTGCACAAAAACCCCTTTCAGATGCCGGACGTGTTGCTTCAAAGAAAATCAATTTTCCCCATCCAATAAAAGGGACTATTTTGAAAACCGCCTTTCCTACTAATTGGTTTTCTGAGATTATTTTTTCACTTTCTAACTGCCCCCAATTATTATCACCGATTGTTGAAAAAAAGTATTCGCCATTTTTTTGTTCAATTTTTATAACTCTGTGGATAAGCGGATTTTTTTTATCTGCGTCAAAAATTATTATGTCTCCTATTTCAATTTTTTCTGGTTTTGCTTTAATGATAAATAAAATGTCTCCTTTGTTAAAACCTTTTTTTAATGGAAATTCATCAAAATCAAGATTATTAATTATATAAGGAGAGTATTTATTTTCATGCCTTTCCCACCAAGAATCAAAATTTGAAAAGATGTCTGCTTTATGATACATACTGCATGATTCAACAATTGCTATTGGAAGTGCAGTGCCTGTTAATAAAGAAAGTCCTGGTAGAAAAATAAATTTTATAAAAACAAATAAAAATATGATTGAAAAAACCCACCCTTTTAAACTTTGGTCTTCCCATAAAAGATACCATAATTTTTTCCAGAATTTTTTTATGTCGCCTTTTTTCATAAGAGGATAAAATTAATTATGTTTTTAAATTGTATGGAATTAAAACCAAGACGAAAAATTTAAATAGTATACATTCTGTGTATACACACTATGGATATATTTGATAATCCGATACTTTGTAAAAATTGTGAGAAAAAAATGGAAAAGAGCCATCTTGAAAAGAATGGTTTTTTTCTTCGGACTATTGTCTGTCCTAAATGCAATTATAAAATAATTCATCCTATTGACGAGGAAAAATATAATAAGTTTATGAACTTGAAGAATAAAGAATTTAAAGTAAAGATGCGGTTGGTTGGAAATAGTTATGCTGTTTCAATCCCAAAGGAAATTGTTTTATTCATGAATACACAAAAAGAAATGATGAATGATATGGTTCGTTTATGTTTTGAAGAAATGGATAAACTAAGTTTGAGTTTTGAAAGAGTAGGAGGAATTAAAAGATGAGCAAAGAAAAGAAAATTAGATTGAAAGTTGTTGAAGCACAACAGGATGATGCATATAAAGGTATTGCGAGAATTGATAATGAAATTATGAGGGAGTTGGGTGTGCGGAGAGGCGATGCGATTTTGATTAAAGGTAATCGTGAAACAATTGCAATTGCTGACCGGGCTTATCCTGCTGATGTTGGAGAAGGAATAATTCGTATCGACGGGATTTTGCGTAAAAATGCAAAAGCAGGAATTGGAGATGTTGTGATTGTTGAAAAAGCAGATGTTAAGGAAGCTAAAAAAATTGTGATTGCTCCTGCACAAAAAGGAATAATGGTTCAGGGTGAGCCAGAGCATTTAAGAAATGGTTTGCTTGGAAGAACAGTTGTCAAAGGAGATGTTGTTGTTCTTGGAGGAGTTCAGAGAAGAAAAGATTTGATGTCTGATTTTAATGAACTTGGAGATATATTCGGAGATATTTTTAATAATATGAGTTTTGGGGGCTTGGGAGGAGGAATTACTCAAATTCGTTTTGTCGTCATATCTGCAAGTCCAAATGGTCCTGTCCAAATTACTGAAAATACAGAAGTCACATTAAATTCCAAGGCAGTTGAATTAACAGAAGAGAACCTTCCTGAAATTACTTATGAGGATATTGGAGGTTTGTCAGACGAAATTAAGAAAATCAGAGAGATGGTTGAACTTCCATTAAAGCATCCTGAAATTTTTCATAAACTTGGTATTGAACCCCCAAAAGGAGTTTTATTGCATGGGCCTCCTGGAACAGGGAAGACGCTTTTGGCACGTGCTGTTGCAAATGAATCAGAAGCAAATTTTATGTTGCTGAATGGGCCGGAAATAATGTCAAAGTATTATGGTGAATCAGAAAAAAAAATTCGCGATGTTTTTGAAGAAGCTGAAAAAAATTCGCCTTCAATTATTTTTATCGACGAGATTGATTCAATTGCTCCGAAAAGAGAAGATGTTAGTGGTGAGGTTGAGAGGAGAGTTGTGTCGCAGATTTTGACAATGATGGATGGTTTAAAATCAAGGGGCAAAGTTATTGTGATTGGTGCGACAAATCGTGTGAATGTGCTTGACCCTGCACTTCGTCGTCCTGGAAGATTTGACAGAGAAATTAATATCAATGTTCCTGACAAGCATGGAAGACTGGCAATTTTGAAAATTCATACTCGGGGGATGCCTTTGAAAAATGTTAAATTAGAAGAGATTGCAAGAATGACGCATGGTTTTGTCGGGGCTGATTTGGAATCGCTTGCGAAAGAAGCAGCAATGAATGTGCTGAGAAGATATTTGCCTGAGATGAAACTTGATGGAGATGAACAGATTCCTTTGGAAGTCTTAGAGAAATTGATTATCAAACACGATGATTTTACTGATGCACTTAAAGTTGTTCGCCCGTCGGCAATGAGAGAAGTTTTAGTTGAAACTCCAAATGTTGGATGGGATGATGTTGGGGGTTTGGATCAGATTAGAAATGATTTAATGGAAGCAGTTGAGTGGCCGTTGAAAAATGCTGATTGTTTCAAGAGAATGGGCATTCGTCCGTCGCGAGGAATTTTGCTTTATGGTCCGCCTGGAACAGGTAAAACATTACTTGCAAAAGCTGTTGCAAAAGAATCAGAGGCAAATTTTATTCAGGTTAAAGGTCCGTCGCTGTTGAGCATGTGGGTTGGAAAATCTCTTCCTTATAGCGAGGAATTAATTGTTAAAGAGGGTAACAGGACAAGAAGAATGAAAATAGGCGACATTGTTGAAAAAAAAGCAGACGTGCAAGTTCTTGCATTTGATAAGGATAAAAAAATAAAGTTTTCCAGAATAACTGATTTTATCAAACATAAATTAGAAGGATCAAAATTAATGGAAGTAACTACGAGAACAGGGAGGAAAATTAAAGTTACTGAAGATCATTCCCTGTTTTCTTTTATTAATGGAAAAATCACAGATGTTCCGACTAGTAATCTTATTCCCAATGAGAGTTATATTGTTGTGCCGAAAAACCTTAATTTACCAAGGGAGATAATTAAAGAAATTAATCTGTATGAACATTTTAAGGATGATAAAGATATTTTTGTTTCAAACGTATCTTCTTACTTGGAAGATGCAAAGAAAATTCTGGGATTGGAAAAAACAGCTAATATCTTAAATATATCCAAAAAATATTTAGCAGACATAGTGTATAAAAATCTGCCTGTATCAATTATTAACTTTGATGCATTAATTAAAGAGTCAAGACTTATGGTAAACTTCGATGAAATAAAAATAAAATTGAAAGGTAGCACACACGAATACCCGTCATTATTCGGTCTCAACAAAAACTTTTGGAGATTGGTAGGACTATGGATAGCAGAAGGAGATTTTAATAGCTCAACAATAAGAATTCATAATCAAAATCCGGAAATCAGACAAGATATAAAAAATATTTGCTTGGAATATGGATTTAATATATCTGAAACTGATTCTAATGTAACTATAAATTCTTTCTTTATGGAAAAAGTGTTTAGAAATGTCTTTGGATTGAAAAGTGGAGCATCAAGTAAAAATCTCCCTGAATTAGCTTTTATATTAGATAAAGAAAGCAAAGCAAATCTTCTTAAAGGATATTTCAGCGGGGATGGTTCAATACATCAAGTAGAAAGAGGAAAGTTTCAGATAGAAGCGTCGACAATAAGTAGGACGCTTGCCAATGATTTGCTTTATATGCTATTGGATTTCGGCATTGTTGCAACTTGCTACTTAAAGAAATCTGATAGGTACAATAATGAATTCTATAGAATTAGTATTTTAGGAGTAAAGAATTTCGAGAAGTTTACTGATATCGGTTTTATTGATAATGTAAGAAACAGGAGAATACTACAATATATTGGGTCTAGAAAATGGGCGAGGTCAGATATAATTCCATTAAGCGGCGAATTATATGAACTTGCCTCGAATTCAAATCATGTTTATAGTACAAATAAATCAATAGGCAAAGAGGCATTAAAGGATATGCTTATTTTGGTTGACAGGGATAAAACCAAATATAGAGAATATTGGGATTTGGCGGAGAGCGATTTATATTTTGATTTGGTCAAAGAAATAAAAACCATTAAATCCGAAGAATATGTTTATGATATAGAAGTTGGCGGTGAACATAATTTTGTATCCGGGTTTGGAGGAGTAATTGCACATAATAGCGAAGAAGGAGTCAGGAAAATTTTTGAAAGAGCACGACAAGTTGCTCCTTGTATTATTTTCTTTGATGAGGTTGATTCACTTGCAGGAAAACGAGGACAGGAAACAGGAACAAAAGTTACAGAAAGAGTTTTGAATCAAATACTTGCTGAAATGGATGGGCTTGAAGGTTTAAATGATGTTTTGATTATTGCTGCAACGAATAGACCAGACTTGCTTGACTCGGCGTTGTTGCGTCCTGGAAGATTTGACAAAATACTTTTGGTGAATGCACCGACAGAGGCGGGGCGAAAAAAGATTTTAGAAGTTCATACAAAAAAAATGCCACTTGCAAAAGATGTTAATCTTACTGATGTCGCGAAAAGGACAGATGGTCATACTGGGGCAGATTTAGAAGCAGTAACAAGAGAAGCAGCTATGCTGGCATTAAGAGAGAATATGAATTGCAAAGATGTAAAGAAAAAGCATTTTGATGAAGCATTGAAAAAAATAAAACCAAGTGTTACAAAACAAACAATTGATGTTTATAAAAAAGTTGAGGAGAGTTTTATCAAATCAGCGAAAACAGCAATTCCTATGGGGAATAGTTATTTGGGATAACTATAAAGTGATTACAATACAAAGATTTTTAATTAAAAAATTTTTAAGATAAGATGAGAAACAAAATTTATCTTGCAGATGATAATGAATCTATGAGAGAATTATTAAATAAAGCACTTGGAATGTTCTTTCCAAAATATAGTGGGATGATTGATTCATTTGATAATGGAAAATCTCTTTATGAAGGGATTGTCAAAAATGAAAAAGAAATAAAATTAGTTTTTACTGATAATAATATGCCAGAGATGAATGGATTAGAAGTTATCAAAAGATGTGCTAACTTATATCCTGAAATCCCTTTTATACAGATGTCTGGGGAGAATATTAAAGAAGAGGCACTTGAAGCAGGAGCAAGGGAATTTATATTAAAGCCATTTGACCTTGCTGTCCTAAAACAAACTCTTGAAAAATATATTTAATTTGTCGTAACAATAATCTCATTTTTACCGACGAGAATTGTATGTTCTGTCTGCGAAACTTTTCCTTTTCCTATTTCAATTAATTGAGGGAAATGATGGAGATTGTTATTTTCTTCTAATTGTTTTAATCCAAAGAGTGCTTTTGTCCCGAATTTTTTTACAAGCCAGCGAGAGCAAAACGGAAGTGTGGAATATTCTTTGATTATAAATTTTAAAATTTCACGGGCAATTGGGCTTCGCACATTTTTTTCAGATGTTAGCATGTAAATTCCAGATGGTTTGCCGTCGCGAACACGACCAGCACCGGTTGTTGCAAATGGCTCAATTGCATAAAGTCCTTTTTTTATCTGAATATTTTTTTTATTGTCAAAATTTGGAATAAATGGTTCTGCGTGAAGATCTTCTTTTCCCAGTCCATGTCCTCCAAGATTTGTGATGGGAGAGAAGCCCATTTTTTCAATAGTATCTGAAATTTCTTTTCCAATATTATTCAGGTTTTCCCCCTCTTTGAAAATCTTAATTACATTTTCAAGTGCTTGTTCAGACGCTGAAATTAATTTTTTATTTTCTTCTGAATTTTCTAAATCAATTGAAAAAGCCGTGTCTGCAATCCATCCGTCGATAGAAACTCCTAAATCTATTTTCAATAGCCCGTGTGCTTTTGTCGTGTCGTCGTGCGATGGCGTGTAGTGTGCCGCGATTTCATTGATTGAAAGGTTTGTTGGAAAAGCAGGTTTGCCTCCAAGTTCAATTATTTTGTCTTCTATTTTTTCAGCAATTTCTAAAAGAGAAACTTCTGATTTAATTATTTCTCTGGCATATTTTTTCACATCTGATGATATTTTTCCTGCGAGGAGGATTTTATGGGTGTTCATTTTCTTTCCTTCAATCTCCGATTTTTTGGAATAAAATTTGTTATTTTCTCCTCGCTGGCTTTTCCTGTTCCGAAATAATTATCCTGATATTTCATTATAACAAACCCGTTTTTTCCACTTTTTATATTTAGTTCATTTCCTTTCATCCATAAATCAAGTTGTTCTTCATTTAATTCAAAAATGTTTTTTGTAATTTGATTTTTTAATATATGAACTCCTTCAATACTTAAACGAATTTGCCCATTAATATCTTTTCCAAAGTAAATTCCAACGCGTTCAATAGGAATTGTCGATTCAATTTCGTGGATTTGTTTTTCATTTAGAATTCCCTGAAACAAAAAAAGTCGTTCGCGTCCACGCATTGAAATCATTCCATCAACTTTTTTTATTCCAAATTGTTTGCTCAACTGCTCGACGAGTTTTTCTTTTTCTTTTGATGTGAATATTTTGATTGGCGAATTGTGTTGGGTCATTTTATTTCTTTTAATCCTGTCAATTTTGAAGAGGATTGTATTTTTTCTCCGATTCTGTCAATAATTTTTATACTATATTCTTTGCAAACCTTTGCTTCTGGAATTTCTTCTGAAAATCTGTCCCCTCCTTTTGCAAAAATAATTTCATGTCCTTTGTATTTTTCAGCAATTGCTTTAATTGATTCACATACACTTCTGTTTTTATCAATTGAAATAAAAACTTCATCAATAAATTTGATTGTCTCTAAAATTTTCTTTTTTTCCTGGAGAGGCATAAATGCTTTTCCTTTTTTTAATTCGCATTGATAATCGTTGTTTAATATAACTACTAATTTATCCCCTAATTTTTTGGATAATTCCATACATTCTAAATGTCCGATGTGAAGAGGGTCAAAATATCCTGAGTTGATTATTATTTTCATACCAACCCCTGAAACTTAGCGACGAAAAAACCCTCTGTGTTATTGTCGTGGGGATAAATTCGTGCGCATTTTTTTACTTCTTTTGAAAATATTTTTCTTTCCCATTCTGTAATTCCTTCTCGCGTTTTTATTGGTAGGATAATTTTTTCAAGTTTAATTTTATCTCTGAATTTATCTAAAATAGCGTCGACAACGCCTTCGTTTTCTTCTGGGGCGTGAGTGCAAGTTGAATAAATCAAAGTTCCATTTTGTTTTAAAATTTCAAATGCAGACGCAACAAGCCCGTATTGAATTTTTGGAAGATTTTGAATTGTTTTGATATTCCACATTTTGTATGTTTTTAATGAGCTTCTTAATGTTCCTTCTCCTGAGCAAGGAGCATCGACGAGGATTCTTTCAAATTTTATTTCTGGGTTATATTTTGTTAGTCGTTTGCAAAAAGCAAAGCCGTCTTTTCGTGTTATTATTGTATTTGTTGCTCCTGATTTTTCAAGATTTGATGCAAGAATTTTCAGACGTCCCATTGAAACTTCGTTCGCGATAATTGTTCCCGTCCCTGACATTTCCGACGATAATTGTGTTGTCTTGCTTCCTGGCGCAGCGCATAAATCTAAAATCAATTCATTTTCTTTTGGTTTCATTGCAATCACAGGTAACATACTTGCAAGTTCCTGCATATAATAATAACCTAACTGATGTTCAAGTGCTCGTCCTATTTCTCCGGGAAGAACTTCATTTTCAATAATCATAATTTCTGGATGATTCTTCCACAGCTGTTTTATTTTCCAATTTTTTTCTTCAAGTTTTTTCTTCAAGTCCGACGGAGAAATTTTTAATTTATTGCAACGAATTGATTTTACAGGAGAAATTTTTAATATATCTAAATAATTTTGAAAATCTTCTTTGTCTGGAAGAAGTTTTTTCATTCTTTCAAGGAAAAGTGGTTTTGGTATTGTTCGTTGGGATTTCATTTTAAAACCATTTTCCCAATTTGTCCTGTCTTTTTCCGTCGATGATTTCCTTAATCTCTATATTGAATATATGAAAAATATTTTCAACTGCAGGAAGAATTTGTTTTGTTAAATAATATTCAATATCATATTCTCCTTCTTCGTTTGGGAGTTTTACTTTTTCCCTAACAAGCTTCTTTTTTTCTTTTGTTTCTGCAATATAATATTCAATTAACCCTCCTTGTGAAATAGGAATTTCTTGTTTCTTCATTTTTTCAGCAGCAATAACATGTGGTCCTTTTGCAATATATTCTGAAAGTGGTTTTTTTAATTGTGTTCTAATAATAATTTCTTCTTGAGAAATTTTTCTATCTTTTATTTTTTTGACAATATCTTTTAAAATTTCTAATGCTTTTTTTTCATTTCCGTCTTCAAGTATTTGTTTTATTATTTTATTCTGCAAATTTCTTGACAATTTGCACCAGTCGCGACGAACTGTTTCAAAACCACGAATTTTCAAATTTTCTTTTTTATCTAAAAGAGCATACTTTTTTTTAGCTCCTGTAATCCCTGCACGAGTTGTTACCCAAATTCCTCTTTTGAAAAAATCTTCAAGTTCAAGATGCATAATTCCAGGAAGTTCTGAGTTTAATCTTTTAAGAAGTTTTTTTATTTCCTCTTCGGATTTTCCATTTTTGAGAAAAGCAATGGAATCTGTGTTATGAGCTAAAATATTATTTGCAAAAAATTTATGTGTATCTTCCACTTCAATATCATAAACATATTCAGGTATGTCAATCTCTTCAGTTTTCTTGACACTTTGCAAGTCGAATTCAAATTCTTTTATTGAACTTGTTTTTAAATTATTTGTTTTTATATTCATTCGTTGATTTTTCCTTTCAAGAATAAACCCTATTTTTCTTGCAAAACTTTCTTTATCTTTTATGATAATATTCTTTGAATAACTTCCAGATGAATATACTTTTTTATAAGTCTTATAAACATTTTTATTATTTTCCTTAAATATCGAATGTGAAATTCCTAATCTATACAACAAATTTCTTACCTTTTTTATATAATCTTCTTCAATAGAAGTATACTTGATTATTGGTGTTTTGTTTCTTATTATAACTGTTCCATCCGCAGTAAAAAGTCCTCGGAGAAAAGATGCAATATTCTCTTCGGTTTCATAAAATAATTTATCCGGTATTGTTTTCTTTCCTTTGATTCTACAATTTTTAGTAATTATTTTTATTAACTTTAGACCATTTAATTTTATATCGCCCTTTCTTATTTTGCTCTCCCAATAATTTTTTATATATCCCTTCTCTATTAAAGGTTTTATTATTTTGTCCAAAATCTCTTCTTTATCGTTACCTAGAGAAAGACTTAGATAATAATCTTTATCGCTTTTTTTCTGCGTTTTGTTTCTGCAAAAACTTCCATCACCAATGAATAATCCGATTAGTTCGTAAATTTCTTTGAGATAATTGTCAGATTTTTCTTCTTTTAATGGTATTTTTTTCAGTGTAATAATACTATTAACCTTTTTACCAATTTCATCAGGTTTTATTTCTATTATTCTATTTAATGGATTTAATTTATTTTTCTTACTTTGATTAAAATTATATGCTTGATAACCCATTAATGAGTGATCTTCTGTAACATCAATAAACCAATTATTAGTAAAATGTACCCGATACATTTTTTTGTTACATTTATGTCTTAAAATATATGGAATTGGTTTGAATACCGACATTCCTTTTTCATCAAGAGTTAGCACCTCTAAACTTTCTTTTATATTATACTCTTTTCCAGAGTTGGTTTTATAATCTGTTTTAATAAACAAATCTTTAATCTTTTCCTCCCTCAGATTATTTTTATCTTTAATTATTATTTTTGTGTCTCCACTAATACTATCTCCATAGATAACTTCATACCCCTGGGTTTTTATTTTTTCAATTGTTTCTTTATTGAATTTTCTGACAAAAGCAAGTATTGATGCTGATGATTCAATAGAATAATATCTTGCTCCGAAAAATCCAATATATCCATGCACCGACGCTGATAATACTTTGAATGCATTGCTTCGCGCTTTTGTAATTTGATTCGGGTTTTTTTTAAATTCTTCTTTGAATTTTTTTCGCATTTCAAAAATTTCATTCAGCAGTTCTGGAAAAAAACCTCTTTGTTTTGAAAAATAAAATTTTTGTTTTTTGTTTTTGAATTCAATTTCAGGTGATTCATAAGATTCTTTTTCTTTTTTATTGAGGAGAGTTCCTTTTGAAATATTATGGGTTATGATTATACTTGTGTGCATTGAGGTAAAATCAAACATTGCGATGTCTTCATAGAGCCCAGGTTTTGGTTCAAACACAAACGCTCCTTCGACACCCCCACTATTTTTTCTTTCTGAAATTTCATTATATGTCGGGCGTTTTTCTGGAATTTCATTGAATCTTTCTAAATTATGCAGAATATATGATTCAACTATTTTTGATAATCCATACCGGGATACATCAAAGACGGGTTCTCGCACGATTTTTGTGAATTCTTGCAGGTCTGGCCAGAATTTTTCAAATAAATTTTTTACAAGGACAGAGTCGTGCAAATTATATTCGTGATAATCATTCCATTTTTTTATTTTTGAGGAATGTTCTATTTTGAATTGTTTTTTTGTGTCGCCTAAAAATTCTTTTGCTACTTCATTTAGTGATAATGTTTCTGATTGCATATATTGTGCATAGGCGGTTCTGATGAATCTTAACAAATCAATATGAACAATTCCATTTATTTTTCCTGTCAATAAACTTCCGCGAGAAAATTTTGGCTGGCTTCCGTCGACACCAAGTTCAAGTTTGACTTTTAGTTTTTCTGCACGGGCTTTCAAATAAGGAAGGTCAAATCCATCTGAAAAATAACCAATTAAAAAATCTGGTTTAAATTTTTTTATTTCTTCACAAAATTTTTCTAAGAGTTCCTCTTCATTTTTAACATGCTCTACAAATTTTTGTTCACTCTCTGATTTTTTCCAGCTTAAAACTTTTTTGAAGTTTTCTCCGACGAGAGAAATCATTAAAATTTCTCCTTTACCAATTTGCAAATCGTCTGTTTCAATATCATAACAAAGAATTTTTGGTTTGAAATTTTTTTCATTAATTTTTTTAGAATTCTTTAGATTAATACAATAATCAACATCAAGAGCCATGTCAATTCCTCCGAATTCTTGAGAGTTTGCAAGAACCCCCCCTTCAATTTCATACCATTGTAATGGCAAGATTTTTTTCTCATTTATATAATGCGTTGTATAACCTAAATCATAGCCTCGACGTTTTTCAATTTCATTAAAATTTAACTTATCTGCAATATCGTGCAAGTCCTTATAATTTGTCGCAAATATCTTCAGTGCTAAAACTTTTTTATCAAGGAATTTTTTTTCGTGCAATTCAACTTTTTCGACTTTTGTTTGTCGTCCTTTTATATCTAATTTTATCTTTGAAATTTTTTCAATCAATTTTTTAATTTTTTGTTTTGAAATATCTTTTTTTAAAATTGCCCATAAAAAAACATCACAAGAATCAATTACACAAACACGTTTATCTTTATCATCACGTCCGATAATTTTAGCATAGTTTTTCCCCTGAAAATCAAAGTAATCATAATCAATTGGGATGAATTTTAGTTTCATAAAAAAAGAAGTAAGGGTGTTATTTAAATTTTGAGATGATAAGGTTTAAATACTAATTATTAAAAATTATTTATGGGAAAATATATTCCTTCAGGAGAAGGTTATTTTGTTCAGAAAGATAACCCCTCTATTGGTTGTTATGGAATTTCTCCTGAGATTGATAAAGAAAGAAATGAAGAATGGAAAAGAAAATCTTTTTTAAAGGATAGAGAGATTAATTCTGAAAAAGAAATTTTAGAGAGAATTTATAATTTTTTTATTGGAAGAGGACGGAGAATAAAAAATCATCCCGTTCTTGTAAAAGGTTTGCTTGGAAAATTAAAAGATGAAATCGTTACAACAGAAAATAGTGCAATAAGAATTAAAAAGATGGATGGAGAAAATTTAGAAAAATATGTCCTTAATCAATTTAAAAAATATAATCTTGAAATTCCAGAAGATTATTTTGTCTGAGAAATTAATCAATAATTATTTATACTTCTACACCCTCGATAAATATGGGTTTAAGCATAAGTGAAATTATTCCACGGAAAGAAATTGAAGTTGCAGAACTTGGGGGTAAGATTATTTGCGTTGATGCTTTTAATGTTTTGTATCAGTTTTTATCGACGATTCGGCAACCAGACGGGACGCCGCTGATGGATGACAGGAAAAAAATTACAAGTCATCTTTCCGGACTTTTTTACAGGAATATTAATTTAATGAACGAGGGGTTGAAATTGATTTATGTTTTTGATGGCAAGGCACCAATGCTGAAGGCAAAGACGCACAAAATTCGCGAGGGTGTTCGGGATGCTACAAAAGAAAAATATGAGGAGGCAAGACAGGAAGAAGATGTTGGGTTAATGAGAAAATATGGAAGTCAGTTGCTTCGTCTTGACGATGAAATGATTGAGGAAAGCAAGGAACTTTTGGAAGCAATGGGAATTCCTGTTGTGCAGGCACCGAGTGAAGGAGAAGCAGAAGCAGCTTATTTGACTAAAATTAATCAGGATATTTATGCCAGTGCAAGCCAGGATTATGATAGTTTGCTTTTTGGCGCAAAAAGGCTGATTCGAAATTTGACTCTCGCCCGACGGAGAAAAACATATTCAGGGTTTATTGAAATTAATCCCGAGCTGATTGAACTTGAAAAAGTTTTGAATTATTTAGAGATAAATCTTGAGCAATTAATCTGTCTTGGAATTCTTGTTGGAACAGATTATAACCCAAAAGGAGTTCCGGGAATTGGACAAAAAAAAGCATTGGATATCGTAAAAAGATTCAAACAACCGATTTTTATTTTTCAAAACGTCGAGGAACAGATAATGAGTTTGCCTGAAGAAGATAGATTTGACTGGAAAGAAATTTTTGAAATATTCAAGAAACATGATGTTGATGATGCTGAGTTCAAATTCGGGAATATTGAAGAGGAAAAAATAAAAGAAATTTTAGTTGCAAGGCATGATTTTTCAGAAGAAAGAGTTGATAAGCAGTTGGAAAAATTAAGGGGTGTGAAAGAAAAGCAAAAGCAGAAAGGTTTGGACAAGTGGTTTTAAAATATTTAAACTCTTTTTCTTTTTATTATTATGAAATTTCCTAAATCATTTGATGTCCTTGGAAATATTGCAGTTGTGAAATTTTCAAGGGAGTTTAAGAAAAAAGATAAAAAAAAATATGCAAAAGAAATTCTTGAGAAAAATAAATCTGTTGAAACAATTCTTGAAAAAGTTGATAAAATCAAGGGGCGTTTACGAACACCGACGACAAAATGGCTTGCAGGGAAAAAAACAAAGGAGGTTTTGTATAAAGAAAATAATTGTGTTTTTCGTTTCAATGTTGACAAAACTTATTTTTCTCCCAGATTGAGTAATGAAAGAAAGGAAATTGCAGAAAAGATAAAAAAAGGCGACGAGGTTTTTGTAATGTTTGCCGGTGTTGCGCCGTTTTCAATTGTTATTGCGAAAAATTCGCAGGCAGAAAAAGTTTATTCAAATGAATTAAACCGCGAAGCAAATAAATACGGAGAGATGAATATTGAATTAAATAAAGTTAAAGACAAAGTTGAATTAATTCCAGGGGATATTAAAAAAGTTGTTGAAAAGATAAATAAAAAATTTGATGTTATTGTGATGCCTCGTCCGCAGTTGAAAGATATCTTTTTGGAATCAGCATTTAAACTTTCAAAAAAAGGAACGCGAATTTTTTATTATGATTTTTGTGGAATTGATGAAACCAATTCTATTGTTGAAAAAATTAAAAAAGAATCTTTGCGTGCGAAAAAGAAAATTAAAATTTTAAAAGTTAAAAAAGCTGGCGAGGTTGCCCCTTATAAAATTCGGGTTAGAGTTGATTTTCAGATTCTGTAATTTATTTTTGTTCCATATAATCTTCTTTCAATTTGGACCAAATAACTGTTGAGAGATGTTTCTATTCTTTCTCTAATTTCTTTTATTTTTCTTAATAAAGAAGGTTTTCTTGGTTGTTCAATCCAATTAAATCGGACTTTAAAACTCCCGACCACCCGCCCCTATTAGGAGATGTGTGCGAGTTTTCTCTACGAGAAAACAGATGGTCAAAAACTTCGTTTTTGAAATTATTAATTAATAAAAAAACAAAAAATAAAGAAAAAATTGTCTTTT
>Ga0210057_1000426_pt1 | contig 69618 bp, 81 predicted proteins | sample CryGeyCG2114_010_2_FD_183968 | JGI IMG/M metagenome (GOLD analysis project Ga0210057, IMG submission 183968) | Groundwater microbial communities from aquifer - Crystal Geyser CG10_big_fil_rev_8/21/14_0.10 (SPAdes) (version 2) | ecosystem: Environmental > Aquatic > Deep subsurface > Groundwater ...
GGTGTGAACGTTTCATCCATTGCACTATTGCTGCTTGTGAATACCCTAAATGACGAGCCACTTCACGAGTGGATTTACCTTGGCGGACAAGACGAACTGCTTCCATTCGTACCCGAGGAAGCGCGGGGTTAGTTGTATATGACATATGCCTCATATTGTAGCAAAGTGATTACAAGGTATTGAACCATTACATTTGATTGACAAGATAAACTATGCATGATTTAATATATTTTATAGTCTCAAAAATAAAACAACTGTTCATTCGTCGCTGGTAATTTTAAACGACCAATCTGTAGATGGAGGAACGTGCGTTGATTGACGAATCACCAATACAGAACCAAACCATTCTACTGGTAGGTTTCAACAATCATGCCGAGGAGTGCCAATCTGCAAGCAGTGACTGCAACATTGTTGTATGTGAAACACTGCAACAAGCACTCGATATACTCGCGTGCGAACCAGTGGACCATGTGTTCATAACTATCCAGGAGTTTGATGAACAAGTCTGTCAATTTGCACGCTCAATCCCTAGGCTCGCGCACCAACCATTCCTGACATTCTGTGGGACACCCAATAACCAGATGGGCGCTGAAGTGCGAAGAGGGGTGCAGTATGCGCTCATTCCAGACATTCTGGAATTAACCGCGATGATCAGTATGGCACGCCGCATAAGCAACGTGCCGCACCCGTAACCGAGCGCATCACAATGAACCCCGCCACTCACTATGAGCAGCGGGGTTCTTCATTTTGGAAAACTAACTGTAATCACCTGCTATTCGGCGTACTGCTGTTCCAGATATTCAATAATCTTGTCATCGTCATCCGCGATTACAGTATTAGTATTAGGATCAACCAGTGTGGGAACTCCTGCGGGGCCACCTGTAATTTTTATGAGCTCAGTCCGTTCAGACTGTGCCTGCGGTACAGTATGGATGATATAGGTAAGCTCCATCTCCGAAAGCTTTTCTCGTGCGCGGTGGCAGTATGGACATCCTTCAAACTGATACAGCTCTAAATATTTTTCTGGTTTCTTTTTCATGCGTATTAATTATTTTGCAGAATTGAATCAACTAACGATTTAACCTGCGCATAGGGAACTGCGCCGTTTACGGGAACTTTTTGTCCATCCGGAGTAATAATAATTGAGTATGGCGTACCTTGGCCGCCTGCGCCAATTGCCTGGTTTGATTGATCCATAATCTTATCGTACGATTTCTCGCTTGCAAGGCACGTTGCAAAATCAGCGCTCTTTAAACCTTGTTGCTCTCCAAGGGTCTGCAAAGAAGCAACAGTATTGTACTGTTCCTGATTCGCGAAAATCGCGTCAATGTATGTCCAAAACGCGTCATTGCCTCCCAGTTCTCCAGCGCACTCTGCAGCTTCAGCCCGCGCTACTGCGCTTGGATGAATGGAAGTAAGTGGAAAATGGCGATACACCCAATTCACGTCATCGGGATACTCGGAAACAAGCTGCTTCACTGTAGGATGGAAGCTTGAGCAATAAGGACATTCAAGGTCCGAAAATTCAACTAGGGTAATTGGAGCATCTGGGTTGCCATACACCCAATCATCGCCGGTAACCGGCGCAAGCGAAACTTCTGGCGTTTGGACTTGAGGCGTTGTATCACCGGCAACAGCAGCGGATGTTGCCGCGCTTTTGGAACCATCATTCTTTAATACCATGCCCAAGAGCACAAAAAAACCAACTATAAAAAAAACAGCAAGCGCGGCTCCTGCTCCGGCGAGAAAACTTTGTTTAGTGGAAAGTGCCATACAATTATTATAATTACTGATCAAATGTGATAGTAAGATTACCAATGCCCCAGAGTGATGTCAAGCTACAAGGCGCACACCAGAGGATGCTCAATTCTCTTGGCAAGAATAGATATGGAAAAACCCAACGCACACAGGCCCAATACTCCAAACTCAATCCCGCCAAACGGCAAAAAACCCAAAAAAGAGCCAGCAAGTCCAATGCCAAACACAGAAGTAAGAATAACTGATCCACATGCAGCGCACCCTACGCCAAGCAATCCAACCATCGTTCCCACAACACCAACGCCAATTCTCCGGTCCATGGCAATGCGGTGTGCTACATAATACCAGAGTAGAGCGATATTGATGCCAGAGAGCGCAATAACCATACTATCTACTATAGCGCGAGCAGGGGTTTCGTTCGCAAGAAAAAATCCATAGCTTTGCGCAATCAATCCCCAAAATGGCACCACGTCCGAGGAAAGCGAAAACAAAAGCAAGCTTCGGTTGGGCAACCAAGTTACCATCAAAAATAACATAATTGAAATACCTATTGCAAGGAGTAGGTATTGAGGCCTAAAAAATACTGTTTTCAGTGCAGCTATCATACGAGTAGTATACCACAACTACATCCTCGCACGTGTGATAGACAAACGCATTGTGCTACGATGACCACATCACTCGGAGGGCGCATTGTGCTGCCCTTTTAAAATACACAAAACTGATGAAAAACATCACCGCACCAAAAAACCCGTCCCGGACAACTTGTCTGGGGCGGGTTTTCTTTTTTTACTATAACGATTTATCGTGCGTACTCAATCACGCGGGTCTCGCGGATCACGTTGACTTTGATCTCGCCTGGATATTTGAGTTCAGCTTCAATACGGTTCGCGATTTCGCGGGCAAGCTCATGAGCGCGGAAATCATCCACTTTGTTCGGAGTCACGAACACACGGATTTCGCGTCCAGCTTGGATGGCGTATGCTTTCTCAATTCCGTCAAAGCTGGTTGCAATATCTTCCAATTCTCCTAAGCGTTGGAGGTACTGTTCGTAGGTATCTTTGCGTGCGCCAGGCCGTGCGCCAGAAAGCGCGTCTGCAACTTTTACAATCACGGTCTCAAGCTGTTCAGGGTGGTCATCATGGTGCGTTAAGCAGATCTGCGCTACTTCTTCTGATAAACCAAATTTTTTGCAGATATCATACCCGATCTTTGGGTGTCCGCCTTCGATCTCGTGGTCAACTGCTTTTCCAATATCATGCAACAGTCCGCCCTTGCGCGCAAGCTCAACGTTTCCACCAAGCTCTTCGGCAAGCAGTACGGAAAGGTGCGAAATTTCAACAGAGTGGGAAAGCACGTTTTGGCCGTAGCTGGTGCGGTATTTCATTCTGCCTAAAATCTGAACAAGCTTCGGGTGCAATCCTGCAACCCCTGCGTCATAGGCAGCTTCTTCCCCAGCTTTTTTCATGTCCAAGGCAATTTCCTTTTTTGCCTGGTCCACGGTTTCTTCAATACGGCCAGGATGGATGCGGCCATCAACCATTAAGCGCTCAAGCGCTTTTTTGGCTAAGTGCCTGCGGATCGGGCTAAAACCGGAAATCATAAGCGTAAGCGGCGTTTCATCGATAATCACCTCAACGCCGGTAAGTTGTTCTAAGGTTTTAATGTTGCGGCCTTCTTTTCCAATGATGCGGCCTTTCATTTCGTCTGATGTCAGCGTGAGTGAAGTGGTGGTGGTCTCAACCGCATGGTTGGATGCGCACCGCTCCATTGCCAAAGAAAGCAAGTGACGCGCTTTTTCGTCCCACTCATGAGATGCGATGTCATCAAGCTTGCGCAAGCGCGTAAGCAGATCATCCTTTGATCGAATTTCCATGTTATCAAGCAACACCTTTTTTGCAGCTTCCTGCGTGAGCCCTGCAACCTTTTCCAATTTTTCAAGCTGCTGCAGTTTGATTGTCTGGATTGATTCACGGACAGTGTCCAGTTCTTTGCTTTTTTCAGCAAGGCTGGTCTGTTTGTTTTCCAAATCCAAAAGCTTTTGGTCGAAAAGGCTTTCACGCTTTTCCAAGCGATCCTGCATGGACGAAAGCTCGCGCCTTCGCGCCTCTTCTTCGCGCTTTGCCTCTTCCATAAGAGCAAGCGCACGGTCTTTGGCATCAAGAAGCGTTTCTTTTTCTTTTGATTTTGCTTCGTGGATAATCTGCTCTGCTTTAGCTTCAGCCGAAGACACGCTCCGTGTAGCTATAAGTTTTCGCACGATATATCCCAATAAAAAACCACCTGCGGATCCCGCAATGATGGTAATTAGGATGGTTAAATTCATATACTATCTCTCAAATCGCAGCCTACGCGAGACAGTACAGACAAAAGATGAATTGCTAGAAATCACTAAAAATAAACGTTCACAGTATGCGATTATATAAGCATTTTTCAGGCAAACGCCATGAACATGATTTCTATTTCTTTTAATGTTTTAGTAAAACCTAAGGGTTCTCTAATAGCAATTCTATCCAATACTGTACAAATTTCGGTATGACTGCGTAATTAATAATTACGTACGCACAGCTTACCATAAATGATTTTTAAAGTCAAGATAGCAAAAAAGTGACAAAAAACAAGTTCTGTGGTATACCAATAATAATTCATTGAGCCTTGTTCTTTTAAACCACGGGGGTAGACATGCAACGACTTTCCTTATGGTGGCAGTGTCTAGCGGCTTTTGCGCTACTGCTTGCTTCCCGCACCAGCGAGACAATCCACGACATCGTGCGAACAATCGGCCCAATCGCACTCACCGCGCTTTTTATTCTCGCGGTCGCCAGCGTCATTGCCAGTCGAATCAACGACCGGCAATAGAGAGGAGAAAAGTGATAGGCAGGAACATACACATACAAAGCAGGGACGGACCACATTGATCCGCCCCTGCTCTTTTTTTATCTACTGTATAATCTTATCAATCAACCCGTACTCTTTTGCCTCTTGTGCGTTCATAAAAAAGTCGCGGTCCGTGTCTTTTTCGATCTGGCCAACCTCCTTGCCCGTGTGCTTGGCAAGAATCTGGTTCAAGCGCGCATGGAGCTTTAGGATGTGCTCGGCGCGGATCTTAATGTCTGATGCCTGTCCCTCGGCCCCGCCCATTACCTGGTGCAACATCACCTCGGAATTTGGAAGCGCAAGCCGCTTGCCAGGAGCCCCAGAGGCGAGCAGCGTTGCTGCCATGGATGCGGAGATACCAATGGAAATGGTTGAGACATCGGACTTTACGTACTGCATGGTATCGTAAATTGCCAAGCCTGCTGTCACCGATCCTCCCGGGGAATTAATATAAATCTTAATATCCTTTTCCTGAGACTGTGAATCTAAAAACAAAAGTTGAGCAATGATGGTGTTGGCAACATCATCATCAATCGGAGAACCCAAAAAGATAATGCGCTCCTTGAGGAGGCGTGAATAAATGTCATAGGCGCGCTCTCCCATGTGGGATTTTTCGATGACCGTTGGGATGAGATGAAAATTGTGTGGTTCTTGTTGCATAGTGTTACTTAATTATTTTCCAACCGTGTTCTGTTTCCGTAATATGTCCTTGTACGGTGAATCCAGCTGCTTTGGCATGGCCTCCGCCGCCCATCAGTTTAGCAACTTGGGACACATCAATCAATTCATTGGTGGTGCGCAGTGATCCTTTTACCAAACCACCTGGAAGCTCGCGCAACAGCATGGACATTTTTACATCTGCAAGATGATTGAGGAGCGATGCAACGCCCTCTGCATCATCTGGGCTGGCATTGCACTCGCTAAAATCAGAATGCTTAAGCACGGTGACGGCAATCCCCTTGTGCGTGTCCAGTCGCAGGCGCTCCAGCGCGCGGCCCCATAGCTTAAGCGATGCAATGGATTTGTTACGCATGGTTGATGCGGTGATCTCTTTAAAATTCGCGCCAAGCCGCAACAGCTCCGAGGAGGCAGACAAGGATTCGGGTGTGGTACCAAGGTTGGTGTATGCGTCCGTGTCCGTATAAATACCGCACAACAGGTTGGTTGCCATTGATTTGGTGATTGCAAATCCATCCCAGGTAAAGTATCGGTACAAAATTTCCGCAGTCGCAGAAGACGCGCGATCAATAATGTTTGCTGATCCGTATTCTGGATTACTGATATGATGGTCAACACAAAATAGCGTCCGGCCCTGCAACAGCGCGCGGTCTACGCCGGCCATGGATATATCTCCACAATCAACCAGAATAACCACAGAAGCGCTGTTCCAAAATTCGTCTGTTGGTTTTGCAATAGCGGAAGCCCCAGGCAAAAAGCGTAACATCGGTGATTCATCAACGCAGTAGGAGCGTACTGTTTTTCCCAAGGTCGCTAGATACTCCTCCAATGCCAACAGAGAGCCAAAGGCGTCTCCGTCTGGGCGTTTGTGCGTAATAAGCGCGACTGTTGCATGTGTCTCGAGCGCTTGTTTAAATTTGGAAAACTCGTTTTGCATAGCCAAACACCTTACCACAGCCCACCAAACCAAGCAAGCTTACGAAATGATCCGTTCTTCTTCGAGGTAGCACTTCAAAATATCCCCCTCGCGGAACCCGCGCATGCCCGAAACCTTCATGCCGCCTTCAATGCCTTCTTTTAAGGACTTCATGGTCTGCTTGTTCTGCTGGAGTTCAACAATTTTTCCTTCGTCAATGGGCTCTCCGTCGCGAAGCACGCGGAACTTTGATGCAGCGGCAATAGGAGCGGCTTTGACACGGCCTCCAATAATGGATTCGTTCTTGGAATCCTTAAATACTTTGAGTACTTCAAAATCTCCTTGTGTCACTTCCACAATCTCTGTACGAACGAACTTCTTTAAGCGAACTACTGCGTCGTCCAGAAGTTCGTAAATAATTTTAGAAAGTTTTATCTCGGACTTGCGGTTGTAGCTTAGACGCTGAGCCTCTTGCGAGAGCCGCACGTTGAAGCCATACACCACTGCATTCTCGTCTTCTGCAAGTTGGACATCGGATTCCGTAATATTGCCCAAACCCTGCTTTAGGATAGAAATTTTCACTTGCGGCTTTTCTAGTTTTTTGAGAGATGCAATAAACGCCTCCAAAGAGCCCAATGCATCTGCTTTTACAATCACCAAAAACTCCGGAATTTTCTCAGCCTCCTCCTCGCCCTTTTCCTCGGTTTTGGATTCCTTGGCTTTGTGCATTTCTCCGGTATCAACCAATCGATACTGCTTCACGTTTTTTTTGCGCATGGAGCGATCAATTTTTTCCACTTTCAAAATTTCACCAACCGAAGGCGTGCTCTTTAATCCCAAAATTTTAACTGGCATAGAAGGTCCTGCTTCGGAAACATCCTCGCCTTTCCAATCCTTTAATGCTTTTACTTTTCCAAAGGTCGATCCAATCACCACTTCTTCGCCCACGCGCAAGGTTCCCTCGTGCACCAGCACTGTTGCGACGGGACCTTCGCCCGAATCCACGTGGGATTCAATAATAACGCCTTGGCCTGGCTTATGAGGATCTGCAATAAATTTTTCCAAATCAGAAACCAAAAGCACCATTTCCAAGAGCTCATGGATGCCTTCGCCCTTTTTGGCGGACACGGGAGTACAAATTACCTTGCCGCCCCAATCCTCTGGATTGAGATTGATTTCAGTGAGTTCTTTTTTAACACGATCAATATCTGCGCCAGGCTTGTCCATTTTATTAATGGCAACCACAAACGGCAGATTCTCTTTTTGGATCACGTTGATGGATTCAAGGGTTTGGGGTTTGAGCCCATCATCAGCAGCAACAACCAAAATAGCCACGTCAGCAACTTGGCCGCCGCGCTCGCGCATGGCTTTAAATGCTTCGTGCCCCGGCGTATCAAGAAACGTAATGAGCCGGCCTTTTTCCTCAACTTGGTAGGCGCCGATATGCTGGGTGATGCCGCCTGATTCGCCTGCTACCACATTGGTTTTTCGGATCGCATCCAAGAGCGTGGTTTTGCCGTGGTCAACATGGCCCATGACCACTACAACCGGAGGCCGCACAATGCCATCCACATCTTGCGAGCGCGTTGCTTTAATCTCGCGCAAGGCTTTGGAGCTTACGGCGTGCGAATCTTCGCGAACAGCGCCATCCCCGCGAGTCGCCTTAAACCCGTAATCTTCGGCCACCACTGACGCGGTTTCAAAATCAATCTGTTCATTAAGGCTTGCCATGATGCCATTCTTCATCAAGTAGCCGATAAAGTGCGTTACCGGAGTTCCTAAATGCTGGGCAAGATCATTCACCGAAATCTTGTCTGGAATGGCTATTTCCTTGGAGAGCGATTCCTTGTTTTCGGCTTTTTCGTGCGCCGCAACAGAACGGGCCATTTGCTCGCGCAAACGATCCTTGCGCCCGGATTCGCCCCATGCGCGCTTAATGCTCTCCGCAACCCTATTATCAATCTTAATGGCGCGCAATCCAATATCAAATCCAAGCTCAGGAAGTTTTTCCAAAAGCTCTGCTCTGGTGGTTCTGAGTTGTCGTGCCAGTTCGGTAACGTTCATGACGATTAGTCTACCGAAAATTAAGCATTTCGTCAATGTTTATATACATGCTCGTATTGTTTCAAAACCTGCTAACGATCTTAGTCTTGAATAACCACCTTAATTCCGATACCGCCGTTTTCAGAATCTTTCAGTATATCAAAAAGCTCAATAACATTTTCATCAGACAGCGCCACGCACCCCTCCACCCATTCATGATACAGGGAAAATCCACCGCCATGGATGCCTACGCCGCGCAACATATTCTGACTGGGGTGCAATTGGTTGAATTGCCGAATTTTTTTATCCGAATCCAGCGCTCCGTAATGCGCCTCAAATGAGTTAATCAGCTGGATGCCATCGGTGTATGCATCGCTATACAGCGCGCGCGCCTTTTCCATAGTGTTAAGGCGTATCCATCTGCTCCAAGGAGGATCGCTGACTTTGTCCATAGTTTCTATGTAAAAAATACCTTCCGGCGTTTGCCCATCCTCCCATACTTTTCTGTCTTCAAGCTCGCGACGTACGTTTACATCGTACTCTTTTACTAATTCGTTATTCCGAAACAGCTTCAGTTTGTGCTGATCTTTATATACCGCAATCAAATAGCCGCTCTCTTGCGGAAGCGGGATCACCGTCTTTGAAAAATCATCATGGTTATTTTTCTCGTAAATGGTAAGTTCGGTCGGTGTATTAAGCCAGACAGTCAGCGCGGCTTTCTTCATGGCAGGAACGATGTGAAATTTTCCCACATACGCACCGAGACCCAACAAAAACAGCAATACTATAGCAGTCAATTTCTTGGAAAGGGATAAATTTTTTATAACATTCCTCATATATTCCTATGTTGACAGACACAATATGCGTAGTATACCATAGGCACCTATGCAACACTCACCACGCGATATAGTGTTTCGCCTTTTTTGGTTTTGACAATTGCATCATCTCCGGCTACTTTGCCAATGAGAGCCATACCAATAGGTGACTGGTGCGAAATAATCCCGGCCTCGGGTTTTGTTTCGGATGATCCTAATATGCGGAACGTCTTCTGCTGCCCGTTTACTTCCACCACAACCGCGCTTCCCATACGCACCATGCCACCAAACGAACCCGGCGCAATAATGGAAGCTTTGTTTAAGTGCGATTCAATTTCCAACATGCGTTGATTTAACCCGCGCAGTTTTCCTTTGGCAATCTGGTATTCCGCGTTCTCGGAAAAATCCCCGTTCTCCGCCAAGCGCGCCACTTCCTTTGCAAGTGCTGGCCGAGATTTTTTCATGCGGGAAAGTTGCGCCGAGAGCGCATCAAACTTCTCCTGTGTCATGTTTGGATCAACCGCCAGGTAGGTATATTTTTCTGATTTTCGGATTGGTACTCTCATAATTGTATCAATGCAAGTTTTTCTTTTCTTGGTAACGCCTTAATCCTATACTCTTCTTTTAACGCCGTCGAGCGGGTGCGGAATTTTCGCGAATACACAAGCTTCACGGGCCGCCTGGCACGAGTATACTTTGCGCCGAGCTTACTGTTATTGTGTTCGGCAATGCGCTTTGCCAAATCAACGGCAATGCCGGTATAGAGTGTCTTGTCCGCGCACTTGAGGATATAGAGATGGTACATACCACGTCATTCTGAACTTGTTTCAGAATCTGCTTTTGCCTTGTTTGGCTCCTCCAGCTCATCACCTTTAATATGAAACTCCTGCATCAAATCCAGCACGGCATCAGCAGTGTCGTGATCAATGTGCTTTGCGTCTTTGGGCTCTTCTTTTTCTTTGTCGTCTTGCATAGGTATATGATTATTTAAATTGCACGAGGGAAAACGGTGTCAGGAATCATTTTTTTCGGGAATATGCTCCCCTGTGGGGGAGTATCATATAGTTTGTTTAATATTATTTTGAGCATACCAAAAAAGCCTCAAAATAGCGAGTTTCAATGGCTCAACCCCCTGAGCCGTTGAATTACTTTAATCGATACTTCACAAACCTCCCCCTCTTCCTCAAGCTCACTAAGATATCTTGTTGCAGTTGCATCAAAAACTTTAATCAGTTTTTCTATGTTATTGTTTGCGGCTGGCATATTGTTTTTATTTTAACAAATCAAAATGTTTCCGTAAATATTCTTTAATCTTATCTAAAGTAAAAGTGTCTATAATACCAATCCTATTAACCAGCCTAGAATAATCAAATGATATAATATCATAAACTTTTACTACTGAATCATACATAAGCCTGTTTTGAGATGTTTTTTTTATAACAATATCATCTGCTAGCTTACTATTTAAATTACTTGTCAAAGGCAACACAGTAATCAAGTTGGATTTTTTAATGTGTATATTTGATTGAACAACTAAAGCAGGGCGGACACCTTGAAACTCAGCCCAACTGATGGATCAAATTTTACTAGCCAAATCTCTCCATTTTGCACACTCTTCCCTGTATTCATAAGTTCTTGTAATACTCATATTCTTCTTTTGATTGAGGGCCTAAATCTTTTAGAATATCGCGGCTACTTGCCTCGCGCATGGAGGAAAGTTCATCTGGCTGTTTCATAACGCGCATTACTGTCCCATTTATCAGATACCTATCAAAATCATCTTCGTGTATATATATTGGCGGATAATTTTGGCTTGATTCTGAATACAAAATAATTTGATGGTTTTCTTCATCTTTAAAAATCTTTTTGATGTTAGCAAGCCCATCAATAATAGATAACACGTATTCATTGTTGTTTGGATGTATTTTACTTTTATCAATAATAACGTAATCTCCATCATCTATAGTATTTCCTTGGATATCTGCTCTGTTCATTGATTGCCCAAACGCGCGTAAAACAAATAAATTATTTGCTTGTTTTGAGGATATATTGCCGAGTAGCTTAGAAGATACTTTTAAATATCCTTCTTTTTGCTCGTCCGCAAAAATAACTGCTTCTCCACAGTTTGCGCTACCTAATATTGGTATTGATAGTAAGTTTGTTCCTGCTACTTTTCCTGATTTTATTTTCTCTATTTTTTTACTATTTTTATCAAACCGAATAAGCCCTCGTTTTGCTAGCTGGTTAAGATGGTGCTTTATCTTCTGTGGACTATCTAGCTCCCCTATCTTTTTACCTATTTCACGCAATGTTAAACCAGAGATGTCTTTTTTTTCTAATAACTTTATCAATTTTTCTTGTATTATATGCATACATGCATTATATCACAGATATAATATTTTGTTAACAAGTTTTACACAGCGTAATTCTTGACAAGAGTACACTATTCTATAAAAAAAGCCCTTCGCCAAAAACTGACGAAGGGATGAACAGCAATAGTTCAGTACTTTCTACTGCTGATTATAAGAAAACCAATTACCTCCTCTCTATGGAGAATCGGCACAATACTGCTTGACCACGCACCTTCCAGAGTCATAGTATCGTAAGCTCTTTTTTCAGCTTTGCGGTATAAATAGCTGGACCAGACATTTCTGTCTCCTTTTGCTTAAGGTGAATTACCGCAGTTGATACTTCACAAACCTCCCCTTCTCCCCCAATCTGCTCTATCTTGCCTTCTTGTTCCAATTCATCTAAATACCTTGTAGCACTCGCGTCCGAAACATTGAGTAGATTTTCTATGTCGTTGTTTGTGGCCTCGGTATTTTCTTTGAGATATACATGGTTGGCATATTTTTATGTTATTAATCTTTTAAATACATCTTTTCCGAGAGCTCTTTTATATAATCCGCACGCATTACTTCCGATTTCCATGTTTCGGGTATACCATTGTACCCATAGTAACACCCGGATAATGCTCCGGCAACTGCCGCAAACGTATCTGTATCCCCGCCCAATGTAATAACTTTTTTTATGCTGTCATAAAAAGTATCAGTAATCATTAAAGACCACAACGCGATCCGTAATATATCAATGCAATACCCGGACACCGGAATACTATCCTTATTCAGCTTACTGTAATCTTCCACTAACACTCCCGCAACCTGTTCCGGCATATCTGAATATATACTAGACTTGTGGCCCGTGTTTAAGATGATAGCTAAGAGTTCCGCGTTGCGCAAAACATCCGGCCCCTCGCGCATGAGCCGCTCGCGCGGCCAGTCTTCCGTGGTCGGCTTGGATATGTCGTACCCTTTTTGTTGTGTTCCCTCCATATATGTTAATCGTACCTGCTGCATCAACAAATTTCAATGGCTCAACCGCCTGAGCCATTGAAATCACACATCACAATCTCGCCCCCCCATCCTCCAGTACAAATAAAAAAAGCCCTTGCGGGCTTTTTTATAGTATCAGTATCAAAGCTTACGCTTTGCTTACTTTTACTGCGTTAGGACCTTTTGCGCCATCCTCAACTTCAAATGTCACGGAATCGCCCTCATGAAGTGAAGCGAAGTCAACATCTACCAGTTCGTTTGCATGAAAGAAAAGATCTTTTGCTTCTCCATCACGCTTGATGAAACCGAAATTTTTATCGGATACCAACTTAGTGATTATGCCTGTTTGCATGTGATTAGTGTTTAATTGAATAATGTTGCAGTTGCTATGCAACCGCTCTCAAAATCTTTCCAAGATTATCTCGACTAAGAAGTCTAAAAAAATATTTGATACAGAGAGAATATTACATTAAGGTATTTTTGTCAATAGAAAAAGAAAATTCCTATTAACTCCCCCCCACCTCCCTAAAAACCAAATCCATCTCCCCCACCTCCGGATCTACCATAAAAGCTCTACGCGAGAATCCAGTCAAATTCAAAGTAGCGAGCGAACGCACACGAGAAAGCGCAACATATCCCATGCCATGGCCAAAGGTATTACCCAAATTAATCTCTGCAGTGTCTAATGTCATGCCCTGCGATTTATGAATGGTAATTGCCCAGGCTAACCTAAGAGGCACTTGGAATATAGAGGCAATAACAGAACTATCATGTTCCAAAGACCAGCTAGAAAACCCAACACTAATTCGCCTGCCGCTTTTTAATCTAACAACAGGGAGCAGTACACCTGCATCATCATAAAAATCTACCACAACTCCCATGGTGCCGTTTACATAGCCATGTTCAAAATTATTTTTAGTAAACATCACCACAGCGCCAATCTTTAGCACTAACTCCTGTGGAATTTTGTTATACTCTTTTTTAAGTTGCAGAACCGCATCCCGCTTACCTTTGGAACGCATAGGATACACCTCTGCGTCTTGTTCTAGCTTTTCTAGCTCAAGCTCATTTACTGCATCTGCATCTTTGTTACGCGAAAATAATTTGGTTGTGTAGTTCTCTCCAGAAACAGGTTGCTTAAATCGCGATTGCAAAATCTCTTCTGTTTCGTAAGATGTTTTGCTCTGACGAATATCATTGAGTACTTGAGAGAATAAATCATCAGTATGCCTAAACTGCTCATCTAAATAACAAACCCGCAGTTTTGCTTTGTTCCAGGATTCAGAGTGATACGCCAAAATCGGTTTTGTTTTATCGGTGCGAACCGGTGGCAGCTGAAAAAAATCACCGCACAGAACAACTTGCAAACCACCAAAAGGTTGCGCGCTCCGCTTGACTGCTTTACATACCTCATCAACCAACTCTAAGGTACGCGCATCAACCATAGAAATCTCATCAATAATCAAAACAGCGCATGCCAAAAACCTAGCTTGCATATGTTTGTTATCAGCAAGCTTTTGCAAATCACGGCCAGAGAGCTCCTCTTTTATACCAATACCAGCCCACGAATGGAGGGTGGTGCCATCAATATGTGTTGCAGCAATACCCGTAGAGGCAGTTACTGCGTGCTTTTTGTTATTCTTTTTAAGGTATTCAATAAACTCACGCAAAATATATGTCTTACCACTGCCGGCTGGGCCAGTGAGAAAAACATTGTTGCCTGATTTGAGTATGTTGAGCGCTTTTTTTTGGTCCATGTGTATGTACGGTACGTTACTTACATTAAAAGAGCAATACAAAAAAACAACAGGCTACTTGAGTGAACCGTTGCCTAATACACTCCCTGCCGATGCCCAAACTCAATCACCACAACCAATAGCTCGTTCTTATAAATCTTGTATACAATCCGGTATGGCCATACCCGAAAAGAATATTGCCCCTCGCGTTTTCCGTGAAGTTTTTTGCCCAAAAAAGGATTGGCTTCAATCTCGCCAAGAATTTGCAATACACGCATCTGGTACTGCTTTGGCAGTTTATGTATGTTTTTTTGCGCCCTTGGTTCTACGCGCAGTTTGAACACCATATTTTTTTGCAGATTTATCGGCTACAACAAAACCAAAATCTTTTTTAAGATCATCAAGCGTTGCCCATTTTTTATACTCACCGCTTTTAACAGCCTTGTCAGTTTCGGCAACATGTTTATCTAAGTCTGGAAAATCTCGCAGCACCTCCAATGTTTCCGCCCAAGACTCAAATTCTTCGGCGGACATTAACACCGCCTTAGGACGGCCGTTTTCCGTGAGTGTGTAGTACCTACCCGGTTTTTGCACGTCACGAGTGATGGTAAAAATATCTTTACGCGCCTGGGTTGTAGAGATAGTATGTTGAGTATTCATATATGTACATTATAGCGTACATTACAAAAAACACAAGATCTGCGCATGGATAGCGTATCCCCAGCTGCTCAATCGACTGAGCCGTTAAAGCTTTACATCAATCGCGCCCTCTGCGCCTTCCCCTATCTTGGCATCGCGAAACTCATAGTCTGCATCGCGGAGCAAGGCGCGCACCGCATCACCTAGAACCGGGCCTTCTTTAGAATGGATACCGCGGCCCACGATAATGCGGACTAGGTTGTATCCCGCGTGTTCGCTCTCGCTTAAAAAAGCACGCACAGCAGCGCGCGCTTGATGTTGAGTGTGCTGATGCAGATCCAAAGTTGCCTGCGGTGTTTGGGCGTATTTGTTCATACCCAAACTGTACGCTTCTCATTACTAAAAATCAACACAAGTCAGCCGCTATTCCAAATTAACCCATAAACTTAGAATAGTATTCCACTTTATGCAAAGTTAGGACATAAATCTTGAATATAAAAACAACCGGATTAACCAGCTGTTTTTATACTTCTTTAAAACGTACAATAAAGACGAAATTTAGCACGCGGCAAAATCGTGCAAACGCCATGTGCTCCCTTTTTTCCTTGCTTCTACAACCCTGCCTCTTTGTGGATTAATATTTTCGGCAAGAGCGCGGCTTTCCTTATTGAAAGCTTCGTCGCCTTCTACGGTAATAATAACCCATCCCTTATTTGGAATTCTATTCATCAAATCAGGCTTCCTAATAATATATCTATCAAACTCATTAGACAGTTTGATATTCTTTTTTATAAATGTTTTAGACATACTGTTACGTTGCATATAAATAATTTTCTTTTATTTTTTCGTAGCGCTGTGCAATATCACTCTTCATACTGTCGAAAGCTGATTGACTATCCATATATATAGGAAATTTATATTCTTTCCCATTTTTATGATACACATGCTTATGCGGGGTTCCATACCAATTGTCTACCCCAAGCACTGTCCTCCATCTGGATTGTATGAGGGCACGATACCGGATCGAAAATTGAACCAACTTGCCTCCCTTGGTCTCAAAGCTTATATGTAAAACATCTATATCAGTCAAAGGATACTTATACTCTTTCTTAGGCATCTTACTTTATTATCTATAGTATACAACAAAAATCTATATCATACAAATACGCGTTCGCTCCCACTCAAAAACGCGCGCACTGCGGCGCGCGCTTGATGTTGAGTGTGTTGGTGCAGATCCAATGTTGCCTGCGGTGTTTGCACTTGTTGGGCATACATTAGATGATGAGGAGAGCGGGTGAATTAAAACTTTGTGAAACCACTAAACACGGAATAACTCTCAATAAAGTACAATAAACAAATACCGGTGTTGCGTCAACCATCTTCTTTATAAAAAACCGAACACTAGCATCATAATATTCAGAGCCAACAACACAAACACGATAACCCACATTGCTGCCAGAAAAAATTTATTCCAAACCACTTTTTTTCTACGTAAAAACAAAAATATCAAATACCAAATTTCAAAAATAGATAGAGCGACAATACTGAATGCTGTTGAAAATTTTGCGATATAAAACGAAGCGTCGTCGAACAACGCCATCATATAGCCCAGTCTTCGCGGAAACGCCAGACCGTCAAAAAGCATAATTACCGCAAATGATATAAGCAGTATCAAGGTAAGCCTCCGCCCGGAGTGACGATGTAGTTTCTGTATTCCGTTTTTAATAATTTCGCTTTTTCTTTTTTTCCTAAATTTTCTAATGACAATCGTTACAACACAAGACAGCAGATACAAGTAGATAATCTCTATCGCCGCCATAATCCCAATCATCACACTCATCGGCCAGTCTAAATCGCCAAATACCATTTGCGGCATGAGATAAATGAAATATGACGGAATAACTAATACCAGTCCTAGTACGCCAGCAATAAACGACGCAAAAGATACAGTGTCACAACCCAAGCTCATTATACAGCCGAACATAACCCCCATGATCAAAAAAATCGTTAGCGCGACCAAAACAACCAAAACTGCCATGACAATCAACTTCATCCGGGAAGGTTTAATAAATTTTAGTATTTTATCTTTCATTTTGAGTTAATGGAAATTCTGCGCCGCTTTTTAAAGCATCTTTTACATGTCTTGGTCTACAGCCCTGTATAGTTGCTCCAAAGAGAGAAAACTAGCAATGAATATAAAGAGTAAATTACTAATCCCAATCCTACAAGTATGAATATAGTTGATAATATCCTATTATGCTTAACTTTATATCGAAAACCTTGAATACCGCCTACAAATAAATAAACTCCAACCAAAATAGACAGAACAACAATAACATTAATAACAACTCCATTATCAGATACAAAATTTCTATCCTGAAAAATAAAAACAATCAATCGCGGTACAATAACAAACAAAAACAGTACTAATAAAATAGTATTTCTTTTAAATAAATTTCTCATATGGTTCTATTTTTTAATAAACAAAACTTCTTAAAATATTCCAATCCAATGTAGAGTCGGGTAATCTGCCATAAACTTTGATAAAGCTGATTATACCCCGCTGTTCTGCGGACATATCTCTCACAGACGGCCGCAAGCCATATGCAATCATCATAACAGATTGATCGTTTTCTGCACCTGTGCTCTTTGCCTTTTGCTCGGCCTGCGCACTGCGGCGCGCGCTTGGTGTTGAGTGTGTTGATGCAGATCCAATGTTGCCTGCGGAGTTTGGGCGTATTTGTTGAGTATCAGGAAAGCTGGTCAAAAGATGAGGATTAAAAACCCGTAAAGCCACTAAAAGCGAAGTAACCTAAAATAAAATAAATGAGAATGAGTGCAGGGGGAATGATAAATACTATTGAAACTTTTTGAGCACTGTCTTTTAGTCGTATAGAAAATTTAACATTCATATAAACAAGATATACTGCCCCTAACAGCATAAAATAAATCAATGAATTTACATGTTTATCTGGCATGCCTGGCTGATAAAAATTCTCATAAATAAACCAAGGTGACACAAGAAATATTATTATTAAAATAATATTTTTATAAACTAGTTTTTTCATATTTTTTATTATATTCTTTTAATAAACAAAACTTCTTAAAATATTCCAATCGAATGTAAAGCTTGGTAATCTACCATAGGTTCTAACGAAATTCACGAGTCCTTTTTGCTCCAACCCCATATCTCGCTTTAGCGGCCGCAAGCCATATGCAATCATCATAACAGATTGATCGTTTTCTGCACCTGTGCTCTTTGCCTTTTGCTCGGCCTGCGCACTGCGCTGACTTGGTAGATTGTTGGTGGAAATTTGTATCACATCACTCCAATCAACAGTGCTTGTAGGTAATCTGCCGAACGCCTCCTTAAATGAGTACAATACTCCAGCGCGCTCGCCTTGTCCTAAAGCCTGCGTACTCTTGGTGCCATAGGCAATAAACGCTATTGCTCCCCGATCAAACGAGAGCCCTTTACCATAACGCTCTGCTACTGCTTGCTCTAAAGCGCTGTCCCTCGCTCTATCTAAATACGCCATGAATGTTTCGATATCTGCATTGGCAAGCGCGGATAAAATTTCATCTTCTCTATGGATGCTTGCTGAATACGGGTTAAACGACGTAAATGGAATTAGAAATCAGTAAAACCACTAAAAGCGAAGTATCCTAAAATAAAATAAATGAGAATTAACACAGTAGGAATAATGTTGAATTAGAGACCAGTAAAATTACTCAAAGCATAAATCATAACTAAAGCGTAAAGTGCGTACAACACCAACCCAAGACCCATAATAAAAAAAATAATTCGGCTCGTATTGCTCTCGAAATCAAAACGCTTTGCATTGATACGTACTAAATAAATTCCCGCCACCAGAACAATAATAATCAAACCATATATAATTTTACTCCTAAGTTGAAAATCAAATATTCCAAATATGTACTTGTTAGCTAGATAAAGTACCACAACGAATAAGACCGCGATTAAATTTTTATGTATCTTTTTTATCATAATCCAACTTACTTAATAAACAAAACTTCTTAAAATATTCCAATCCAACGTAGAACATGGGAGCTTGCCGTAGATCTCAATAAATCGCTCTATCCCTTGTCGCTCGGCATCTAGATCCCGCTTATCCGGCCGCAGACCGTAGGCAACCGTTATAATAGATTTCTCATCATTCATACCCACATCTTTTGCTTTTCGCTCGGCGGCACCGCTTCGCTGAATTGGCGCTTGGTTGGTTGCAATTCGAATCACGTCATTCCAGTCTTCGCTTGTTGTGGGGAGGATGCCAAATGCCGCTTTATAGGAATACAGTACTCCGGCGCGCTCTCCGGTTCCAAGTTTTTGCGTGCTCTTGGTGCCATATGTGATAAAGTTGATGCCTGCCTGGTTCAAGCGAAGTGATCGGCCGTATTTTTGAGCTGTTTCCTGCTCCGAAAAAAAATTCCGTTCCAAACTAAGATAATCCAATAACGTTTCAATATCACCATCGTGGAGAGCAGCCAGAATATCATCTTGCGTATACTGCTCGCTCTGTGCACGCTCTATTTTTACGCCAAGCACTTCCGGAGTTGAGGCAGATCCTGAATCAAGTCCAGGATGACGATTTGGCTCTTGAGTATTCTCATCTTGCGATTTGCCGGCAGGCGCGGCAGGTGTCGGCACAATAATGACAGCCGGAGAATAAACATTGATCGTTTGAGTGTGGTAATCTTCCAGATTCCCTACTCTGTCCTTTGACCGGTACAGTACTGTATTATCGCCTATAGTGGTAAGTATAACCTGATTTTCGTAAGCGTGCCACGTGCTCCCGTTATCAAGACTATATTCTGTTTTTAAAACTCCAGAATTATCATCACTTGCCAAAAGCTCAAACGCGGCGGAAGACGCTCCACCAGAAACACTGATAGTAGTGGTTGGTTTTGTTATGTCCCCAGCCTGTGTACTGTTGAGGACCGCTGCCGCAGTAACCGGCGCAAAACTTCCCGTACCATTCGTATCCACCTGTAACGTGGTTCCACTAACGTCCGATGACAACGCTACCTGTGCACTGGTTGATTGATTCACTGGAACATCAGTGTAATACGCAGTTTCGATGACCTGGTTGTTCACAACCTTGGAAACATACAGGCTGAATGTACCACTTCCGGTGCCGTCATGTTGAATATTGTAAGATGTAGAATCCGTGTTCGGTATAAAGATAAATTTATTATCTCCAATCTGCTCATAGGTTGCGCCTGGGATATTCAATTCAATATCTCCATTTTCGTCTGGACCGACATGGTTGCCGTTTGCATCATACACGTTTAAATTGACCGGACTGTGCACAGATACGACCTGACCGTTGAATACACACTGGCTGATGTCTTGAGAAATATCCGGCAATGACGAAGTGTCTAGCGTGCCGGTGATGATCTCTGTAATTAACTGCTTAATACTTGACTGGCTCGGCATGGTTGCGTGTTCAACGCCAATTGCATAAAATGTTTTGTTTGCCTGTATATCAATAGCAGTCGCGCTATCCAACGGAACTGTTCCGTCGCCTGCTACAAACTCAACACCATATTCTACTTTAACAAGTTCCTGGTTCCGGATGATAATTTTGCCGAGAGTTGCAGTGTCGCACCCCACAATATTATAGGCATCCATTCCAGTAGTATTAAAATCGTCCAAAGCATTGCTATGAAGATCATCTGCGCTCTGAACAAGAGAAAAGTTTAAGCCCTGGTTGACCAGATAATTATTTACCTCGTCATAAGTGTGGCTTTTTGGAATAGCTAGATTATAAAAGTATTTTCCGATTTCAGATATATATAGACTACTAGGCAACAACTGGTAAACTGACGCCATATTCTTTGTGATGCTTTTTATTTCAAGTTGGTTCATTATTAGACCCATACCCAAATTATCACCATACAGTAATACCTTTGCTGATTTAGGTGACCCTAAATGTGGCGTACCGACAAAGATCATTTTATTAACTCTCGACGAAGAATTATCAAGAATATATTGTTTCAAAACTAGACCACCCATACTATGGGCGACAATATCGACTTTCTGACTACCCGTCTGTTGTATAACACTATCAATCTTATCGACTAAAAATTGACTTATTGATTGAATATTCAAACGCCAATCATAAGGGAATAAAAATAAATCAGTATTCTCCTGATACCCAGCAGACTCAAAATCATTAATCAAACCATCCAAGTAATCAAAAATAGTACCACCAAAAATTGATGCTTTCCTAAAAATATCATCAACATAAACAGAATTATCGCTTGGAGACCCATCTTCATTCATAGACAAAGGATCCATATAGGATTCGGCGACCGAAATTGCCGTCCAAAGAAAATTTGGCCATAAAGTAATATCTCCTAAACCACCAAAAACTTCCTGCTTCAAAATCGTCCCGGCTATCCCCGGCACCAGAATAACAGGTACATTACGCACCTCAAACATTAACTCCCCAGACGATGGCAAGCGGACAGCAGACAACCCATCCGAAGTCTCAAAGTGGTAGGAATAGGAACCCTTAGGGAACACGCCGGCATTTGGAGTAAACTCAAACAGGCCATTGGACGACGTTGCCATAGGATACGCGCTATTGCCAACCACCAAGCGAACATACTGCGCAGAATCGCCATCAGAATCAGTAAATAAAATGCGGAACACCGGAACATCCTGCCCTACAAAACTAATATCAGGCGATGCGCCATCAGCAGTATACCCATCCAAATCTTGGTACGATAAAACCGGCGCTTGGTTGGCGGGATCTTGGTTTGTCCAGGGGCTATAGGTTACATTCCCCACAATCACATCCCCGGTTCCAGAAGGATTGGACGCAATGGTCGGGCCGGAAGAACTGCCCCACCAATTGTTCGTCATATCCAACGGGTCGTCGCCGGAGTAGAAAACCGCACTTTCTGAATTATCGTAAAAACTGGAACCTACAATAGACACGTGCGCTGGCACTACCGCGCCGCCGACGGCCAGCATGCCAATTTTATTGCCATAGAACAGCGTATCAACTACCGTCGTAAATGCGTCATTCTGTAATCGAAAGCCGGTTTGGGCGTTATCCCGAACCACAGAGTCCGCGATTGAAATAGTACTGCCAGTTGTGATGTTTTTGATACCCTCCCACACACTCTGTTCAATCACTGAGTGGTTCAGCGTAACTTCGCCGCCGGTTACCAACAGCATGGGCCAATTTGACTTGCCTCCATACCGGATAATGACATACTCTGCGTCCAACCTACCACTGACTGACATCCGAAACCAATCCCCAGGAGAAGGCAGGGTCTCATTGCCGTCACTATTAGTATCTCCGCCGTACTCGTCGTCTTTTATGGAAGTGAACACCACTGGAGCAGATTCAATTCCGGCAATAATGAGCGTGCCGTCAATAAAAATCTGGAACTGCAATCCGGTCGGCATCTTGATAACTACCCCGGGTTCAATAGTAACCGTTGTATTAGCTGCCACTTTGATGGTTGTTGTCTGCGCGATATAGGGGCTGTTTGCGGCAGTGAGCGTGTATCCGTCTGGAAACGTATTATTCGGAAACGCAAGCGTGGTAGCTGCATGCGCGGGCGCAACCCACGCCAACGCGCACACAAAAAACACAGCAACAAAAATAATACTGTGCTGGATTGGTTTGATGATGTCTATACTATGTCCCTCCATAATATAGTTACTGTACGCCCATGCTCCTAAAAAATCAAACAAAAAAACACCCCCGGCCGTTATGTGACGACCGGGGGATAAAAGTCATCGAGACCTTTCCTCCTTGTTGTGCGCTATGCACTACCCCTCTGCATCCTCGCTTGATGCAACTCCAGACCACAGTACCAATTCATCTTCGACAAGCTGGCCGTAGTAGGGCTGGTGTGGCATATCCGGCACTACACTGAACAAGTAGCTACCCTCGCTACCGGAAACCGTCACGCAACCCCACATATCAGGACCAGGCGTGGCATCGTGAAAGATGATGTCCATCGGATCCACGTGTTCCTGCTCTATGATGGCAAGGACAATGGGTATACTGTCCTCCCACTGGTACCTGTTGCCAGCTGCAACCTTAGCAAACAAGCACGTGCCGTGATCCAGGAATGTATAGAGTGCAAAACTACAGTCATCATGCAAGTTGGAAGATGCGGGATCTTGATACGCAACCTCACGAAACTCAATTGGCCGAGTAGAACCCTTGGAAACTTTGAGCTCCTCTTGTGCGCTGATCTTTTTGAGTAATCCCGCGAATGCCTCCTGAATACGCAAGCTACACCGTTCCCACGTGAATCCAGAAACCACGAACGGCGTTTCTTCGTCCACATCGCAGTACACAGTGAGCATGCGGTACCACGATTCATCTGGCGTGATTGTTTCGTGCACACGCCGCGTGCATAGTTCAAAAAACACCGTCTCGGAAACATCGAGCCCCTCAACTTGAGCGAGATTTTCCACCACAATGGTGGGGTCGTATGAATTCTCCATCCAGCACTCAAGCACATACACACACTCGCCTCCCTGTGCAACATACCAACCGCTGCCCATTACTTCAACACAATAGTCAGGGCTTTCTGCGGCAAGTATCGTAAAATACTTTGGCCAGCCTTCCATAGCAACCCTCCTTAGTAATGGCGGTGGCAGTGCTATTAAAATAAAGGTACTACTAGTACTATACGCTTTCCGCTCTAGGACGCAATTCCAAGTTACCCACTGCTTGGATTGACACCATCCCCCAATAGCAGTATGCTAACTCCTTACTAAAAAATAAACGCATGCCCATCGACACTATCCAGCAGATCGTTAAAACGATTCAAGCGAAAAAACATATTTTAGTCACCACCAGAGCGAACCCAAGCGGCGATGCCGTTGCCAGTGCTCTGGCTTTTTGTTTAATCGCAAAACGCATGGGAAAACGCGTGTCCATTGCAATTGATTGCCAAGAATTTGGCCTGCCCGGACATCTGCATTTTTTACCGGGGTACGATTCCATAGAAACAATGCTTGCAAAACAATCCGAGATGGTTCTTGAGTTTGATTTGAACCACGATTCCATCCGCGGACTAACCTACGAGGTGCGGAATAACAAACTCATGATTCGCATCTTTCCAACTCAAACAGGCATCACCTTAAGCGCGCCGCGCGCGCGCGAAGCACACTACCCGTACGATTTAATAGCAGTGGTTGATGCGTGTGATTTGGAATCTTTGGGAAGCATATACGAAGAGCACACGGAATTCTTTTACCATACCCCAATCATCAACATCGACCACCAACCCGAAAACGAATACTTTGGAGAACTTAACTTGGTTGAGATGACCGCAGTAGCCACCACGGAAATTTTGTTCTCGCTTGCGGAAAAGCTTGCATCCAATCCTTTGGATGCGCCGCTTGCCACGTGCTTACTTGCGGGAATCATCCACGAGAGCCGGAGCTTCCAAACTCAAAACATTACCCCACACACCTTGGCGATTGCGAGCGAGCTTATGACCATGGGCGCGGACCGATCGCAAATCATCCAAAATCTTTTTTACAACAAACCAATATCCGCGCTCCAATTGTGGGGCCGTTTGCTTGCGAACATGGAAACAAGCGACAAACCAAGCATGGCATGGGCAGTGGTTACGCAGGAAGATTTTGAGCACACACATACCAATGAACATGATTTGGTAAGCCTGCTTGATGACTTGCTCCAGCACGCACCCCAAACTGACGTGGTTGCCATTCTCTACCCGAGCCAAGATGCGTGGAAAGCTATTGTGCACACGCACAAACCATCTATTGACCTGCGACACGCATTAGGAAGACTAGAACCTTCCGGAAGCAGGAAACTGGTAACACTGGAACTTATGGTCCGATCCGCACATGAGGCCACTGAAATCATCAAACAATCTCTGTTGCAAAATTGATTTTTGAGCATAAGTGCGCTATGGTTTGATTGGGCCCGTAGCTCAGGGGTTAGAGCACCACTCTTATAAGGTGGCCGTCGGTGGTTCGATTCCACCCGGGCCTACCACGTCTTAGTCGGATTACAGTCTCCGTATCCGAGCAAAGCTCGGCTACTCCGGCTTCCATCCGCCTACTCCTTTCAGATTTTCTGTTAACTGAGCAATAGCTCAGCCCAACAGAAAATCTGTGAACGGCCCAAGAAAAAATCTAAAAAATACAAAGGCCAGTCATACACTGGCTTTTATGATATACTAAACAAAAAGGTATGAACCCTCAATTCCCAAAACTCACAGCTTTTCCAGCGCTTGCGTCTTTGGTTGAGGAATTCCCCAAAACCGAAGTATTTTTGGTTGGTGGCGCGGTTCGAGACACTTTGCTCGGCAAAAAAATCACTGATATCGACCTTTTGGTCAGAAACATTACCGGCGATGAGCTCGGGGATTTTTTGGCTCGCGTAGGAAGGGTGGTGTTCGCGGGAAAGCAATTCGGCGTGTGGAAGTTTAACGAAATAGGCCGCCCGCGCGAAGAAGTATATGACATTGCATTGCCGCGTACTGAATTTTCCATGCACAAGCAAGGCATCTACAAGGACTTTAAAGTGCGCACCAACCCGAGGCTACCTATTGAAGAGGATTTAAGCCGCCGCGACTTTACCATAAATGCCATGGCCTACAATTTGGTGGAAGAAAAACTGATTGATCCGCACCAAGGCCAGGAAGATTTAAAAAATAAACTAATCCGGACCGTAGGTTCGTCCAAGGAACGATTCCAGGAAGATTACTCCCGCATACTGCGCGCCATTCGATTCTCGGTTCAACTTGGGTTTGCTATTGAAAAACAAACCCTTGCAACTGCAACGCAGATGATGCCGCAGATCAACAACTCCATCGATGGAAAGCGCGTACTCCCCCATGAGGTGATCGCGGAAGAGTTTTTAAAATCCCTTGCAGCAAATCCGGCAAAAGCAATAATGCTCTGGGACAAAACCCACGCACTTAGAGAAACACTGCCCGAGATTTTGGAAACAAAAGGCTGTGTGCAGCCCGATAACTGGCACACCGAAGGTGATGTATGGACACACACATTGATTGCGCTTTCCAAGCTTTCGAGTGAGGAGTTTAAAAAAGAGTTTAACAATGAAAAGCCGGACTTAGAACTGGTGCTTGCTGTTTTATTTCATGATGTTGGAAAGCCCTACACCATAAAGACTCCAGAAAAAGACGGGGCTGATAGAATACGGTTCGACGGACACGATGAAGTTGGCGCCAAAGTCACCAAAGAAGCGCTGGATCGGATACGCATCTCAGCTCCTCCGGGAGTAGGTGTTTCTGCGGATCACGTGGCATGGATGATCAGCCACCATATGCTCCTGGTGCATGGCAAGCCAGAAACATTGCGAGCAGACACCATTGAAAAATATTTTTTTAGCCATCGGTGGCCTTCGCGGAACTTTTTAAAACTCTTGTACGTGGATGGGATTGCAACCATTGGGCACGATGGCAATGGCATGACTAATTTGTATGATACGCTCAAAGAGCGCATCACTGAGATAAAAAAGAAAACCGGAAGCCATGGCACAAAACTTGTTAAGCCACTGCTTACGGGCAAAGACGTAATGGACACGCTCCACAGGGAACCAGGCCCTACCATAGGAACTATTCTACAAGAAATTCGCGCCAAGCAGCTTTCTGGAGACCTCACCTCTAAAGCTGATGCATTGGAGTACTTAAAAAACGTATCGCAACAAACAACGCCTAGAACTTGATTTGATGCGTGTTCTCCTGTATAACACATAGATTATGAAACTTATTGTTGAATCAACTGACACGCTCGACCGCTTGGACAAATTTCTTTCGGCAAAACTCCCAGAGAGCACGCGCTCGTTTATCCAAAAGCAGATTAAAAGCGGCAGTGTAACTATAAACGGAGAGCCAGCAAGCCCCAACCAAAAGCCCAAAGCTGGCGATGTTATTGAAATTGAAAAACTAAAAGCCCTAGAGCCAGATATCTCACCTAACGCAGCTGTAACATTTACTGTGATTGATGAGACTCCGGAATATATGGTAATAGAAAAGCCCGCTGGATTAGTAGTGCACCCAGCACTTGGCATTCATGAACCCACCTTAGTAAATGGATTACTTGCCAAGTATCCGAAGCTTGTAGGAGTGGGCGAAGATCCATTGCGTCCGGGTATTGTGCATAGGCTTGATAGAGATGTCTCGGGCTTGATGGTAATCGCGCGCGCACAAAAAATGTTTGAACACTTAAAACAGCAGTTCAAAGAACGCATCATGAGTAAAGGGTACATTGCCTTGGTGCATGGAGTGATTCATGAGGAAAATGGAGTCATTGATACCCCGATTGGACGCTCGCAAACAAAGACTGGTAAAATGGCCGCACACACGCAGATGCAAGAAGGTGACAGGGATGCAAAAACCGAGTACACTGTGGAAAAGCGCTTCACCCACAACACGCTGCTTTCCGTAAAAATCCACACTGGCCGCAGCCATCAAATCCGTGTGCACCTTAATTCAATCGAACATCCCATTGTTGGGGATAGGCTCTACACCAACAAGCGCGTTAAACACAAGGATCTGGGCCGCATTTTTCTGCACGCAGCGCAACTCGCATTTGAGGATTTAAACGGCGAACAACGCGAGTACGAATCCAAACTTCCAAAAGAACTTAATGACTTTGTATCATCACTATGAACCATACAACAAACTTGGTTATTATCTCCGGCCCATCGGGAGGCGGTGAAGACAGTGTTATTGAAAGCCTGATAAAACGAGGCTTGCCCATTGAGCGTGTCGTGACCACGGTTGACCGGCCCATGCGGCCTGGAGAATCAGAAGGCCACCCCTACTATTTTAAATCCAGAAAAGAAATAGACAGCATGATTGCAAACGATGAATTTGCAGAACGGGCCGAAGTGTACGGCTCTAAACGCGGCGCAACCAAAAAAGAATTGGAACGCGTAATGGCGCTTAAAAACAAAATTGGAATCTGGAAAATGGATTGGAAAGGTTCACAAACCGCCAAAAAAGAATACCCAGACGCGCTTGCCATTTTCATCACTGCCGAAAATATCGACAAACTCATTGAGCGCCTCAAAAAACGCGGAGATGCACCAGAGTATATCCAATCCCGCATTGAGTACACCAAGGAGTACTACGACAATAAGGGTATTTACGACTACGAAGTGATCAACGAGGAAGGCAAACTCGAACAAACCGTGGATAAAGTGATTGCTATCCTTAAAAAAGAAAGCTATCTTGACAATAACATCTGATTCAGTTAGTATCTACCTATTATCTATACTATGTAACTATGCCGATTAAGAAATCATCATTTAAAGAACTGCGCAAAACTAAGACACGGACACTGTTCAACAAGATCCGGGAAAAGAAGATTAAGGACACTCTCAAAAAGATTCAAAAGGCGCTTACCATAAAGAATCTCGAAGAGGCGCAGAAGCTTGCACAAAGCGTTGTTGGAATGATCGACAAAGCCGCAAAGCGCAATATCATCCACCCGAACAAGGCTGCCCGCAAAAAGTCTCGCATGTTCGCAGCAATCAAAAAAGCTTCCGCAAAATAACTACCGCATTAAAACAGCCCACCTCCTTGGTGGGCTGTTTTGTCATTGCGAGCGAAGCGAAGCAATCCTAACGTCGCGTGGAAGCCTATAGCATACTCATACTCTCACTGATCGATAGGATTGCTTCGGTCGTGAGTACACTCTCTCGCAATGACACTAGCGAACAATAGAATCAACTAATATAGTAAACAGGAGTCTAGGCTCGCCGCGGCTTTCTTTGAGGCTGCGGTCCAAGCGAGCAAGCGCATGGTACGTGGCCACAAGGCGCGCGATAGTAAACCGTGTTGCTTGCTTCCGAGTTTTTTGAACCACAAACGGATTCAGCTTAAGCTGCGAGGCAAGGGATGCATCAGACCCTTCGGCCCCGTGCAATGCAAGCAGTAATCGGGTCTGCCTAATAATCATTCCCAAAAACTGCTGAGGCGCTTCACTTGCTTCAAGTTGTGCATCCACCAAACTAAGCGCGGTTTTTTTGTCGCCACTCGAAAGCGCGTCCACAAACTTCCAAATATTCTCTTGGCTTCCTGCGTGCACCATAGTGCGCACCATTTGTTCGGTAATGGGATTCTTTCCTGCGGCCGCGAGCTTGGCAACCTCGTTGCGCGCCCGCCACACGTCCGCGCCAATCATGCTACCAAGCAGCGCGCTAGCGCGAGGCTCAATTGTAGCATGCAGCTCTTGTGCATACTTCTGGATTCTATCGGGCATTTCAGATTCAGAAGGCTGGGCAAACTCTTTGGAGTATTGCTCCTTTGCAAGCCGAGACACAAGCTTTAAACGCTTGTCGCACGCGCCGGCGTGGAACACAATGAGCGTGGTGTCTACTGAAAGCTCATGAGTATCCAAAAAATCCGTAAGTCCGTCGCGGATGTCCTTGTCTTCTAAAACCCCTTTTGCAACAACTAATTTTTTGGAGCTAAACAATCCTCCACCTGTCAAAAACGCAGCAAGCTGTTCCCAGCTTCCCTCAGATGCTTCAAACAACTCAACCATGCCGCCTGATTGCGCATGCTTTTTGTTGAACTGGTCGGTTAATTTTTCCAGGTATTGACGCGACGAGTACGTGTCTTCCCCGTGAATCAAAATAAGCATGCGCCTTCCAATTTGTTTTTGAATGGTTAAACTTCTGCAATGCACCAAAACCCCCAAATACGATTGCAAAGATTGATTAAATGATTCTGTCCCAATAAAACCATGCCGCAACTGCTCCTTTTTGACGCGCATCTTCTTGATAATCCTGTGCTTCGTTTTGGTGCGGATAACGCGATAGTGCGGAAGCGCGACATATCCCAAAAAATCAATCCCCTGATTAATTTTACGCACGAAAACAGTATCGTCATGAATCTCCAGTTTTAAGTTTTGATCCAAGAATAGCCTAGCACGCGCCGCGCTATCTTTCAAATAATCAGGGTCTCGGTGCAACATCACAAAATCATCACAATACCTGACATAATACTTTTGGCATAACGAATGCTTGACGTATTGGTCTAATTCATTTAAATAAACGTTTGCAAACAACTGACTTGTTACATTGCCCAAGGGAATCCCTTTTCCGTGCACTATTGAAAAACTGCCTATGATATCCCCAATAAGACGCAATGCGGCATCATCCTGAATAGTTTTTTGCATAATCCCGCGCAACACGCCGTGGTCAACCGTATCAAAAAACTTTTTAATATCACAAGTAAGCGCGTACGCGGTTTTGGTAAAATTATCAGTTGCCTTGCGCGCGAACCGCTCAAGGCGGCTTACTCCCTTGTGCGTCCCCTTGCCAATCCTGCACGAATACGAATCAAAAATAAAATGCGGATCAAACTCATGGTATAGTACCCTAAACACTGCCTGGTGCATAAGCCTGTCCCGCACATCGGCTTTATGTATGTGCCTTAATTTCGGATCGCGTACATAAAATGAACTATACGGCCCATGCGCATAGCGCCCCGTCCGAAGGTCGTCACGCAAGCCAAATAGAGCATCCTCAAGCGCAAACTCAAATTCCCGCACATCTTGCTTTTTCCGCTTGCCTCGCCTAAACTCATACCATGCGGAGAAAAGATTCTCCAGGCTTATAATCCTCTCAAACAAGCTATTAACACCAGTATGCCCGCCCCCCCCCCAACGGAGTGGTTCCAATTGTCCATGCCATTACTCATGTGTACAAGGAATTGTACCAGCTTGGGAAAAAACTTCCAAAACAAGACCGATACGGCATGCACCGGTGCATTACCGAAGTATGCCTCAAAAGCCTCAAGCTTGCGATAGAGGCGGCTTTGTCCGTGAAACAGGAAAAAGCGCCTATCCTAAAAAAACTGCGGGTGGAAATTGGCGTGCTTAAGCAATTGGTGCGCCTGCTCTATGAATTAAATCGTATCCCACAAAAGGCCTATTTCGGACTTGAACAACAACTCTGTGAAATATCCAAAATGGCCGGTGGATGGAGCAAGTATGCTGATATGCACAAAACAAAAGGAGCATAATCGCTCCTTTTGCAGAAACTATCGCACGAGCACGCAGGTTCGCGTTGGCATTCTGCGGGTGGTTCCAGTTCAGGTTCAGCGCGCCGCCGTTCCAGTTCACGTTCGGCACATGGCCATCCGAATTGCGGGAACTCGTGTAATGCGCGGCTTCATCCATTGCTCCGGCAACCTTTTACAAGGCCTCCTGTGTTTACCAATACTTTGTTGGCTGTGTTTTGAGTCTCCGCGAAAAGCGTACACTCACCAAAGCCGGGCACGTAGTTTCTTGAATATAGCAAATCGTTATCCCGTGGGACCGATTGTAGTAGCCATGTGTAATAATACAAAAAAAGCCCCCGTCTGCGCAAGGCAAACGGGGGGTATAGAGAGGGAAACAAGGGAGAAGGTACGAGGGTTAGGAAACTACCGCACGAGCACGCAGGCGCGCGCCGGCACCCTGCGGGTAGTGCCAGTGCAGGCTCAGCGCGCCGCCGAACCAGTCCACGCTCGGCACATGGCCATCCGAAACGCGGGAACCACTACAGAGTGTGATACTCTTTACATCCAGATGGCCCCCTTTCTCATCGTTGTACTTCAGCTCGTGGATGACGCGCTCCAGCGCGGTTTCGGTCGCGATCTCGCGCTCTGCTATGTCCTCGGCAGACAGGTTCTTGAGTTCCTCGTCTGCCTCCACCCGGTCGCGCACGCGGATTGCGTACGAGCCAGTCGCGGAGTCGCGTTCATTCCGGCTGATGGCGCTGTCCGTGTTATCCCAGTAGCACCTAACCGGAAAACGCTCCTCACACGCATGGAGGAGCCGAGAGAGCTGCAATCCGTGGGCGATTATGAGCACCTTGTTAAAACCGGGCTTTGGTGCCGGCAAGGCAAGGTGCGAGAAACCAACCCCCATGCCGAGTACGCGCCCGTAGAAGTCCTCCCACTCCGTCCGGACATCGCTCTGCAGAATCGCCTGCATGCGGTTTTTGTCTATGCGGCCGTTCTGGACCTGGGCCCAGAACTCTTTCATCTGTCCTGGCGTCGGCGGCCCCGATGAGCCTCCCTCTTGCTGAACACGCACATCTGCGCAGTCAGTAGCATGCAATGCGGTCATCGCACACCTCCTATGGAAATAGGTTAAAAAGTGCATCTAAACGGGCATTCCGTTTAGTTAAATATGCTACCACACTTTTTTACTATTGTCAATACTGAAATTTTTGCCTAATTTCAGCAAAAATCTAATGTGCTTCCTGCCAATTTTTGCCTGCATGCACCTCCGCAACCAAAGGCACGTTGAGCTTGACCACAGACCCCATCGTTTCCTGCACAAATTGGGAAACACGGCCAACCTCTTTGGCTGGCACCTCAAACACCAATTCATCATGTACCTGCATGAGCATGCGGCTTTTAGAACTCACCTTGTGCAAATCAGCATCAATCGCGATCATAGCAAGCTTCATAATATCCGCGGCAGTGCCCTGCACTGGCATGTTAGTTGCCAAACGCTCAGCAGCAGCGCGAACCTGGGCCATGCCGGAGTTGATGTCCGGAATCTGCAGCCTGCGTCCAAACTTGGTTTCCACAAATCCACGCGAAGTGGCAAGCGCGATGTTTGTATCAATGTAATCACGCACGCCGCTAAACTCCCTAAAGTACCGCTCAATAAATTCCTCTGCACGGTGGTAGGCCATGCCAGTGCGCTGCGCCAATCCCCTCGCGCCCATGCCATACAAAATGCCAAAGTTCACCTCCTTGGCAGTGCGCCTAATTTCTGGCGTAACTTCTGATTCCGGAATCTGGTGCACGAACGCGGCTGTTCCCGTATGAATGTCTTTGCCTTGTTTAAAAATCTCAATAAGCTTTTTGTCGCCGGAAAGATCGGCAGCAACGCGCAATTCAATCTGGGAATAGTCCGCGCTCAAAAGCTCAAAGCCGCGTTCCGCAATAAACGCCTTGCGGATGGATCTGCCAAGCTCAGTGCGCATGGGAATATTCTGTAAATTCGGATCACTTGAGGAAAGCCGACCCGTTGAGGCAACTGTCTGGTTAAAACTGGTGTGCACGCGTCCGGTTTCTTTGTTCACCAATTTTGGAAGCGCGTCCAAATAGGTATTTTTTAATTTAGAAAATTCGCGGTGCTCCATAATGAGCGGAATTGAGGGGTGCATATCAAGCATTTTTTCGAGCTGCCCAGCTGCCGTAGAAAAACCGGTTTTGGTTTTACCAATTCCTTTTGTGGAAAGGCCGAGTTTTTCAAAAAGCACTTCTTTCAGCTGCTGCGGGGATGCTACATTAAACTCAACGCCTGTTTCCTTGTAAATCTTTTTTTCGAGTTTTGTAATGTCATGCCCCAGTGTTTTAGACATCTCATTTAAAAATTTGGAATCAATTTTAACACCTGCTTGCTCCATGGAAGCAAGCACTGGCACCAAAGGCATTTCTATATCCCGCATCACTGAATCCAAATTCTCTTTTTGCAATTCTTTTGCAAATTTCAAAGAAAGCTGCAGCGTGTAATCCGCGTCCTCGGCCGCATAGTCGGCAACGCGGTCCAAATCAACATCAGCCATGGAAAGTTGATTCTTTCCACGCGGGCCAATAAGGTCGGAAATTGGGATCATCTGGCGCCTGAGCTCCATAAACGTAAGGTTATCAAGCGAGTGGCTGCGGCCCGTAGGGTACAAAAGGTAGGACGCGATCATGGAATCAAACGAAATGGGGAGCAACGAAATGCCCGCACGCGCGAGGGATTCAATTTCGTACTTAATGTTATGCCCAAATTTTTTAATGGATGGATTCAAGAGCACATCTTTAAACAAGCCAACAAATTTGGCAGTGATGTAGTATGCCTCTCCCTGCTTCCAGGATAACGACATACCAAGCAGATTCGAAGTAAACGCGCCAAGGGAATCGGTTTCTGTATCAACTGCCAAAGCTTGTACGCCTTCCAACTTTTTAATAAGCGACTCGCTCGATTCCTTGGTATTAATTAAATAATACCCATCCCGAATTTTAAAATTTTCATTGCTCACGGATTCAGCGCCCGGAAACAAAGATCCCTGCCCCTGTACGTTCCTTGGGGCATACCCTCCAAACACCTCCTGCGCTCTCGAAACGAGCGACCGGAATTCCAGTTTGCGGAACAATTCCAAAAGATCATTTTGATGGCTGGGCGCAACAGCCAAATCTTTTAGGTTAAACGCAAGATTGATATCGCATACAATAGTTGCAAGTTCGCGTGAAAGAAAAGCATTCTTTTTATCCTTTATCAGTTTTTTTGCGACTGATTCTTTGATTGTATCTCCTGTGCCTTTTTCTACATACGCGTAGATTTCCTCCAAAGAATCAAATTTTTCCAAAAGCTCTTTTGCGGTTTTCTCGCCCACTCCGGCAACGCCGGGAATATTGTCCGATGAGTCTCCGGCAAGCGCTTTGTAGGTAACTACTTTTTCCGGGCCAAACCCATGCTTTTCTTTTACTCCGGCAATATCATAGGTAATAGTGTCATTGATGCCGCGCTTAATGGTGTATACAGACGTATGCTTATCAACCAACTGTAACGCGTCCATGTCCCCGGTTACAATAATGGTTTTAAGATCATGCTTCGCAGCCTGGAAAGCAAGCGTGCCAATCACATCATCTGCCTCATACCCTGCCCGCTCCTCAATATGAAACCCAAAATCTTTTGCAACTTGTTTGATTAAGGGAATCTGCTCATAGAGTTCGTCTGGTTGCTTTTCACGCGTTGCCTTGTACTCCTTATAGGCCTCATGCCGAAATGTGCCTCCAGGAGGATCAAACGCAACTACCCCGTAATCCGGGGCAAGCTCTTTTATAATATTGAGCATGATGGACGCAAACCCATACACTGCATTCACCATGGTGCCATCACTCGTGGTTAACGGCGGCAACGCATGCCACGCTCGGTGCAAGAGCGCGTTTCCATCAATAATAATGAATTTTTTCTTATTGTTTGGCATATATATATCTTACCGCACTTTCCGCAAAAAACAACGTCCAAAATATGGTATCATATACTATATGATATATGCGATTGAAAATTGGATGATTGCACTTGCCGCAGGGCCGGGCGCGTATGTGGGACTTTTTTTGTTTGGCGCCATAGCTGCGACGCTTGTCCCGCTCTCTCCGGAAGTCGCGGCAATCGCGGTATGGAAAGCTGGATTATCTGTACCTGCAACTATTATCGTGCTCACACTCGGAAACTACGCCGGCAACTCGATCAATTACCTGCTCGGCAGGCTTGGAGAGTACTGGATTTTAAAACGCTGGATCCATATCAAAAAAGAACGGCTTGAGCGCGCAAGGAAACTGTTCGAAAAGTATGGCCCCCCGATCCTGCTACTCTCTTGGGTGCCCATAATTGGAGATCCACTCACCTTTGTGCCTGGCATACTGCGGTACAGCTTCCTTAAATTTAGCCTCTATGTGATTATTGGCAAGACCATTGCATTTATAGCCCTCTACTGGCTAGTTTCGTGGTGGGTATAGCTTGCGCCGCAGTTCAAGCACGTGCTTGCCAATATCTCTGGCAATAGCATCCGCAGACAAAAGAGCCCGCTTCCACTCAAGCGTGGGTGATGATTTTTTTTCTATGAGATTCAAAAGCGATTCACGCACGCGCTGTAAAAAAATTGCAGCCAAGCCATACGAGCGTATGCTAATTTCAATTTCCGTGCGAAACACGTGGGCACTCTCGTGTTCAAGCGCTTCTTCGTCTATGTCCAAGGCGTACGCTATTTTAGCGGAAACCAAAAGCGCGTTAATGGTTACCCGAAACACGTCGGAATCTTTTTCGCCACGATAATCATATAACGAGTGTCCAAGCTCGTGCAAATTATTTGCCCACATAGTTGCGGATTGATACAGCGGATCATGTTCAAATGGAACAACCACTTCGTCATCAATAGCTTCAAGCTCTTCGCCATCTGAAAGTAATTCCGCAAGCTCGCTTGTATGTGGCAGTTCGGCGCCGCGGCCAAGAATCTCGGGGTGTTCAATTATTTTAAAGTATTCCTCAAAATCCCCGCTAAAAATCTCTTGCATGGTTTCATCGTGCTCAAAAAGCGTTTGGTGCTGTTCGCGCACAATATCCCGCTCGCTTTCCACTCCAAAACGCGAACGTTTTATTTGCGGCGCAACCAAACGCTGCGCCGCAAACATATATGGATTGCGGGGCGATTGTGTGATGGATCGGATCAGTCGCTCAATGGGTTTTTGTGAGGGAGACGTCATAGAGTATTTCCTCTAACCGCTTAAGATTGCGGCGGGCATCGTCTCGTTTTTGTCGCAATGCGCCACGCAAATTCATAGAAAGCAATACGCCGAATAATTCTTCGGTTGCATCACGATACTGTTTAATAGCTTTACGCTCACCACGCGTCACCTCGAGCGTTGCCGCGCGCACCAATTCTCCAGTAAGGTCAGAAAGTGCGGAAAGTTCTTCCTCTGCCCTTGTTTTAAATCCAGTTACAACGGACAGCGATTTTTTCTGCATCACGCGCAAAAGGTAGCTTGCTTCCAAAAATTCTTCCACAGCCGCTCCGAGCGTTGCCTCACCGCGCAACCCGGCTTTCTCGGCCACGTTGACCATGTGTTTGAGTTTGCGCCCAACTTCGGCCAAAGCCTTTTCTGCCTCCTTAATTTCGCCACGGTGCAACTTAAAAATAGCGTGCTTTGCCTCGCGCACCAGCGATCCAGTCTCCCGGATTATCCCCGCGCGCCCTGAATCCTGCTTTTCTATCTGATTTTTGAGTTTTTTGATGAGTGATTGAGCTATCATATAGGGACTATACCAGGCTTGTGATAAAACTTCAACCGCGCTATACTGGTTCACATTATAGGCGACGTAAGGCGAGCGAAATACTATTGCCTTCAGTAATAGTATTTCCAAGCCAAGAAGCCAATATATACTAATATGTCATTCTCAATCGGAATCGTGGGCCTGCCCAATGTGGGCAAATCAACGCTGTTCAAAGCCTTGACCAAAAAGCAGGTTCCCGCTGAAAACTTCCCCTTCTGTACAATAGACCCCAATGTGGGTGTTGTTGCCGTTCCTGATGAGCGCCTAGAAAAGCTTGCTAAAATTTCCAACTCCGAAAAAATCCTTCCCACGACCATTGAGTTCGTGGATATTGCAGGACTCGTAAAAGGCGCACACAAGGGTGAGGGTTTGGGTAATAAATTCCTGGCCAACATCCGCGAGACCGATGCTATTGCGCACGTGGTGCGCGATTTTAAAGATGGAAACGTAACACACGTAGAAAACCGAGTAGATCCGGAATCGGACGAAACAATCATCATGCTTGAACTTGCCATGGCAGATCTCTCCACAGTTGAAAAACGGATGAAAGATGCAGCAAGTCAAGCCAAGAGTGGAGACAAAGATGCAAAACATGCACTTGCCGCGCTTGAAAAAGTAAAAACAGAGTTAGACGCAGGCAAACCAGCACGAGGCGCTGACCTCACAAAGGACGAGCAGGAATCTATCCGCGAACTCCACTTGATTACTGCAAAACCCATGCTGCGCGTATTAAACGTAGATGAATCCGAAGCTACGCGCGAACCCGGGCAAGCGAACGAAGTCGTAATCTCCGCAAAAATAGAATCAGAACTTGCGGAACTTTCGTCGGAAGATGCCAAGGCGATGATGACAGACCTTGGCCTTAAAGCATCGGGGCTTGATAGGCTTATTACGGCATCCTATCGCTTGCTGAACCTCATCACCTTTCTTACCTCGGGCCCCATGGAAACAAGAGCTTGGACTGTTACCAATGGTGCAACCGCGCCACAAGCAGCCGGGGTCATCCACACTGATTTTGAAAAAGGCTTTATCCGCGCTGAAATAATTTCCTGCGAGGATTTTATTGAGTGCGCTGGAGAAACCGGCGCAAAAGAAAAAGGCAAAATGCACCTTGAAGGCAAGGAGTATATCATGAAAGACGGGGATGTATGCTATTTTAGGCATAGCGGATGAGATCCTTCGTTCCACTCAGGATGACGCTGCGCGTCAGTTGTCCACTATTGCAAGCTGTTCCAAAGTTCTATAGTATTAAAATATCACTTGGAGGGCAATTGCCCTTTTTGTATTCACCCATCACCGTGGAGAAGTCATTCGTGAAGAATGGTCGGGATTTTCGTTCCAACCACCACTTGCGGAGACTGATTATGCGATCGATCTGGAAAGCACAGTCACACTACAGCGTACTGCTCGGCAAAAAGCTCTCAACCACACTCTCTCGTTAGGAAAGGGGGTGATCATTCACTTGGGGTGGGGCCAACACCCCCTAGGGCGCACGTAAGCGCCTAAAATCCCCTGAGGCGAAAGCCTCTACGTAGATCATGGGCCGGCAGGTACGTATCACCTTCCGGCTCATTTTTTTTCCAGAATCAAAATCTCTCGAAACACATGCTGGCCCTCACGGCCGTACCGGAGCGTACCTCGCTTTGAAAGTGGGTACGCGGTTTGAAATTGGCTTGGGTATGGTTCAACAAATTTCCAGCCAAGATCTGCGAGCGAATCAAATGCGGAAACAAACAAACCATGCTCTTTAAAATACGGCCACGCGATCACGGCGCGCCCTTTTGGCTTCAGCACAGATCCCATAGATGCAAGCGCATCTGCGTAAAACGCGCTTAAACTGCGCTCAATGCTTAACACTTTTGCCTCGGATTCATCTCCTTGTAAAGGCGGTCCAAGATCCACTTCGGCAACAATTGCATCAATTGATTCTTTTTCTATTGATTGATCCAGTGTGCGCACGTCCGCCATTTCGATGCGCGGCAACGTGAGCTCTTTGTTTTGTTCTGCAATAAGCCATTCAATATTTTTCTTGGTGTCCCGAATTGCTCCCTCGTCAATATCAGTTCCTATGGCGCGATGCCCGAGCAACAGCGCTTCTTGCAGTACGGTGCCAACCCCGCAAAATGGATCCAAAATCAAAGATTCTTTTGGCACGCCAGAAAGGTTAATCATAGCGCGTGCAAGCTTTGGGGGAAGCATGCCTGCGGCCGCGTTTCTGCCTGGCCGGCCATAGTCCCGCTCCGAATACGCTTCAAACGGCTGCACTGCCTGCGTTTTTCCAATTAAATATTTTCCGTTTGCCGCAAAAATACATAGCTCAACTCCTTTGTCTAAAAGTTTATTTTTTACCACATCAACCGAGGAAAGATTTCCGCTTCCGGATTCAACCAAACGAACGGATACGCCTTTTTGTTTTAGTATCTTTTTGATCTCAAGCCCCAGTGCCTTAAGGCGCTCTCTACTTAAACCTTGCCCCGAAATAGTGTACCAGCTCAATCCAAAATGAAACTTCTGATTTGGCACAATATATGTTTCAAGAATCACAGCAAGGCTGGAAGCGTTAAAACCCGCGCCATCTTTGATAATGGCTCCGGATTTAGGAATGCCACCCAAAAAAAGAGGAGCAGACTTGCCCAATAATGCATCATCCACAATAACCGCGTTTGGACCACATAACGGCAAAATCGCCTGATTTCTGCCTAAAAACTGAAATATTTCCGCGAATGAAATACTTGGGTTACTGCCTAAAATTAAAAAAGATTGTTCCATATACCTGGTATACTTGCACACTTTTTGAAGTTATGGTAGTGTTTCCACTATGAAACCATACGAATTATGTGTACTATTCGCGGGAAGCATTGCACCCGCAGAACTCGCGGAGAACGTCAAAAAAGTAGAGCAGCTTCTTGCTGATGCCAAGATTGAGGTGTCATGTACCCATACTATCGGCCGCAAAAAACTCGCCTACACTATTGCCGGACAAACGCACGGTGAATACTTAGTGTGGCTCTTCCAGGCCGAACCCGCAGTAATCCCACCGCTCAATGGAAAGCTTCGACTTGCTTCGTTTGTTGTCCGACACGCCATTGAGAAACTTGAATATGTAACCATAGAGGAACGAGTCCAGGGATTACAAGATACAAAGGCTGGCAAGTCCGCGGCGCGCGATGAGGAAGAGGATGAAGTTGAGGAAGAAAAATCACCGGTGGCACACAGCTATACCAAAAAAACAGTTGAACCAATAGAGCATAAAAAAGAAGAGAAAAAAGTGAGCCTAGAAGATCTCGATGAAAAGCTTGATGAAATACTGGAAAGTGATAAACTGTAAATAAGTCGTCATGCTGAACTTGTTTCAGCATCTGGCTGTTATCACTAACCGTCAAAACATATGGATTTAAATAAAGTCATGCTCATCGGCAATATTACCCAGGATCCAGAAGTGCGCACCACGCCAAGCGGTGTCTCAGTTACCAGCTTTGGACTTGCCACGAACCTTGTGTGGACTGACCAGCAAGGACAAAAACAAGAAAAAGCTGAATTTCACAACATTGTCGCATGGAGAAAGCTTGCCGAAATCATGGGGCAGTACCTACATAAAGGATCGAAGGTCTATATCGAAGGAAGATTGCAAACAAGCTCCTGGGACGACCAATCCGGCAACAAGCGGTACCGCACCGAAGTAATCGCAGACAACATGATCATGTTGGATCGCAAAGGCCAGAGCCCAAGCCCAGCAAGTAGCGCGCCTGCGTATACTCCGCAAGAACCTCCAATCATACAGGTTCCCCAAAGCACCGAAGAAGAAATCAGCGTAGAAGATATTCCATTTTAAACCAATTGATAGGAAACCATCGAAAGATTACCTATGCCAACCCCACAAGCTACAAAGGAAAAAGGATGCTTTATCTGCAAGAATGCCGTAAAAAACGTCGACTACAAGGACGTTGATTTACTAAAGCGCTTTGCGAGCGCCCAAGGCAAAATTACCCCTAAAAAGCGTTCTGGTACCTGCACAAAGCACCAACGCGTTGTTGCGAATGCCATCAAGAATTCACGCATCATGGGCTTTATGCCGTTTGTGGTTGAATAATCTGACACTACTAAAAACCCCGCCTCACATGAGGCGGGGTTTTTTAAATCTATAATTCTTTCTCTTTCGCAAACGCCTCCCACACCTGCTTGCGCGCTTTTTCGTACACCTTAGGATTTTCACGAAGATAGGTTTTGGCAGTTTCACGGCCAACGCCTAATTTTTCCTCTTCGTAGGTATAGGAATTCCCATTCTTCCTGATTATTTCACGCGCCACGGCAACATCCAACAGATCGCCTTCTTTGGAAATGCCTTGGTTGTACATAATATCAAACTCCGTGGTCTGGAACGGAGCAGCTACTTTGTTCTTGACGACCTTTGCCTTAACACGGTTGCCGATAATCTTATCACCCTGCTTAATCTGCGCGGCTCTGCGGACTTCAATGCGCACGGACGAATAAAACTTCAACGCATTGCCGCCAGACGTTACCTCTGGGTTTCCGAACATCACGCCAATTTTGTGCCGAATTTGGTTGATAAAAATCACGCACGTATGGCTCTTGGAAACAATTGAGGTAAGCTTGCGCAACGCCTGGGACATGAGCCTCGCCTGCAAGCCCATATGGTGGTCCCCCATTTCTCCTTCAATCTCAGCTTTGGGGGTAAGCGCGGCAACGCTATCTACCACTATCACGTCGATTGCGTTTGAGCGCACTAATGTCTCTACAATATCAAGCGCCTGCTCTCCATTGTCCGGCTGGCTGATAAGCAAATCATCCACCTTCACGCCAATTTTGCGCGCGTAATCCGGATCCAAGGCATGCTCCGCGTCAACAAATGCGGCAGTGCCACCCAGCTTTTGGAACTCAGCCACAATATGCTGAGAGAGCGTAGTCTTGCCCGAGGCCTCAGGCCCGAAAATTTCAATGACCCTTCCGCGCGGCACGCCACCCACGCCAAGAGCAATATCCAACGAAAGGCAACCCGTAGAAACAGCGTCCACATCCATGTGGGTCGCCTCCCCGAACCGCATAATAATACCCTCGCCGAACCGTTCTTTTATTTGTTTTACCGCCTCATCAATCACTAGATTTTTTCCTGTTTGATCTTCTTTTGTTGGCATAGGATTTAATATTACAAAATTAGTATATTCTTACTACAAATTATTATTCACCACTAAACCTTTTGGAGCGCGCCGTTGTACAAGTACAGCGCGATACACCGTGTTTTCTTTTCCAGCACGACCCAACGCAGTAATGCGCAACACATGGTACCCTGGAGCCAGGCTAAGTGTTTCCAAAAATGATCCATCTTGTTCCATGGGCACAGATTCGCCATTCAGCAAAATAGATCGTGTACCACGAGCAGTGCCGCTGATAACCACTTTTGAATTTTGAGTTTCAGAGTACTCGGTAGGGGAAGCAACCTCAAGATTAGGAGATCCAAGTACGCTCTTGCCAAATAACACGGCATACCAGGAAAACGCTAAAACCACAGAAAAGGCTGCAATGCGGCCGATCCAACGTGCATTCGGTCGAGCAACGCGAGGATTTGTAAATAAACGCCATGCCTGCTCGTGCGGCTGGATAGTTTTGCGTTCTGCGCGGTACAATCGGCTCGCCTTTTCTGGATCCATGCGCAGTGCCGTAGCATAGCGCTTAATAAACTCAAGGCAATAAATCTCGCCAGGAAGTTCGGCATATGATCCAGACTCAATTGCCTCTAAATATACCCGCTTAATACGCAAAAACTTCGAAAGAGAATCAAGCGAAAGCCCGGCGCCTTCACGCACCTTACCAAGCTGCTCTCCAATAGTTTGGGTTGAAATAATCTGTTTTGATACAAAAGAATTCATATGCAAAATAATGGAAAATTAGTATCGGTCAGCAGGTGTTTCCTCTTCTTTGTCTGGCGCTTCTGTTTCTATTTCTTCTTCGTCAACCGCATCTGCGCCACCTACCTCCTCAGGATACTCTGCGTCTGGCGCACTAGGAGTACTGGAGGTAATTAAAATTTCGCGTGGCCGAGCTCCATCTGCCGGACCGATAATGCCTTCTGCTTCAAGTAAATCCAAAATCCGAGCAGCGCGAGCATAACCAACGCGCAATCGCCGTTGCAAAAGCGAAGCCGAAGCTTTGCCGGCTCGGACTACTTCATCACGCGCTTCATCATATAGATCATCTTCCCCGCTTGATCCAGAATCGCCCCCAAGCGTAGTAATACCACGCTGGCGCTCCACGATTTCGTCTTGGTACTCGACTTCTCCATCTTGCTCTTTAAGAAAATTCACCACGCGCTCAATTTCCGCATCATCCAAAAACGGGCCTTGCAATCTTCGTGGTTTATTGGAGTCTGAGCCAGTGAACAACATGTCTCCTCTACCTAACAGTTTTTCCGCGCCCGCAACATCTAAAATGGTGCGCGAGTCAATCTGCGATGGCACGGCAAACGCAATGCGCGAAGGGACGTTTGCTTTAATAAGCCCGGTGAGCACGTTTACTGAAGGGCGCTGAGTGGCAAGTACCAAGTGGATACCAACCGCACGCGCCATCTGCGCGAGCCGCACAATGGCGCCTTCAACCTCGTTTGCGGCAACTGCCATTAAATCTGCAAGCTCGTCGATCACAAATACAATAGTAGGAATGGTTTCGTTTTTATTAGCTTCGTTATAGGATTCTATGTTGCGTTTTCCACGATTCGAAAGCAGTTGATACCTGCGCTCCATTTCGCCCACCACCCACTTGAGAGCATTTACGGTTTTTTTAACATCCGTAATCACTGGAGTTAATAGGTAGGGGATATCATTATACATGGTGAGTTCTACTTTTTTCGGGTCAACCAACACGAACTTGAGGTCATCAGGAGAATTCTGGTACATAAGGCTCACAATAAGGGTATTGATGGCAACGCTCTTGCCGGAACCTGTTGAGCCTGCAATCAAAAGGTGGGGCATTTTTGCCAAATCCGCGATCCATGCTTTCCCAGAAACGTCCTTGCCAAGACAAATAGAAAGGTTGTTGCTCCGTGTCTTAAATGCGGAAGAAAGCAGAATATCCTTGAGCTTTACTTTAGCTGCAGCTTTATTAGGAAGCTCAATGCCTACTAATGACTTACCAGGAATCGGCGCCTCCATGCGCAACGGATGCGCAGCCAACGCAAGCGAAAGTTCGTTGGAAAGTCCAGTGATGCGGGAAAGTTTTACCCCAACTGGTGGGCGCAATGTGTACTGAGTTACGGTTGGACCGACGTTTACTTCGCCCATTTCCACATTAATGCCAAACGTGGCAAACGTCTTCTCTATGTTCTCTCGGGTCGCATCAACATCAACTGCGCTTGGCTTTTCCAAGCTACTCTCAAGCAAATCAATAGGAATACTAATACGGTTTCTCCTTTTTTTAGCGACGACTGGCGCTTTCTCGGGCACTTCATCATCAGATACCGCTTCTTCGCTGGTAGTTTCTTCTTCGGCTTCCTCGGATTCTTCTTCGCCCTCTGTTTCTTGCTCTAAAGCACTGTCCCCGCCTGCAGGAACTTCATTGTATTCACGACGATACTTCCAGACGCGTAATTTTTCAAACAATCGGCTCAATAATCCGGATTGCGCCTCTATGACTACTTCTTCTGATTCCGCTTCTTTTTCGGCATCTTCTTCGTCTTCTTCTGATTCGCCGAACAACAAGCTAGAAAGCGAGAGCACTAAACCAACAGCTGCAATAACTCCCAAAAACACCCATGCGCCCCAATAGCCTGCAATTAAGCTAAACGGGTACTGTAGGGCAAACCCTACATACCCGCCGCCAATACCTGAAGCTGCGGCGCTCAGGTTATCATCAAAATTCGCAGCATGATGCAAAATCCCGAGTAATGAGCCAAAAAATAAAAATACGCCTACAATCTGCCATCGATTCAGGCGATAACTGATTTCTTTAAGTAATAGCAGTGCGATAATGGTTAAAAAAATCGGAAATGCATACGCACCCCAGCCAAACGAACGCGCGAGCACTTCTTTGCCCTGAAGCCCGAATGGGCCAGCTAAATCAAAAAATGCGAGTATCGAAAGCATGCTAGCGGCAAGCAGAATAATTACCAAAATCGCGGTCTTTATGGCCGGCGAAATAACTGATTCTTCGTCTGTGTCATTGTACGATTTGGTACGCCGACGCTTTCTCTGATACTCTCGCTGGTAGGCTCTTTGTTTCGCTTTGTTGGTGAATGGCATGGACTTTATTATACCAAAAATACTACCCCTATAACAAGGATGGTACTGTCTTTAATATTTCTTTGATTACATCTTTTCTGGAGCCTTGATATTAAGAAGGCTCAGACCATTGCGCAATACGATCCGAACCGCGCTGATAAGCAGTAAGCGGCTGTGCTTGAGTTCTTCTGATTCTGCCTTTAAAACACTGTGTTCGTGATAAAAAGTATTAAAATTATGCGAAAGCTCAATCAAATAATTGCACACAGCACTTGGATTGTAATGCTCCGCTGCACCAGAAATCACGTCCACATACTGAAGGAGCTTCAGCACCAGAGTTTTTTCTTCCGGCGTATTCAGTCGATCAAAATGGATGTTTCCTATTTCAAGAGGTGTCTCCTCAGAAAGAATACTCGTAATACGTGCATGAGCATACTGCACATAGGGACCAGTTGAACCCTCAAATGCGATAGCCTCTTTTGGATTAAAATGGATTGACTGGGTCGGCGTTACTCGCAAAAGGAAAAATTTCAACGCGCCCGTGCCAATAGTTTCTGCTCGCTCTAAAATCTCGACATCCGTAAGCTCTGGAAATCTCTTTTTTACTTCTTCGGCTGCGAGGGATGTGACTTCAGCAATAATAGTGTCTGCATCAACCACTTTGCCTTCGCGGGATTTCATTTTGCCTTCCGGCAAAAACACCAATCCATAGGAAAGGTGATGCAGCTGACTCGCCCACGCGTACCCAAGCTTTTTTAAAATCGCGAACAGTACCTTAAAGTGGTACTCCTGTTCGTGCCCGACAACATACACCATACCATCAAAGCCAAACTCTTTTTGCCGAGCCACGGCCAAGCCAAAATCTTGAGTCACATACACGCTCGTTCCATCTGAACGCTGCACCAGCTTTTTATCCAAGCCAACGTCAGTAAGGTCCGCCCATAAAGCGCCGCCTTCTTCGTAAAATACACCCTTCTTAATTCCTTCATCAATAATTTTCTTGCCTAAAAGGTATGTATTGCTTTCAAAATAATCTTTATCAAATGTACTGCCAAGCTCTTGATAGGTTTCGTAAAACCCCGAATACACCCACTCATTCATTTGCTTCCATAGCGCCATAACATCTTTGTCTGAGGATTCCCATTTTCTAAGCATCTCCTGCGCCTGCGCGCCAATTTCTGATTCCCCAAAAAACTCTTGCCTCCGTTTTGCGGCATCTTCTTTGGAAAGGCCAGGAACTTCAGGATTGTCTTTCAAAAATACCTGCCACTCACGCTCGAATTCCCGCTCAAACATCACGTAGAACTTTCCCACAAAGTGATCGCCCTTTTCTCCTGCTTCCTCAGGTGTGTGCCCGTGTCCCCATTTTTGGTAGGCAAGCATGGATTTAATAATGTGAATGCCTCGGTCATTAATAATCTGAGTCTTGATCACCTGCGCGCCCTGGCTCGCGAGTAACTGTGCCAAAGACATTCCCAACACATTATTCCGTACATGCCCCAAATGCAAAGGCTTGTTGGTATTGGGAGATGAATATTCAAGCAATATTTTTTGCGTGTTTGTTGTTGATTCTCCATAGTGCCTATCTTGGTTGATGACATCAGAAAGCACATCTTTTGCGAGCACACCGGCATCAACCGAAATATTTAAATGCCCCGCAACTGCGTGCGCGCGCATACTACCATCAGACGCAACCGCATCGGCGAGTTTTTGGGCGATTGCCTGGGGCGAGAGTTTTAGCTCCTGTGCATATTGATGACAAGAAACAGAAAAATCACCAAATTGCGGCTCAGGATTAGTGATGGAAATATCGGTAGGCTGCCAATCAAACACAGCCTTGAATGTTTTTTGAATTTCTTTCCTAATGACATCGGTAATCATACTAAAAAAGTACCACAAAATCGGAAAAAATACGAGAGTATGGTATAATGCACGCTAATGATATATGCTAAAGTTCACATGCTAAATCAAATCCAAAATTCAAAAATTAAAAACCGCTTTACTAGTGTGGCAGGTGGCATATATTTTATAGGTGGACTTTGGATTTTGACAGGTGGGATGCTGCCGCTATCCGCGCGCGCGCAATCCAATGTTATTGTCTCGCAATGGATATCCAGCGAAAAACTTGAAAACGGGTACACTGCAACAACCCAAGCACAGGATGTATCACTCACTGCGTCACTACATCGCGCTGCCTTTGTTGAGCTGGTTGCGCCGGACTACTATCCTGTAGTGCCGATGGATAAATCCCTCATTACTACGGTATACCACTATGCCCTGCTTCCGACAACCGAAAATAAATTATCCGGCACTATTGCGATTGGCTTTACATACCCTCTGGACGAGGCACGATTCAAAGAAATCTTTATCTACAACGAAGAGCTTGGCAGGTGGACGCACTTGGCAGGCAGTATCGATGAGGCGCAACAAAAAATAACCGCGCGCACAAACTGGGCCAGCGGATTTATTGCCGTATTCGCGGACCATATAGAGAGAAGCGATCTCCTCAAAGAAAAGCTTAATGCCCCAAGCATCCTCGTTGTGGATGCCAAAACCGGAGAAATCCTCCTTGAACGAAATAGCGCAGTGGTGCGACCCATAGCAAGCCTCACTAAACTTATGACTGCGGCCGAATTTTTGGAACACAGCCCCGGATGGAGCAAGCGCATTACTATGATTGGCACCGACGACACCATTCCCGCAAAAATCTATGTAACGCCAGGCGATGTATTTACGACGCATGATTTATTTTATGCAACACTTTTGCCGAGCGCGAATAATGCGGCGCGCGCATTGGCCCGCGCAACCGGGCTTTCACGCGAATCATTTGTATCTGCTATGAATGAAAGGGCAAAAATCTTGGGCATGGATTCAACTGCCTACGTGGAACCAACGGGGCTTGCGGCGGAAAATGTTTCAACCGCACAAGATCTCTACAAACTCTCACGCTCTGTATTTGCAGATATGGAATTTCTCAAAGCAACCACCCCTAAAACATTCACCATAGAAAGCCTCAAGAACGGCAAGCAGCATGTGCTTACAAACACCAATAAAGCAATGAATGTACCCTATGTGGTCCTGGGATCAAAAACTGGCTACACAATAGAGGCTGGTCGGAACGTAATCATGAAAGCACGAAATAGCGCAGGGCGCGAAGTTATTGCAATTACGCTCGGAGGCACGTCTCCTGGCGCACAATGGGATGATATGCGAATACTCTTGGATGCGGCACTAGGAGAACAGCGCTGAAAAATCCAAACGACAAAGCTTAAATGACAAATCAAATCACAAATCACAAATCAAAAAACCGCTTTGATAGTGCGGCAGGTGGCATGTATTTGATATATGGACTTTGGATTTTGACATGTGTGATACTGCCAACGCCGGCTCGGGCAGGGCAACAAACATACGCGTTCACCACAGACAATGGCACAACACTGTTGCTCCCCTACGACACCATCCAATCCATTATTCCTATTGATTTAGGCGGAGATGGCACCAGTGAACTACTACTCGGCAGTCCGCCGGGGTTTGTAGGAATGGTATACCTCATCCGCCTTGACGGCTCCATCATCAACTCATGGAAAGCGTATGATGATGGATTTACAGGCGGAGTAAACGTGGCAGCTGGCGATTTAGACGGAGATGGAACTCCGGAAATTATTACAGCCCCGGCTGGAGGCGGAGGTCCGCATGTGCGTATTTTTGATGGATATGGAAAGCCAAAAATTTCACTAGGATTTTTTGTGGGCGACCAATCGTACCGAGGTGATGTTGCAATAGCAGTCCAGCGCATGGATGCTACGGGGCCACTTGTTATCACGGCAATCACTACTACTAATTCCGCAAAAACGTTTAGCGCGTTTTCGGCACACGGTAAAGAAATAAAATCCTACGCCTTTGCAGATACCCAAAACGAATCCAGCATAGAGCAGGTATCACTCACCATTCAAAAAAATCAGCAAAACAAAACACTGAACATTCCAAAAATAACGAAATCAATAGAACGCGACGGAAAGGCCATAATTATCGACACCTCGGATCAATCGCTCTCGTACTATGAAAACGGATACCGCCTTGCAACATTCAAAACCTCAACCGGCAAACCAGGCTACGCGACGCCTCTCGGAGAGTATCCTATCAATAACAAATCCAAACTTGCATACTCAAAAACCTATGGCTTGTACATGCCCTACTGGATGAGTTTTATTGGCGGGCTCTATGGAATCCACGAGCTCCCCTACTGGCCAAACGGCTACCGTGAAGGCGAAGACCATTTAGGTATTGCAGTCTCGCATGGTTGCGTTCGCCTAGGGTTTGGATCGGCGCAGACGCTTTTTGAATGGGCGGAGGTTGGCACTCCTGTAATTATCCAGCAATGAGTGATATAGTACTATCATGCAAACAAATACAAAAATTACCAAACAAACTGGAAATGGATTGGATGTATTATTTAAAATTGCGGCAGAACAAAAAGCATCTGACTTGCACTTAGTGGCTGGACGACCGCCGATTATTCGCATTGACGGATCGCTTAAACCTATTGAAGGGTACACAGAATTTACACAAGAGCAACTACAAGAGCTCTTATTTGCCATTGTGAGCCCTGCGCAAAAAGAAACACTTATCACACAACGCGATTTGGACATGTCGTATGAAATTGATGGCCTCGCACGATTCCGCGTGAATATGCACTGGGAAAAAGGGAACCTCGGGCTTGTGGCGCGCGTAGTCACGCACCATATTCCGACTATGGAAGAAATTGCCATGCCTAAAACAGCCTATAACTTAGCGCGGCTCAAAGATGGACTCATACTGGTGACTGGGCCAACTGGATGCGGAAAATCAACCACCTTGGCAGCTATGATTAACCTCATTAATACCGAACGCAACGCGAATATCATAACACTCGAAGATCCAATTGAGTTTATCTTCGACCCTACTGACTCTATCATCGAGCAACGTGAACTGGGTAGCGATGTTCTCACCTTTGCTTCGGGACTTAAGCACACCCTGCGGCAGGATCCCGATGTAATCATGGTAGGCGAAATGCGTGACTTAGAAACTATTGCAGCCACCATGACCTTGGCTGAAACCGGGCACCTTGTGCTAGCGACCTTGCATACTATTAATGCCGCGCAGACTGTTGACCGTATTATTGACGTGTTCCCACCCTACCAGCAGGACCAAATTCGCGTACAGCTTTCCATGTCCTTGCGCGGAGTTATTTCCCAGCGACTACTACTCAAGCAAGGCGGTGGGCGCATTGCTGCGCGAGAAATCCTCATTAATAATTCAGCGATTGCAAACCTCATCCGAGAGAACAAAATTGCGCAAATCAAAACGGTAATCCAAACGTCCGCGGAACTTGGCATGATTACTATGGACCAAAATATCAAACAACTTTACGAAGAAGAAACAATATCCAAAGAGACCGCCATTAGCAACATGCTGGATCCGCACACCCTTTCGATCTGATGGAAATAAACGACCTACAATCAATTGCTTTATTTTCTGATTTAGAAAATGAAGAGCTGGACATAGTGCGCACACTCATGTCGACCCAGCGCTATGCCATAGGCAAAACCATCTACGCTCCAAAAGAGCCGAGCGACAATTTGTATGTGGTGGCGCATGGCGGAGTTGTTGTTACTCATAAACTCGACGGAGACACTGTTACCTTGGCCCATTTGAGCCAAGGATATTTTTTTGGAGAAGCCGGACTCCTAAAAGAAAAACAAACACATCAATCAAAAGCTCAATCGGAAATTGATGACACTACACTGTTAGCTTTGAGCCGAAATAATTTTCTTAAACTTACTGAAAAACACCCAAAGCTCGCACTCGCATTGGTAACAAAAATAGCATCGGTACTGTCAGAACGCCTCACCGAAGACACAACCCGCATCGCTATTATTTCCGCCATCAGCGACCTTATTACAGACCCCAACCACCTTAATAATATCAAACTCTTGGCAAACGAAATCCTCACTATAACCTTGCGTGCTATTCCCGCGGCTACCGGTTTTTTGGGTTTATATAAACGGCACGAACCAAGCCAACTCGAAATCGTCGCTTCAAGCAATATAAGCCCCAAACACCTACCCTACACGCTTCCCGTAGACAGCGACCCCTATGTGCATACACTACACACAGAAAACGACGAACTTGTAGTTCCTCGTATACAATACCAATCCCAAGAAAAAGTATTTTACGCAAAACAAAACCTTTTAGGCAGATCTATACGTATTGAAGGGGAAAACATTGGCGTGCTCGTACTCGCGGACAAAACTCGCGGAGAGTTTTCAAACCAGAATCGCCTGATGCTCGCCATTATCGCGAGCCAAATTTCATTTGCGCTTCAGGAAGCCCATGTTCGCCAAGAAAAAACCGCTCAAGAAGAGCTGAAACGAAAATACGTGGGAATGTAGCTTGATTTTTTGATGAGCTATGCTACTCTATCCTACGCGCACTATGCGCCCTTAGCTCAGCGGATTAGAGCGACTGGCTTCGGACCAGTAGGTCGGGGGTTCGAATCCCTCAGGGCGCACCATCCCTTTTTTCTTTCGTTGAAGATTTTCTCTTGGGCCGACACGTCGTACTCGGCGCGGAGGTTAAGAGAAAATCTTAAGAGGAGTAGGCGGATGGAGGGCGAAGCGGATTCCGTGTACTCACGGGATACGCACAGCCCGCAATGCCGACTACGACGCGCGCCGTTAGCTCAGCTGGTAGAGCAGCTCCCTCTTAAGGAGACGGTCGGGGGTTCGATCCCCTCACGGCGCACCATTAAAAACATCCATCAGTTATTGATGGATGTTTTTAATGTTAAACTATTACGCGGCGCGTGGTGTCGGCGGCAACGGCGAATGGTCGGGAACTACTGACTCACTGATATCAGGCGCTGCCTTGAGTGCGTCTTTAAGGGTCTTTCCCGCTTTGAACTTTGGGACAGTTACCGTTGGAATTTTAATACGTTCAGTTGGCTTTTGAGGGTTCACACCCATACGCGACTCGCGTGTCCGCGCCACAAACGAACCAAAACCAGTAAGCACAGCTTCTTTACCAGCCTTCATGGAATCAATTACCACATGCACAAACGCATCCATTACATCTTCTGCCTCTTTTCGCGAGACATTGGCACGGGACGCGATTTTTTCGAGTAGTTGATCTTTGTTGATTTTGTTTGGATTAGACATACAGTATGCCTCCATTGTATACCAACTTCAACGCTGTGGCAATATGCCCAACCTACACTTCTACTTCGGCATACAAACGCTCAACTGAGGTGGTATTACCGGTTTTTGGGTCAACAGTAACCATAACCGCATTCACTTGGGCAATGCCATGATCCTCAATCTCCGAAGAAACTGGAAGCTGGTTTAAAAACTGCTGAACGCGGCTTGCTCGGCCATCGCCGATAACTGAATCGCGCATGCCGCACATTCCCACATCTGTCATAAATGCGGTTCCCTTTAATAACAGCCTCGCATCTGCGGTGGGCACGTGCGTGTGTGTTCCAAACACCGCGGAAACACGGCCATCCGCGTACCATCCAAAACCAGATTTCTCGCTCGTTGCTTCTCCATGAAAATCGACAATTTTAATTTTTACTGAATCACCAATTTCATCCAAAATCCTATCAAACACATAAAACGGAGAATCAATCTGTTCGTGCATAAATAATTGGCCCATAAGATTGATGATGGCAACTTTTATAGATCCAACTTCAATCACCCGAAACCCCTGGCCTGGCACATTGCCTACCCAGTTCGCGGGCCGGATGATAGGATACTTTTTGCCTGAAAATAGAATCATGCCATTCTCCTTCCTGGCCCAATGATTGCCGCTCGTAAAAAAATCAACCCCAGCGCGCTGCACCTCTTCAAAGCCAGCCACCGTAAACCCGGAGCCATGCGCCATGTTCTCTCCATTTGCAATCACCAAATCCAAATCATTTTCTTTTTTCCAACCAGGCAAAATTGTTGCAATTGCCTTTCGTCCGGGCTTGCCGACAATATCGCCTAAAAACAGTATCTTCATATATAATTTTAACATATAAAAGCCTTTCGGAGTATACCAGATGCATAGCAATTATGCTAGACTCGTATCATATGAAATGGCTTCCTCCAATCGCACTCATTGCAATCTCCATTGCACTCTATGGCGCGACATTTTCAAGGACTATCTACCTCGAAGACAGCCCGGAATTTGTCGCGGCAAGCCACACACTATCAATACCTCACCCATCTGGATACCCAACCTACTTGATAACCACAAAACTCATTTCGCTGATTCCATTTTTACCTACTGAAGTTTCCCGAATCAACTTTGTTTCCGCACTGTGGACTATTGCTGCGGTAGTGCTTTTATATTTCGTACTGTTGCGATTATTCTCAAATAGGCTCATAGCGTTCTCACTCGCGTTCCTGTTTGCAATGAGCCCTATGGTTTGGCAACAAGCAACCTACGCGGAAGTATACTCCTTAAATACGTTCTTTTTTGTATTGCTCATAGGGGCTGCTGCGTACTACTACACGCACAAAACCGACAAGCGGCTCTCTCTATTTTTCTTTATCTATGGCTTGAGTCTGACAAATCATTTTCTAGCGCTTGCGCTTGCCCCGCTCGTCGGAATATGGCTGCTGACAGAAAAGCCAATAATGAAAAACGCACGCTTCTATGGCAACGCTTTTCTATTCTTCCTCGCTGGCCTCGCGCCCTACCTCTATATCCCAATCCGAAACGCGGGGCGCCCTGCATTCTCCTGGTTTGGTGGAAGCGCGGAAAAAATCCTTACCTATAACATTGCTTATGGCTACCATGTATCCACAGCAACCATATCCTACTTCGCTGACGTATTTCACCAAATGCTCATAAGCTTTGGATGGTTTGGTGTGGTCGCGTTTCTCGCTGGCATCGGCGCACTCATCTACTGGAAACATCCCGGCCGCTGGCATATGCTTTCGTGCCTCGGGCTTCTGTCGATTGGATTAATAATTATGCTCACCAACGGAAGGCCCTATAGTGAATTTGAAAGCCAATTTTACCAGACACTCTATGTGCCGTTCCTACTAGTGAGCCTCCTGCCAATTGGGTACCTCCTCCAAAAAATGTCCAAAAGCCGCTATAAGCTTGTAATTTTCTACACATCGTTGCTTGCGATTCTGATCTGGCCTGCAACGGACATCGGAAATCGATTTTTAAATAATGATCGGTCTGGGTATGTGCTCATGGAAAACTATACCAAAGGGTTGATGGAATCACTGCCCACTGATGCCACGCTTTTTGTGCACCACGACCATATTATAAATGACACGCTGGTGTTCGGGCTCGCCTACCAGCGCTACGTTGCCGGAATCCGGCCGGATGTGAACCTCTACTCGCTGACGCCGGTATTCCCGCCACCGGATGATTTCCAACTTGGTGAAGATCGGAAACAAAAATACACACTGCCGCTCAAGCAGTATCTCGACGAACAGTACGCGCCAGAAGCGGCGAGTGCCACATTTCCGCGGCCAGAGCACGGATTGCCCGCAACCGCGCCCCAAAACTACATTGCAGACAACCTCTATGTGCCGAGCGCAAACGACAACCTCTACCACCGATCATTGCTTGCCAAGTACTACTATGACCTTGCCATGCAATCTTACGCAAAAGGAAGCTTGAGCTCGGGCCAGCACTTCCTGATACAGGCAATTAATTATGATCCAGACCAATTCAGCGACTACTACTATCAAACTCTTTTTATGCGAAGCTACTACTTTGGGAATTGACTAGATGGCAAGATGATACTAGAATAGTCCTGTATTGTATTACAGATTTTCTCTTCGCAACTCACTACTTGGGCCGAGGTACTCCGAGGTTAAGGAGTGAGTTGAAGAGGAGTAGGCGAGCGAAAGGCGAAGCGGCCTCCGAGTAATCTCGGATGACGCGTAGCCTGAAGCACGACTACGACGAGTGCGGGTATCGTATAATGGTTATTATGTCAGGTTTCCAACCTGAAAATGGGGGTTCGATTCCCCCTACCCGCTCCAAAAACACCCCGCCGATTCGGCGGGGTGTTTTTAATGTAAAAAAATACAATAAACAACTACACCTTTTCCAAACCCGGATCAATCAGCTCGCCCGCGGCAATTCCCGCAACATCCTCCTGCGCCGTGCCGCCGAACCGGCGTACGCGGGACGCGTAATCCAAAATCGCGAGCCGAAACTGCTCGCCGCCAAAATCCGGAAAATGCACACTCGTAAAATAGAGCTCCGCATACACGGACTGATACGCCATAATACCACTGGTACGCTGTTCGCCGGATGTGCGAATGATCAAATCTGGATCAGGAATCCCATTGCTGTCCAGGTATGTTGAAATAACCTGTTCGTCCACCTTTGTGATGCCATCTTCTGCCATGCGATTAAACGCACGAACCAAATCATCCCTGCCCCCGGAATCAAGGCAGAGTTGAAAATTGAGGTTGGTATACTTTTCTGCGTCAACTTCAAGTTGCTCGCAAATCGCAATAATATCTTTTGGAAAACGGTCGCGCCTGCCAAAAAGCCGGAACCTGATTTTATCTTCGTGGAGATTTTTTGAAAGCGTTCCCACAAATTCTTTAAAGATACCAAACAAGTACTCAATTTCCTTTTTATCTCGGTTCCAATTTTCTGTAGAAAAACCCCATAAACTAAGGTACTGTATTCCTGATCGGCGACACTCTTTAAAAATTTCACGCATACGCTTGTTTTGCAGCGCGGCGCGGTGCCCAACCCATGGTTGCCACCCCTTGGCGCGCGCCCACCTACGATTGCCATCCGGAATAATCACCACGTGATGCGGAACCTGCGCTTTGTCAGTCCCTCGCAACAATGTTTTCCCTAACTGCACTAAACTACTGAACTCATCAGTCACAAACGATTTCGTCCGCTTGATGGAAAAATCCGCATAGACTGCCTTAGGCACGTGCCATGCATAGCTTAAGGCTTCTACTTTTGCGGGAAAATATCCTTTTTGACACCAAGAAAGCAAGGCTTCCAAATGTGCACGCGTACCTTGAGCCACAACAAACACCGTGCCCTGTGCAGTATTTTGGACTTCCCCCATAAGGCCGTGTTTGCGCGCAAAAAGAGCGCATTGATTCCGAAAATTAACTCCCTGGACACGCCCTTTTACTTCGATATGAATTTCTTGATGCATATATATACCAGCTGATTACGTGATATCGTACCATACTATCACCTCACGCACAAAAAAATAATTTCCAAAAAACAAAACATCTGTGCTATAGTAAAATTATTATGTTCGCCTACGCAATCATCGCAACACTCAGCGTAAGCCTTATATCTTTTATTGGGATTCTTACGTTTTCAAAAGAAATACATACGCACAAATGGCTGCGCCGGCTTATCGGGCTTGCGGTTGGCACGTTGCTTGGGGCAGTATTTTTTGATCTGCTTCCGGAAACTATCAAGTCATTCGAAAACCCGAACACAGCTTCACTCGTCATTCTCGCTTCCATTCTTGCATTCTTTGTTATTGAAAAAGCAATTCACTATCATCACTGTAGATGCGAAGGAAAAGAGCATACATATAAAAAAAACAACCTTATCATCAACAATCTTATCGGCGACGGGATTCATAATTTTATTGATGGCACTATTATCGCGGGCGCATTCTTGGTTGATGTTAGGCTCGGCATTGGCACTACACTAGCAGTAGCATTGCACGAAATTCCACAGGAAGTTTCTGATTTCTCTATCTTGGTCTATGCTGGCCTCTCGCGATTCAAAGCCATACTCTACAATGTGCTCTTTGGACTCACGAGCGTTATTGGTGCGATTGTGGTGTTTGTATTTGCTCAATCCTTAGGAAATCTGATTCCAATACTTCTTGCAATTGCAACCGGAAACTTTATCTACCTTGCAATGGCAGATTTAGTGCCTGAACTGAACCATGAAAATAATCCGAAACGCGTATGGGCACAACTTTTGTGGGTTGGCATGGGCATAACGCTTCTGTATCTTGTTGGCATAGTTACTGGACACGAGTAGCTGCCGCATAATTCACCAAACAGTGTAGTTTATGGTATAATAGTTATACCATGGCTATTTTTAATCCAATACTATTCTTTGTATTAGATGTCTATCGTCAGCTATTAGCTGCGAATGATCCTTTTTATGCTATATTAATTTTGCTGGTGAATGGATTCTGGATTCCGATTGCTTTCATCATATACAAAAATGCCGAAATCGCGTGGAAAGATTGGCGGCAAAGCCTCTATCATAATGCAAAAAGGAGATTTATCCTGCTTGCTATCGACGTGCCGCGTTTAAACGAACAATCCCCGAAAGCCGTTGAAAGCATCTTTACGCAGCTACATGGCGCGCTTCCCGGACGGAACAATATATACGAAAATTGGTGGGTTGGAAAAAATGTAGATTACTTTAGCGTTGAACTAGTTTCTATCGAAGGCTATGTTCAATTCTTGGTGCATACGCAGGAGGAGTACCGAGACATGGTGGAAAGCGCATTTTACTCCCAATATCCAGATGCGGAAATCACGCAAGTGGAAGACTATGTGTACGGCCAAAATGGAGAATTTAAAGATCTTGTATTCCCCAACAAAGAGTACGATTTGTTTGGTTGTGAATTTGTGCTTGCGCGTTCAAACGCATACCCAATTCGGTTGCATATTGCTTTTGAGCACTCTCTCTCGCAAGAATTTAAAGATCCTATGGCAAGCCTGCTTGAAAGCATGAACAAAATCGGCCCTGGCGAACAACTCTGGTTCCAATGGGTTATTACACCTGAATATGACGACGACTGGCAAAGCAAATCAAACAAAGAGGCCATGAAAATTGCCGGCAAAAAAATAGAGTCATCAGAAAACATTGTTGATAGGGCAGTAAGCACGCTTATTAATATGATTGATGCTATTGGCATTGCGGTTTTTCCTTTCTATAACCAAACCGAAGAATCAAAAAAAGATGACGAAATGCTGAGCCTTATGCTGCATCTAACTCCAGCAGAACAAGGACGAATTGAAGGCATTCAAATGAAAGCTGATAAACACGGTTTTTGGACTAAATTCAGATACCTGTATATTGCGAAAAAAGCAGTAGCTTCCAAGGCGCGCGGATTAGCGCCAATTGTCGGAGCCCTGAAACAATTCAGCTCCTTAAATACGAACTCGCTTAAAACGCACAAATACACAAAAACATGGGGTCTTGATTATTTGATGGTGGAACAACGTATCGCAGCCAGACAAAATAAACTTCTCCGAGCATTTCAGGATCGCGGCCGCAGCGCAGGCTCCAATGGAATCGTGTTAAACACAGAAGAACTTGCCACACTCTACCACTTCCCAACAGAAACCGTAAAAGCTCCGCTGGTTTCTAGAACTACCTCCAAACGCGGGTCAGCGCCAGTAAGCTTGCCAGTGGAAGGCGGGCCGCACACACTAGACACTTCGCTTGACGACCAGCCAGCGCAGCCCGCAGAACAAGCAGCCATGCAGCGCGCAACCGCGCAGGAGGCACAAGAAGCCCGAGCAGCTCATCAAAGTCAAGCGCCAACAAACTTGCCGTTTGTGTAATATTGCAAAAAAATATACGCTCCCCCATTGCTGGGGAGCGTATATGTAAGTACTCTTCTTTATGATGTATTATTCCGTGATAGCATATCATAATTTCTAATGAGTTGATGAAGGTAAAACTGCCTCATTTTTATCCAGAGGTAGTTTTGCTTTTTTTGTTTTTTTAAAGAACACAATTCTGTCCCCGGCTACTGTGCTCGGGGCATTATAATCATCTTATATTTTTTTGATTTTTTGCCTCATAGGGCGCAGATGATTGGTGTTTACTGCCTATGCTTAGGCTCTAGAATCCTAAGCATATAAAAAGACACTTCACGGGATGCGAAGTGCCTGGCAGGAAACGTACCTAAAGGTAGTATAGCATACCTTTAGACAAAAGTCAAGAATTTCGGTATTTGTGTTAAAAATATTTCTTCAAAAAATCCGATGGCTCCATAATCTCAATGGGTAGCTGCAGTTTGAGCAATGCCTCATTCCTTGAAAAGTGCCGCCGATCCAGTGTGAGCAGGACATCCGCGCGCGCGAGCACGGCTCCGACAAGAATCGGCACGTCTTTACCCGGCACATAGCGGGCCGCAATACTCGCCTCCGACGACACAAACTCAAAAGGATGTTGGATGATGTAATTACCTTGCAGGATGTTTTGATAGTGCGCAAAAAGTTCCCGCTCTCTAAACGATTGCCTGATGTTTCGCTCCGCTTCCCGGAGCACGTGTTCGGTTGTGATAACAGTTATCGAACCGGCTCTCGCCATGCGCAACACAAAACCAGATCCCCCGTGCGGGGACCTGGCTGCTGCAAAAAATACGTTTGCGTCCACAAACACGTTCATGGCGCAGCTTCTAGAGTACGCAAAAGATTCTCTATTCGTTCTCTGGTCTCCAAATCAAGCTCATCCGCCTGCTCAAATTCCCGAATCCGTTCAGGTGTATATATCTCAATGCCTGCATCCGTCGCTTCTGAACGCTTAAAAATCTTCTCGTAGAGCGTTGCCTGTTGTTTTAATATTTCGTACTGATTTTTGGGGATGGTAACAGTATCCATAATACCACCAGTATAGCAAAAATTAAACCGCAAGGCAACCAAATGTATTCGTGCGGCGGCTCATAGTATTCACTGCCTGTGTTAATCCGAATGCATTCCCGTGTTGCAATAAACCAACATACGATTGGACTGATGCGTCCCGCGCCTCTTGAGAACCAAGCCTCATAAGCATTCTGCGTTTTGATGCGGTCCGTAACACGCAATGATCCGGAAAATGCACCCAGCCCAAAAAATCCACTCCGGAAGAAAGGGTTTTGATAAAAACTTTGTCCGGATGCAGCGCAAGGTTGAGTTCATGCTCTAAAAATTCCGATATTCTTAGAAGCTGATTACGAAGCCGTTCTTTGTCATGAGATAACATCACAAAATCATCAGCATAACGAATGTAGTATTTGGCCTTGAGCTTGTGCTTCACAAATCGGTCAAACTTGTTCATATACACATTAACCAATAGCTGCGAGGTGAGATTGCCAAGAGGCAGTCCCGCGCCTTTTTTGGTTGAGTGGAAACTGGAGACAATTTGTGAAATGAGCCACCTAATATCGCGGTCCGGCAGGTAACCTTTAATAATCTCGATGAGAATGTTTTGGTCAATTGAAGCAAAAAACTTTCTAATGTCGCACTTAAGTACCCACACTGTCCGGGTATGATTGCGAGACGCCTTGCGGGCAAACGCCCGAAACCGGTTCATGGCTCTGTGCGTTCCTTTGCCTAACCGGCACGAGTACGAGTCCGCAATAAATGTCTTGTCAAAAAACGGATATAATACCCGGTATAACGCATGGTGCAGCAGCCGATCCCGCACGCTGGCTTTGTGAATGTTTCTCGGTTTTGGGTCTGAGATGTTAAAAGCGTAATAAGGCGCGTGCTGATAGGTTTTGTTTGCCAAATCACGGTGGAGCGCAAAGACATTGGTCATTAAATCGCGTTCAAATTCCTGCACATCCCGGCGGTTGCGCTTGCCGCGGATAAACTCCTGCCACGCGAGAAGCAGATTATCTACAGAGATGATATACTGGTAACTGCCATTAAAAATAACCTTGCCCATACTATGCCGTATTCTACCCCCCCCCCCGACAATTTTGCCAGTATTGCAAAAGGTGAAAAGCGCGTATCTCTTGTGGTACGGCTTTTACCAAACGATTCCAAAGAATCACAGGCACTCGCTCGGCAAAAAAATTGACACCTTGTTTGTGGAGATCGTTGAGGCGATCGCGACTGCTTGTTTTTTGGTGCGCGCCGAAAAAATCCCGTACGTCCGCAGGGCAATCCAAAAACTGGATACGCTAAAAATATTTTTAATGATCCTCTGGGAAACAAAATCTTTGGACAACAAAAAGTATGCCGCGCTTTCCGAGCCGCTGGATGAAATAGGCCGCATGCTCGGCGGCTGGAACGGCCAGCTTGTAAAACAAAACTCCCCCGCAAAAGCGGGGGAGAAATGAAGAGAGTTGCGAGGACGAGAGCGGGGTTGCTGGCATTCCAGCCGTTGTCGAGCCAGTTGTAGTTCCAGTTCCACCTGTTGCCGTTCCAGTTGAGGTAACGGACATAGAGGTTGTCGTCCGGGTCGCGATTTGCATAACGCGCCTCCTGTGCCACTGCCCCGCGAATACTCTTGGGGCTGTATCGTATTTGGCATCGCAATGCCCTAGCGCGCCATGCCAAGTATCTTCATTTTTTGAAGTTTCTGCATGCGCCGCGCTATTCCAAACTCTTGATCGGGAATACTCCGGACGCATGGATACTGGATTCGGCAGCGGCCAGCCGTAGCCAACCACATATTCGCCTAATACCGTTTCTATTGTAACAAAAATAAGAGGCCCGCACCATTCGCTATGAACGAATGATGCGGGCCTTGTCGCGCGAGTTCTAAGGGCTAAGGCCAAAGATCCAAAAGATCTAAGAACCTAAGCTCGAAGTACTCAACTTGCGAGGACGAGAGCGGGGTTGCTGGCACGCCAGCCGTCGTCGAGCCAGTAGCAGCCCCAGCGCCACCCGTCGCCGCCCCAGTCGAGGCAACGGACATAGAGGTCGCCGCCCGGGCCGCGATAGATAGTGCCCCAGAAGAACACATACTTGCCCTTCCACGCCTCGGGAATGAGGTGCGGATTGGCGAGCAGGTAGTCCAGCACGTTCGCGTTGAGTACGTGCCGGGACTTGAGCTCCTCGCGGAGTTTGTCGCCCTTGATGGAGCCGCAATTTTGCTCCTCTGTGAGGTAAAGCGCGACCTTGGCGGGGTCCCACTCCAACTGGCCGCCCTTGACGTGCTGTTCCACGCTCCAGCTCTCGGACAGGAACGGATCGGCGTCGCAGTCAATGACGTGCCTCTTGGGTACGATTTCGGCGCGGCCGTGAATCAGGTCCAGAATCCCGGGCCAGTTATTGAACTGGCCGAGAAGCGTCACGTCGTGAGGCGTGAGGAGCTCGGACTCCAACCTCTCCATCAACTGGTGGGTCTGACCTTCTGAATAAGAAGACATGTCTTCTCTCCGTTGTTTGGCACATGTGCCAGTTTGGACGCTAGCGGACTGCCTTATGCAGCCATAGCCAGAAACTACCCAAATTTGAGTTGTTTTTGGCTATGGCAACACGTTTTTGCGAGTAAAATAGGGGTAAAAAGAGCTAATACTATATTATATCATAACTACGTAATTTGTCAATAGTGCTACAAAAACAACAAACAGCTACACTGTAACATATGTCAACCGCACATCGCATCGCCAAAAACACGCTTTACCTGGCTCTCGGCAAAATACTTTCAACAGGAATCGGGGTATTAACGGTCGCTCTTCTGCTCCGATACCTCTCGGTTGAGGATTACGGAAGATATACCACAGTTCTGGCATTTATCCTGCTCTACGGAACTATTGTTGATTTTGGACTGAATTTGACGACAACGCAGGACATCTCTTTGCCCGCCACTGATGTTCCTCGCACACTCTCCACAGTATTCACACTACGTCTTTTGGTAAACATAGTGCTTATACTTCTATTGCCGGTGATTCTACTTGCGTTCCCGTACGAACCAGCTGTTAAAAATGCGATACTTATCACATCAGTCTTGTTTTTTACATCATCTTTGTTTCAGGTACTGGCAAGCTACTTCCAAATGGCGCTTGAAGCCGGCAAAGTAGCTGCCGCAGAACTTGCAGGACGAGCCATACTGCTCGCAACAACCGGCATAGCCATTTTCTATGGATTCACATTCACGCAAATTATGCTCACGATTGTAGCAAGTTCATTAGTGCAGTTTTGGGTGCTGTTACGGTTTACTTCGGCCGCAATCCATCTGCGGCTGATAATTGATTACACAATAGGGAAACGGATCGCACGCAAAACATGGCCCATTGCCTTGTCGGTAATTTTTACGACCATCTATTTTAAGGGTGATGCGGTAATTCTCTCGTTGACGCGGCCCTACCAGGATGTAGGCATCTATGGAGCCGCATACAAAATTCTTGAGGTACTCATTACTCTGCCGATTCTGTTTATGGGATTAGTATTGCCTCATCTTTCACGGGCGCATAGCAAGGGCGATACTAAGCAGTTTAATGATATTATGCAAAAAACATGGGACGCGCTTGCTGTTGTAACTATGCCGTTGGTGGTTGGAACCCTTGTTCTTGCGCGGCCCATTATGGTGCTTATTGCAGGCAACGGCTACGAACCTGCGGAAAACGTACTTCGCATATTAATTATTGCGACGGGAATTATTTTTCTAGGAAGCTTGTTTAGCCATGCGGTGGTCGCCATTGGAAAACAGAAAAGCATGATACAATACTATGCCGCAACCGCAATGCTTGCGGTGGTGCTCTATGTCGCATACATCCCAACCTACACCTACTACGCAGCCGCAGGTGTTACCGTGCTTTCAGAATTTTTAATCGCCATTGCAGCCGGGATTGTCGTATGGCGCGCTTCATCACTTACGCTTTCTACAAAAGGGTTCTGGGCCGCGCTTATAGCAAGCGCACTCATGGGTTTTGTATTGTATATTCTGCTTAGTCTAAATGTATTAGTTCTCGTACTCATTGGCGGATCACTCTACACACTCTTAATATATATGATGCGATCACAATTTTCATTTTTTTTACATGAAACTCCACTCAATCGGAACCACTAAGGATCCTTGGGCACAGGCGCTGCTTGCGCACATGCCGCGAGAAACCAATGCTAAAACCATACTGATTGTTGGCGCGCAAATGCAAATTTTTGCCACATTCTTTTTTTGGCTTGCGCGGTTCCGAGTACTCTGGCTTGCCAGCCATAATGAATATAATAATCAAACCAAAACTCTCATGAGAATCATGAGTCGTTTTGCAGAAACCATACTTGCCCCGAACCAAGCAACAGAAGCTCTCTATTTAAAAGCTGGGGTGCCAGGAAAAAAACTCGTCCTCATATATCCTTCCTGCAAATCAAAACTAGGTATACGCTCGCCGAATTCTGCATTTATTATTGGGTGTGATGGAGAAATTGGTATTGAGCACGGCTTAGGCATAATCCTTCGAAGCGTAAAAAATGCGCAAGATATTCTAGGAACTATCAAATTGATTATTAGTGGAAACGTAACAGAAAAAAACCAAATTGAATGGCTTAGTCAAGAACTTGGAATTTCAAACAGAGTGCAGGTCGCCCCATCAAAAGGCCAAGGATGGATGGCGCCGTGCCACTTGTTTTTGGTTATCCGTCAGCGCCCTTCCGCGCTTCCGCTTTCTCTGGCAGCCGCTCTTAGCCATGGCTTACCAATAGTCGCGAATGACATGCTCAACCATCGCGAATTTATTCAGCACAACAAAAACGGCATTCTCTTAAAAGACATTAATAGCGACATACTTTCGCAAACTATTATCAACCTCAGCCGCAAACCTGAATGGATGGATGAACTGGGACGCGAATCCAGCCGCTTCGCCGAAGAGCGATTCAGCCCCGAAACAACTCAAGAAAAAATACAAGCGGTGTTCCTGCATTAGGATAACCGCTCGTATTAGATTAGTTAGATTTAGATTATTCTACTAACGATTCTTCGGTGTTTGCATCTGTGGCCGGTTCAACCGATTCTGCGGGAAGTGTTTCTTCGGCCACAGGCTGATCGAGTAAAATCGGACCACCGCTATTATCCCGCACTAAGAGTTCCTGAGCGAGCGGAATGATAATTGGCCGCTTTTGGTAGTAGGGAACTTCTTTTGGCGCGGAAACTACTGGGAACGAAAGCGCAGGTACAAGCAATTCCTGGCTCACACCGCTCTGGTAATTCCATTGACGCATAAGGATGCGCTCCGGCGTACCTAGTTTAATTTCTAAGGCATTGCGGGCCGGTACCAAATACCCATACAAACCGCCGGATTCCGCAATTTTGATGATATAATCAGCATCGGTTTCCGCAGTATATGCCGAACTCTCATACTGCTGACTAAAAAGCCCCGATAAACCTACCACACGACTGAAGCGAATGTTCACATTTACAATCAACCCCGCGACATCTCCGCCTTGCTCATACACAGCCTCACCATTCACCATGAGTGGATATTTAACTTGTAGCATATCTGGGATGTACAGCTCTGTTGCTTCGCCTTGGTCGTAGTACACGCGCCAGGTTTTATCCACAAATGGCTCTCCGTACACATCTGTTCCTATGCCATGGTCGCTCAAAAATGAATGTGCGATACGTATCAATTTTCCATCCTGCGGAATATCAGACTCGGAAAGCTTATACTTGTCGGAGCAAGCCTGGTCGCGACACTCTTCGCCCGGGTGCGGCCAACGCTGCCAGTTTTCATTAATGGAAATACTGCCATCAAGGAATCCGATGTTTACGACATACCCGAAATCTTTATCCTCTGAAAAGCTCATATTCTGAACTTCTGTGGATCCAAATGATCCCACGCTGAATACTCCAAAATCAAGCGTTCCTAAATATTCAGATACCGCGCTTGCGGCAGATGTGCCAGTAATGCGACGAAGCACGCCCACCTCTGCATCAGAAAGGTTCAAGGCATCGCCAACATAGGTATATTTATAATCCTGAGGGCCTGGATAGAATTCTGCTCCTCCGCCGCCGCCGCCATACCCCGCCACCATGCGGCTGGCTGCGGCTTGATCAGATTGCGCAGCGCCTTGTAGGGCTACATCTTTTCCATCCTGCGAAACCAATGAACCAAACGCGCCAGACTGAACCGCGGTAATATGCGGAGCGAACGCAAGCTTGGATGCGGTGTTCTGTCGGGATGCGTACACCCCAACAACCGCGACAATGGCAACTGCCGCAACTAGTCCCCCATATGTATAGATACTAGTCATATGTTTCAATTGATAGATACTATTATTAAATGCGGTCGCATGGTTCGTGATCCTAGTATAGTATTGTACTGCGTTCTTGCTAGTCCGCCAATATAGGCTCGATCTCCAACTGGATCTTGAATTTAAATTTAACTGCCCTGCGAATGGTCCCCGCAAGCTCTAAAAGCTCCTCCACGGTTCCATTTTTATTAACGAGTGCCAAGCTGTGGTTTTGCGAAATCCCCACTCCATGGTGCTGGTGGCCTTTTTGGAAACCCGCATGCTCAATAAGCCAAGCAGCAGGAATTTTAATGCAATGATCATTAGTTTCAAAAAACGGTATATCCTCAACTTGCTTGCGCTGGCTCTTCCAACGCGCTTCAAGCTCGGAAAATTCTTTTTGAGAAAGCACTGGGTTCATAAAAAAAGATCCACACGAGCGCGAGTTCGGATCCCGCTTGTCCAAAACCATGGATTTTGATTTTCGTAATGCAAGCACTGCTTTCCGAATCTCTTTGAGGCTTGCTTTCTCGGTACCAAACAGCTCATTCAATTTTTCCTTCAGCTGTAAATAAGTTACTGCGGGAGCAGCATCTTCGAACAACCGATATGTTACTTCTGTAATAATATACTTTCCATTGTCCCGGCCTTTAAACCTGCTTGAGCGATACTCAAATTTGCATTCATCATTAGCAAACACCACCTCTTTAAAAGTCGTGCGGTCTAATGCCTTTACTTCAGTAATAACATCGGAAACTTCCTGCCCGTATGCACCCACGTTTTGAACAGGAGTGGCGCCAACTGAGCCTGGAATTCCAGAAAGCGACTCAATGCCGGAAAGATTTTTATTGATTGCTTTTTTTACTAAATCATCCCAATTCTCACCAGCAAAAGCAGTAATAAATACGTGCCCGCTTTTGGATTTAAATGTTATGCCTTTTAAATCAATTTTAATTACCAAGCCATCAAACCCACTATCTTTAAACACGGTATTGCTTCCCCCAGAAAGCACCCACACGCTCAGTTTTTTCTTGTTCGCATAGGTAAGCGCTTCGGTAAGTTCAAGCACAGATCCAACCGAAACAAACTCAGAAGCTTCTCCGCCGAGCCCTATGGTGGTTAAATCAGATAATTTAATGTGGCGCTTGGATTTCATAGTGCCGTGTGTATCGTTACGCGAATGCAAGTATTTTTTTAGCAATAGCCTTGGCGACGTTTTTGTCTAAAACACTCGGAAGTATGGCATCCGGCGTTAATTTGTTTTTTTTGACACACCGGGCAAGCGTTTCTGCTGCCGCAATGTTCATTTCGTCGGTGATGATCTTAATCCTAGCATCCAGCACCCCGCGGAACAATCCCGGAAAAACTAAAACATTGTTTATTTGGTTTGGAAAATCGCTTCGGCCCGTGCCAACAATACATGCCCCGGCCTTTTTTGCCGCATCTGGCATAATTTCCGGCACTGGGTTAGCCATGGCAAAAATAATCGGCTTGTCGGACATTGCTGATATATATTTGGGCTTTACTATTTTTGGAGCGCTCACTCCGATAAAAACATCAGCGCCTTGCAAAGCTTTTTCTAAATCACCTTTAATATTTTTTGGATTGGTGATGCCTAGTATTCTTTTTTTGACTTGATTTAAATCGGTGCGCGACTTACAAATGATTCCATGCGAATCAAGTAGTATAATATTTTTAATTCCATATGTTACAAAAAGTTTGGTAATTGCAATGCCTGCCGCACCAGCGCCGCTGATAACTACTGTAATGTTGCTGGGCTGTTTTTTAACCAGCTTTAAACTATTAATCAATGCTCCAAGCGCCACAATGGCTGTTCCGTGCTGATCATCATGAAACACGGGAATATCTAATTCTTGTATAAGCCTCTCTTCTATTTCAAAACATCGAGGAGACGAAATATCTTCTAAATTTATTCCGCCAAAACCAGGCGCAATGGCTTTTACAATGCTGATAATTTCTTCTGTGTCTTGTGTTGCCAGCACAATTGGGTATGCATCCACATTGCCAAATTCTTTAAACAGCAATGCTTTCCCCTCCATCACCGGCAGAGCGCCGTACGGCCCAATGTTTCCCAACCCAAGCACAGCTGAACCATCTGAAACTACGGCAATAGCATTGCCTTTAATTGAATAGTCATAAGATTTTAAGGGATTCTTAGCCAAAAACGAAGAAACCGCGGCAACGCCTGGTGTATAGGCAATGCTTAAATCCTCTTTTGTCGCTACTGTTGGGAACTTGCTCGCAATCTCAATCTTGCCTCTAAATTTTAAATGCCGTTTGAGCGATTCTTTCTCGTAATCCATGGTAATTGGGTTGATTATTAGTGTCTATGCTGGCGGTGTATTCTTGAAATAGCTCGAACGGAATTCTGTCCTCGCCGCGCTTTGCGCGGCTCGGAATGGGCGGGCGGGCAAAATGAATTCTGAAGCCGAGAACATTAACAATTTCAAGTTTTTCTTTGAGTTAAGTATAACTCAATTCAGCTAATTTTTCAATTTGAGATTATTGAAAAATTAGCTGGCTTTGGCGGCAAATTTTCGTTCTTTCAAAATCAAAAAAATGGGGCGCTAAACCGAAGTTTAACGCCCCTTGAACTGTACTACTTCCACGATCGCTTCTCGTTTTCCCGCTCCTTTTCGTGAAGAGCATGGAAAAGCGAAATGTTAAGCAGATTAGCGAGATCGAGAAGGTAGATGAAAACATCCGCGAGTTCGCCTTCCAGCGCAGGGTAGCGATCCTTGCGATCCTCATCGGACTTAAGACCGAGATACTTGCGAAGCGCCTTGGCAAGTTCGCCAACTTCTTCCACCATGAGCAGAAGAACATCGCGCGGCGATTCCTTGTCGAAACCGCGCCGCAGTACCATGTCATGGATGTATGACTGGAGAACTGCCACCGAAGAACTGGGGTTGATGACCTCGAGCGACGAACGGCTCTCGAGAGCAGTCTTCACCTCTTCCGGCACTGCGACAGTCCCGCAGAAGAACTTGAGCGTGGAATCTGCCACGAGTTCCTTGCAGAACACCGGCTTGCCGAGCGCTATGGCCCAGCCAAGCTCCATCTTTGACGAATCGCCGATGTAGCCGTCGGGGTTGTAGATGTAGAGCGCGTCTGCGGCGGTGATTGCGTCGAGGTGGCGCTGCTCCAGAGTTTTCGGATCGCTCGTGTCGTCGGTTTCGAGAACCGCGAACTCTTCTCCTGGATTGATGACTTTTGAGGCTTTGGGCGAGAGTACCTCAATCCCTAACGCCTCAAACGCTTTGACGGTCTCGCTGATTCCGTCGAAGTAGCGACGGAAAGAGCCGGAAATGACGATGTTTAGTTTCTTAGCCATAACGATCTTGTCTCCTATTCCCTTCCAAAATATGGTTTGAGCCGATTTGTTTTCAGGTTCTTTGGCAGTTTGGAATGCTCTCGGCTTCAGAATTCATTTTGCCCGCCCGCCCATTCCGAGCCGCGCAAGGTGCGACGAGGAGCGAATTCCGTTCGAACTATTTCAAGAATACACCGCCAATTGGGAAAATGCAAATTTGAAGAGGTCAGCTCGCGGCGCCAGACGCACCACTCGCATAGGATTTGAAAGGGCTTTTTTGGCGAAAAGGAAAAGGATTTATCAATGAAGGGCAAAAGAAATTTTTCATCAATTTTAATTAAACAAAAATATGAGATACATAATTTATGCTAGGAAATCAACGAAGAGCGAAGAACGACAGATCATGTCTATTGAATCCCAGCTTTCTGAATTAAAAGAATTTGCCGCCAAAGAAAAACTTGAAATTGTTGCTTCGCTTTGCGAAGCCCAAACTGCCAAAGAACCTGGGCGAATGAAAT
>Ga0210057_1000427_pt1 | contig 69600 bp, 68 predicted proteins | sample CryGeyCG2114_010_2_FD_183968 | JGI IMG/M metagenome (GOLD analysis project Ga0210057, IMG submission 183968) | Groundwater microbial communities from aquifer - Crystal Geyser CG10_big_fil_rev_8/21/14_0.10 (SPAdes) (version 2) | ecosystem: Environmental > Aquatic > Deep subsurface > Groundwater ...
ATCAGTGGATTGTTGCGAAGACAAATCAGTTAATCAAAGACGTTACGGATGCATACGAGAGGTATGATTTGAATAAAGCAACTCGCCCCATTGCGGAATATGTCAACGAGCTTTCAACATGGTTTGTGCGCCGTTCTCGCGACCGGATGAAAGACGGAGACCAGGAAGCCATTGCCACGCTGAAATGGGCGCTTGAGCAACTTTCTCTTGTGATGGCTCCGGTGATGCCGTTTACCGCGGAACACGTTTGGCAGGAGTTGCAAAATAATCAAACACCAATAATCAATAACCAAGAAAACGCCAATAACCAAATGTCGGTTCACCTCCAAGAGTGGCCGAGAGTGGGGGAGGTTGAAACGAAAGTTCTAGAACGCATGCATGCTATCCGACAGATTATTGAACAGGGTTTGGCCGCTCGCGCGGAAGCGGGTGTTAAAATTCGCCAGCCATTGCAATCCGCTACCATTAGAGGAGCAAAATTTAATGATGATTATACCGCTTTAATTAAAGCTGAATTGAATGTTTTGAAAGTTATCTTTGAGAGTGGTGATACTGTAAGTATTGTTTTGGATACAAAACTAACTCAAGAATTGGAAGACATGGGCCGCGCTCGTGAGTTACGGCGGCATGTTAATGATTTACGCAAACAGAACGGTTTGGTAAAAGATAATGTAGTGTACGTTTATTACTCCACAGAATCGGCAATATTAAAACGCGTTTTCCGTTCTTTTGATTTATCTGATGATAGTTTTATGCAATTGAATTTAGTAAAGGAAGTAGGCGAGAGTGAAAATAATGGGCAAGAGATAGATATAAATGGAGAGAAAGTAAAAATTGAAATTAAAATTAATACAGAAGTACATGGCTCGCATTCTGTACAGTTTGAAACATGATGAATAGTGAATATTTTTGGTGATTGGAATTTTCTTGGTTATTGATTATTGGTGTTTTATCGCATGGCTACCTATAAAACAAAAGCAATTGTTCTTTCTTCATACCCATATCGCGAGCATGATCGCATTGTTTCTTTTTTCAGCAAAGAGTACGGTCGCATCGAGTCTCGCGCGCGCGGCACGCGCAAAATAGTGAGCAAGCTGGCGGGGCACATTGAGCCGTATACGGAAGTGGAGCTGCTGCTCGCGCATGGTAGGCGCTGGGATATTTTAGCGGGAAGCAGAACCATCGAAGATCGTCGTGCGTTGCGCACGTCGCTTGAGGCGCGAACCGCCGCGTCAGTCTGTGTTGAGGCCGCGAAGCTGATTACCAAGCCGCTTGATCCTGATCTGCGGCTTTACGCGTCGCTTTCAGACGCGTTGCGTTTGCTCGGAGACGGAGTCGACCATCAGGATATTGTGCACGCGTTTCTGTGGACGGCTTTGCAGATCGCAGGATTTTCTCCTGAATTGGCATTCTGCATCAACTGCAAGAATCAACGCCCGCGAGAGATTCATTTCAGCTGCGAAGGCGGTGGCATCTTGTGTGAGCAGTGTGCGGAACGCGACCCGTACGCGACGCGCATCGAACGCGGAGATTTGGATGAAGTGACGCTCAAGAGCCGCACGTCGCCGGCCGCTCGGTCGGTTATTGTTTCATTTTGGAATACGGTGGTTGATTATACTGAACTTCGCAGCCTCCGTGTTTGGCATCAATTAGGAACTGTCTTATGAAAAAAACGCATATCACCAAAACCATGACCGAAATTTACGGTACTGGCCGATTTAATCCCCAGCGTTTTGATCGTGCGGGAGGTGGCTCACCGAGTGGCAAGCGTCTCTATGTGTGGGGCGTCGGATTGTTTTTGTTCGCGGTGGCCGTTGCTATTGCGTTCGGCATGTATGTATTCGGGCAAGGCGGCGCGAGCTTCACCGGAGAAAAAGTATCGCTGCAGGTATCAGGACCGAGCAATCCGCAGCCGGGCGAAGAGGAAACATATATTGTCACCGTTAAAAACGACGAAGAACTTGCGCTTGAAGATCTTGAACTGTTTATTGGTTTTTTGACTCAAGAGCAAGGACCTTCAGTTGAGCTGGTGCGCGCTGAGAGCGACGCATCGAGCGAGGCGGGGAATAGCTGGCTTTTGAAGGATGTTTCTTCGGGCGGCGAGACCACGTTTGAGATAGTTTTGCGGTTTGTCGGGTCCCAAAGTGATGAGCTGACTGTTCCGTTTCGCCTCAGTTTTAGGCCAAAAGGCTTCAGCAGTGACATTACGGTAACCGAGCGGCGTTCGTTCGTACTGGGTGAACCCACTATATCGCTTTCCATCGACGGCCCGTCTTCAGTGTCGCCAGGCTCAGAAGTCGCGCTTTCAGTAATGTTGTCCGCGGAAACAGGGGTGCCTGATGAAAACTTGCGTCTTTCGCTTTCAATTCCGGTTGATTTTGAAATTATTTCGTACGAACCGCAGCTTGCAAAAGACGTGCTGGACTGGCGCGTTGGCGATCTGTTGGCTGAGGGGAATTCCCGGCAGCTTTTGGTCCGTGGGACCGTGGGGAGCGAGCAGTCTGATCCGCTACAATTTTCGGCGCGTTTACGGAACAGTGATGGCGTTACTATTCTCGACTCATCATATGAGACCGCACTCTCCGACGCGAAAGCGCAGCTCTCCATTAGCGCCGCTCCTGCGCAGGGCAAAAAGCTCCAGTGGGGAGAATCGGTCACCTACACCATCACGGTCGCCAATGAAGCGTCATACGTGATGCGCGACGTGGTGGTGAGCGTGCGGATTTCAAGCGAAGACCTCTGGGAGCAGGGGACGTTCTCCGTGGGGCAGGGCGGCATTTTTGAGAGCGGATCCGTCATCTGGGATACTGAGACAACGTCGGCATTTGAATCGCTCCGGCCGGGTACTGACACGGTGCTTACCTTTTCATTTACGACACGCTCTGAACCGCCGAGGAATTTTACGGGCGTGCCCGCGCTTTTGGCGAAAGGAACACTCAGAGCAAACCTGCGCGACGAAGATATTACGGTCGAGAGCGGAGAGACGGTCATGAATATTTTGGGAACCGCCGAGTTTGACACGGACGGCTGGTATCGAAGCCCTGAGGGAATTACCTATGGTACTGGCCCGCACCCGCCGCTGCCTGGGCAGGATACCACGTACGCAATCATCTGGACGGTCGGACCGACGAGCGGGGCGCTTGAGGACTTGGTTATTAAAGCAACTCTTCCTTCTTCAACGGTTTGGGTAGACGACAGCGCATACTCGGTCGGAGAATTATCATACGAACCCTCAAACAGAATGGTTACCTGGCGGGCGAGCCGCATCCCAAAAACCACATTGCCGTTCACCATACGCTTTGGCGTGGGTATTGCGCCGACCGGGCAGGTTCCGTCGTCAACCGAACTGGTCGGACAGAGTTCTTTCAGCGCCATTGACGGGCCAACCGGCGAAAAGCTCGACTTCTTCAGCAATCCGGTAACCATTGGGTCAATACAGTAATGTCATACCGCATACAGGCACGCTCAAAAAAGTCTCTCGCGCGTACCGGTGTTCTGAAAACAGCGCACGGCAGCGTTCACACGCCGTGCTTTATGCCGATTGCCACCAAAGGATCAGTCAAGACGCTTGATGCTTTCGACATCCGCTCGCTCGGCGCGCAGATGATTTTGTCGAATACCTACCATCAATTGTTGCGTCCGGGAGAAGCAATACTTAAAAAAGCGGGCGGCTTGCATCATTTTATGGATTGGGACGGACCCATGCTTACTGACTCAGGCGGATTTCAGGTATTTTCGCTTTCAAAAATTAGAAAGATATTGCCTGAGGGCGTTCGTTTCCGTTCGCACATAGACGGAAAGCAGTTTTTATTGACGCCGAAGCGAGCGCTCGAAATTCAAGCCGCAATCGGATCCGACATCCGCATGGTGCTTGATGTGTGTGCTCCATATCCGTGCACCGAAAAAAAAGCGCGCGAAGCGGTTGCAGCGACCACCCGTTGGGCGGCAGAGAGCAAGCGCGCGGCCGCGCGGTATAAAAACGCGCTCTTCTTCGCGATTGTGCAGGGTTCCACATACAAACATGTACGCGCCCGTTCCGCCGAAGAGCTGGTCGCGCTCGATTTTGACGGGTATGCCATCGGCGGATTGGCGGTTGGCGAGCCGTCGGAGGAGGCCGCGAACGTATTGGATTACACAGTGCCGCTCTTGCCGGAGCAAAAGCCGCACTACTTGATGGGCGTGGGGTATCCGGAGCAGATTGTGGGCGCGGTCAAGCGCGGCATTGATATGTTCGACTGCGTGATTCCGACGCGCGAAGCGCGGCATGGCAGAGTGTACGCATGGAAGAGAGGGCGCGCGCTTTCTGAAAAGAAAACATTTTATGAAGCGGTCTCTGTCACGAACGCCCGGTTCGCGAAAAAACATACGCCAATCAATCCACATTCAAAACTGCCGCAGCTGCGGACCTATACCTGGGCGTACGCACACCATTTATTCCGAGTAGGGGAACCGCTTGGGCCTCGGCTTGTCACGCTCAATAATCTTGAATTTTATCTGACGCTCATGGAGCGCATCCGCGCGGAGATTAAGAAGGGATCGTTTTAAAAAAAATGGCCCAGCAGACGGGAGCGGTCTGCTGGGCCTGTTTCGCGGGTGGGGTGAGTCAGGGCTAGCCCCGCGAAACATGCCTCCCCGCGCGGCATGACGTAGAAGCCGGGAGGATGGGGGAGGCAAGGTATTGATGTAATGAGCGTATCTGTTTATAGACTATTCCTCCCGCAAAAATTGTCAATAGTGTACATTGTCTCGCCCCTTTTTTTATGATACAGTAGGTGCATTGCTATGAGTAAAAAACCTGAACACATAATGGAAAAAATCGCTTCGCTGGCAAAACAGCGCGGCTTTATTTACCCGGGCAGTGAGATTTATGGCGGACTCCAGAATTCGTGGGATTACGGTCCGCTTGGGGTTGAGTTGAAGAACAACATCAAGGCGCTGTGGTGGGAGATGTTCGTGCACCACCGCGAGGATATTGTCGGCATTGACGCCGCGCTCATTATGAATCCCAAGGTCTGGGCTGCGAGCGGGCATATTACAGAGTTTAGCGACCCGTTAGTTGAATGTAAGAAATGCCACGCGCGATGCCGCGCTGACCATGTGCAGGATGTGCGCCAGAAGTTTGGAAAAGCAAAAACACAACTCAATACTCTTACTCAAGGCGAAAAAGACCTGTGGTTCTGTGACGGTAAAAAAGAGGAGCACGATTTTACTCCGCCGAAAGATTTTAACATGATGTTTCGGACGCATCTTGGCCCCATTGAAAGCGATGAAAATATTGTGTACCTTCGTCCGGAAACCGCGCAGGCGATTTTTGTTGATTTTAAAAACGTGCTCCAAACTTCGCGCAAGACCATTCCGTTCGGCATTGCGCAGATCGGCAAGGCGTTTCGAAATGAAATTACTCCGGGCAACTATATTTTCCGCACGCGCGAGTTTGAACAGATGGAAATTGAATACTTTATCGCGCCGCCCGCGCAGGACAAGGATTGGGAAGAATATTTTGACGCATGGGTGAAAGACATGCACGCATGGATTAATGTGGTGGGCATTGATCAGAAGAAAATCCATGAGTTTGACGTGCCGAAAAAGGAGCTCGCGCACTATTCAAAAAAGACCGTTGACTTTGAATTTGACTTTCCGTTTGGGAAGAGCGAGCTGTACGGATTGGCATACCGGACCGATTTTGACCTGAAGCAGCATGAAGAACACTCAGGGCAGAACATGAAGTACCGCGACCAGGAAACGAATCAAGAGTATGCTCCGCACGTGATTGAGCCGTCGCTCGGCGTTGATCGGACCGTGCTCGCGGTGCTCTGCAGCGCGTATACCGAAGAAGGGGAGGGAGACAACCGCCGCGAACTGCTGAAGCTCGCGCCGGCGATCGCGCCGTATAAAGTGGCGGTATTCCCGCTTCTCAAAAACAAGCCCGAGCTCGTCAAAAAAGCGCGTGACGTGTACGATGCACTGAAGCGCTCATATAGTGTTGCTTGGGATGAGCGCGGCAACGTCGGCAAGCGCTACTACAGCCAGGATCAGATTGGCACGCCGTATTGCGTCACCGTAGATTTTGATACGATCGAAAAAGGGGCGGTAACGGTTCGCGATCGAGACACGACCAAGCAAGATAGCGTGCACGTTGAAGAATTGAGCGCCTATCTTGATGAAAAATTAACACGCGCATAATGATAAGACAGTCAAAACTTTCAAATGGTATTCGAGTTCTCTGCGATCCTCATCAGGACACCCGGGCGGTGTCCTTGCTGGTTTTAGTGAAGGCTGGTTCGCGGCATGAGACAGAATCAAACAACGGCGTCGCTCATTTTGTCGAGCATCTGATGTTCAAAGGCACCACAAAGCGTCCTAATACGCTCGTTATTTCACAGGAGCTTGATTCCGTCGGCGCTGATTACAATGCCTACACCAGCAAAGACCACACCGGGTACTACATTAAAGTCGCGTCCGCGCACCTCGACCGCGCGATTGATTTGCTCGCTGACATGCTCACTGATTCAGTATTCGATCCAAAAGAGGTTGAGCGGGAGCGCGGAACGATTTTGGAAGAGATTAATATGTACGAAGACAATCCCATGGCAAAGATAGGGGATTTGTTTGAAGAGCGTCTTTTTGGGGAACGCAACGCGCTTGGCAGGCACATTATCGGCACGCCCCAGACTATCCGCGATATGAAGCGCAGCCAGCTCGTGGGTTTTTGGAGAAAGCAGTACCACGCGGGAAACATGGTTATTGCGGTCGCGGGCGCGTGTCAGTACGCCAACACCGTGAAGATGCTTGAACGGTCGTTCGGTTCAATCCGACGCGGAACGCCGAACAAGAAGCCGGCAACGCGCCGTTCGTTCCCGCAGGCGTCGCAGACCGCATTCAAGAAGCAGACCAATCAGGCGCACCTGATGCTCGGCTTTCCGGGCGTGACGTACGACGACAAAAATCGTATTGTGTTACAACTGCTCTCGGTCATTTTGGGAGGAAACATGAGCTCTCGATTATTTATCGGCGTGCGTGAACGGCTTGGACTCTGTTATTTTATCAGGTCTGGCGTTGATTTATATGAAGATACGGGCGTATTTTCAATACAAGCAGGTCTTGATTTGAAAAACGTGCCCAAAGCCTTGGGCGCGATTAGCGTGGAAATAGCCGACATTAAGAAGAATGGTGTTGTGTCCGCGGAGCTGACCAAAGCAAAAGAGTATATGAAAGGCAAACTTGCGCTTTCGCTTGAAGATTCGCTTGAAATTGCCAGTTTTCACGCGCGACAAACTATGTTCAGAAAGAAATCAATAAGCCAGCGCGAGTTGATTAGCGCGGTTAACCGAGTGACGACTGAGGAGATTAAGCGCATTGCCGAACAGATACTGAACCCGAAAAATGCCCAGCTCGTGACCATTAGTCCGTTTGGCGCGATAAAGCATTTTGCCAAACATCTTGATTTTTAGTATAATATGTTTGCACAAACATAAAAATACTCTATGGCAAATCCATTTCAAGATCCAAAAGACAGTATCACTATCCATATTTCTTCACTAAGCATTTTGAAGGTGCTTGCGGTACTTCTTGTTTTGTCGTTTTTGTATATGGTGTGGGATATTATTGTGCTTTTGTTTGTTTCGCTTGTGTTTGCCGCGTCACTCGGGCCGGCGCTTGATTGGTTTGAACGTAAAAAATTGCCTCGTCCGATCGGTATTCTTATTATTTATGCTGCGGTGCTTTTAATTTTCAGCCTTGCGGTGGTGCTTATCATCCCGCCGATTACCGAACAGATTGATCAGCTTGCCAATTCATTTCCGATTTATTATGAACGCCTAGTCAACTCGTTCGGCGATTTGTCGCTCAAAACTGACGTGTCTCAGACATTGCAGCAGAATCTGCAGTCAGTCGGGCAGACGATTTCGGAGTACACAACCAGCGTATTTAATACGATTTCAGGCGTGTTCGGCGGAGTGTTTACGTTCCTGATGGTGCTGGTATTGACCTTTTACTTTTCAGTTGAAAAAAACGGACTGAAGCATTTTGTGACTTCCGTTACCCCGATCAAGTATCATAAGTACGTTTTGAACGTGTTCGAGCAGATTCAAGATAAGCTCGGATTGTGGCTGCGCGGACAGCTTTTGCTCTCCGGCATCATTTTTCTGGTCACGTGGATTGGTTTGCTGATTCTCGGAGTGAAGTACTCGCTGGTGCTTGCGCTGATTGCGGGCATTACCGAGGTGATACCGTTCGTTGGACCGATTATTGGAGCGGTACCGGCAATCTTCCTCGCATTCCTGCAGTCGCCGGTGAAGGGTTTGTTGGTGGTGGGGCTTTATCTAGTTATTCAACAGCTTGAAAACCATGTCATTGTCCCGAAAGTGATGCAGAAGACGGTCGGTCTGAATCCGATTGTGGTGATTGTGGTGATTTTGCTGGGTGCCAAGCTCGCGGGCGTACTGGGCGCGCTTCTGTCTATTCCGGTTGCCATTGCCATTATGGTGGTCGCGCGCGACTTGTTCGGTTTCGAAGGGGAGCTCATGAGCTCGAAAACAAAATAGATTTCCGACTTTTTAGCTGATTTATGCCTACCGGAACACTTTTTATTGTGGCGACCCCCATCGGTAATTTGGAGGATATTTCGCTGCGGGCCCAAAAAACTCTTGCTGACGCGGATCGTATTCTGTGCGAGGATACGCGCGTTACCAGAACATTGCTCAATGCGTACGATATTGCGACGCCTACAGAGTCGTTTCATCAGCACAGTACGGACGCAAAGGTTTCGAGCATTGTTGACCGTCTATCGGCGGGGGAGCATATAGCGCTGGTGACTGATGCCGGCACTCCGGGTATTGCTGACCCTGGCGGCGTACTGGTTGAAGCCGTGGCCTCCGCGCTTCCGGATGTGCGTATTGAGCCCATTCCGGGGCCGGCAGCGTGTATTGCGGCGCTGTCAGCATCAGGATTTGCGGCCGATACATTTGTTTTTTTGGGATGGCCGCCGCACAAAAAAGGACGTGAAACATGGTTTGCGAACTTGACCGACGAGCCGCGGGTGGTAGTATTTTATGAGTCAGTGTATCGCGTGCATAACGCGCTCGAACGTGTCGCATCCTTACTGCCGGACCGGAAGTTAATGGTCGCGCGCGAGCTGACGAAGAAGTTTGAAACCATCTATCGCGGAACCGCATCCGAAGCGCTCACGATGCTCACTAAGGAGCAGACAAAAGGCGAGTTCGTGATTGTGCTCGACAGAGTAACATAATATGAAACCGTTTTACATAACGACAACCTTGCCGTACGTGAATGCAGATCCGCACATCGGGTTCGCGCTTGAGATTGTGCAGGCAGACGCTATCGCGCGGCATCAGCGAAAATCAGGCGCTGAGGTGTTTTTTAACACCGGCACGGACGAGCACGGTCTGAAAATTTACCAAAAAGCGGCAGAGCTCCAGAAAGACACACAGGCATATGTTGACGAATATGCGGCTCGTTTTGATTTGCTTAAACAGTCGCTGAATTTAAGTTATAACGCCTTCATCCGCACCACTGATGAGCATCATATTTCGGCGGCGCAGGAGTTCTGGAAGCGGTGTGATGCGGCAGGCGATATTTATAAAAAGAATTACAAGGTGAAATACTGCGTCGGCTGCGAACTGAATAAAACCGAGTCAGAACTTGAAGATGGACACTGTCCGCTACATCCGGACGCTGAACTTGAACTGATTGAGGAAGAGAATTATTTTTTCCGGTTTTCGAAATACCGGGACGCGCTTCTGAAGCTTTATAAGGACCAGCCTGATTTCGTGGTGCCTGAGTGGCGATTGCATGAGATACAATCGTTTGTTGAGCGGGGGCTTGAGGATTTCAGTATTTCACGCGTAAAGGAAAAAATGCCGTGGGGCGTACCAGTACCCGGGGACCCCGACCAGGTAATGTACGTGTGGTTTGATGCGCTCGTAAACTATATTTCAACTATTGGCTGGCCCGAGGACGAGCAGAAGTTTGAAACGTATTGGCCGGTTGTGCAGGTCGCGGGCAAAGATAATCTTCGCCAGCAGAGCGCGATGTGGCAGGCCATGCTGCTTTCGGCGGGTGTGCCTCCTTCGCGCCGGATACTCATACACGGTTTCATCACATCAGACGGCAAGAAAATGTCAAAGTCAATCGGCAATGTGATTGATCCGTTCGCTATGGTTGAACAATACGGAACTGACGCGCTTCGGTACTATCTGCTCGCCGAGATTCCCCCGTTTGAAGACGGAGACTTTACTGTTGCAAAGTTTGAACAGCGCTACAATGGAGACTTGGCAAACGGACTCGGGAACTTGGTTGCGCGCGTTTCGAACTTGCTTGAGCGTGACTCAATTGAAGTTTCTTTGAAACAGGGAAGCAGTGATGCGCTTACGCGTACGTTTGATGCGTGCATGCGGCGGTACGCGTTTAACGAGGCGATTGAAGTGTTATGGAAAGTTCTGCGCAAGGCAGATGAGACTATGGCTTCAAAAAAACCATGGTCTCTAGAAGGTCAGGACGAGAAAAAAGCAATTCTTGAGCCTATCGCGCAGGATATTTTGAATGTGGCTGATTTGCTTCAACCACTATTACCTGAAACAGCAGAAAAAATAATACAGCAGTTTTCAGCAAAGCATATTCTAAAAGGAGAATCACTTTTTCCTCGAGTGTAATCATATGCGACGAGTACATGATCCCGAGCGATGGTCCAGTGAGCATGTTAGTCATTCCAGTAATGCGATACTGCACGAACCATCATTGTTCGGAATTGAAGTCGCGGCTCTGTTGCCTCCGCAATCACATGTCCTTGATCTTGCGGCGGGTCAAGGAAGAGATACCCGTCTTTTTGTCGATGAAGGGCATGTGGTCACCTCGCTTGATTTTTCTGAAGCCGCGTTGGATTTGTGTGCATCGCGTCTTATGAGCGCTGAACGTGAGCGTGTGACCTTTGTACTCCATGGTCTGCAGGATCCATTGCCGTTCGACGATGGCGTATTCGATGCAGTGTATTCACATCTCGGACTTCATTATTTTGATATTGAAACTACTCAGCGTATTTTTGGGGACATTAACCGCGTGTTGCGCCCAAATGGACTGTTTGCGACTATGGTGAATTCAGTCCATGATATAGAATACGGAAACGGCACTTTTGTTGATGATTTTTTTTATGAACTTGAACCAGGAATATGGAAGCGGTATTTTTCAGTTGAACACATGCGTTCCTTGACGAATGGATTATTTGAGCCCATGCTGCTTGATGACGAAGGTGCAAGCATTAAACCAGAGAAGGGGGAGGAACATAACTTTGTTCGTTTCGTCGGCAGAAAGATATAGTCTGCCGCTTATTCCGTGCCCTGCAAGGAGGTGTGACATGCCAGAAGAGTCTGGACGCAGACAGCGTCCGGTCGACCCCATACGGCCTGACGTCGGAGATCACGACGAGGCCGGGCCGCGCCGGCCCAAGGTAGAACGTCCGAACACGGACGATTTGCTCAAGCGTATGCGCCGCGTTGACCCGCAGCAGGCGCGGCGCTACCGACAGCGCACCGGACAGTAGCACCCCGCCGGGCAGCACGCAGTGTTGTCCGGTTTTTTTTTATGTGTGAAAAATGGTATAATAGTATCATCACACTATGATAGCGCTTGATTACGTTTTATTGGCAATCCTCGCATATTTCACCCTTTGGGGCTTTCGGAAGGGTCTTATTTTGGCTGTGGGTTCGTTTGTGGGCATGGTGCTCTCAATTGTCATTGCGAGCCGGTATTTTGACGTGGCGGCGGATTGGCTCGCGCCGTACATTGGATTAGTGAACAATATCAACCTTGCGCGCATTGTTTCGTTTATTGCGCTTTTGATCATATTTAACCGATTGGTGGTGTTCGGGTTTGCCATTCTTGAGAAAATGTACAAGACCATTGCGGTATTGCCATTCATGAAATTCGGCAATCGGTTGCTTGGCGGAGTGCTTGGTCTGGTTGAGGGTTCAATTATACTCGGCTTGGTTATCTACTTTGCGAGCAGATTTCCGTTTGGATCCATTGTTGAGTCGTTTCTTGACCAGTCGCAGGTTGCGCCGATTGTGCTCTCAATTTCTTCGGTCGTGCAGCCGCTCATTCCGGAAGCGATTAGAAGTATTCAGGGGCTACTCTAGCATATGGATGATTTTAAGCACCAATCAACGGTGACGGAATCCGTCCACCACGAGCCACGTTATTGGCTCATTGCCATAGTTGGCGGTTTGTTGATTGCGGCAATTGTTGTTGGGGGAATGTATTTCTATTTCCAATCACAGTCTAAACGGGCGGTTATGACTTTAGAAACACGGATTACTGATCTTGAAACGCAGCTTTCCCGCGCAGACGAGCTCAGGCAAGAAATAATACCCGAACCGACACCTGAATCATTGAACATAAAAGACGAACTTTCGATTCCTGGGGTTACTTTTTACCAGAATCAGGAGTTCGGATTTGCGGTTGGATATCCTGAAGGCTGGGTTGCGGAAGCGCCCGCATACGGTGGAACGCTCGCGGGTTCTAGTACTAGAGCTTCCATCCGTTTGCTCGCGGGTTTTGCGCCACTCTCACCGACAGACGCGTGGGAAGTGGTCGTGGGCACCACTGCGGTTGATACTTCAGATATTCTTATAGATCCAGCAACGCATTTAGGTATTGACGTGCCGGTGCGCCGTATTATTCCCGTAGCGCCTGCCGGAGTTGCGGGAGTGCTTGTGGTTTTTGAAAATGGAGACCAGTTTTCTTTGTTGCGCAGCGGTGATATTACCATTGTGATTACCACACCGACTCGAAACAGCGGCTATCTTGAATCATTCACCAGTAGATTTCGGACATTGTAAAATGTTGATTGATACACACTGCCACCTGGCATTCAAAGCGTTTCATGATACGTGGGAGGGTGTTGTTCAGCGTGCGCGAGAGTCGGATGTTCGCATGGTGGCAGTCGGCGCCGCGCGCGATACTTCAGAAAAATCAATTGCCATTGCTGAGGCAGAGGACGGCGTCTACGCCGCAATCGGTCTGCACCCAACTCACGTGGAGGATGAGGTATTTGAGTATGATTGGTTTTCTCAGAATGCTAAAAACAAGAACGTCGTTGCATTGGGGGAGACCGGCGTTGATCACTATCACCTCGACGAAACGCGCAAAGAGGAGATTTTAGAAAAGCAGGATGTGTTACTAAAACAGCATCTCGATATTGCCAAACAGAATAAATTGCCGGTCATCCTCCACACACGTGACGGTAAAACTGAATCAAGCGGCGTGGCGTATGACCACTTATATCGAGTGGTGACTGAGTTTGGCGGCGTCAAAGGGGTGGTGCACTGTTTTGGCGGCGACTGGAAAACCGCTCAGCGCCTGCTCGAGGCGGGGCTTATGATTTCCTTTACCGGCATAGTGACCTTCAAGAACGCGAGCGAGGAACTTCGCGAGACCGTGCGCCACGTGCCGCTTGACCGTTTTATGATTGAGACCGATTCTCCCTATTTGGCTCCTGAGCCCCACCGCGGCAAGCAGAACGAACCGCGCTTTGTCGAGCACATATCTCGCGCCATTGCTCAGTTGCGAGGCGAGTCGTACGGTGCTATAGTTGAAGCCACGACACGGAACGCACAGCGATTTTTTGGCATATAATTACTTATGGACACTACATTCATTATTATCCTCATAGTGCTTGTGGCCGGCTTTGGAGCCGTTATGTTTGTATTGCTGAACAAGATGAAAGACATGCACAAGCCGCGCGAAGACGGGCAGACGCTTCAGATGTTGCAGAATCAACTGCACGAGCTCACGCGCACCATGGATACGAAATTGTCTGAATCAACCAAACTCATGCAGGATCAGTTTGGCCAGTCATCACGAGTCATTCAGGGCATTACCGGCCAAAGCCACCAGATTCTAAAAGAGGTGACCGAGCGCTTGACCAAGCTTGACGAGACCAATAAGCAGGTAGCCGGCGTGGGTGATCAGATCAGGTCGCTTGAAAGCATCCTAAAGAATCCAAAACAGCGAGGCGTACTCGGCGAATACTATCTTGAGGCCGTGCTCAAAAACGTGCTGCCCATTGGGAGCTATCAGATGCAGTATAAGTTTGAAGACGGAGAAATTGTCGATGCCGTGGTGTTTGTCGGGGATCGCATTGTGCCGGTTGATTCAAAGTTTTCGCTTGAGAATTACAACCGCATCATCGGAGAAGACAATGCCGAGGCGCGTGAAAAACTTGAGCGCATTTTCAAGAACGACTTGAAGCTTCGCATTGATGAAACGTCAAAATATATCCGTCCGAACGAGAATACTATGGATTTCGCGTTTATGTTTATCCCTTCTGAGGGGATATACTATGACCTGCTCATCAATAAGATTGGCGCGGTTAAAATAAGCACCGATGATTTGATTGAGTACGCGTTCAAGCAAAAGCACGTGATTATCGTGTCGCCGACTTCGTTTCTCGCGTATCTGCAAACCGTGCTCCAGGGACTGCGCGCGCTACAGATTGAAAAGGACGCGCAAGAGATTCGAAAGCGGGTTGAGCAGCTTGGCAAGCATATCGCCAATTTTGAGGACTACATGCGTAAAATGGGCGGGCATTTAAGCACCACAGTCAATGCATACAACACATCATACAAGGAGTTGGGCAAGATTGATAAGGACGTGACGCGCATTACTGGTCGTGACGAATCAGTGGTTGAGCCTGAGCTTATAGAGAAGCCAAAAACGGAATAACTTTTGTATTTTGCCGTTTTATGGTATACTAGTTATGCACAGGTTCGATATCTGTGAAAATTAAAAAGAAAAATAAAAAAAATATGTCGAAAAAACAACCTTTTTTCCACTCGTTTAGTCTGACTTTGGGATTATTTCTTGTTGTTGTGGGCCTCTTTATGTTTGCCCGTCAGTTGGGATGGGTGTCTGAAGACTTTCCGTTCTGGCCGGTTATCTTGATTGCATTTGGTATCTTTATCACCGCAGGTGAGTTGAGCAAAAGCTAACATTTTCTATTTAAAAACCGTCCGCCGATGAGCGGACGGTTTTTGATTTGTTTTAGGCAATGCTAATGATGCCGAGGCTAGCAATAGTGATTACAATACCCGCAATGCACACGCCAAGCGTGATTAAACCAAGCGCGCGCCAAAAGGGGATGCCAAGCAGATAGGCGGCCGCAGAACCGCTCCACGCGCCGGTTATTGGAAGTGGAATCGCTACAAAAAGCACAAGCGCGAGATAGCCGAGCGCGGCGTAGTGCCCGTTGATGCGCTTTCGCGTGCGATTAAACAGCCAATTAAAAAAATGTTCGAAAAATGTTGACCGTGTTCTCAGTACGTTCGAAACCCGCTCGAGAAAGAGCAAGAGCAGCACCACCGGAATTAGGTTGCCGAGGACGGCAAGGACGTATGCTTCTGTTGCGCTCAGGTGCAGCGTGGTCAGGGCATAGGGGATAGCAAGCCGCAACTCGCCGATGGGCGTCATGGCGGCTAAGATTGTTTGCAGATATGGATGCATACATTGAGTATATCAAAAAAGAGCCTGCGACACTATCGGCTCTTTTTTAAATGTGATTTAGTTGAGCGTGTGAATTCAGCAGATAGACTATTTGCGCCACTTTTTAGCAACACCGATTCTGGCCTGCTCTTTTTCGAGCTGGCGCTGCAGCGCTTTGTAGGTCGTCATATCCATCTGTTCCTGTGATGAAAGTTCTTCGGCTAGTTCTGCTGCTTTTTTCTCTGCGCGTTCAAGCTCAATTTCATCAGCGTGCTCCGCGGTGTCCGCGAGAATAAGAAGCGTGTTGTTGAACATTTCTATCACGCCACCCGCAACAGAAAGCCCGCGCCGCGTGCCGCCATGTTTAATAATCATTTCACCCGGACGCGCGATTGAAACAAGCGGCGCGTGGTTCGGGAGAATGGTAATTTCACCGTCCTCAGTGTTGACGGTCACCTGTTCGACGTCCTCTTCGAGCACTGTTTTAACCGGGGTCACGAGCTTGAGTTGTAGTGTTTTTGCGGACATGCGTATGGATTATTCACTGACTTCTTCAATGCCGCCTTTCATATAGAATGCCTGTTCGGGTAAGGCATCGTGTTTTCCATCAATAATTTCCTGGAATGCCTTGATGGTGTCTTCGAGCTTCACGTACTTACCTGGCTTGCCGGTGAATGTTTCAGCAACATGGAATGGCTGTGAGAGGAAACGCTGAATTTTTCGGGCGCGCGACACAGAGAGCTTATCTTCTTCGGACAGTTCTTCCATGCCCAGAATAGCAATGATGTCCTGGAGATCTTTGTAGCGCTGCAGGATTTGTTGCACGCTTCGCGCGACGTTATAGTGCTCCACGCCGACCACGTTCGGGTCAAGGATGGTCGAGGTTGAGTCAAGCGGGTCAACAGCCGGATAAATACCAAGTTCAGTAAGCGACCGGTTGAGCACGACGGTTGAGTCAAGGTGAGAGAAGGTGGTTGCCGGCGCAGGGTCGGTCAGGTCATCAGCCGGCACATACACTGCCTGCACTGAGGTAATGGACCCGTTTTTGGTGGAGGTAATGCGTTCCTGCATGCTTCCCATTTCATTTGCCAGTGTTGGCTGGTATCCCACCGCGGACGGAATGCGTCCGAGGAGCGCTGACACTTCAGAGCCTGCCTGCGTGAAGCGGAACACGTTGTCCATAAAGAAAAGCACGTCCTGATTCTGCTGGTCACGGAAATATTCAGCAATAGTGAGACCGGTGAGTCCGACGCGCATACGCGCTCCCGGCGGTTCATTCATCTGTCCGAAGACCATGGCAACTTTGTCGATGACGTTCGCGTCCGTCATTTCGTGGTAGAGGTCGTTTCCTTCGCGAGTACGCTCACCAACACCGGCAAACACTGAGTAGCCGCCATGCGCCTTTGCCACATTATTAATGAGCTCTTGAATAACGACGGTTTTTCCGACGCCGGCACCGCCGAAGAGTCCCACTTTTCCACCTTTCACGAACGGACAGATGAGGTCAATGACTTTGATGCCGGTTTCAAGTATTTCAGATTCGTTTGATTGTTCGGTGAAGGTCGGGGCTTGCCGATGGATTGGATCATGCTGTACATCTTTCACGTCTTCTTTTCCGTCAATTGCGTCGCCGATTACGTTAAAAATGCGGCCAAGCGTTTTTTCGCCGACTGGTACGGAAATAGGCGCGCCGGTTGCGGTTACTTCGGTGTTGCGGGTCAGTCCGTCAGTCGAGTCCATGGCAATGGCGCGGACCGTGCCTGCGCCGATGTGCGCCTGCACTTCGAGCACAAGCCGTTTGTTGTTGTGTGTCAGTTCAAGCGCGTCATAAATGCCGGGAAGCTTCCCGTCTTTAAAAGTGACGTCGACCACCGGTCCGATGATTTGCGATATGGTTCCCTTCATAGTCATAGGTGTTAAGAATTCAAGAGTATATTATTAATTAGGCGACTGCGGCTCTTCCCGCGCTAATTTCCGCAATTTCCTGCGTGATGGCCGCTTGGCGCGCTTTGTTGTACACCAAGAGCAGGTCATCAACCATTTCCTCTGCCGCGTCGGACGCGCTTTTCATGGCGACCATGCGCGCGCTGTGCTCTGACGCGTTGCTTTCGAGGAGCGCCTGGTACAGTTCCGCTTCTGCAATGCGCGGAATCAGGAAATCAAGCAAATCATACTTATTCGGTTCATAGAGGTACTCAAGCTGTTTGGGCGCTTCAATCGGCTTATCTTCTGCGTGCGCGGTGTCGTCTGATCCGCGGCCGACTTCCGGCGGACGTTTGAATGGAAAAAGCTGTCGAATAACCGCGTGCTGGACAATGGCGCTCTGGTAATCTGTGTAGGCGACCATAACGCGGTCAGTTTTTCTATTTTTAAATGAATCAAACACACTGTCCGTAAGTGCAATAACTGATCCGTCGTCGAGCGCGCTGTCATCTTTTTTGAACGCCATAGCAATATCAAACCCGAGCGAGGAGAGCGCGGCAGCGCCTTTATTGCCGACGGTAATGAGGCTCACATTCTCTTTGCGCTTTTTATCAAGGTAGGGGAGTATTGCCTTGATAATGTTGCTGTTGAACGCGCCACAGAGCCCGCGGTTTGAAGTGAATACGATAATGGTCGTGTGCTGCGGTTTTTCTGCAACGGGTTCAAAAAAACGCTTGGTTGGGCTTATTGAATCAAACCAGAGCTGCGAGTTAATCAGTCGGTCGACAATGCCCCAGGTGAGCGCGTGATAGTTTCGCGTGGTGAGCGCCGCTTCGACTGACTTGCGCATTTTTGCGGCGGCAACAAGCTCCATCGCTTTCGTGATTTTTCGCGTGTTCTTGATTGACTGGAGTCGTATTTTTACTTCTTTTGCTTGTGCGCCCATAGGGTTATGCTGATTCTGTTTCGAGCTCGACAAACCATGATTTGTCCGCAATCAGCTTATAATCATCAATTGCTTTTTTCATGTCTTCTTCCCACTGCTCGTCGAACGCGCCTTTGTCGTCGATGGTTTTGAGCAGCTCGGGATTGTTCTGGACCACGTAGTCAGTCAGCGCAGTCGTAAAGTCTTGGATTCGCTCGACGATAATATCATCCATAAAGCCGTTGGTTGCGGCGTAGATCTGCACCACTTGGCGCGCGACCGGTAATGGCTGGTACTGTGGCTGAATTAGGAGCTTCTCAAGCCGTTTGCCGCGCTCGAGCTGGCGCTTGGTGTTTTCATCGAGGTCAGAGCCGAACTGGGTGAACGCTTCAAGCTCGCGGAACTGCGCGAGATCAAGACGGAGGGAGCCGGCGACTTTTTTCATTGCCTTAATCTGCGCCGCGCCGCCGACACGGGATACTGAGAGACCGACGTTGATAGCCGGACGGAACCCCTTGTTAAAGAGTGACGATTCAAGATAAATCTGTCCGTCAGTGATGGAAATAACGTTTGTTGGAATATAGGCCGATACATCGTTGCCCTGCGTTTCGATAATCGGAAGCGCGGTGAGCGATCCATTGCCATAATCCTCGTTGAGTTTTGCGGCGCGTTCGAGCAGGCGCGAGTGCAGGTAAAAAACGTCTCCTGGGTATGCTTCGCGTCCTGGTGGACGGTTCAAGAGCAGGGAAATCTGCCGGTATGCAACCGCGTGTTTTGAAAGGTCATCATAAATGATGAGCGCGTCCTTGCCTTTGTCCATGAAATATTCTCCCATGGCGCAGCCCGCGTACGGTGCCAAGAAGTTAAGCGCAGCCGGTTCTGAGGCCGAGGCCGAAACGATGATGGTGTAGTCCATGGCGCCCGCTTTTTCGAGCCGGTTCACGAGCCGAGCGATTTTGCTTTCCTTTTGGCCGATAGCGACATAAATACAGATCATGTCTTGGCCTTTTTGATTTAAAATAGTATCAATCGCAACCGCGGTTTTTCCGGTTTGGCGGTCGCCGATAATCAGCTCGCGCTGGCCTCTGCCGACCGGCACCATGCTATCGATTGATTTCAATCCGGTCTGCACCGGCTGGTGTACGGATTTTCGAGTGATAACACCCGGCGCGATCCGTTCCATAGGGTACATTTCATTCACTTTGAGCGGCTTGCCGTCTTTGGCTTCACCCAGTGGATTCAAAATACGTCCAACCATGTGTTCGCCGACCGGCACCTGGAGAATGGAGCCGAGCGCTTTCACGTTCATACCTTCCGCGATACCGAGGTAATCACCGAGTACCATAATACCGACTTGGCCTTCTTCGAGGTTGAGCGCCACACCGCGGACGCCATTATCAAATTCGACCATTTCAAGCGACGCAACGTCAGCAAGACCGACTGCGTACGCAATGCCGTCAGCGACCGAAATGACGGTGCCGATTTTTTCTTCTCGGATTTCTTTTTTAAATCCGTCTATTTCCTGTTTGAGGTGTTCGATGATTGATTCCATAGTTACGCGGTTAACGTTTTGGTTAGATCAGTGAGTGCGCTCTTGACGCTCAGGTCCCACCGGTTGTTCTTCGTTTCGACTTGGATGCCGCCGATGAGCGACTCGTCGACGATTGTGGTCACGGTTTTCGGGTCAGTACCGAGCACTTCTTTTGCCAGCGCGTGCGCTTCTTTCTGCGACAGCGCATGCGGCGCGGTGACCGTGACCGGCACATCGCCGGTTGCCTGCGCTTCAAGCTCTTCAACACGGTTCACGATTTCCGGCAGCCAGTGCAGGTGCCCCCGCTGATAGAGCGCGCGCAGTACTTTTTTTGACACGACGCTCCACTCCTTTTTCGGCTTCTGCGAAAGGAGATTAAACCATGCGGCTGCGTAGTGCTGCGGTGAAAGCTGCATATTAGCGCGTCATATCCTTAATGGCTTTTTCAATAAACTGCTTGTTTCCTTTTTCATCGAGTTTTTCGCGCAGAAGCTTCTCGCTGACGGCGAGCACGAGCGATGCGGTTTCCTGCTTGATGGTGGCGACTGACTGCTCCTGCTCGAGGCGGATTTCGCGCTTTGCGCGCTGCACGATTTCGCGCGCTTCATTGTTCGTTTTTTCAAGTATTGCTTTTGCCTGGACACCGGCCTGATCTTTTGCGCGGGAAAGTATTTCCTGCGCTTCTTGGTGCGCCTCGGTCAGGAGAGATTCCTTTTCTTTGGCGGCATCTGAAAGCTTTTGGCTCGCGCGCTCGGCATCTTTGATGCCTTGTTCGATTTTTGCCTGGCGTTCGCGGACAAATTTCAGAATCGGCTGGTATCCAAGCTTGTACAGAATGCCGACCAGCAACAAGAAGTTGATCAAGTTTGCGATCAGTAGGCGTACGTCAATGCCAAATGCTTGGAGTAATTCCATAATAACTAACTGTTACGGGCGATGTAATCTCGCGATATTACCCGAAGAGGACTAAGAGTGCGATGACCAATGAGTAGATACCGGTTGATTCGGTAACTGCCATGGCAACGAACATGCGGGTAAAAATCGTGTTGCCGGCTTCCGGGTTGCGGCCCATTGCCTCAAGGGCTTTTCCACCGACATAGCCTTCGCCGATACCCGGCCCGATGGCGCCGAATCCCATAGCGATTCCGGCTGCAATAAGACGTGCTGCTTCAACATCCATAGTATTGTTCCTTTGTTAACTATTAATGGTTAAGTGATAACGTCGACGCGCCGAGAGCGCGCCAGCGTTATGACTAAACCGCCTTTTCGCGATTTTCCGCTTTCTCTTCAATTGCTTCTTTTTGTACAACCGCCATTTGAATGTAAATCATTACCAGTAACGCGAACACGGCCGGCTGGACGATTGACGAAAGAAGCAGAATGCTCATAAACGGCAGCGGCAGTACGTAGGGGAAAATGAACAAGAGCACCGCAACCAAGACTTCCGCGGCAAACGCGTTTCCGAAGAAACGGAACGAGAGCGAAATGAGCTTGGCGAGCTCGCCGATGATATCAAAGAAACCGAGTATAAAGTTCAACGGACTGGTGGGGTTGATGAACTTTTTCAGATAGGTGAATATCCCGCCGGTCATAATGGTCGTCATCTGCACGATAATGACAAAGAACAGGGAAATGATGAGCACCATATTGTAGTCCGTGGTCGCGGTTCGGTAGAGCGGCTGCCCGTTGAATGTCATGCTCGGCAGACCCGGAATGAATGAAAGCAAGTTGCCGACCAGGAACATGAGAAAAATAGTGAGCACCCACGGATGCAGGCGGTGGGTAATTACGTCGCTGCCTGCCGATTCCCGAACAAACTGGCGGGATCCGTCAACAATGATTTCGAGCCAGAGCTGCAGTCCGCGCGGAACTTCCTTCATGCGGTACGTGCCTTTCAGAAATACGAGTATCAGAATCACACTCAATAGAACGGCAACCCAAAACGTGTTCGTGATGGGGAATCCGGCAATGTAGCCAAGTACGTTAGGGGTGAGCGATAGATCCATATATCGTGTTAGTTTTCTTCTTCATCGTCATACGGCCCATTTTTTTCTCTCCAGCGGGCCGCCTCTTCAGGGGTCGGGTCTTTGATGCCTGTTTTTTTATTGAAACCGGTGATGAGTTTTTTTGATTTGCTGATGATGAGCGCGTTTGAGATGATGAACGCTACCACAACCATGCCAACCACCACAAATTTACTAACATATCCCGCTTTGTAGAGCCACCAGGTGCCTCCGCCAAGCAACAAAAGCGGGCCAAGGATATAGCCCGAAATAATGGCGGACAGTGCAAAACCATGCACCATGTTCGACGTGGAAACCGCAGCTTCGGTGATTTTGTCCGGGCGTGACTGTGTTTCTGGTGTGTTGTGCGGTTTTTTATCGTGTGCCATAGTAAATAACAACGGGCAGTATACCACAAATATGCGTATTTTCAAAGGATAATACGCATACATTCTCTCTGTATGTGTTCACTGTGTCAACGCTCCAGGCCCTTGACTAATTTTGTATTTTGTGTAGAATAGACGTTTTTTTTGAATAAAAGAAAAACCCGACCTATAGATAAACTAAGTCGGGTTAAGGGTTTGAGAAACACCGGCGAGGTTGGTGGGTGTTTCTGGCTTAATCAGAATGAGGGATTAAGCTTCTTGGTAGAGGGCCTGGATGGAGCGACGGATGGGGCCGCCGTGATCTTGTATGAACTGGCGCGCCTGGTCGGTGACGATCTGGCGCGGTGACTTGTTCGGTGCCGCCGGGTGTGTCAGCTGGCCGTCCCGCAGTTCGATTGGCTGCTGGAGCCAGTAGCTGAACGGCTTCGTGTGTAATCCGTACTCATCGCGGTTGTACACATCCTGCGCGGTCACTGTCTGACCTTTGACTGTGCGGTTCATGCCGAACTGGTCGCGGCCGGCGTGGATGATGTGCAGGTGCAGGGTGTGCAGCGCGTCGCGGACGTCGCGGTGTCGGTCACCGATGCGGCTGAAATGGTTGCAGAGGGCTGCGACCATGCCACGGTCCTGCATCCGCGAGACTGCATTCAAGAACATGACCATGCCGACCAAAGGGTCTTGGCGAACGGACATGGCGTCCTCGATCTCGTTGCTGGCAGCGGCCAGATTCGGGAACTCCGCGCGGAAGTACTGCATAGCCTTCTTCGCATTGTGACGTTCGTGGATCCACATGAACACGCGTGCAAACCAGAACAGGAACTCGAAAATTCGGTTGCCGACCCAGACGAAGGGGCCAGTGGTGCCGGGGGAGATGCTCATCTGGTTGTCCCGGAAGACGGTGCAGGAAAGCATCCCACTTGCGAGGTACAGTGCTGCCAAGCACATAGCGACGAGGTGTGTCAGTTCCATGGGGAACCTCCTAAAGAAGTGTGGTGGCTCAAGAGAGCCTGTAAAAAAGGACTTGTTTTCTTGTCTCAGCTTCAGATTTCAAACAGGTTAAAAGCTGAAGAGAGCGGAGGAGAAGCTGGTGTTTTACTTCTCCTCCGGTGTGGCTAGTGGATCATGGCGAGAACGAGGATGGCGGTGAAGCCGGCGCTTGTGATCCAGAGCGGGAAGGCGAACTGATTGCGGGGAATGAACGGGTTCTGCATGATAACCTGCTTGTTGTGAGTGAGTGTACGCTGATTACTCAGCTTCAGGCCTCGATGAATCCAAGGGCTGAAGAGAGCGCCCGTTTCATCAAGTGAACGGGCGAGGAGGAGAACACGATGTTTTGTGTTCTCCTCCGTGGTGGTTACATATCCCCGAGCACTGCTCTGCCGGGCGCGGGCGGGTCGTTCGTCGGCTCCGTCTGGTGCAGGTAGATGACCTTCACCGGACGGATGTCGTAGTCCGCGGTGTTGGCGTCGATCGCTTCGAGCATGGCCTTGTACTCGTCGACGTCAGCTTGGTACAGGTCCGGGTTGTTGAAGCGCGCCATCATGACGACGCACTCGTCGATGTATCCGTTCATCACGCGGCGGACATGGTCGACGCCGCCGTCGGGGTGCAGGGCGATGATGTCCTGCGGGCTGAAGCCGAAGAGCGTGCAGCTCTTCATGGCGTCACGCACTTCGTACGGGTTGTCCGAGGTGAAGCGCCAGGCGACGTACAGCTGGTGCAGTCCGAGGGTCATCTGCCTGAACTCATCCTCGGTCATGAGGTTGAGCTCGTCCACGATGGTGCGGCGGTGCTGCCAGACGTTGTTGCCGACGATTCGCGCGGAGTCGCTCGGTTCGGTCCAGTTCTGCGCGGCCTCGAGCGTGGCTCGTGCCTGCGTGGTGCGTTCCTCTGTCTGTGCGCGTTCTGTGGCCCAGATGCCTGCCACGAGAATCGCGGCGAAGAGTCCGATGAAGCCCAGCGCGAGAAATCCTTGCGTGCGGTCGGTCATGATGTTTCCTCCGGTGAGGTGTGTGGCATGATTGCCAGGGGATATGATGGAAGGTGCGTTGTTTGTTCTCTCTTGAATCCACAGAATGGACTCGAGAGAGAAGGTGAGGAAGTGCGTTGTATGCAATCCTCACCAGTTGTTTAGTTTCCCATTTCGTAGGTGAATACGAAACCGGGAAACTGGCCGGGGTGCTGCTCGTTGTAGGTGCGGCACCGGGTCATGACTTGCCAGAAGGTGTCGGCGGTCGGGTTGCCAAGTTTGGTTGCGGGCTTGGGCTCGACCTTTCGTGTCTCCATGTTCCACCAGGGGTAGAACAGGGGAAACGAGGTGGTGTTATCATCGATTCGTTTCGGGCGAGGGTCATGGACCTTGCCTGTTTCGTCGTCGATATACACCGTGACCCATTGTCCGTCAACTTCTTTTTCTGTAATCATCAGTATACCTCCTGCTACTTGTTGGAAAGGGCGTTTCTCTATGTTCTTATATGTTTATTATACCATATCTGGCTAAAATAGTCAAATATGATTATAAGTAAAAATAGGGGATTTCAGCGCTAATATTAGCCAAGAAAGTGGTATATTTTTATGCTAGTATTAGCAAAGAGTATACATAGTGATACAATGCATATATGACTTCTTCCAAAAAACAGCCAAAAACAGCAAAAAAGGCAGTTTCACACAAACAAGTCAAAAAAACAGGTGATGTTGATTTGCTGAAAGATTTGAACCCTGAACAGAAAAAGGCTGTTACGCACAAACAGGGCCCGCTTTTGATTGTGGCGGGTGCGGGCACCGGAAAAACGACGGTAATCACGCGCCGCGTGGCATGGCTCATCCGCGAGGGACTTGCCAAGCCTGATGAAATTCTTGCACTGACCTTCACGAACAAGGCGGCCGAAGAAATGGAAGAGCGGGTTGATACGTTGCTGCCGTACGGATACGTGGACTTGTGGGTATCCACATTCCACACATTCTGCCAGCGCATACTGGAGAGTCACGCGCTTGATATTGGCATTGCCAACGACGCCGAACTTTTGGACGACACCGGCCAGTGGCTCTTAGTGCGAGAGCATCTGGATCGCTTTGCGCTTGATTACTACAAACCCGCGAACAATCCGACCAAATTCATCCGCGCTATGCTTTCGCATTTCTCGCGCCTGAAGGATGAGGAGATTACGCCCGAGCGCTACCTTGCGTACGCGCAGAACCTGCTCGCTGAAGCGGACGATCTGGAAGCGAGCGGAGGCAAATCAAGCAAAAAAGACAAGACCGTCTCGCTTGCCTCGGGCGAAGAGCTCGGGCTTGACGAGGTAGTGCGCATTAATGAAATCGCGAACGCGTACCATGCGTACCAGCAGCTGTTGCTTGAAAACAATAAAATGGATTTTGGTGATTTAATCGCGTACACGCTCAAACTGTTTAAGAAGCGTCCGAACGTCTTGATGCGGTACCAGGAGCAGTTCAAGTACGTGCTCGTGGACGAATTCCAGGATACCAACTGGGCGCAGTATGATTTGGTGAAGATGCTCGCTTTGCCCCAGAACAATCTGACCGTCGTTGCCGACGATGACCAGTCGATTTATCGGTTCCGCGGGGCCAGTATGTCGAACGTAATTCAGTTCAGCAACGAGTTCAAGAAAGCCGCGCACGTATCCCTTGTCCGCAATTACCGCTCAGGCCAGAAGATTCTCGATCTCTCGTACGAATTTATTCAAAAGAACAATCCGAACCGGCTTGAATCATCGGGCGCGATTGAGGTCGATAAAAAATTACGTTCACAGTCAACAGACGCGGGATCAGCAACGCACCTGCACTGCACAACCGTCGGAGACGAAGCGCGCGTGGTTGCTGAGACTATTCAGGAATTAAAAAAAAGCGACAAAGACGCGCAGTGGAGCGACTTCGCGGTGCTGGTCCGCGCGAACGCGCACGCGCGCCCGTTTGAGGAAGCGTTGACCGCGTGCGCGATTCCGCACCGCAACTTTTCAGCGGCCGGCCTGTACAAGACGCGGCTCATTGCGGATGTACTCGCTTTTTTTGATGTTTTGGATGACTACCATGAATCAAAAGCGATTTTCCGCCTGCTGACGCTTCCGTTTCTTACGATTACGGCTGAAGACCTCATCAAACTGACGCACTATGCTTCTCGCACGCGTGTACCGCTTTATGACATTATTAAAGAACCCCAGCGCGCCGGCGTAATCGACGAAGGGACTATTATTGAAGTGAAACACGTGTACGGATGGATTGAAGAGTTTGGCAACCGCGCGAAGCAGGAAAAGCCGAGTGTTATATTGCTCGACTGGCTTCAGCAGCAGGGTTCGTACCTTGAGTATTTGAACCAGCTTCCTGACGGGGATGCGCTCGAGCAGTTTCGACTTTTGCGGCAGTTTTGGGAGCATTTGACTGACATTGAGAGCATACTCGGCGATGTGCGCGTGTGGGATGTGCTGCGCACGATTCGCGAAGAAAAGAAATCAGGGTTTGAGGGCGAATTGCCGGTTGATCTTGAAGCAGGTCCGGACATGGTGAAATTGATGACCGTTCATTCGTCGAAAGGGCTTGAGTTTAAATATGTGTTTGTCGCCAATTTGGTTGACCGCAGGTTTCCGACTATTCAGCGCAGGGATGTGATTGAGATTCCGGTTGACTTGGTGAATGAGGTGTTGCCCGAGGGTGACGTCCATCTGGAGGAAGAGCGCCGGCTCATGTACGTTGCCATGACTCGCGCGAAGAACGGATTGTTTTTTACGAGCGCGGAATCATACCAGCCTCGCCGGCAGGCAGGCGGCGGCACCACCAAGAAAAAACTCTCTCGATTTTTGCTCGAACTTGAGGAGTGCGGGCTTGCGCTTTCGCACCAGCCGCTCGGCGGCAATCCGAAAGAATTTCTTCCGAAAAAAGTCCATCTTCCCGCGCGGCCGGTTGTGTATCCGATTCCGAAAAAATTCTCATTCACCCAACTGCGCATCTTTGATAAAAATCCGTTCGACTATAAACTGCAGTTCATCTATAAAGTGCCCACGTCCGGCAAGTACGTGTTCAGCTACGGCAGTACTATGCACAATACCTTGCAGAAATTTTTTCAGCTTGTCGCACAGCGTTCGCGCTCCAGCCAGGCGGGTATGTTTGATGCGCCGCAGCGCGAATTAAACAACATGCCGGTACGTATGGACGAATTGTTGCAGATGTATGAGGCGAGCTGGATTGATGACTGGTATGAAGACGCCGATCAAAAAGATAAATACCGCAAACAGGGAAAAGCGCGGCTCAAGCAGTTTTACGAGCACCTCGCGGAGAGTGAAGAACTGCCGAACGTGAAATCGCTCGAACGCGCGTTCAATTTGAAGGTGGGGGAGTACACGATTCTGGGGCGCATCGACCGGGTTGATCAGCTGCCGGATGGAACCGTCAGGATTGTGGACTACAAAACCGGAAAACCAAAGCAGAAGCTTTCAGCAGAAGACAAGCAGCAGCTCCTGCTGTATCAAATTGCGGCTGAGGACGTGCTCGGTGAAAAAGTTTCAGAACTGGCATACCATTACATTGACGCGGAAAATATCAAGCACGGCGAAAATCAGCTTTCGTTTTTGGGCAATGAGAAAGAAAAAGAGGAGGTTCTGGATTGGGCATACAACATCATCAAGGCAATTCACGAGAGCGACTTTGCTCCGAATCCTGATGATCCGTTTCCGTCGGATGAAGTTGTCTACCTGAGCGATCTGCACGAAACCGGCGAGCTCTAGGGCGGTTGCGCAAAAGTCGTTTTTTTTGGTACAATAAAATCAAAATACATATAAAAATAAAGTCGGTATGAAAAATAAACATGCGCTTGTCGGCATGGCGCTGACCACGATTCTTTTTGCGGGTATCTTGGTCGCGGGCTTGCTCAACATTGATCCTCGAACCACCAAATGGATAGGGTTCACGGCGGTCACTATTTCTTTATTACTTTTTTTGTGGGCATTGACCGGAACGGTGTTCCTGGCAAGCCGATCATTCAGAAAAAAGGACCGTCCAGTGGCGGTTTCTATGCGCCAGGCGTCGTTTTTATCGCTCGTGGTCGTGCTCGCGCTCTACCTTTCGCGGTTTGAACTGCTGACTTGGTGGAACGTGGCAATCCTGATTGTGCTGGTTGTGCTGTTGGAAATGTACTTCATTGGAAAAGAGGATGTGGGGGAGCTCTGATGTCATTGCGAGCAAGCGTTAGCGCGCGAAGCAATCTCGTAAAGTTAGTATGCGTAGAACTATATACCGATACCGATGTGAATGAGGCAATTGCGAGAGAAAAACAGATAAAGGCTGGTTCAAAAAAAAGAAAGAAGCGTTAATCAATAAACAAAATCCTGAATGGATTGATTTGGGCCTTAACGGGCTAGTCGCGGGATTGCCGCGTTGTCAGCCAAAGGCTGACTCATCGCAATGACATACTATGCAAGACATTTTGAAACATATCCGGAAAGAAGCGCTCAAAGCGTTTGAGGAAGCGACCGACCCTGAGGCGCTTTTTGCATTGCAGAAAAAATATCTCGGCCGGAAGGCCGAACTGGCGGCGCTGGCGAAGAAGATAGCCGTTGTCGCGGAGGCAGAGCGCCCGATAGTCGGCAAACTTATCAACGACGTGAAGAATGATATTGGCCTTGCCTTTGAAAAAAGAAAGAGCGCGCTCGGCGAGGGAGGCGCGCGTGATGATTTTGATGTAACGCTTCCGGGAATCGCGCCGATCCACGGGTATCAACACCCCATCACTCAATTTTTGGAAAAAATTGAAGATATTTTCATTCCGATGGGTTACGAAGTGGTTGATGGTCCTGAAATCGAATCCCAGGAATACAATTTTGATTTGTTGAACGTGCCCGAGGATCACCCGTCGCGCGATATGCAGGATACGTTCTATGTCGACAAAGAAGACAAAGCCGGCCGGCCATATGTACTGCGGACGCATACGTCACCCGTTCAGCTCAGAGCCGCAAAAGATCGAAAGCCCCCCATTCGCTTGATTGCGCCCGGCCGCGTGTATCGCAATGAGCGTACGGACGCGGGACACGAGACAACATTCTACCAGTGCGAGGGATTGGTTATTGACGCCGGCATCCGCATGACGGATCTCATCGGCACGCTTGAGCTGTTTATTAAGCGGCTGTACGGAGCGGATGTCGCGATACGCGTCCGTCCTCATTTTTATCCATTTACCGAACCGTCGATTGATGTTGATATGAGTTGTCTTTTGTGTAAAGGCGAGGGATGTTCGTTCTGCAAGCAGTCCGGATGGATTGAAACACTCGGCGCGGGCATGGTGCATCCGAACGTCTTGAAGAACATGCACATTGACCCTGAACAGTACTCAGGGTTCGCGTTCGGCCTCGGCATCGACCGTTTGATGATGCTCTACTATATGGTTGATGACATCCGCCTTTCTTATGGCGGAGACCTTCGTTTTATTGAACAGTTTTGATGGTATGTAGAGAATTGGAGAATTAGTGAATCAGAGTGTTGTATGGAGGACGGCACGCAATACATAAAATATTTTCAAGATTTAGATGTATACCAAAGACTATTCCGTTTGTCTAAAGTGGTAATTGCAAAAGTTATCCCAAAGCTTCCATCGGAAGAGAAGTATGATCTAGCCCAACAGATGAGAAGGGCCTCAAAAGCAAGTACCGCAATGATTGCAGAAGGGTTTCCTAAGCGATTTCAAAAAAGACATTGGGACAAATACCTTACTGACGCACTTGGTGAATGCGAAGAGATGGTTAATCACCTATTGTACGTGCGGGATTTGTATGACGAGTATATTAGGCCGGATTCAATTCAAAAACTCATCAATGAGTATCAGTACGCCATTAATCAGTTGCATGCATTAAACAAATCATGGAAAAACTATCACGCGCATTAATTTTTATTCACGCCAATTCTCCAATTCTCCAATTCTCATCACTATGAATTTACCGATTTCATGGCTACAAGATTTTGTAAACGTAAAAGCAACTCCCGAAAATATTGCGGAGCGGTTAACACTGTCCGGTTCTGAAGTCGAAAAGATTACGCGCAACGACGAAGGCCTTTCCGACGTGGTTGTCGGATTGATAAAAGACGTGAAGCCGCATCCTGACGCCGATAAGCTGCAACTCGCGTCTGTTGACGTCGGCAAGAGCAAACTGCTCGAAATCGTCTGCGGCGCGCCGAATATTGCGGCCGGGCAGAAAGTGCCGGTTGTGCTTTTGGGCGGCAGCGTTCCCGGACTGAAGATTGAGCCGCGCACGATTCGCGGCATTGCCTCCCAGGGCATGCTTGCGAGCGAGCGCGAACTCGGCATCGGAGATGACCATTCCGGTATTTTCATTTTGCCGAGCGACGTATCAGTCGGCACGGACGTAATCAGCCTGCTCGAACTTTCTGATCCAGTGTTTGACATCGACGTGACTCCGAACCGGCCAGACTGCTTCTCGGTCAAAGGACTCGCGCGTGAAGTCGCGGCGCTCTACGGCAAGCAGGTACAAGAAAAAAAACATCATTTGAAAGAATCTTCTGAACGCGCGTCAGCGCATCTTTCGGTTTCGATTGAGGATAAGAAGCTCTGTACGCGATACTGCGCGCGCCGGCTTGTCGGGATTGCGGTGAAACCGTCGCCTTTATGGCTGCAGAACCGGTTGCGACAGGTTGGCATCCGTCCGATTAACAACGTGGTGGACGCGACCAATTTCGTGATGATGGAATATGGCCACCCGCTGCACGCGTTCGACGCGTCGCTTTTAGGCGAGCGCATTGTGGTGCGGCGAGCGAAAAAAGGCGAACAGCTTGCAGCGCTTGATGAAGAGACATATGCACTTGATGGCTCGATGTTGGTGATAGCGGACGCGAAGCGTCCGGTCGCGCTTGCGGGCGTTATGGGTGGCGCTGAAACGGCAGTGCGTAATGAAACCACTGACGTGGTGCTCGAAGTCGCGGTGTTTGATTCGGTTTCAATCCGAAAGACAAGCCGCGCGCTCGGTGTGCGCAGTGAAAGTTCGACGCGGTTTGAAAAAGGCGTTGACGCGTCAGCGGTTGAATTGGTGGTCGACCGCGCGGCGGCGCTCATAACCGAACTCGCGGGCGGCGCAGTTCAGAAAGGTATTGTGTCCGCGGGCAGTGCGCAATCAAAAATCGCGCCAATCTCTTTGGCGCTTTCTGATGTTGAACGCTTGCTTGGCGTCTCGGTCAGCGGCGCGGAAGTCAAAGCCATTCTTCAATCCCTCGGCTGCGGCGTTTCCGGAAGCGGAAAAGCATACACAGTCACCCCGCCCGCTTGGCGCGTACATGATCTGCGCGCTGAGGCAGATATTGTTGAGGAAATCGGACGCATGTTGGATTATAATACTTTTGTGAAGACATTGCCGACTGCGCCGTTGCGATCTCCGCTGCCGGACGAAGCGCACCGCACTCGCCGGGCAGTCAGGCGTTTCTGCTTGAGTAGCGGGTATTCAGAACTGCTGAGTTACGGTTTTTATGGAGAAGACGGCGTCGTACTTTCGGATTATGACAAAGACGACCACATTGTGCTGACCAATCCGGTGAATGATGAATACCCATACCTTCGGACGAGTCTGGTGCCGTGGATGCTGAAACGCCTTTCGCAGAACAGCGCGCAACTGGTTCGCGACCGGGTACAGTTGTTTGAAATTGGAAATGTATTCCATCGCGCAGACGGAGAGTCTCCGCGCCTTGTGTTGGGCATCACTGACACTACCGCGACTCCTGAACGTTTGTACCGCGAATTACGCGGAGTGGTTGAGAAGCTCTGCGGCGTTCGTTTTGATGCTGAACGGTTCCACGGCTGGATTCTTTTGAAATATCAGAACAAACCCTTGGGAGTGATTCGAACCGGCGCGCGTAATATTTTTCCGGGAGTTAAATTCAGAGGTCCGGTCGGCGTGGCGCACGTTGATCTTGCGCTCTTGTCCGAAGCATGTGTTGATGAGCGAAGCACGTACGAACCTATTCCATTTTACCCGATTATCGAGCGAGATCTTGGCGTTGTTGCCTCAAATATGGTAGAATATACATCACTCGAGAAGGCGATATCTGATTTCGACGAACTTATCCGCGAGGTGTCATTGTTTGATGTGTATCACGGACTTGCGGACGGAGTCAGTCTCGCGTTCCGTTTGAAGCTCTATTCGCGCGACCGAACGCTCGAATCAACAGAAGTTGATCACGTTATTGAAAAGTTGAAGGCGCAGTTGCATAAAAAGTTCGGCGTTACGTTCCGAGAATAATGTTTCCCATTCAAACAAATAAAAAGTAAAATTATATGTACGAACTACGGTACGTCTCTCCAAAAACAACAGCACGAGTCTGGGGTTTTCTTTTTGCCTTGCTCTACGCGATTTTATCACTGCTCTCGCTGGTGGACGGCGCCGGCGGACTGGGCATCGGCGTCAGTATCGCGGCTTTTTTGGCGGGTTTAGTACTGGTCGCGCTCTTTGGCACGCTACTCGGGTTTGCCCTGACCGCGCTCTATAATTTCATCGCGAAGAAGCGCGGCGGCATGTATCTTGATTTTCGTCTGATTGAGGAGGATGAGTTAGCTGATGATGAGCCTGAGGACGATAGAGAGACAACGGTGCAGGTTGAACCGCACCAGCAGTAACATTTTTCTTTCTGACGCTCTCGCGGCGAGCCCGCGCTAGAGCGCTTCACTATGTTTGGATGGCTTTTTATACTTATTGTGGTCGGTGTCTTGGCGTTGTACAAAGGTGCTGACTTACTGATTGACCACGCGTCGTCTCTGGCGGCGAAGTTTGGCGTGTCAACCATGGTAATTGGGCTTTCAGTGGTGACTATCGGCGGGATTATGCCAGAGCTGACCATTGGGGTGACTTCCTCGTTTGCAGGTGCGAACGATTTGATTATTGGAAACGCGCTTGGGTCAAGTATTTTAAAACTAGGGTTGGTGCTTGGCATCGCCGCGCTTGTCGCGCCGATTTCCGTGAAATCCAGCACTTTAAAACACGAGTTTCCTTGGTTGATGCTCGCTTCGGTATTGGTATATTTTCTCGCGTTTGACCTGACCATCAGCAGGGGCGACGCGATTATTTTGATTGTGCTCGGCATCGCGTTCCAGTGGTATTCAGTCCGCACATCGCAGAAGGACATGCTTGAGGAGCTAGGTAAGCGTAAGTATGAGGCTCGGCAGGGCCAGACCATGAAATCGAGCCGTTCGTGGGGTAAAATTATTTTAGGATTGACGCTTATCATCATCGGCGCAAAGCTGTTTGTTGACGCGAGCCTTGCGTTTGCGATTGAATTGAATATTTCAGAATTGCTGGTGGGTATTATTATCATCGCGTTCGGCGCGTCTATTCCGGAGTTGGCGGTCACGGTGATGTCCGCGGCGCGCCATGAACCCGCAATCGGCATTGGTAACATCATCGGCTCGAACGTCATGAATATTCATCTCGTCGCCGGCATTGCTGCGCTCATCCATCCGCTGACTATTCATCCTGATTTGCTGATTTTCGATTTTCCAATGTTTATCTTTTTTACGATTTTGGTTTCGGTATTGTTCAAGTCGAGCCATCGGCTTTCGCGGTTTGAGGGCGCGCTGCTGCTTTCCGGGTATGCGCTTTATTTTATATACAGCATCCGCTTCTGGTCTTAATGTATAAAAAATGAACCCCCGTGCGGTACTGCCACACGGGGGTTTTTGTTCAGGCGATAAGACCGTACGCGCCGGCGCCGACGAGCACGAAGTTGATCACCCAGTTGACGACGCAGCCCGGGCAGGGGAGCTGCTGCGTCCGGACGGAGCGGACGATCAGGTAGACCGTGAACGCCGCGCAGCCGAAGAGGAGCGCGTAGTTCATGACGAGCGCGAGCGGCACGGTCGTTGCGAGTGCTGCGCTTGACGCGATGAGCGCGTATCCCGCCATCCCGATCAGGGTGATGGGGATGTTGGCGATGCGCGTGGCCGACTTGTCAGTGCTGTGCACGGTGGCGCACAGTTGCACGAGCAGCGTCATCGGAATCGCGCCGAGTGCGAGCACGGTGATGAACTGGAATACTGTCATGCTGCATCCTCCCTTCGAGGGTGTGGTTTAGACCGCTTTTTGTCCATCGATCCGCCGGATGGCGAATTTTGCGGCCTGCATGACGACCCACTTCGCGGGGCCGTTGAAGTGTTGTGCGAACACCAGAAAATCTTGGAAGTCGACGACACCGTCTCCATTCAAATCCGCACCCAGGTTGCCTTCCTGGTAGTATGACGCGAACTGAATGAAGTCATTGAATCGTACCATGCCGTCGAGGTCGTAGTCAGGTCCCGGGATCAGGCGGTGCTTCAGTCTGATGAGGTTCGGGAACGGGCCAATGTGCCGGTAATCAGGCTTTTGGGGTGTTCCTGTTTCAATCAGCAGTTTTCTGAGCTCGCGTGGAGCGAGTGTTGATTTGCCTGCCGCTTCAAGTAACGCGAGCGCGATTGCGCCGCACGCCATTGCTTTCGGTAGGCTGGAACTGGTTCCGTTGAACGTTTCAGTGTAGGTGCGGGTCGGGTCTCCGGGATTCCAGAGACCGCCGTAGCCGCCGGTAGTTACCCAATGGCCTTGCCCTTGCACGTGCACCGGACTGCCATAGCCCGTGAACGAGAGCGGCGCGTGGTCGCCTCGCGATCCGGCGCCGACCATGATTGCCCCAACGTCTTCTTGGAAGACGCCGTTGAACCGCGGATCGTCCAGGTCTGCGGCGCCGTTTGAGGCGGCGAGCATGACGTGGATGCCTTGGTCGGTCAACATGCGAATGGTGTCGCGGTACGAACTGAACTGCGTCGGTGGAACATACTGCCAGGGTACGTTGAATTCCGAGAATGGCCGGTATTGAAGTTCAACGCCGACAATGACGCGGTCTTTCTCGGGGTCGACGTGCTTGAGCACTTCAATGAGGCTGCGGGCGAGCCCTGCGGAATTGCTGATGGAGTAGAATTGCACTCCCGGAGCAATGCCTTTGATGCCAAATCCGTTTTGGTCGTTGCCGCAAATTTCGCAGGCAACAGCCGTTCCGTGGTCGCGGTACGTTGCGTTGCTTCCGTAGATCACGCCGTGGTATCCAAGACCGCGGTCTTCGTGGTCGTACCAACCGTACTCAATGTCAAACACTTTGACGTTCTCACCGAGTCGGCCGGGAATTTGGGTTGCGTGAATCGTGTGTGCACCAAGCCCAAGAGGTGGGTTTTCCAGATGGTTTTGCAGGTGGGTGAAGTCCGGCGTGCTAAACGCTTCGTCCGCGAGCAAGGCGCGTTTTCCGGCGGCCGGCTTTCGCGCTTCGTCTTCGCTCCAGATAGGGGATACTGGATCGTTCTCAAGCTCAAACCACTTGCAGAATTTCGCAAGTCCTTGTTTGAGCGTTGCGTACTCGTCTGGCGTCACGCCGGATTTGAAACAGTGACCCCGAAGATGGTCGAGGTGTTTTGGGACCTTGATTCCATCTTCAGGGGTGATGGTCATGATGAATCCCTGGGACTCGAACGTTTCTCGAATCGCGTCATAAGACGCGGGATCCATGATGCGGGTCAGGTCAATTTTTGCTGATACATTAGGCACCGTTCCTCCTCGTTCAGTCGTCAGAGCGGCTGAATCGACAAAAGGGTTAGAGTATTGACTGCAAGAGCTTGCGGTTGGTTGTTAATGAACATACAAAAATACAATTTTTTATCAATTGTGTCAATCTATAAAAAAGCGGCAGATACGAGGTTTTCGCATCTGCCGCTACTTGTCACTTGGCGCGCTTCCGCACCGAAGCGATCAGGGGGATGGTCCGGGCGTCGTAGTCGTCCCAGAGCTGGGGCGCTTCGCCGTCTTCATCGAAGTCCACGAACCCGACGCCGTCCTTTCCGGGTCGGATGTTGCGGAGAACCTGTTCGGTCTTCCGTACGTGGTAGGCGTCGTAGTCCGCGCCCTCAGGCACGTAGGTCTGTACGTTGTAGAGAATCGGCACCGGGAGCGTCCGCGCCCAGCGCACGAGCCTGTCCGGGATCTTGGGACCCTGCACGTAGGCGAGCATGGCGTGGGTGATCTTTGGAAGCGTGAAGCCATTCCACTGCAGCTCGGCCGAAGTCATGAGTTCCCAGTCGCAGCCGTAGGACGCGCGGGTCTCGTGTCCGTTGTTCGTGTCTCCCTGGTAGGCGGAGTACACGATGGCGACCGCGCACGAGGGGTGCCTCTTCTGCACCGTGAGAAAGATCAGGCGCGCGAGCGTCGCAATCTGCCGATTACGGAACGTGACGTACCCGTCCTCGTTCGTGATGCGCAGACCCCACTGCCGCGCGAGATCTTCATCCTCGATCGAGAGCGGATACTTCCGTAGGTTGAGGATGTCTTCCTCGACGTCGAACCCCAGGCCGTCGCACAGCAGCGGAATCGAGTCAGTAATGCTTCGGACGAACTCGCCGGGGTCGCCGGGGTTCTTCCAATCGCTGATCCATTTGCCGAAGTTCACGAAGGTGTGGCGTTCGAGCGTAGCCATGTGGTGGAATGTGGGAAGTGTCCGGATGACACGCCCGCCGAGGGAATCCCTGATGGCGTTGATGTAGTGGTAGCCGTTGTCGAACAGGCCGGGATTCTTGTAGTGCACGCCCATCATAGTGATGCCGACGTCGCGGTAGGCTGCGATGCCGAGCGCCGCAGTGCCGCCGCCTCGTGCGTCCAGCATGCCGACGGGGTGCCAGGTGAAGACCTCGGCCGGCTTGTACAGGACCGTATCCTGCACCGTGCCGCCGTTCCCGGTGTCAGGGAGCGGGAAGTTGCCGGGCATGCGTCCGGTGAGGCAACCCGCGGCCGTGGCCGCGATTGCGAGCATGAGCACGTACATCCAACGGTTCTTCACCGTCTCATCTCCTTGTTGCGCGGTGAAAGGGGACTACCGAGTGTGGTTCGAGAACTATGTATAAAGAACATAATAAAGTACAATAATGTTTTATTTTTGTCAATAAAAAACAGGCATACCTCAGTGGATATGCCTGTTCGTGTTCATGCAGGTTGCTTTTCGGCACCCTGTGTTTTTACGCGCTCGTCAGCGATCCATGCTGCAACTGACAGAATTGCACTGGCGCACATGGCAGCCAGCACAATGAGCGGCGCGCCGACGAAGAATTCGTCGAGGCCGGTGCTCTTGGCGTAGTAGTAGACGATCGTCGCCTGGAGCATGAATAGACCGACCCAAGAGATAATCCATCGCCAGGTCATCCGAACGCCGGTGAATCCTGAGACAATGAGCAGTACAACGAAGATCGTCAGTCCATATACAGCCAACTGTTCCTCTGTGAGCATATATTCCGATTTCTCCTGTGGGTGTTCACTCTCGTTCAAGATTGAAGAAAAATGTTTGCGGCACTTCCTTATTATAGGAGGTGATGAGGTATACAGAATCGGTGAGGATCCGATACCCCTTTTTTACCAAGAACAGACGGGCTTCGGTGAATTCAACACCAAGAGTCTGTTCCAGCACAAATCGTCCGCGGTCATCAGTGATACCTGCCGGTTTGTCGTTGCCTGCTGGCATTGCGAAATAGATTTCGACGCCTGAGACAGACTGAAAACTGTCCGTGGCGACCACGTACTCTCGCACGGTAATTATGAGATACGTTGTATCTTGTGGAGAGTTGGGCGCGTTTCCACACCCAGTACAACATAGAGTTGCCGCGAGTACCAACAGCGTAAGATACCTCATGGTACACCCCCAGAAATAGTGGGGTTTGTGCGCGTCTTACGGTCAGCGCGTGCCGCCAGCGCAATGCTGGAATCGGTTGTAAGGATCAATGTCCTTTTCTCTAGTCTGAAAGTCTTCAGATTAAGGGAAAGGGGCGGTCGCACGAAGTGAATCGTACGACCGCCGCATGGTTCACCGGAGGATGATTTGCGCCGAAATTCGCGCTTCCTCCTTTTTCCAGTTTCTGAAGACTCGTGTCATCAGAAGCCGGAACTTCCACGCTTCCGCGCCGACGCTCACCTCATGGGTGCCGTTGAGGAGGGTTTTCTCGTTCGCGAAAAAATGGAGTTGAGGTGCCTGCACCTCCAGGCCTACGTAGAGACCGCCGGTGCTTCCCTCATAGGGATAGAGGTTATACCCCGCAATCGTCGCGATCACGGGATCATCCTCGTACCCGTGGACGAGATGGGCCAGTTCGAACCCCCAGGTGGCGACTCGCACTCCCATGTGGGACGTGCTGTCCTCTGCGCTCATTGCGGAGAATAGTAAGGGGGCAACTATCAACCCCCCGTCGAACATGGGGGTTCCCTCGGCGAAAGCCGGGACGGGAGCAGCCTGAATCAAGGTGATGACTGCCATGGCAATCACGAATCGCTTCAACATCTTCATCTTCTCAACTCCTGTTAGGGGTGTGGATAGGCAAAAAAGAGCCGTTTTATCACTATATTAATTATACCATATATAGACAGAAACGTCAATAGATATACTATGCTAACATTAGCCATAAAAATACATACATTTTCGCCCAATATTAGGTAAAATGGGATTTGGATTTTAGTGATTTTTTTGCTAAGATTAAGTTGAAATACGACCTTGTATATTCTTGTAATTTTGGAGGTGCTAACCCACCATCAGTAGTAATTCTATGGCAAAAAAAGAAGCAAAGAAGCTTGCAGCTGCAAAGAGAGCTCCGGCAAAGAAAACACCTGAAAAGGCGGCATACGGCGCCGCGCAAATTCAGGTACTTGAGGGATTGGATCCTGTCCGCAAGCGGCCGGGCATGTATATTGGCAACACCGCAAAAGAGGGTTTGCATCACTTGATTTGGGAAGTGGTTGACAACTCGATTGACGAAGCAATGGCAGGACATGCCAATGAGATTTCAATCACCCTGTTGCCGGACGGCGCGGTCAGTGTGACTGACAACGGTCGCGGTATTCCGGTTGATAAGCATCCGGGCGCGAAAATTTCAGCGCTTGAAGTTGTGTTAACCAAATTGCACGCCGGCGGTAAGTTCGGCGGCGGCGGGTATAAAGTATCCGGCGGTTTGCATGGCGTTGGTGTTTCGGTCGTGAACGCGCTGTCGGAATATCTTATCGCTGAAGTACGCAGAGAAGGAAAGCATTGGAAGCAGGAATATGTTCGCGGTAAGCCGAAGAAGAATGTTGCCGCGGTCGGCACGGCAAAAGGAACCGGAACCACGATTACATTCAAACCAGACTCGCAGATTTTTACGGTGCTTGATTTTGATATTCAGTACATCTATGACCATATCCGCCAGCAGGCATACCTGACCAAGGGCGTGCGCATCAATATCAGCGATGAGCGTACTGACGAAGAAACGCACTACGGGTTCTACTTTGAAGGCGGTATCGCATCATACGTCAAACATTTGAACCGCCACCATACGCCAAAGCATGACAATGTGTTTTATGTGGAAAAAGAGCAGGACGGCGTGAACGTGGAAGTTTCCATGCAGTATGTTGATGATTACAAAGAAACGGTATTCAGTTTTGCAAATAATATCTTTACTACTGAAGGCGGTTCGCACATGGCCGGCTTTCGAACGGCGCTGACCCGCACGCTCAATACCTACGCCCGAAACAAGGGTATTTTGAAGGATAAAGATGACAACCTGCAGGGCGAAGACACGCGCGAGGGTCTGACCGCCATTGTGAGCGTCAAAGTCGAAGAGCCGCAGTTTGAAGGCCAAACAAAGGCAAAATTAGGGAATGACGAAGTTCGTCCGATTGTCGACAGCGTGTTTTCGGAAATGCTCGCGATTTGGCTTGAGGAGCATCCGCGCGACGCGGAAGCGGTTATTGGCAAGGCGTTGCTTGCGGCCCAAGCCCGCAAAGCCGCCAGAGCGGCGCGTGAAACCGTATTGCGCAAAGGCGCGCTCGAAGGTTTTGCGCTGCCGGGCAAGCTTGCAGACTGCTCTTCGCGCGATTCCAGCGAGAGTGAGCTCTATATTGTTGAGGGAGACTCCGCTGGCGGTTCCGCAAAGCAGGGGAGAGACCGTCGGTTTCAGGCGATACTGCCCCTGCGCGGTAAAATTCTGAACGTTGAACGCGCGCGCATCGACAAGATGCTTGCGAATAATGAAATTAAATCTTTGGTCATTGCGCTGGGGACGAACATCGGCGAGATGTTCAATATCGACGATCTTCGCTATGGCCGCATTATTATCATGACTGACGCTGACGTCGATGGCGCGCACATCCGCACGCTGCTTCTGACGCTGTTTTTCCGCTATTTCCCGGATATCATCACCCAAGGACATCTCTACATCGCGCAACCGCCGCTCTATCGCGTTGAACGCGGCAGAGCATTCAAGTACGCTTATTCCGAAGCGGAGAAAGATTCAATCCGTGATGACTACGAGAAAGAAGCCGCAAAGAAACCGGCCGCAATGAAAAAGAAAAAGGCTGAAGTTGTTGAAGGTGAAGCGGCTTCTGAAGGCGAAGAGACAGAAGGCGCGGGAGTGAAACTGAATATTCAGCGCTATAAAGGCCTGGGAGAGATGAATCCGAGCCAGCTTTGGGAAACGACCATGGATCCGGTTACTCGCATGATGAAGCAGGTGACTATTGATGACGCGGAAAAGGCAAATGAAATATTTGATATTTTGATGGGAACAGAAGTGTCATCGCGAAAGAAATTCATCCAGACGCACGCAAAGGACGTGCAAAATCTTGATATATAAACCGCACCGCAAAAAGAGCCCGATTTTTAATCGGGCTCTTTTTTGATGTTTTTATGCACGGTAAATGCTATAAAGCAATTGTTCTGTCAACACTTGCATTTTTTTGGAATTATTGTATAGTGAGTACAGTTTTTAACACCTGCCCGAAGAGGGCTTTTTTAGATTGAATATTCGATAAAAACGTTGTATACTAGGAGCGCTTATGAAAGCTATTGTCAATTATATTAAGGATTCGCGCGAGGAATTGCGCAAGGTTTCCTGGCCAACTAAGAAACAGACCACCAACGCGACTATTTTGGTCATTGTGGTTTCAGTCGCGATTGCGGCATTTTTGGGCGCACTGGACTACGGCATGAACCAATTGCTTGAATATCTTTTGGAGACTTTTTAATCTATGGCAAAACAGACCGGCAATTTAGGGCGTCGATGGTACGTGCTGCACACCTACTCAGGATATGAAGAGAATGTGGCGCGCAACCTGAAGCAGCGTATTGAATCGCTTGATATGGGCGATAAGATTTTTAGCGTGCTCGTGCCGACTGAGACGAAAATTAAAGTTAAGAGCGGCAAGCGCGTTCCGGTCACTGAAAAGATTTTCCCGGGATACGTGATGGTTGAAATGGTCGTAACTGATGATTCTTGGTACGTGGTGCGGAATACGCCGAACGTAACCGGGTTCATTGGGACCGGCACCACGCCGACTCCTATTTCAGAAGAAGAAGTTCTGTCTCTTCAGAAGCGCATGGGCGTCAAAGAGCCGACTTTCAAAGTCGACCTCACGCCAGATACGCCGGTTAAAATTACCGACGGTCCGTTCAAAGAATTTGAAGGAAAAGTGTCTGAAGTGGATACCTCGCGCGGCAAGGTCAAGGTGCTGGTGTCTATGTTCGGGCGTGAAACGCCGGTTGAGCTTGATTTTCTTCAAGTTGAAAAATTATAAGTATCGCACAGCGCTCATTCGGCGTGGACGCCGAGCTTCTATGAGTTGTTGATTGTCACTACCTAATCCTAAGAAATGTATGCCTCCTAAAGTAAAAACAACCGTCAAACTCCAGATCCCCGCAGGAGCCGCAACCCCGGCGCCGCCGGTTGGTACCGCGCTCGGACCCCATGGGATCAATATGCAGGAGTTCTGCTCGCAGTATAATGACAAAACAAAAGATATGCGCGGTGAAATCGTGCCGTGCGTTATTACTATTTTTGAAGATCGCAGTTTCAGTTTTATTCTCAAAACGCCTCCGGCGGCTGAAATGATCAAAAAAGCGGCCGGTGTCAAGAGCGGATCAGGAACCCCGAACCTCAAAAAGGTCGGAAAAATCACCAAGGCGCAGGTTCGTGAAATCGCAGAAAAGAAAATGCCTGACCTGAACGCAGTGACCATTGAAGCGGCTATGAAGACCGTTGAAGGAACTGCCCGCCAAATGGGCATTGAGATTGTGTAACTCATTCGTTAAAATAAAAAATGTATGTCGAGTAAATTAGGGCTCATCAGAGCCATTTACGTCTACCTGTTTTCGGTCATTGGCCTGGTGCTCGTGATTATTGCGGGAGTACGGTTTATTGATATGGGTCTTAAGGCATGGGTATTTACCCAGGCTGAACAGGACATAGAGTATGCGCGGCCGGTTGACTTCAGATATGGCGGCGTTCCGGAAAAGGCGACTGATGCTGAGCTTGCGGAAAAGATTCTCGCGTGCGGTGATTCTTGCGAATTGACCGCCGAAGAGAAGCAGACCGTTGAGGCGTGGATTATATCCATGGAGCAATGGGAAGAGAACCAGAAGAATGTGAACTACGTCGTGCAGCAGCGCCAACGCAACGCGGCGAACGCGCTCGCCCAGCTGATTATCGGGTTGCCGCTCTACTTGTACCACTGGCGGCTTGCCACTCGACAGCGTGAGGCCTAGTTGATTGATTTTTATTACTTTTGTGGGAGAGCGGATTCGTCTCCGTTCGCATGAACCACGGGAGATTCTATGGCAAAACATTCAAAGCGTTTTCGCGCGCTGGCTGAAAAGCTTGACCGCGAAAAGCGATATCCGCTCGAAGAGGCGGTCGCCTTGCTCAAAGAGCACGGTAATAATACATTTGACGCGGGCGTTGAGCTCCACGTCAGAGTTGGTATTGACGTCAAACAGTCAGACCAGCAGGTGCGCGGAAACGTCTCACTGCCGCACGGCACCGGCAAAAAGCAGCGCATTGTGGCAATTACCCAGAACCCTACTGCTGCTGAGAAGGCGGGAGCTGCCAAAGCCGGCGGCGAAGAGTTGATTAAGGAAATTCAGGGCGGATTCATGGACTTTGACGTGCTGGTTGCTGAACCGGCATTCATGCCAAAGCTCGCGCCGGCTGCAAAGATTCTCGGCCCGCGCGGTTTGATGCCGTCTCCAAAAAACGGGACAGTGTCGCCGGATGTCGCGTCAGCCATTGATGAGCTTTCAAAAGGCAAGGTGACATTCAAAAACGACAATACCGGCAATGTGCATCTTTTGGCCGGCAAAACGTCGTTTACCGACGAACAGCTGAAAGAGAACTTACAAGCGGCGTATGACGCCATTAAGGCATCTCGGCCGGCGGCCTCAAAAGGGTCGTTTATCTTGAACGCGACCGTCGCCAGCACTATGGGGCCGGGCATCAAGATTGAACTCTAAATTTTTTCCATCAAAAAGCCCGTCCGCCGATTCGGCGGACGGGCTTTTTTGTTATTTTGCGGATGCCTCGCGCACCGTTATGCGCGTGCCGAGCGTGTCTTCGCTTCTTCGGTAATTGATGTGGATGCCGTAGGTGCGCCCTTCGGAGATGACAAGCGGCTTGTCAAGATAAATAACCAGTGGATTAAACAAAAATTCAGATTTTTTCGCCTTGATTGAGGCGGAGAGTTGCGCCTCAGTGGTGATGCGTATGGCGTTCGCGGTTCCCGCGCGCACGCTTTTTGACAGCACTTCACGGTTGATGTCGAGCGGCTCGTCGCGGTAAAAATCAGGCTGATCAAAAACAGTGTATGCAGTGAGCGCCACATCCTCCTTTAGTTTTTCATACCGTGAGTCATAATCGAAATAGAGCCCGTACATGCTGCGTTGCGCGCTGATGAGCTGGACGCGCGACGTGCAGTTCTGTGGAATAATGCGGCCGTTTGGTTTGAGATACTGTCTGAGGTGGTTCAATACTTCGGTTTCTGGTTCGTAGAACAGTCCGGTGCTGAGCAGTTCTGATATAATGACGTCAACTTGTTCCGGTAATGTGACCGTCGTCGCATCAGCGTGGATGACTTCAAGCACGTCTTGATAGTTGTTGAGTTCCGCGTTTTTTTTGATAATTGCGATGAATCGCTGGCTTGCCTCTATGCAATATACTTTTTTCGCGCCTGCGCGCGCCGCAAACAGGCTGAGCACGCCTGAGCCTGATCCTGCGTCAACCACCACGTCGCCGGGCCGCACGACTTCGTTAATTGCCTCCATGAAGGTGTTGGTGCGTTTGGTGTCAAAGAGGCATTCTTGAATTTCGTACGGAGTGAATCGGGTAATCATGTGTTATGTGAATAATAATGCGTGCAAAAAAACAGCACCACGTCCGATAGACGTGGTTGCATTGCCGGTCAATCTTTTTTTTCAGGTATAAAATACAAGAACCAAACAATCCAGACGAGCCAAAGCGCTTGAAGATAATCGTGTGCCAATAGTCCGGCAACGCCAAAAAGACTCATAAATCCAAAAAAGCCGAATTGCCAAGGGTGTTTTGAATTTTTAGTGTGTGCCATGTTTTTTTGTTCGCGCGCGAATCCAGTATTTTTTTACCATCGGAATACTGCGTGTCGAAAGCAGAAAAGCAATGCTTGGAATAAGGGCGTTGATAAACGGGTCAGGAAGTTTCGCCGTCAGGAAAAAAAGCACAACGACCGCGTAGGTAAGCATTACAACGAGCAGTGTTCTCTCGGCGCTTGTTTCCCAGGCTTTGTCGAGCTCAACGCGCTGGTTTCGTTTCTGTATCTCTCTTATGTCTTTTTCCAGTGATTCTAAGGAGGCCATATCATTGCAGCATAGTATATACCATGTATTGTACGGGAGCGTGCTCATCCGTCAAGATTGAAGCGGAAGGCAGAGGGGCTGTGTGGCGTCGGTCAAGCAGCGCTTGCAGTTTTGGCGCGTCGCTTTCCAGTGTGGGAGATGCTGCTTTGCTTGCCACTAAGATGACGTTTTGAATTTTTTCAGCGCCTGCATCGCGCACCTGATAGAGATACACGTTCGGGAATACGCTTTGGTAGGTTGCGTATTCCGCCGCAAGGAACGAGGCGCCGTTTCCGGTAAGCGGCGAAATGATATTGAGCAACACCGCGCCATTGTCGCTCAATAGATCAAATTTCTTACGCACCGCTTCCCGGGTGGTAAGCTGAAAGGGGATTGAGTAGAGAGAGCTGAACGCGTCGCCGAAAATAACATCATAAGTGGTGTCGGCTCGATTCAAAAACGTGCGTGCGTCTTCGTGGTATATGGCGAGGCGCGGGTTATCTTTCAGGTTGAAGTGCGTCCGCGCGATGTCAGTGAGCGCAGGGTCAATTTCAATCACGTCGATCGTTGCGTCGGGATAGTGCGCGAGATAGTGGGCGGGGTAGGTGTATGCGGCGCCGCCAATCAAAAGCGAGTGCGTGAATTTTGGAACAAAATGTTCAGCAAGCGCGTAGTGTTGCAGATAATCAAATACCAGCTCGTTTTCGTCATCAAGGAACATTGCCGCGCTGTTCGAAGCGCCAATCTGCATACTGCGTACCATGCGGTTGGTTTGTGTGTGCGGGGCGTCAAAAACCCAGACCCGGCTGTACTGCGTGTCGAGATCAAAAAAATTTTTCGCTTCAAGCGCCTGCGTGCGCACGTAGGTTCCGCCCCACACGATTGCAATCAGCGCCAGCACGCCGATTCTCAGCAGTACGTCTTCGCGCGGCTGCATGAGGAGTGAAAGAAGAATGAGTATGGTGCAGAGCAGAATCAGTATCATGGTGGTACCCAGCGCGGGGATCAGAAAAAAACCGGCAAGAAACGTGCCCGCGATGCTGCCGACGGTCGAAATCGCGTATAGCGTGCCCACGGTTGAGCCTGAATGATGAAGCTCGTCAATTTTCAGTTTTGCGGCGTATGGAGACACCATGCCCAAGAGCGCGCTCGCTGGAGCGAACAGGAGGATTGATCCGAGGATGGACACAATTTTAATACTCTGTATTGACGCAGTCAGCCGGATGAGCAGTGCATCTTTGAGAGTAATAGACAGTAAAACGGCAATCGAGGCGGCGAGTAAAATCCTTGAGAGCATGCGGACGTTCGGATATCTGTCGGCGAGCCGTCCGCCGCCGTAATATCCGATGCTCAGACTGCCGAGAATGATGCCGATAATACTTGTCCAAACAAAAATTGAGGTACCAATAAACGGTCCGAGGACGCGCGACCCCGCGAGTTCGAAAATCATAACCACGGCTCCGGAACAGAAAACCGTTAGTTCGAGCCGATAGGTGTGTATGTGTTGTATGGGCGTCATGTGTGTATCTACTCTTGATTTTTTGATTGGGCGGGGTATATACTGGCACTACAATGCGAAAGCCTCCCTGTAATCATATTCGTCCTTATCCCGGCACGAGGCAAAGGACATATGCGCTCTTTGTAACGAGGGGAGACGAGAGGGTGAAGTAAAACCCAGATTTCTGGCTAAGGCCACACAGTGACGTTGCGCGTGATAAAACTGCGCAGTCTGCAGTGCCGAAGCCGCGAGCGACGCCGGGATCGCGGTAGCATTGTGTAAAAGCCTCCTGAGGGGTGGTGGCTCGAGGGTTCTGTGATCAGTCAAGCGCAGAACCCTCTTTTTTATGTGTCAGGAGCGTGTATCTTGCCCTTAGTATACCGCAAAAGCCTACTCGTGGATATCCTGTGTGAAGATAAGCACTCAAATAACGTTCACGCCAAAATAGGCTTATTTTGTCTAGTGTTGCAATGCGGGATAGTTTGATACACTACTATGATTGAGGAGGGCCGGCAGTTCGATTTTTGAAAGCAAAAATACATGACACTCCCATACCAAAAAATTCACGATTTGATTTTTGGAAAAAATCCGATGGTTTTTTCTTCGCGAGGAGAAGTGCGAACCGAACAGATTCAGCCGGCTAGCCTTGATCTCACGCTCGGCACGCGCGTCTATCGGACGAGCTCGAGTTTTCTTCCAAAAACAAGCGAACGCATCTCTGACATTCTTGCCAGCCGGACGCTCTATGATTTTGAATTGAAGCAGGGCACTATTCTTGAACCGAATTCATCGTACATTATTCCGCTTGCGGAGTATGTTGATCTTGCGCCGGGCATCTACGCATACGCGAACCCAAAGAGTTCAATCGGCCGCGTCGGTCTTTTTGTGCGCCTGCTGACCGACTACACGCCGCGTTTCGACTATATTCCTCCGGGATACAAAGGCCAGCTCTATCTTGAAGTCATTCCGCTCGATTTCGTCATCAAGGTGCATCCTGGGCTTGCGTGTAATCAGGTTCGGTTCCGCACTTCGCGCCACTACCGCGTTCGAGAGTCGAATTTGCGTATCGCACATTCGAAGTATGGGCTGGTGTTCGACCAGAGCGGCATCGCGCTTCCTCAGGATCACTTGGTGGTCGGGGACGGCGGTTTGATGCTGACTGCCGACTTGGGAAATCGCGACGTAATCGGTTTTCGCGCGAAGCACGATACCACTAAAGCGGTTGATTTGGGATTGGTGGGGGAGCATGAGCCGTCTGATTTTTGGGAGCCGATTGAGCGTCCGAAAAACGGCGAGATGATTTTGGTGCCGAATAATTTCTATTTGCTCGCGAGCAACGAGCGTATCAGCCTGCCGCCGCCGTTTGCCGGCGAAATGGCGTCATACGACCCTTCGTCCGGGGAAATGCGCTCGCACTACGCGGGGTTCTTTGATCCCGGATTTGGTTTTGGCGAATCAGGAGAAGGCGGGGGAACCACCGCCGTGCTCGAGGTGCGGGCCCACAACGTGCCGTTCCGCCTGACCCACGGGCAGATTATCTGCAAGATGGTGTACGAACACCTTCTTGAAGATCCGGAAGTAGTGTACGGTTCAACCATTGGCTCAACTTATACGGGCATCGGACCAAAACTTTCGAAACATTTTAAACAGGTGTGGTAATGCAACAGAACTCATGCACGTAAAGATAAAAAGAATAGACACCGCCCTCCCATTGCCAAAGTACGAAACCGAAGGCGCGGTCGCGTTTGATTTTGTGGCGCGCGAAGATATAGAGATAAAAGCAAAGGGCGTTGGCCGCGTTCCATCGAATGTAGTGGTCGCCATTCCAAAAGGATACATGCTCTGGGTTACTGACCGTTCCAGCACGCTCAAAAAGAAAGGCTTGCTCATTACCGAAGGAATTATTGACCAGGATTATTGCGGCGACGAAGATGAGATTTTGCTTCAATTTTATAATCCCGGCGAGACGCGCATCATTATCGAGCGCGGCGAGCGCCTTGCGCAGGGAATTTTTTTGCCCATCGCGTGCGCCGAGTGGGATGAAGTGCAGGAGATGGGTTCTCCGAGCCGAGGCGGCTTCGGCAGTACGGATCGCGTTCAAGAGGCTGTTTCAAACGAAGCAGCCGAGCAGCCGGCGCAGCAGAAAAAACTTTCGTATGATCGAACCGGCAAACTGATTGTGCTTGACGGCACTGACGGTTCAGGAAAGCGGACTCAGTCCGAAAAACTCGTTGAACAGCTCATTGCCCACGGGTATGATGCTATTTTAGTCGATTTTCCGCAGTACGGTGAAAAGTCAGCAGGGCTGGTAGAAAACTATTTGAACGGAAAGTACGGCCCCGCGCACGAAGTAAGCCCATATGTTGCGTCTTTTTTCTATGCGCTTGACCGGTATGACGCTCGTCCCCAGCTCCAGAAATGGCTGGACCAAGGGAAAATTATTGTTTCGAACCGGTACGTGAGCGCCAGTATGGGCCATCAGGGCGGCAAATTCGACACTCCTGAACAGCGCAAGGCGTACTTTGAATGGCTTACGCACTACGAGTACAACGTGTTCGGCATCCCAGAGCCGGATACGAATATCGTATTGCACGTTCCAGCGCCGGTTGCGCAGAAGCTGGTCGCGAAAAAACAGTCACGGGAATACCTCAACGGAAAAACGCACGATATTCACGAAGAAGATTTAAATCATCTAATGCGCGCTGAGCAGACTTATCTGGAGATGTGTTCGGCGCTGCCGGGGTTTGAACTTATTACCTGTGTCGCGGGCGAACGCCTGCTCTCGATTGAAGAAATTCATCGTCTTGTCTGGCGGCATGTGGAGCGCGTTCTGTTATTTGAAGAGTCGTGATACAATAAAGGGCAGTAGCCTTGTGCTACCTGCCGGCAGGGCTCGAAGGCATCGGATATGAAAAAGAGTACTTTTTCATATCACTCGCTCTACGTTGCTAATAACTTCATATGCAGCAGTATCTTGACCTCCTCCGAGACATAAAAGAAAATGGAATCAATAAGCCTGACCGTACCGGTGTTGGCACGCGCAGTCTTTTTGGGCGGCAGATACGGTTTGATTTGTCTAAAGGATTTCCGTTGATGACGACTAAAAAGATGTATACGCGCGCCATCATTCACGAGCTTTTGTGGTTTCTTACCGGCAGCACCAATATCCGCTATTTGGTGCGGAATAATGTGCGCATCTGGAATGAGTGGCCATACCAAGTATATCTGCGCGCGAATAATTTAGAAGAGAAATATCCCCGTTATTCAGACGCATGGAATGAGCACATGCAAGAATTTATTCAGAACATTATTGATGATGAGGAGTTTGCGGAAAAATGGGGAGACCTTGGTCCGGTGTACGGGAAGCAGTGGGTGCGCTGGCAAGGCCCGGACGGGAGGGAGTACAATCAAATCGCGGACGTGCAGGACATGATACGTTCGTATCCGGATTCTAGAGCCCGGCGCATGGTTGTGGCCGCATGGAACGTTGCTGATATTCAACAGCTCATTGAATCAGAAATCGCGGCACCGCCTCTTTGTCATACCATGTTCCAGTTTTATGTTGCCGATAACAAGCTTTCCTGCCAGCTGTACCAACGCAGCGCCGACGTGTTCCTCGGCGTGCCGTTTAACATTACATCCTATGCGTTGCTGCTGCAGATGATGTCGCAGACAACCGGCAAAGAACCCGGCGAGTTTATCCATACGTTCGGGGATGTGCATATCTACAACAACCATATTGATCAGGTCGACGAGCAGCTTTCCCGCGAGCCGCGCCCATTACCGACCATAAGGCTGAACCCGGACGTGAAAGACATTTTTGATTTTACGTTTGATGATTTTGAGCTGGTGGGGTACGACCCGCACCCGCCGATTAAAGCGCCGATAGCGGTATAGGTGGCTTAACGTCACCCTGAACTTGTTTCAGGGTCAGGTATTTCAGAGTAAAATACAAGATGCTGAAACAAGTTCAGTATGACGGATTGTTTAATATGAAAAAGGGAGGGTATGTTTACCGTATTGGCTACAGTAGCCCTACATTATGCATAGGAGCAACTTCAGATTTAGTACGCGGGATATATGAGCATAGGAATGGTATTGTAAAAGGATTTACTAGCAAATACAATGCTCACAGATTGTTATATTTTGAAACAGACCAAAGAATTGAAGAACTGGCGCCGCGATTAAAAACGTGAGTTAATCAAAACCATGCACCCCAACTTTAACTATTTGTATCCTACATTACTGCAATAATTAAAATACAAGATGCTGACCCGCCGATTCGGCGGACAGCATGACGGAATACATGTCTAAACCAATTATCTCACTCATTGCGGCTATTGGGAAAAACAGGGAATTAGGCGCGGGCGGAACATTACCCTGGAACGTCCCCGAGGATTTGAAATTTTTCAAAAAGCAGACCGTCGGCAAGCCGATTATCATGGGTCGTAAGACATATGACTCAATCGGGCGCGCGCTTCCGAACCGGACCAACATCGTGGTGACGCGCAATAAGGATTTTAAAGCGGACGGCATCGTGGTTGTTGAGTCAGTTGACGCGGCGATTATGGCGGCTGCTGAAGAAAATCCGGACGAAATTATGATTATCGGCGGCGCGCAGATTTTCGATCTCGTCATGGCCACGGCCAATAAACTCTATCTAACCATCATAGACAGCGAGTTTGAAGCTGATACCTACTTTCCAGCGTACGACATGTTTAACAAGGAACTCTCGCGTCATGAGCTGGAAACGGATGATTACCGGCTCACTTTTTTGGAACTGGGCAAATAATCGAGCAAGGATAAAAGGATTGCCGCGCACTTTTTTTTTGCGTTTTTTTGTGCTAAGATAAGCCCATATGAAATTAGAATCGGTTATCGGCCTTGAAATTCACGTCCAGCTGAAAACCAAGAGCAAAATGTTTTGCTCATGTTCGAACGCGGGCGAATCCATGAAGCCGAACACCGCGGTGTGTCCGGTTTGTTTGGGGCACCCGGGCACGCTTCCGGTGCCGAACAAGACCGCCATTGAGTGGGCAGTCAAAGCCGCGCTCGCGCTCTCGTGCGATATTCCGCGTCATTCGAAGTTCGACCGAAAGCATTACTTTTACCCCGATCTTCCCAAAGGCTATCAGATTTCGCAGTATGACGAGCCGATTGGAACCAAAGGCATCGTGCGAGTATTGGTGAACGGCGAGGAGCGCGACATTCGTATTCATCGTCTGCACCTAGAGGAGGACGCGGCAAAATTGATCCACGGCAACCGCGGCGATTCTTTTGTCGATTATAATCGGGGCGGCACGCCGCTTGTTGAAATTGTTACTGAAGCGGATATAAAAAATTCTGAGGAAGCAGGCGAATTTCTTCGCGAGCTGCGGCTCATGATGCGCTATCTTGGCGTGTCTGATGCTGATATGGAAAAAGGCCACTTGCGATGCGACGCAAACGTGTCTCTGCGTCCCTCAGGCGATGACCGGTTCTATCCAAAAACAGAAGTGAAGAATCTAAATTCTTTTAAAGCGGTTGAGCGCGCGCTTGAATATGAAATTCGCCGCCAGACCCGCGTCTGGGAAGAAACAGGCAGCGCGCCTACAGAACAGGGAACCAGAGGATGGGACGAGAATGAGGGAAAGACATTGCCGCAGCGCATCAAAGAAGAGGCGCATGATTATCGGTATTTTCCGGAACCAGATATTCCTGAACTTGATTTTGATGAATCGTGGATTTCAGAAGTGAAGGCGACTATTCCTGAATTACCCGCTGAACTCCGCCAAAGATTTATAGACCAGTATAGTTTTTCAGCGGCAGACGCAAAGCGTTTTTCGTATGACTTTGCGCTGGCTCAGTATACTGAGGAGGTCATTTCAGAGCTCAGGGCATGGCTTACCTCCGTTGATGCTGATGGGACCGAAGCGGAAATTTGGGAGCGGAACAAAAAGAAGCTTTCTAAACTGGTTTCGAGCTGGTTGCTCTCGAAGCTGCTCGCGCTCGTGAACGAGCACAGCACAGATATGCGCGAGCTGAACATTACTCCTGAGAATATGACTGAACTTTTATCGCTCATTCATCAAAATAAAGTAAGCGGTGCGAACGCCCAGCTTATCCTTGAAGAGATGTTTTCTTCAGGCGGCGACCCATCTGATATTATGGGGGCACGCGACCTTGGGCAGATGGATGATGATGGCGCGCTTGATGAAGTCATTAGCCGCGTTATTGCCGACAGTCCGGATCAGGTCGCGCAGTACCAGTCAGGTAAAGAAGCGGTTTTTCAGTATTTCGTGGGCCAGGTCATGAAACAGACCAAAGGAAAGGCTGATCCCTCGCAGGCGGCTGAAATGCTCAAAAAGAAGCTCGCTGAGTAGTTTTCCACATGGTGTTGCTTTTTTCTTTGTTGGTGGTATACTGATAGAAATACCATATGAACGGAAATCCAACAGCAACACATCGCAAGAACCAAAAGGCGCGTCGCGCCCCATCCGTTCAGTATTTGACGTTATAACTCCTTCGGGAGTTATTTTTTTTTACACGCTCTTTACCAAATAAGGAGGTGATGTTCGCGAGGGCAGCACGCCTTTTCGGCAATTCGTATCGTTCGCACATTGTTAACCGTTTTACAGGGGAGCGTCGTTATGTCTTACACAGGGGAGCATGACCATGAAGCACTGCAGCAACTCGCAGAATCCACCGGAGTCGATCTTGTCTTCGAGATGGGCCTGTGGGTGAACCAGACCATTGATCCGCTTCGGGAGGGGTGGTATCTCGGCATTACCGATATGCCGGAGCGCGACGCGGTCAGCGCCATCGGCATCCGTCCGTTCGATTTCTTCGTCTACCGCGGCGGTTTGGTGCGCACCGGCTGGGTGACCAAGCAGGTCATCAAAGACCGTGCGATCATGGAATCGCTGGTGACGGCCGCGCTGATACGCGCCGTACATATCCGCGGACTTTCCGAAGACGCAGTCGAAGCGATTATCTCGGTCTTCTATCCCGAGGTGCTCGCGCAGCAACGGGAAGCAGTCGCAGCATAACGAGGGCAGCATCCACACTAAACCGAGGAGGTGCGCAACACCGCAGGCCAAGCAGTAAGAGATCGAGATCGCTGTACTGCCCCGCGCAGGCATTACAACGGTCATGTACAAGAACAGCATCACTAAGTCACAGGGGAGATGTGTCATGAGTCGCGAACAACTCAAATCGGTCATCGGCCGGTGGTACAACGAAGTGTCCTTCGATCAGATTCCACTGGCTGACTACCTCGCCACGCAGGGCGTCAGCAGCGCCGAGCAGAAACAACGGAGCGCAGAGATCAAGCAACTCTTGCACTCTTTCCTCGGCATCGCCTGACCGCTCACCAACGCAATCCGGCCAGTACGTATTTCACACGTACTGGCCCTTATTTTTTACGAAAGAAATTTTTGAGCATGATCGAGTGCTTCATCTGTACTCGTCACCCATTGGATGCGTTCGTCTTTTTTAAACCAGGTCATCTGACGCTTCGAGAACGCGTGAATTGCGCCTTTGAGACGTTCGAGCATCTCATCCTGCGATGTCCAGTCACCGCGCAAAAATTCGGTGATAAAACGGTATTCAAGTCCGAGTTTGAGCAGCCAGTCGTCGGACGCGCCGTTCTCGCGGAGCGAGGCGACTTCTTCAATCATGCCTTCAGCCACCCGTTCATCAACGCGCTGGTCTATTTTTTCGTACAGTGCTTCACGCGGCAGCCGGATTCCCAAAAGCAGGCTCTCGTACCGCGGCGCGCCCTTCTGCTGCACGAGCGGTTCCTTGTTCCGTATTTTTTCAATGGCGCGGATGAGCCTGCGCGGGTTTTGATAATCATCCGCATTAAGGATGTCTTCGGGCACGTGTGCCTGCAACTCCCGACGTGTCAGTGAAGCAAGTTGTGTTCTCAGTTGTTTGTTTGGTGGCGTGTCGCTCAACAAATAGTTATCAATCACCGCGTAGGCGTAGAGCGCGGTTCCGCCCACGAGGTAGGGGAGCCTATTTCTGGCAATCACGTCATCAATGGCCGCATAGGCATCACGCTGAAAATGCGAAACCGTGTACATATCGTTCGGTTCGGCAACATCAAGCAGGTGGTGCGGGACGATCGATTGCTCCTCAACAGTCACTTTTCCTGAGCCGATATCAAGACCGCGGTAGACCTGGCGCGAATCAACGCTCACGATTTCGCCGTTTGTTTCTTGGGCGCACCGGATAGCAAGCGATGATTTTCCGCTCGCGGTCGGACCCACGACGGCTATGAGTTTTGGCAGGTGAGACATGGTGGCAGTATAGGAGCGCTCGGAGACGGTGTCAACAAAAAACCCGCCCTTTCGGGCGGGTGTTGGCTGTGTGCTATTGCGCTGGCTTTGGTTCACCGGTTGTGTTAGTAAGTACTGTGCCGGATGGACCGTCAGTCGGCGGCGGAAGCGACTGTCCGTCGTTACCCAATGTCTGTTTCTGCGCAAAGGGTTCACCTTGCTGGTTCAAGCCGTCAGGGCGAAAGTTTGAACCCTGCCGCGGATCAACCTGCCCGATTGGGCGAATTGGTTCGGGTTCGCGGGTGCCGGCAGGACCCGGACCGCTGTTCACATCACCACGGTTTTCTTCACGGAACTCCTCGCGCTTGTCCTCAAGCTCGTTTCTCGCGTCTTCAACGCGTCCTCTGGTATCGTCTATTTTTTCACGAGCGTCTTCAAGCCGGTTTTCAACCCTGTCCTGTATCGGTGCGGGCGCTTGCTGCAGCCGGTCGCGCATTGCGTCCGCGGGCGGCATGCCTTGCTGCTCTGCGTTTTGGTTCGTTTTGGCGGGCGCGCCATTGGGCTGCAGTTGTGCCTGCTGGCGAATTTCTTGTTTGACTCGCGTTTCGGCTCCGTCGCGAATCTGTGTCCGCACTTCTTGGTTGATGCGCAGTTCAGGGCTCAACAAAAACCGCTGCTTCAAATTTTCCAGTTCATCGGCGGAAAAGTCCGGCTTTCCCGTTTCGTCCCGCTTCGCGCGCTCTTCTTCGACACGGTTCAAAAATTCGGTTTCGATTTGCTGCCTGACTTGGCCGAGCTCATCTTCTTTTGCGTTCAGTTTGGACTGTAAATCCCCGAATCGGAGTTCAATCTGCCGTTTAATTTCGGGATTTTCATTGAACTGCTCCTTGAGCCGGTCGAACCGCGCCGGGTCGTCGATTTCGTCAATGCGCTGTCTGACAAAGTTAACCTGTGTATTCACTGCCTGGTTCAGGGCGCCGCGTATGTCTGACGAAGCTCCGCCTTGAAATTGCTGCAGATGTTCAATTGCTTCGGGGTTAAAGCTTTCTATCCGTTTCAGGAACAGCTCACGATTTTCTCGATATTGCTCCTCAAACCCGTCGGCTGCCGCTTGGCTAAGGCTTTCGACAAACGCTTTTTGATCCGGAGGCAATTCTTCCTCGAGTTTTTTAATGAGCGCGAAGGTTGCGGGATCGGGATTTTCGCGCATTTTCTTTGAGAGTTCTTCGAACTTCCTTGCGCGCGACTGCGCGTCCGGGTCATCGGCGAACTCTTGCTGGAATTTTCGGATCGCTTGTTTTTCCTTTGCTTCAATGTCTGCGCGTATGTCTTCCGGAATGGCTGATTTGATGTTCTGGAGCACGCGGAGATCCTCGACATTTCCGTCGGCGACCGCGCTCAGGAATGCGTCTCGGTCTTCAGGCGTTTCGAACCTGCGGAATTGTTCTTCGAATTTTCCGACCGTTTTTTCCTTTGCCGCTTCCATGCGCTCAAAAAACGCATCAGACACGTTTATGTTTGACTTCAGGCCGTCGAGCACGCGCATCTGCTGCACCGCGTCGCCGTTGATATGCTGGACGTATTCTTCAAAGCGCGCGCCGCGCATATCTTCAGGGAGCTGGTTGATACGCTCTTCAAACCGCTGGCGGACTTGCTCTTGCGCTTGTTCAATAGCGGCTCGCGCTTCTTCGGGAACAAATTCGTGCACGCGCTCGAGCACTTCCAATTGCTTGAATTCCTTAAAATCGCTGCCTCGCTGCTTTTCGAACGCGGCGCCAATTTTTTCGGCAATCTGCTCCTGGTTTTCCGCGACTTTGGTCATGGTTTCAACCTGGTGCTTGAGTACTTTTTCTCTTGCTTCCTGCACCTGTGCGTATGCCTGTGGCGGGAGCTTGTCTTCGAGATTATCAAGCATTTTTTGCTGTTTGATTTGGAAATCAGCAATTTTTTCTAGAAAATCTCCGGCCTGGTCCGCTTTTTTCTCTTTGATGCTGTCCGCCTGCTCTTTGACTTTTTCGATATTCCGCTCAAAGTTGTCGATTGCTTTTTGCGCTTTTTGCGCCGCTTTCTCATTGTCAGGGTTTTCAGCCGCTATTTTTTTCGCGCGCAAAAGCTCTTCATTCGCTTCTTCGAGCCTGAGTTCGGCTTTTTTAATCGGGTCGCGCGTCACGGTCCGTTGGATGGTGCGCGTGATGGTCTTGAAGAAGTGGAACCGTCCTGGCGTTTGGGCGTCGAGGTCTTCTTCGGTGACCACTTCGTCTTCGAGCGCCTCTTCTGACAAGCCAACTTGTTCAGCGGTTAGGGAAGTGTCTGTACTATTCGTGTCGCTGGTTGCGGTATCGTCCTGAGCATATGCGCCAGGCGAGATACCAAGCGCTACCAAAAGCGCCATAATCATGAAAATGCGTTTCATAGACATGTGGTTAGCATTCTTTTTATTATAGTTCTATCCCACTTTCGTGGATTTTTTTGAGATATGATTGAAAGCGCGGGAGGTCTTGTTCGGGCATCGAGACTCCTTGGTCGAGCAGCCGTCGCATGGTTATAAAATCAGTTCGTTCAGCACTGTCAAAACCTGCTTTCCGAAGCCGTTCAAGCAGTTTTGTTGTATTTTGTGTCGTATCTTGAATCTGTTCCGGGTTAAATCCGTGCTCAGGGTTTGGCATAAGGTTTTTTTAGTCTGTGTATTATTATACCATATTTTGAGGTTTGTTATATGAAAGTAGGGGGGTATTGCGTAATATTTTATTATGTGGTATAATATACTTTTATAAATCATTTGATTGGCATTATAAAAATGCTCGCGCGATTCTGTGTGGGTATTTTTTTACCGCCTGGCAGGATTCACATGTACCGTCGAATTATCTCAATGAACCGAGCGCTCGTTTTTCTCATTGTCACCAATGGGCTTATTTTTCTTGCTGAGGCGATGGTAGGACCGATGTACGCGCTGTTCGTGCGTGAAGTGGGCGGCAGTTTTATCAGCGCGGGAATAGCCGGCGCGGTGTTTGCATTTGTCGCTGGGATTGCAACTCTTGTTTCAGGGAAACTTTCCGATCGAATCCGCAGACACCGACTTTTCATTGTTGCGGGATACGTGATAATTGGAATCGGATTCGCTCTGTATATGCTCGTTGATACGTTTAATGAACTGTTGATGGTTGAGGTGCTTATTGCAATTGGACAAGCGGTCTACGGGCCTCCATTTTCCGCGCTGTACACAACATATGTTGATGCGCACACATCAGCGTCTCAGTGGAGTATTTGGGAAGCTTTGACCTATTTTACGACCGCGGTCGGGGCTTTTCTTGGGGGCGTATTAGTGAGCCATTTCGGTTTTAATGTCTTGTTTGCGACAATGTCGAGCGTCGCGTTTGCGAGCGCGTGCGGCGTGCTTTTTATTCCGAGAGATATCACAAAAAAGGCGCGAGTAAAATTAGCGCCGGCGTTATCCCAAGAGCGGATTTAGCGGTGAATGAGAATCCCAATTACCACTCCTACTTCTACCGTTATCCAGCCGATGTAGGTTACGATAATCGGCCACTCGCGGTGCAGAATGCCGTATGCCATCCAGAAGCATGCGATCATGGTCCAAGAGACCCACGTGATGAGCGAAAGCCCGGATACGTCTTGATGAGCCCAGACCGTATAGAGTTGCGGAATAGTCAGAATGGGGCCGAGCGCGCCGATGAGATAAATCAGCCTGTCCATAATCCGCTTGAGCGGATTCGGGTGCGGGTAGGGTTCATGGTTTTTATGCACTCGCTTTCTAGTGTGGTGGTGATGAAATACAGTGGTATGAGATGATGACATATGTTGCGTTTGACAGATTGTACTATTTTCACTATTTTAGCAGGATGTCCGTTCATTGGAAAGAACCCATATTCTCGGAGGAGCGCATGGCATTCAGAAATGATTTACCATATCTCGAGATTTTGGCAACGCAGTTTCAAGCGTTCGACCGCGGAGAGCGCGTGGAGATGAACATTCCTGAAACATGGAATCTCGCGGACGGCGACCGGCTCTGGTGGGCCTGCGCGCAGTTTGACGGAATCGCGCTCGTGGTTGAAGCGGGCAACGGAGCATGCCTTCTCCAAAAGCTCTCCTGAACAAAAAAAGACCTACGCATATACTTGGTGGGTCTTTTCATTTCGCGCGTATTCAGCGTTTTCGCAAAATGCCCGCGCGCTCACTGTATGAATTGCTACGGATGTCAGTAGCCGGGGAAATAATCGGTGATGATTTTTTTTGCAGGCACGCCCGTTTGACGCAGCATTTTTTTGTAGCCTACAACCATGGCTTCAGGACCCGAAAGATAAAATGTCCTCGACGGGTAATCCGGAACATATTTTTTAATGCGTTCCGGGGTCAGGTAGCCGGTCGGCTCTCGCCAGCCTGCGGGCGCTTTGTTCGGGTCAGTGATGATGTACGCTATTGTGATGCCCAGTTGTTTGGCGGCGCGGTCAAAAACGTCTTTATACACGAAATCAGCAGCGGATCGGCACGTGTACAGCAGGATAATGTCTCGGCGTTGGTTGCGGGCGGTCAGGTGGTACAGCATGCTGCGAAACGGGGTGATGCCGATGCCGCCGGCAATAAAAACCAGCTTTGTTTTCGGGTTGTCGGGCAGCACGAAATCGCCGCCAAGTTGAGCGGCAACAATGGTGTGTTCGGGCTTCATGCTACGCAGCGCTCGCTTAAAACTGCTTGCCTTTGGCCCAATGACGACTCCGATATCGATAGTTTTTTCTTGCGGAGACGACGCGATGGTAAAAAAGCGCCGATTGCCCCGATTGTCTGGGTGGCGGTGGGGCAGTGTCCATTCAAGATACTGCCCCGGCTTGAAGGTGATGTTCGTGGGTGATGAAAAGCTAAAATGATGCGTGTCGGGCGCGAGGCGAACGTGCTTGACGAGCCGCACAAACAGCTTGTATTTCGGGCTGACCGCGTATGAAAATATATTGCCGACGATTAGCGCGACCTCGGGGGTGGCGTACAGCGGACCGAGCCGCCAGCCTGACGCGTATATGCATCCGATTATGAGCCCGTACGCAATTCGTAATTTTTTAGTCGGCGGGGTGGTCAGAGGTTCGGTAACCATGATGGCGATGAAAAAGACGGTCGGCCAGTTGACCAGCATGGGAACGATTAAGTCCGCGATTGCGCCTAATTCCGCGCTCGTTCGGTCCGTTATCAATGCTCCGGCCAGCACAGTGGCAAGAGCGGCGGCCGCGCAGGAAATGAACAAATCAACATGTCTTATTTTTTTGACAATGAGAAAACCGACGAGCGCGACTGCGGGCAGCATCCACTCGCTTCCGACCCACCACGTCGAGCCGTAGTTGGTAAAAGCGGTAAACACAACCGCTGATATCGCGGCTGGATTGAACAGGTGCTTTTTGCGGATAGCCAGAATATACTTCGAGGCCATGGCGACCGCGCCGCTCGCAATCAAAAAAAGAGCGTGCTGCGCGCTTACGGCCGGCGCCATCACAAAAAACAAAATCAAGGCGGTAATCAAAGCTGATTCAACATTTGTCGGCGCGCGAAACAGTTTCGCGAGCACGCTGTTGGTGGCGTAGCACGCCGCGAGCAGCACCAGAATAGAGAGCGCTAATGGTAAAACAGCGAACGGCAGCTTGCCGAACGCGCTGATGAGCATCGACCACGCCGCTAAGACGGCTAATCCGATCAGCGTCAGCCGGTACATAGTCAGCGAATGAACGGCGTTCGTGAGTGATTTGATCATAAGTGCTTGTATGATACCACATTGCTTCTCGTGGCGATATTTTGGATTATTGCCAGTGTATGGGATACAGACTCATTATCGGCGCTGGTTGCCGCACAAGAAACCGGCCGAACTTGCTCGCGGACGAAATGTTCAGCGGTTTTGCCAATCGTCAGTTTGAAAAACTCAATGCAACGCGCTCGCGGCTTAATTTTTCCGAGCGCCGCGCCGCGATAATTACTTTGTCGCTTTAACTTTTAAACTCTCAAGCGGAATTCCTTGATATTGTCTCTTGCTGATATTCGTATCTTCCGACAGAATGGTTACGGTAAATCCCGCGTCGGTCATGATGTTCACATATGCATCTTTCAGCAGCGCGCCGCCGACGCACCCGGCTATCAGCGCTTCGTTCTTTTTCTGCTCGGCGGAAAGGTTTTGCAATAGCACAATATCCGAATTGTACATGGTACCGCCTTTTTTCAGTACACGGAACGCCTCTTTGAAAACTTTTGACTTATCCGGCGCAAGATTAATAACGCAATTGCTTATCACGACGTCAACAGAGCAGCTTTCAACGGGCAGTTCTTCGATATCTCCCAATCGAAATTCGACATTGTCGTAATGAAGCTTTTCCGCATTTAGCCTTGCTTTATCAATCATTTCTTGGGTCATGTCGACGCCGATTACTCGTCCGCGCGCGCCTACCTTTTTGGCTGCAAGAAAGCAATCAAATCCGGCTCCGGAGCCTAAATCCAACACAACATCGCCATCATTGATGTTTCCCATTCCGGTCGGATTACCGCAGCCAAGACCGAGATTGACTTCGGAAAGATCTCCTATCTCTTGTTCAGAATAGCCGATGCTTTTTGCGATGTGATTATTAGTGGTGTTGCCACCGCAGCCGCAACCGGTATTGCAACACCCTGTTTCTTTTTGATGCGCAATTTCGGCATAATGCTTTTTAACGATTTGTTTAATGTTGTCTTTTTGCATGTGTTCTTAATTATTTTGCATATGACGGCGATTCCGCCACAACGTTCCAGCGTATGCGAACCCGCCCCAAGCGGGTTGGGCGGAGGCTCACCGTCAGGTTAGCCGTAGCCGCATACGCTGTGTTAGCTGATTTCTATTTTTTCCTTTGCCCAGTACTCTGGGGCTGATTTTTAATAGGTCTTAGAATTTGATTTCGTCAGGGCGGGCACAAGGGGGGTTGGGGGTGAATTGTGCCCGCCCTGACACCTTATTGATATTATCTAGTACCTCTACAATAAGGGAATTTTGAACACCCATAAAACTTTCCATATCTGCCACTTCTTAGAATCATTCCCGATTGGCATCTTGGGCAATTTTTATCTGATAGAATGGGTGCTTGCTTCTTTTCTGTTTGTGTATTGGTATTTATTGTTTTTGTACCCTTGCAATAATTACAAAATCGACCGTATCCGGTAAGTAGTGAGTTATCTTTGAAGTCGTTTGAAGATCTGACCTCTTTGCATTTTGGGCATTCTTTCATTTGCCCATTTTGCAATCCCTCTATTGTCTCATAGATATTAGTCAATCTATTGTGCGTTGTCCCTTGTTTTTTGATCAGTTTTACGATTCGATTGTTTAATGTCGTTATAGGGTTTTCGCCAGCATTAAATTTATTGATTCTTAGAAATTTATAGCCATAACTTTCTAAGACTTTCTGTCTATAGACATCTTCATCAGAATAATATTCGGAATAATTAAATTCATTTACTTCGTCAATTTCCTTAAAATGTTCGCTAAAACCATCATATTCAATAATGATTTTATGTTCATTATGTTCTTCGTCCTTATATACTAATAGAAAATCTACTTTGTAATTTGGGTGTGTGTAAGTTTGGTCGAGCTGTTTTAAATATTTGCCAAGTTCAAATTGGGGCTTAAAGAGAATATTTTTAGGAAAATTTTCTTGCCAGAATTTTGTCTGGGTGATCCAGTTCAGGACCTCTTTTTCTCTTGGAGAGTTTTGGTCGACTTCATTCGGCAATGGTTCTTTTTTCGCTTCCTCAAGAATATAGTGATAGTGTCTAAGCGCTTCGCCTATAGACCCCGAAAAATCATCAAGCGGTTTACTTAAAACAAAATGCATACATTCTTTAGCACGGCTTAATCCAACATTGAGACGCTGCGCCTTGATTTGTCCGTCTTCCTCGATATCAACTTGGGCCAAATCTTTTATAAAAACACCCCATAGTCTGTCTGACTCCTTGGTGGCAACCATAGAATAAAAGACAATATCCCTTTCCTCGCCCTGGCACGTGTCAAAAGTCATTATTTTTAGTTGTAATTTATCAAAAAAGTACTCACTCTCTGGTAATTTACTTATCATTTCGATAAGTATTTTTTGTTGGTTAGTGTGAGGTGTTATTATGCATACACTGGAGTTGCTCCCGGTGTCTTTTAGTTTTTTCAGTTCTTCGATAATAAATTCAACCTCCGGTATGTTTGTATTTGGATAAAGATCTGTTTTGCCGTCATGTTTGATAAATGAAAATTTCAATACGTCGTCAATAGCTCGGCCCCTAATTTTCATTACCTGCAGGTTGTTTTGATAGAAATATTTATTGGAATACGAAATAGTTTCCTTGTATCCGCGGAAGTGTTTGAGTAGTTGTGAGTGGTAGTTGCTTATAAACTCAAAAAATTCCAAGATAGATGTCTTTATGTTAAATTTCGTGAGCCTTGATAGTTTTGCAGAATCTGTAGATATTTTGTCACGGAAAACTCTTTCAAGGTCATTTATGTATTCGCGGTTAGTTGCTGTACGGGCTTGGGCAGATTTAATATTACTAAATTGTTTTCTGTCGCCAAGAATTAAAATCTTTTTGGCGCGAAGTAGTGCGGGGAACGCTTGGGCTATGCTGACTTGTGACGCCTCATCGATAATCAACAAATCAAAAATTTCTGGCTCCAAAGGAATATATTCAGCATAATCTCGAATTCCAGCTAGAATACAAGGGAAAGCGTCTTTTAATTTTAGAAATTCATCTTTCGGGAATCTTTGTTTTTTTCTAATGATATCTCTTAGTGTTTTTGCGTCACTTTTATTTTGATCGTAAAATTTGACTAGTCGGCCGTCCATAATGTGAGTCATTTGGGTTGTAACTAGCTCTTCTAACCCTTTTTTTGCGCTATTATAATTTAATTCAGGTATAGCATTGAATTCCTTTTCTAGTTTTTGTTTTAAATTCAGATAGCGTATCAATTTGTTAAAATCTAAATCATCTAATTTGGTTAGAAGATTAGAAGAAAATGTTTCAAGTTTAGAAAGTTTAACATTGATTTTTTCGAAAGTATTTGGATATCGTTTCACGCCTTTTTCGATGTAGAGTACGTCGTCTATGAGTTTGTTAATTTCTTGTATGGTCTTTATATTTTCTTCGTCTCGCAATATAAAATGCGTCAACCTGAAAGGATCCATTTTTGTATTTTCTACTAACTCTGAACAGAGCTGGTCTGCGTAAGAAAGAATTTCTGTAACCTCGGTAAGTTCTTTTATCTTAGTATGTGGGTTACTAATTTTTGCTTCTGGAAAATTCTTTTTGAATCTTAAATCAAGAGTCGAAACTTTTTTCCCTTTTAAGAAATACCCAAATAATGGATTTCTAATATTCTCATATTCTTCTATTATTGATTTGAGGTTATTGGAATCCGTTTTAGAAAATGAATCAAAATTTGAAAGAAGCGAGGTTTTGCCTCCATAAACTTCTTTTACTTTTTTTGTAATTTCTTCAAACTGTTTAATTTTATTGCTGATAGTTTTTAGACTTTCAGCCGAGTCTAAGTCAGAAATGTCAATACCAATCTGATGTAGTATGGCCCTAATTTGACTTTGGTCATTAAACAGAGTTTCAGAAAATTTTCTGAATATGTTCCTGAATTCTTCAAGATCAATTGGCGAATCGTTCGTTTTAAGTAGTTCAGGTAGGTCTACTATTTTTTCTATTGGGGTTATTTTGGTTTCGAGATCGAAAAGTTCATGAATCTCTTGAATGTTGATATCCTTGTAGGATAACGCTTCCGCTTCTAGGTCTTCTTTTAAAGATTTGGCGGATTTTTCGATATCTTCTTCTAGTTTTTCGTAATCTTTTTTTACTGCTCTATAGTAGGTCTTGATATTCTCGATAGAAGATGTTGCTAAAATTTGACTATAAGTGCTGCCTGTTTTTCCAAGCCGGAGGATAGGGTTTTGAAAATTTTTATCGTGGCGAACCTTATTCATTGTGTCTGTAATCTTGTCTTCGACAACATCAAGAGCTTCTTTTTTATCAGAAAGTACCAGAACCGATTGGTCTTTTAATATGGCATCAAAAACAACAGCAGTTATTGTGTGGCTTTTCCCTGTGCCAGGGGGGCCTTCTACTGTTATATATTTACTTTTGTCTTTTCTTAGTGCGGAAAGGATTTGCAGCTGCTCTCCGTTTAAGGGAATCGGGCTATTAAAAACTAGTCGTTCGCCTGTTTCTGAATTATCCCAATCTTCTTCGACTTCTGGATTTAGTGTTTCCGGGTTTTTATGGACGAAGTCTTCTATTAATTTATTAAACGCATTGGCCAAGACACTGTCTTCTTCGTTTAGTTTTTGTAGTATTTCTTCATAGTCATTAACGAGAGCTTCGTCTGATTTATCAAAAAGAGAGATATAACAGGTATTTGATATTCGGGTCCAAAGACTTTTTGCGGTTTGTGGTTCTGGGTTTGTTATATCAATAGACGAATCGAGATCAAAAAAATTGGTAATCTCGTTCAAGATACTATTTACTACATTGCGAAAATCATTTTGGTGGTTAGCTAGGTAAATGATTCGTTCGGAGGTAGTTTTTAAGTTGCCTTTTTTACCCTTCTCTTCATTGTATTCTTGAACAATGTATTCTAGCGATTTTTTGTTGATATAAATCTGTGAGTCGAATTCAATTTTTATGGTATCTGTTTGTCTTTCAAGAGAGAATGGTATATAGAAAAGAGGGTATTTTGCTTTATTGAACGTGATATCGCAGAAGTATAGATAAAATTCTTGTTTATCAAGAATGTTTTTATTTCGATCCATCTCAAAGAGTTCCGAAAATAAGTCAGTGATTTTAAATGCTTCAAAGAATGCGATGATGCTATTTTTTGCCTCCTCTAGGTCAAAAACCTGCTTGAGCTCTTTGGTAATATTTGGCGATTCGTCGGATAGTAGGTACTTAATAATTTCTGAAATTTTGTTTTCAATCGTAGCGGTGAGTACATTGGTAAGTTCCTCCTCCATGAGGTATATGCTATTTTCGTCTCCAAGGTCTAAACTTTCTAGCGGCTTTTCTAAACTTTTAACAAAAGGGAAGACCAAGTTCTCTTGTATGATTTTTGAAACATGTTCAAGAGAAGATGTGAATGCTTTTTCGTAGTCTTTTTTATTTAGTGTTGCTTCCTTTTCTATCTCATCGCTTGCTTCTTTAAGAATTGCGTCAATTTGTTTTTTGGAAATTTTTTCTGTTTGGAGTTTAATGAGGTCGAGAAGATTTTTTGGAATATCTGTCTTGTGAACTCCTTTGGAGACAGAATTTAATATACTGCTATCAAAGGCATGATTTATCGCTTTCCACGTGACCGAATTAAACGAGGGGTATTTATTTAAATTCAGACCTACAAGTAGGTTGTCGTTATTTCTGTATTTAATACTTCGCTTTGGAGTTTTGCGTCGATGAAAATCGGTCTCTAAAAAGTCCATAAAATACTTGGTCACTTCTTTTATGAAAGCCAAGCTATCTGTTTGAGTTTTGGTTCGGTTTGCTTCAGGCATAACTGATTGTAGTATAGCAGTTTTTTTAAAAAAAAGTTTTTGGAGCGAAGCGGAGAAAACAACCTTATTGTCTTCTTTGGCGTATATTTTTTGCGAAACTTTCTAGAGTGTCTAAGTCGCTTTTTGTTTCTTCTATTGTAGGTGGTTCTTCAATAAGTTCTCCTGCGCTGTCATGGCCCCAAAAGTAAGTTGAGCATCTTTCCATATTATACTCAATAATTTTGTAATCTTCTTCCGTAAAATCAACAACTTTTTTTAACATTTGAGTTCGTATAGATCGGCCAAATCTTTGCACTGATTCATTTAAAACCACCTCCTCGACACACCTTTCCCACGCTTCACGAAGCTTTCCATAAAATGTTTTAGATTTTTCTTTATAAATTTCTTCTGTCTCGGTATTTTTGGTTTCTTCTAATTGTTGTAAATATTCCGTTAATATTTTAATCCTATTGTTTGTTCGCAATGCATCCCATGGTGGTGTCTTTGAAGATATACCAGTTTCAAATTGCTTTCTAGTCAGGCTTTGGATTTTTATTTCGTCATTAAACTCTTGAAGATTCATTAAGAAAGTGATGTCATGCGTAAAAACAATGACCTGTCTTTCATTTGATTCTTCTACAATTCTTTTAGCAATTTTTTTTCGCCATTTATGATCAAGAGAAGAAACCGGGTCGTCAAATATAATTGAAGATTTATGTCCTGAAATGGAAAGTTCTGACAAAAACGTTGCTAAAGAAATGCACCGATGTTCCCCCTCGCTTAATATTTCTTTCAAATTCGCGGTACTCCCGTATGATGAATCTAATTCAAGAAAATGATATTGTTTTCCACCTCTACTTCGAGTTGATGTAACTATTTCTACTCCAGTAAAACCAAGTCTTTTTAGTTCTTCGGTAAAGTTGTTTTTGAGTGTTTCTGTCATGTATTGTTCAGATAATGTGTTGCTCAAAATGGAAATATGCCTCGTGTTGCAAGTACGAATACACTGAAACAGGCCATCTACAAAACGTTGTCTTTTGATCTCGTCTTTTATTTTTTCTTTATTTTCAGATAATTCTTTTTTAGACTTTAACAATGAAAGAGTCTTGATTTGCGCCTCAAGGTCTTTTTGGTATGATTTTTGCACCAGCGTTTTATTTTCTTCTTCAATTTTTTCTACAATTTTCTTTATTACTTCAGTTAAATCTATAGATAGCTCTTGCACATTAAATGATTCGGGATTTTCTCGTCCAGCAAGTAGGTTTATTATAGAGATTACGTATTTATTTATTGTATCTATCTGACTTGCGTGCTGTTGCTTGAAATTACTAGATATCTCATCGAGTTCATTGAGAGTGGTTTCAATTTCCGAAAAATTCAAACTAATACTGGATATTTCTTGACTTGATTGACGTAATTTAATCCCAATGGCGTTTAATTGATTTTGTATATCTGACTGTACGAATTCTTCTAGATTTTTAAATCTTTCTTTTGCTTCGTGACTTAAATTTTGTAAACAAAGAGGGCACACAGAGTCTTCTTCTGGGTCAGGAAAATTTTTTGATTCAGAATATTGATAAAATCTCTTTGCGCTTTCCCATAACACTTTCCATGGTTGCGAGCCGATACTTCTTAGTGGTAAATCCGAAAAAGTTTGTTCGGTGAGAGCTTTGTTTGCGCTTTGAAGTTCAGTGCGTTTTAGAACGTCTTTTTTTATTTCCCCTATTTTTTCAATAGATAATTCAGATAGTATCTGTTCGTATCTTGCTTTTAGTAAGTTGAAGCGAGATATGATTTTGTTATTTTCAGATACTTTTTTAGCTGGATCTAGTGCCTTTAATTTTGCGATTTTTTGTTCTGTTGTATCTAGTAACGTTTGGTCGCCGGTCGTAAAGTTTGCGATAGCGTCTAGTGTTTTTAGGTCGCTTTTTGCGCTAAGATTTTTTAAGAAAGTCTGTATTCCGTTACCTTCTTCATTAATTAAAAAAGAATAGTCAAGTTTTCTTGATTCGAGTTGCCCTATTTCTTTTCTAAGATTCTCTTCTATTTTATTACACGCATTGGCGAGTTGTTCTAGGATTGATAATCCTGAGGGGATAAATGCAATTTCATCTTCATCTTCGATATAAGAACTTGCGCTTTTAGTGTCGTAAATATGTACCGCTTTCAAAATGTCGCTATCGGAATTGCTGTTTTCCCATGTAACCGAATCAATATCTTCTCCTATTTTATATTGTATTTTTGCTTTTTGATTTTGTTGCGCTGCGGAATCAATAAAAAGATTTTTATTGATTACAGGTATACTTCCTCTCGTGTTGCAAACTTGTTTTAAAATGCTGACATAGCTAGATTTCCCTGATCCGTTGTCTCCGTATACAACTGTTAACCCTTTTTCTTCAATATCTAGTTCGGAGTTATTCTGTAAGGCATTTATATTTTCGGTCGAAAATATTTTTACTACAGAAACAGCGTTAGACACGTCAGACTCTTTCAAAGATTCTTTTACTTTTGCTAGGTCTATTAAATTTCCTTGATATTTTATTAACTCTTTTTCCGATTTACAAATTAAGGTCAATTCTAAAATGTCGTCTTCTGATAAGACGTTTTTTTGGATAATCCGTCCAATGGCCTCACGTAGAAATATTGGTTTACCTTCGGACCAGTCTATTATGTCAGTTCCTATTGACATTTTAAAAAATTTTCGGAGCGAAGCGGAGAAAACCACCTTGGTATTCACCCCCCCTCTTAAAAAAATAAATCAAATTCTAAAACCTATTAAAAATCATTCTTAAAATTAAAGGAAAAAATATATTTCAGCTAATGAGCGACGGCTCATCTGGAGTGACCGGAACCGCCGCAGGCGGTGACGGGCATTCCAGATAGTCGGCAGTTGTGCGGAGTCGCGAGCGAAGCGAGCGGCGGAGCACACTGGCGGCGGAGCCGTCGCTCATTGTGGCGGATGTGAAGCTCGCGAAGCGAGCGATTCCGCCACAACGTTTGCGTGTATGCGATGTTTGCTGGCTGTATAATATCGCGAAGCGGTACAGCCAGCAAATATGGGCGGAGGCTTGCGGAGGTACGGAGCAAGCCATAGCCGCATACACGCTGTTATATGATTTACATGTTTTTCTTTAATTTCTGAAAGAAATTGCTCTTACAAAAGAAAGATCCGATTTTGTTTTTCCGTTTGGGGCGAAGGGCAGAGGGGAATTAAAGGGGTGAATGCCCGAAGCCCCAAACACCTTATTCTGAAATCAATGCCTCCATTTCACCAATAAGTTCACAAATTTTGGCGAAGCAATCTTTCATGAACGGCAATGCAGAAATATTAGCTGGTAATTCAGAAATTTGAGAGTTATCAAAGTCAAAATTTACCCAGGTGATTTTTTCAGTTTTTACAATATTATTTAGT
>Ga0210057_1000428_pt1 | contig 69586 bp, 80 predicted proteins | sample CryGeyCG2114_010_2_FD_183968 | JGI IMG/M metagenome (GOLD analysis project Ga0210057, IMG submission 183968) | Groundwater microbial communities from aquifer - Crystal Geyser CG10_big_fil_rev_8/21/14_0.10 (SPAdes) (version 2) | ecosystem: Environmental > Aquatic > Deep subsurface > Groundwater ...
GTGCACGTATCGATATGAGACTGCTTGCCGAAACAATTGTAGCGATATTTGGTCACGAACATCATTGTGACCCAGTTGTTGCGCGTGTCGCGACCGATAGATTTAAAGCTCCCGCTAGTTATGCTTGGCATGTTATAGTCTCCATAGCCTTGAGGCGCCGCGCTAGCGGCGCGCGGCTATGGTTACTTCTGAAGAATAATGAGAATATAAAAACTGCGGCAGCCTTTCAACTGCGGGTCTTCGCTAATCGCTCAGACCGCGCAGAATTCCCGGCTGCGATTAAGAATGCCTCATCACCGACCAAAACCTTAATAAAAACAGGAATAAACCAACAACCACCATGCCCGAAATAAGCCCAGAAGACCTCAAGAACATGACCCCTGAGCAGATTGCAGAGCTGCAGAAGCAGAACTGCATATTCTGCCATATCATCTCGGGCAAAGTGGCTTCTAAGAAGATATTCGAGGATGACAAGTGCATCGCGATAATGGACATCAACCCTGCAAACCCCGGCCACATACTTCTCATGCCGAAAGAGCATTATGCGATCATGCCCCTAATCCCTGAGGACATAATCGGCCATCTTTTCATGGTGGCAAAGGGCCTTTCTCACGCAAGCCTCAGGGCATTGAAAGTGGAGGGCACGAACATATTCGTTGCGAATGGCGTTGCTGCAGGGCAGAAAGCCCAGCATTTCATGATCCATGTCGTCCCGAGGAAAGAGAAGGACGGGCTGAACTGCTTCATGCTGCCTAAGAAGAGGGTCACTGATGACCAGATTGATGAGATAAGGAAGATCATGAAGAAGAGGATAAATTATGTCATGGGGATAAAAGACTCGGGCGAGGAGGAGATGCCGGAGAAAAAACCAGCGGGAAAAGATGAAGGAAGGCAGACTGATGCTAAGCCCGAGATGAAAAAAGACGGGAAAGATACAGGGATCGCCGGGGAAAATGAAGACATCAGGAAGAAATATGAGGAAAAAGAGAGGGAGATAGAGAAAGAGGAGAATGGCGGACAGGATGAGAGCAAAGACAGCGGGATAGACCTTGACAAGATAACTGATATTTTAGGAAAGCAGATGGGGGGAAAATGAACAAGGACTGCAGGTACTGCCAGAAGATATTCTCAGGGAAAGAGAAGGTCTATGAAGATGAGAAGGTAGTCGCAGTGCTGTCTGACTCGCCCTCTGCCTACGGCCATATAATACTGATGCCGAAAGAGCATTACCCCATAATGGAGCAGGTGCCTGATTTCATAATCAACCATATTTTCAGGATCGCTAACAAGATATCGATAGCTGCTTTCGAGGCATTGCATGTGCAGGGGACAAACCTTCTTGTCAATAACGGCATCGCTGCGGGCCAGGATTCGGCTCATTTCATGATACATATAATCCCCAGGAGAGAAGGCGACGGGCTGAATCTCCAATGGACCCCGAAGCAGCTGAGCGAGGAGGAGATGTCCACTGTCGAGCTGCAGCTGAAGGAGAATGCGAAGACGATAGGCCAGTTCCAGAAAGAGAAGACTGCGCCGATAGAGATAAGGGACACGAAGGAGAAGATAGAATCGAAGCCCGGCGAAGAGAGCTATCTGTTGAGGAAGGTCAGGAGGATTCCCTGAGGCTTCCGGAAATTCTCTGGAATAAACCCCCTTCTCCGGAAAGTTTCCGAATTCTAGCATGTAAATCTGGAAATCTTCCGGTTTTTCCCGGCAAAGAGATATAAAGAATTCTTCATTCACATACGTCAGGAAAAGCGAAAGATTTATATATAAAAAAGGTACTGGTATTAGTACCGGATTGCGTACGATGAAAGTCCGGAGAGTAAACATCAAAGATAGCGTAAAGATAAAAGTGTTATGCAAACACGGCGTATCTGATGAGGAAGTTTGCAGGATATTTGAAACGTGCCCGTTCATAATCAAATCAAAGGAAGACAGATATATGGCAATAGGGTGCCCTGACAGATATGTGACGGTTATTTTCAGATTTGACAAAGGGGCTGCTGATGTGATAACAGCCTATCTTTCATCAAAAAGCCAGATAAAACTGTACAAAAGAAAATGAGAATTGACAACAAAAAAGAGCCATTTGAGGATTGGAGCTATGAACAATTGAAAAAATTGAAACCTGTCAAGCTCGAGATAGACAAGAACGCATTCGACGGCCCATTCACGTGCTGCAGAAGAAAAACTGTAAGGGCAAGGGTGAAGACAAGGTTAGGGAAAGGATTTGTCATAGAAAATGAGGTATGGAAATGCCCCAAATGCGGAGAGCAGTATGTTGACAGGAAGCAGGGCAATGAGCTTGACAAGGCCATAATAATGAGCGGATTCCTTGACGGAAGGAACATCGAGTTCGCAAGAAAGCTGAATTACGACGGGCATTCCTTCTTCCTGAGATTCCCGGCAGAGCTGACGAAGAAATGGCACAAGGGGATGAAGGCAGTGATAAAGGCTGCTGATACGAAGAGATTCTATGTGGAGATCGAAGGGTAGGTTTTTAATAAAAATCTAGCAAAAATCATCAACCCAAAATCCCCAGGAACAGGTTCCCCCATAGGTAAGTCGCGATGAATGCCAGGAGGAAACTCGGCACAAAAGGTATGCCTTCCTTGATCAGTATCCTGTTTATCTTCTTCTGCTTCTTCAGCTTTATCAGCATCTTTATCTGCTTCATCTCTATGCCAAGGTCCTTGGGCCCGCAGATCTTCTTCCCGCCCACGATGATGTCCTTAGCTATCCAGTCGCCTTCTGTAAGCCTCTCAGGCTCGACAAGCTTGTACATGCAGCTGTTCTCGACTGCCCTGATGAAAACCCAGAGGTAATATGTCGCAAGGAAAAATATCGAGAATGTGAAGACAAGGATCTTCTGGGTGAGGTCGTCCAGGAGGAATGCGAGTATGAATATCACTATGGAAGATATTATCACGACTTTCCTTATCCTGATCATTTTCTGAGAGTACATAACTTTGACCAATTCCCTCTTGAAGACCGGCCATCTTATCAGTGCGAGGCTCAATGTCCATATAAGCCCGTAGATCGCGCCGACAAGGAATGTGTTTGCGAGGAAGCTTATGGAAAAATCAAGCACATTGAACCTAAGCCCTAACATCGCTCCGAGGCCCATCACCATCTTCGCGTCGCCTCCGCCCCACTGACCAGCATAGAACATCGCATAAGCAAGTGCAAGGAACACTATGAAGCCGAAAGCCCCCTCTATTATATAACTCCAGTCTGATTCTGCTGCAGAATATATCAGCCTTATGCCGAGCGCAGAGAATATGAGCCCATAATTCACCCAGTCAGGGACTTCCCTGGTCCTTATGTCAGTATAAGAGCCGATCAAGAGCACTATAAGAACAACAACAAGCATTATCATGTTTAAGACCATTATAGGGCATGAGAAAGGCAAAATATATAAATATTCTTGGTTTATCATGCCTGAGTAGATACAAAATAGGTATCTCAATAAATACACCCTGCTTCGCAGGGATATGGCGGAAAAATGCTGACAAAGAAGAAGCCCAATCATGTAGCCATAATGATGAATGGCCATCTCAGCTACTCTAAGAGGTACAGGGTGCCCATGGAAAAACTCTATTACATGGTCTTCTCAAAGATAAATGAGATTGTCGATTTCCAGATAAGGATGAACATACCCGTGATGACCCTTTATGTCCTGTCCAGCAAAGCGAAGAACTTCGAGAATTTCCCGAATGTGATCGACGCATTGGTGGATTTCTTCGAGAAGCTGAAGAGCAACAAGATAATCGCAGAGAACAAGGTCAAGATATCCATCCTGGGAAAATGGTATGACCTTCCAGGGAGGGTTGTCGAGCCCATCAAATCAGTGATTGAAGAGACAAAGGATTATGACAGCTTTTTCCTGAACCTGTGCATAAACTATGACGGGCAGGAGGAGATTGTCGATGCCTGCAAGATGATCGGAAGGAGGATACAGGCAGGAAAGCTTGATGCTGATGCTGTGAACAAGGAAGCCATCAAGGATACCATATATTCCTCATACTTCCTGCCGCCTGATGTGATAATAAAGACAGGCAGGAGAAGGAGCCTGAAGGGTTTCCTGCTCTGGGACTCTACAAACGGCCACATACATTTCTCCAACAAGCCCTGGCTGGAATTGACAAGGGATGACATAAGCAAGGCGATATGGGAATGGCAGAAGTTCTGGGTCGGCGATGAGGATTGAATAGTAACGGAGATTGAAGAAGTTTCTGGTAACTTTTCATCAAAAAATAACCCAATCGTACAAATACTGGCAGTCCCACCCCCCCTTTAAGCCAGTGGTGCTCATTTGTACAGTGTGAGAGCACAATAATCTTCTAACCTCCTATGATCCTCTCCTACGCCAAAACATTTATAAAACCCCTCTTTTTCCGCCTATAATAGGCTTAAAATGGCAGATACCGAGATAAAAGTATTCGGAAAATGGAGCGCAAAGGACATAATTGTGCAGGACGACGGGGTAAGGGACTATATAACCCTTGAGCCCAAGGTAGTCATGAGGAGCGCAGGCAGGTATGCCCATTCAAGGTTCCATAAATCAAAGGTTTTCATAGTTGAAAGGCTTGTGCATAAGCTGATGAATTCCGGCCATAAGGCAAAGAAGCATTTCAAGTCATCAGGCCATATGACCGGCAAGGTCCAGACAGCCCAGGGCATAGTCGAGAAGGCGTTCAGGATCATAGAGCAGAGGACAAAGAAGAATCCTGTCGAGGTCTTTGTAAAAGGATTGGAGAATGCAGCGCCAAGAGAAGAGATAATCACGATTGAATACGGCGGAGCCCGTTATCCTAAGGCTGTCGAATGCGCTCCGCAGAGAAGGATAGACCTTGCATTGAGGATAATGACGCAGGGATCGCATCACAAGGCATTCAATTCCAAGAAATCAATACATGAGACGCTCGCAGAAGAGATAATGAATGCTTACAACATGAGCCCTAACTCTTCAGCGATATCGAAGAAGCTCGAGCTTGAGAGACAGGCTGATTCTAGCAGGTAGATGGATTTATTTGAGTTTGTTGATTGTCTTATTTTCTATGTTTTAATTTTAAGTTTTGTGAACCACGACCATCAAAGCATTCGCTTCCATCGCACAACTTTTGAATACTGAAAATGCAAGGCATTTTCAGGCCTGTCAAACGAAGTTTGACAGTATAGCTCATGCCCTCTTCATTTTCTTGCACAACTACCCTGTTAAATTGCTCCCCTGCCCAGCTCGGTGCAGGAGGGGGTAAGGGGGAAGTGGTACCCGCACAGTGTTCTTGGCCATTGACACCGCCATCAAGGAGGGTATCCTCACTTCGTTCGGAACCCTCCGAATAAAATGTAGGTCGTGGGGCTTTACGAAGTAAACGCCCCACTTAGCATTGCCCTCGAGATGGGCGTAACCATCTCTGGTCCGGAACGTAGTTCCCCCCTCACTATTGTTGATTGCAGATTAAAAAATAGTATAACTCTTTAGAACATACTCCAACAAATCATCTTTCCATAAACTTCTCCTTGACAACATCAGAAATGATCTCATGCTCGACAACATCGTCAGCAAACTCCCCTATGAAATGCCTGAAATCCACGAACTCAGCCATGTTCCTGAAATAGGCCTCTACAATGATCCCGTCATCGATTGTTCTGCTCATGGTGTTTATGCATCTGCTCCCTGAGAGGAATTCCTTCAGGAGAAGGCTGTTCTTCCCGTCTGCAATGGGCCTTATTATGAACAATGTCCCGACAAAATAGCCAAGCTTGTCAAAATCCACCAGCGAAGAATATTTCAATACATATCTCCTCTCCGATCTCTTAAGGGATCTTGCTGCTGTGCCGATCGAAATGCCTGTCTTTTCCGCGATATCTGAAAGGCTTATCCTTGCGTTCTGCCTGAGCATCTTCAGGATGGAAAGTTCTCTCTGCTCTTTCAGCTGCTGCGTTGGGGTGTTGTGGAAGATCATGGTTCTTGCCATGAGATAGGCTGATTTTTTCCTTTTATATGAGTTTCTGTTTTTTTTCGGAAGGTTTACGGCGAATCCGAAAGGTTTCCGGAGCTATGACATTCCAAAGCCCATTTTGCTAGTTGCACTCTCGGTATCGGCTTCTGAAAACAAAAAAATATTTAAATTAAAACACCTTTATAGCCCGTAATGGGCAAGAAATGCATAATCTGCGGCCAGGAAGCGAAGTTCTCCATAAAGGATTCCTCAGAGTTCTACTGCCAGGACTGCGCTGAAGAGCAGTTCGGCGACCTTGATATGCTTGTCAAGGTCGAAGAGGAAGCGCAGAAGCTGAAGGCCGCGATAGAAGAGAACCTAAGGTTAGACAAGCAATGACGCCCATATAAGCAAAAATTTAATAAATACTCCTCCTTATTGGGCAGTTATGGATATTAATTCAACTCTTGCGAATGCCCCTTTTGTAGAAAGCGTAACGAGCCTGGCCAAAACGCTGGAGGTCCTTGTCGGGGGCATTTTCGGGTATTACATCATCTCTTTCATCTGGAGGGTCTACACATACAAGAGGAACAAGCATTTCTTCAAGAGCCTCAGGGCTGACATGCAACACATGACAGCCGCGCTCCGCAGGCTTGAGAATGAGGTCAAGAGCCTGAAAAAAGAAACGAAAGGGAATAGAAGAGCTAAGTGAAAATGGACTTCAAAAAAGACATAATAAAGCTGCTGAAGAGCGACCTGAAGGAGATAGAAATCGATGAGTCAATGCTGCAGGTCCCGCCTCATCCTGACATGGGGGATTATTCATTGCCGTGCTTCAACTTCTCGAAGCAATTGAACAAAGGCCCTAGTGAAATAGCCCAGGATCTTGTCAGGAAGATAAACCTCAAGCAGCCCATCGCAAGAGTCCAGGTGAAGGGGCCTTATCTTAATTTCTTCATAAACAAGGCAGTCATGGCCCAGGCAGTGACCTCAGAGATAGCGAAACAGAAAGCGAAATACGGCAGGATCGAGAAGAAAAAAGAGAATATAATGGTGGAATATCCTTCCCCCAACACGAACAAGCCCCTGCATCTCGGCCACGTAAGGAATATGCTCATAGGCGATTCAGTATCGGACATATTCAGTTTTCTGGGCGACAAGGTAGTAAGGGCGAATATGAACAACGACCGCGGGGTTCACATCTGCAAATCCATGCTTGCCTACAAGAAGTTCGGCAAGGGAAAAAAGCCGGGAAAGGGCGAAAAGACAGACCATTTTGTAGGCGACTTCTATGTAAAGTTCAACCAGGAAGCAGAGAAGAACCCCGAGCTCGAGAAAGAGGCTCAGGAGATGCTCCAGAGATGGGAGAAAGGCGACAAGGAGACAGTGAAACTATGGAAATTGATGAACACCTGGGCCTATGAAGGATTCGAAGAGACCTATGAGAAACTCGGAGTGAGCTTTGACAAATATTATTATGAAAGTGATTATTATAAGAAAGGAAAGGAGATTGTGAGCAAGGGCCTGAAGAAGGGCATATTCAAGAAGGATGGGAATGGCGCGATAATGGTTGAGCTTGAGAAATATGGGTTGCCAAACAAGATCCTTTTAAGGGCAGACGGTACTTCCGTTTATATGACATCAGACATATATCTCGCACAGCTTAAATTCAAGGATTATAAGCTTGACAAGTCCATCTATGTCGTAGGTTCAGAGCAGAACATGCATTTCAGGCAGCTGTTCAGGATACTGGAGATATTGGGCAATAAATGGGCCGGCAGATGCTATCACCTGAGCTATGGCATGGTCTATCTCCCTGAAGGGAGGATGAAATCAAGGGAAGGCACAGTAGTCGATGCTGATGACCTCATAGATGAGATGGTCAATGTTGCAGAAAAAGAGATATTGAAGAGGGACCCGAAGATAGACAAGAAAGAGCTGAAGAAGAGGGCTGAGGTCATCGGGCTCGGGGCATTGAAGTTCTTCATGCTGAAGATTGATCCAGCCAGGGACATGATCTACAATCCCGAAGAATCGATATCATTCGAGGGCGAGACAGGGCCGTATGTGCAGTACACTTACGCAAGGATATGCTCGATAATGGCGAAGCACGGCAAGAAGCCGAATGCCAAAGCTGATTTCAAACTCCTGACAGAGAAATGCGAGGAAGAGCTTGTGAGAAAGCTAGGGGATTTCCCTCCTGCAGTCAGGCAGGCAGCAGAGCATTACAGGCCTTCTGTCATCGCAGTCTACCTGATAAAATTGTGTCAGGCATTCAACACATTCTATCATGAAGTGCCTGTGCTGCAGGCAGAGAAAGAGGTGAAGGAAGCGAGGCTTGCCCTCATAGATGCAGTTAAGCAGGTTATTGCGAACGGTCTTGATCTGATGGGGATAGAATATGTTGAGAGGATGTGATGGGGGCCCTAGTCAAATATAAGGAAAAAAGAGAGATACCTTTAGAGGGATTAGCATGGTTGAATTTCCTACCTAAAAACCAAAGGCATTTTGTGAAGGATTGCATTGATTCTGTAATCGGATTCTCTAAGGGAAGTTACAAACCTTTTTTTCAGAACTGCGGGCTATATGCTGTCGGAAGCTCGATAACAAGCCCGCATCACAATGATGTGGACTTGGTTCTTGTAGGATTGGATTTTAGGGCGATCATTGAGTACAATAAGGCTTTTTTGATGGATCCTGAATATCTGATTGAAAAAGGCATCTTAACGGAGCCTCATGCATTTGAAGTATTGAAAGAGGAGAATGGGGAACCAACGCTCCTAAGACCTATAAGCCAGACAGATCACTGGGAGGCCAGGGGCAGGAAAGGAGTGATGTACAAAGGGAGAATATATGATTATAATGTAGACAGGTTTCTATTAGGAGGATTGGATTTAAATTCTTGTTTGGCGAATGAAAGCGATGCGAGTGATTTAGTCTATAATTTAAGAAAGCATCTGGCAAAAGATATGGGTATGGCAGTAAGTGATTTACATGGCCCCTTTGAACAGTATTTCCATTGTGAAGAGTGGTTCTTGACAACACCTTTTGTGTTATATCCTGTAAAAGGGACAGGGGGACCGATAGAATTGACGGACTCTATTTTCCCTGATGATGAAGATTTGAATCTCCCATTCCCGCCGATCCATTTTATTTTTCATACGGAAAACCTGCACGTCTCAAGCTGGAAAGAACACCAGAAGAGGTATAATCTTCCCTATATGACCTTGTATGAATGGCCAATGGCCGGCCAGAATGTCGAGAACAGGCCTGTGCTTACTCATTTAGAACTTCCTGATTTCATCGATCCTGAAGGCATTGAAAGGGTCAAGTGGAATCCTTTCTTTTCTTATTTGAAGGAACCCCCGATAGAGGCTGGATTTGATGCAGCAACCCAAACTAAAACCCTTCCAGCTTGTTTCCCTTTAAAGTGAGTCATCGGATCTTTATTGATAATTAACTTTATAAACCACCTTCTCAACTGATGCCCAATGGACATAAAGGACATAAACAAAAAATCCCTGGAAATGCACAAACAGAGGAAAGGCAAGATCTCCGTAGTGAACAAGTTCTGCCCACTCCATTCAAAAGAAGACCTGAGCTTAGCATACACTCCCGGCGTCGCAGAGCCCTGCAAAGAGATTGCAAAGGATAAATCCAAGGTTTATGATTACACAGCAAAGGGGAATTTAGTCGCTGTCGTCACAGACGGGACAGCTGTCTTGGGATTAGGTGATATAGGGCCAGAAGCGGCAATGCCTGTAATGGAAGGAAAAGCAGTCTTGTTCAAGGAATTCGGCGATGTTGATGCATTCCCCATCTGCCTTGCGACAAAAGATGTAGATAAGATTGTCGAGACAGTAAAGCTCATCTCTCCTGGGTTCGGAGGGATAAACCTTGAGGATATATCCGCCCCAAGATGCTTTGAGGTCGAAGAAAGATTAAAGGCAGAGATTGATATCCCTGTTTTCCATGATGACCAGCACGGAACTGCAATCGTTGTCCTTGCAGGCATGCTGAATGCGCTTAAGATAGTGAAGAAAAAGATTGAGAGCATAAAAATCGTGTTCAATGGCGCAGGCTCTGCAGGGATTGCTGTCGCAAAGCTGCTAAGGGATTCTGGCGCAAAGAACATCACGATGTGCGACACGAAAGGTGTCATCTACAAAGGAAGGAAAGAGGGCATGAACAAGTACAAGGAAGAGTTCGTTGCTGATACAGGCGCAAGAACGCTTGCAGATGCGATCAAAGGAGCCGATGTCTTCATCGGAGTGAGCGTTGCAGGCGCTGTCACAAAAGATATGGTGATATCCATGAACAAGGACGCTATAATATTCGCGATGGCAAATCCTGTACCTGAGATAATGCCGAACGATGCGAAGGCAGCAGGCGCAAGGATAGTCGCTACTGGAAGGTCTGATTTCCCCAACCAGGTAAATAATGTTCTTGCTTTCCCCGGCGTTTTCAGGGGGGCATTGGACGCAAGGGCCAAGATAACAGAGAAGATGAAACTCGCAGCCGCTCATGCTTTGGCAGGCATGGTGAAAACCCCGAGCGAAGAGAAGATAATACCCTCTCCGTTCGACAAGGATGTCGCAAAGAATGTCGCTGAGGCAGTTAAGAAGGCTGCGAAGTAAAAAGAGATAAAATGAACCCGATCCTATTCACCATAGGCCCATTCGAGATAAGGTATTACGGGATCCTGTTCGCGCTCGCTTTTTTCATAGGATATTTCATCCTCAGGAAGCTCGGGAGAGGGGCGAAGATAAGCGAGGACCTTATTGACACATACTTCATCTACATCTTCCTCGGCATAGTCATCGGCGCAAGGCTCGGCGAAGCCATCTTCTATGATCCAGCCTATTACTTCAGCAATCCCATTGAGATCCTCAAGACATGGCACGGCGGATTGTCAAGCCACGGGGCTTTCATCGGAGGCATATTGGCGACAATGCTTTTCTGCAGGAAATACAAGGTAAGCTTCTACAGGATTGCTGATATCATCGTGATACCTGTTGCCCTCGGCTCTGTCTTCATAAGGCTCGGCAATTTCATAAACAGCGAGATTGTAGGCAGGGTGACAGATGTCCCCTGGGCCATGGAGTTCAGGGGTTATGAAGGGCTTAGGCATCCTGTGCAGATATATGAGGCGATCATGAATTTTGCCGTATTCTGCAGCCTGTTTGCGATCAGAAGGATAAGAAAGATCCCCGAGGGATTTGTCTTCTGGAGCTTTGTCTTCATCTATTCCTTCCTGAGGTTTTTCATCGAGTTCTTCAAGGAGTATGAGACATTGGGGCCTGAATATGTCCTTACGATAGGCCAATATCTATGCATTGCATTCCTGGCTGTCAGCGCTTATGCGATCGCAAGAAAATACAGGAGATTCGTGATTAATCTGATATCATCTTAGATTATCTTAAGAAGTGAGGGAATCGCAGTTGAATTCCTCAAGATTGAACTCGTCATCATCTAGCCATGATTCAAACGTGGCTTTGACATCATCAAGGTAGTCGGTGTTTATGCTGCATTTCTTCCTGTCGCCCTCATAATCATCAACATCCTCATTCTTATCATCCAATATCTCGTCTATCTCATCCTCATCATTGCCTGCATTCTCGAGCTCTTCATAATAATTGTCAGTCATGCCTGCGCTGAGGTTCATCATCCTCATGGTGATCCCGCATTCATCATCAGTTTCGCCCGTGATATTGATCTGGAGATTGTATTCCCACGTATAATTGCTGTCCTCTGATTCGAGGTTAAGGACCACCCTGGATTCTTCGCAGTCCTCAAGGAAGCCCGTGAAGCATGAAAAACTTTTTCCGCAGTCTGCTGAAGATTTATGGAGGCATTTTGCGTCGGCTGTTCCGGGATTCTCGCATGTGTCATTCGTCCCGTCGTTGCTGTCATTGCAGCCGTCATCGCTGCAGCACTTGTATCCGACACACGCATGGTTCTCAGCATATCCGCATTCGCCGCATTCCACTGCGACGCATTTGTTGTAAGAGCATTTCTCAGCAGATGCGCAGTCCTTGTCAGTGCAGCATTCATATTTCTCGCAGGTATGTTTTGCCACGTCCAGATAAGTGCAGTCTGCGCATTCCGGGTCCTTGCATGTGCCATTGGCGCATTTTTGGTCTCCTGTGCAGCCGTCATCTGCTGTGCACTCAGGCACATACTTTTCCGGAGTCTCAGCCGTATTCCCCGGGGTAGTTGCATCTTCAGGATTAGGATATTTTGCCTTGCAGCCAGAAATCAGACAGACGAACACCAGCAGGCACATCACAATCATTATTGTAAACTTCCTTACCATATGGATGGGATATTCTTAATGTATTTAAATCTTGCGGATATTCATTTTTGAAGAAATTCTTAAAAAATTTTATAAAGGGGAGAGCCTAAATAACCTGATAACCTGTAAAGAATCGGAAAAAGAGGTATTTGATGAAGCCATTGATAGCAGGCAACTGGAAAGAGAACTGCACAATAAGAGAGGCGATTGCCCTTGTTTCTGGGATAAAAGGTCTTGTCAAGGATTCAGGCCATGCAGACATAGTTATCTGTCCTCCTTTCACGGCGCTGAGGGATGTCTCTGCTGCCCTGAAAGGGAGCAGCATGATGCTTGGTGCGCAGAATATGTTCTATGAGGAGAAAGGCGCATTCACAGGCGAGATATCCCCATTGATGCTCCTGGAGCTAGGCTGCAGGTTCGTCATCGTCGGCCATTCAGAAAGAAGGGAATATTTCATGGAGACAGACCTTGCAGTCAACAGGAAACTAAAGCTATGCCTGAAGAATAACCTCACCCCGATAATGTGTGTAGGGGAGAGCCAGCAGGAGAGGAATGAAGGGGTAACAAAAAAGGTCATTGAGAGGGAGATAACAGACGGCCTTGAGGGCATAGGCAAGAAGGAGATTGAGAGGATTGTGATCGCTTATGAGCCTGTATGGGCTATAGGGACAGGCCTGACTGCAACACCTCAGCAGGCCCAGGAAGTCCATGCTTACATAAGGCAGCTTCTTTCTGATATGTTCGGCGAAAGCGCAAAAAAAGTTAGGATCCTGTATGGCGGATCTGTGAAGCCTGAGAACACGAAGGAATTGATGGCCCAGAAAGACATAAACGGCGCTTTGGTCGGCGGAGCAAGCCTCGATGCAGGAAGTTTTGCCGAGATTGTGAAGAGAAGCGCCTGATCTTCAGTAAAATTTGATCCTAAGAAGGTAATCTAATGAATTTATCCTAAGGCACAGTCACAAATATCTTGTAAGGTCTGTCTATGAAAGGCTCCCATTTGGGGTTATCGCCTGGCTCTGCATAATCCACATTGACATCAAGGGTGTACTGGCCGGACTCTGCCGTCTTCGGCACCTCAACGCCTATCCCGAATGTCTTCTTCTCGCCTTTTGACAGGGTTTCTGTCCTTCCTACCACATCAACACCGAACAAGGAGAGTCTCTGGAAGTCTGTTATTGCCTGGCCGGCAGCATCAATCATCTTCGTGTTCTTAACGATGACCCTGAACTGCTTCTCTGTAGGGAGGACGTTCTTCACAGTTACAGCCAATGACTTGAATTTGCCCCTCTGTATGGTCTCTGTCTTCAAATGTATGCACACATTGTCAGAGGCGTAGCATGCCAATTCCCCGACTTCCTTGTCGAAATCCTCGAATTTCTTCTCGGCCATGCTTTCGCCGCCGCCGAAGATGATCGAGGCAAGGTATATCGCCATGCCGAAGACCACTATTGCCAGTATCAATGTGACTAGGAAATTCACAGAAAGCTCGATCCCTTTTTTGCTTCGCATCATTTTAGCTCTTATAGACAATTAAGATCATAAAAAAAGATAAAAAAGAAAAAATTATTTTATTATCTCATACTCCTTGACTATTATCCACATGAACAATAGAAGCACTACTGCTCCTGCGATGATGACTGCCAATGCGTCCTGCCACATGGCCCATCCCTTCGAGAAGAGGAGGTACATGCCGTAAAGCATCGTCACTGCGCCAAGCCATAAGAACTTGTCCAGGACAAGCTTCATTATCTCGAATTCCTGTTGTTGCGTTAATTTTTTCTTCTCTTTCATGATGATCACCTCAGCTCGTGACTTTCAGTGTGAAGTCAGTTGTCTTTATAGGCATTGCTTCAGGAGCCACAATACATGCGGTTTCGCTTGATGTAGGCGTGCAACCGACTATGCCTATGCTGCAGATATAGGTTCCTGGCGTGAGGGCCCCTGAAAACCCTGTACCTGATACTGCTCCTGTATCCAGCGTATCAGGCAACTTGATTATTGCGCCCCATCCCTCTGCTATTCCTGGGTCCATAGATGGCTTTGGCGGAGCCGCGACAGTTGGCAAAGATGCCTCATCCACTTCCTTTCCGTCTGCTGTCAGGCAGAGCACTATTTTCGGCGCCACTTTCTGCAGGCTGCTTGACTTGAAGTTGTAGAATCCTATCTGGGTCTTTTTCTCGCCCTTGAATTTTATCGAGACTTCGCTCTCTATTGTCACAGGCTTGTCTGAAGTGGGCTGCACAGATAGCTCTGTCACTGCCAGAGATTGAGCTACTTTCTCCCTTGCTGACCCGAATATGAAATGTATCAGCCCTAGACCGAGGCCAAGCATGATGACTGCGAAAATCAGTATCACAATCGCCTGGACCGAAAGGTTAAGGTCTGCCTTTTTAGAACGCCTAAGTATATCCATCTAATCACCTCGTTTTGCTGGATTTAAAACTTTTATAAGGGGTTTTTGGATATTTGTATATATAAATGTTTCGTTGGGTTCAAAGCCGGCCTTATAGCTCACCTGCCGTCAACTTAACAGCCCATCAAACCAAAACCTTTATATAGAACTGCTTATCCATCATTTTAGGATTTTCGGGGGTTTATTATGATAGAATTAAGATATTGTGCTGCTTGTGAGGAAGGCAATTTCAACAATTTCATTTCTGATTCGGCTACTCTTGCAGAGGGATTTATGGCCAGGCACAAAGGCCATGAGATAACAGCCATGCATGGCGGCAGATTTGAGATTGCAACATACCAAGGTGCAAGGTATTATCGTGCTAAAGAGAAAGACGGTAATTTTCTTTATCTTGTTGAAACGGACACGACATCAGGAAGGTTAGTGAGGTGTGATGAGCCTAGTCCGGGAATATTTGAAGAAGAGACTGAACCTTCTGTAGGCATAGGGAAAGCTTTAGCTATCATACTAAGAAGGTATGCGAGTCAAACAGAGAACAGGGAGGAATAAAATGAACAACCAGGTACAACCTATATTTATTTTGCCGGAAGGCACGCAGAGGACAACAGGCAGGAATGCGCAGAGGACGAACATAATGGCAGCAAAGCTTGTCGCAGAGACCGTAAGGACAACTCTCGGCCCGAAAGGGATGGACAAGATGATTGTCGACAGCTTAGGCGATGTGACGATAACGAATGACGGCGTAACGATCCTTGAAGAGATGCAGATCGAGCATCCTGCGGCAAAGATGGTCGTTGAGGTGGCGAAGACCCAGGAAGATGAAGTGGGGGACGGGACTACAACAGCAGTAGTTCTTGCGGGAGAGCTGCTCAAGCAGGCTGAAGAGCTCCTGGAAAAGAACATACATCCCACTGTCCTTGCGAAAGGCTACAGGATCGCTGCTGAAAAAGCCCAGGTCATACTGAACAACATCTCAGAGAAGGTGGGGGACAGGGATGAAGAAGTGCTGAAGAAGATCGCGATAACAGCGATGACGGGCAAAGGGTCTGAGGCCTCGAAAGAGAAGCTTTCAGAGCTTGCTGTAAAGGCTGTCCTTGAGGTATCGGAGAAAGAAGGCAGCACGATAACCATAGACAAGAACAACATAAAGCTCGAGAAGAAAGTGGGCGGAAGTGTCGATGATTCTGAGCTCATACAGGGCATAGTGCTTGACAAGGAAAAAGTCCACACAGAGATGCCTAAGAGCGTCAAGAATGCGAAGATAGCATTGATTGATGTCGCCATGGAGATAAAGAACACTGAGATCGAGGCGAAGATCCAGATCACTGACCCGAACCAGATGCAGGCATTCATGGACATGGAAGAGAAGATGCTCAAGGACATGGCAGACAAGATATCCAAATCCGGAGCCACAGTCGTCTTCTGCCAGAAAGGCATTGATGACCTTGTCCAGCATTTCCTCGCTAAGAAGAAGATCTATGCAGCAAGGAGGATCAAGAAATCTGATATGGAAGCTCTTGCAAGGGCCACAGGCGCAAAGATAGTCTCGAATGTTGATGACCTGTCCTCATCAGACTTAGGCAATGCAGGCATTGTGGAAGAGAAGAAGATAGGCGATGAGGACATGACTTATGTCAGGAAATGCAAGAACCCGAAGGCAGTCACGATATTGATCAGAGGAGGCACAGAGCATGTCATCGATGAAGTCAAGAGGGCCATGGATGATGCTATTGGAGATATAATGGCTGCTGTGAAATCAGGCAGGGTTGTGGCTGGAGCAGGAGCCTCCGAAATGGAGCTTGCAAGAAACCTCAGATTGTTCTCTGACTCACTGTCAGGAAGAGAGCAGCTTGCAGTGAAAGCATTCGCTGATGCGATAGAAGTAATCCCGAGGACATTGGCAGAGAACGCAGGGCTTGACCCTATCGACGTCCTCACTGAGCTGAAATCAGCGCATGACAAAGGCAGGAAATGGGCAGGCATAGATGTCTTCTCAGGCAAAGTAATTGACGCATGGAAAGAAGGGATCATAGAGCCATTGAAGATAAAGACGCAGGCAGTCTCGTCCGCCTCTGAAGTCGCAATGATGATATTGAGGATAGATGATGTCATCGCAGGCGGAGTGGGAAAAGGTCCGGACATGCCTCCAGGAGGGCATGGGATGCCGCCAGGCATGGGCGGGATGGAATAGGTAGTTTAGTCTTATTTTTTTATTTTATATATTCTTATTTTAGACTTTTTATAATTCTTTTATGTTTTTTCTATTTTTTAATAGTCTATGTTCTGTTTCATACTTTCTTGCATTATGACCTACTTCCATTCGCCTCCATCACTCCAACATCAGGATATGGCTCATGGCCGCTTCTTTTATTTGCACAATGTCGCAAGCCAACCGCTTCTGCGCACTTGCCAAGCTCGGTGCAGGAGGGGGACGGGGGGGACCAAGGTCCCCCCGCAAATAATGTTGATTTAAGATAGGGATTCCATATAACCAAATACACAAACACAGATTTCCTACCTATAATAATCTCCTACCGAAATCTTTATATACAATCCTTCTTTAAAACCCTTAATTAACGCTTTTCGGTTCAAAAAAAAGAGGTGCAGGAATGGCTGAGGAGAGTCAGGAAGATTATGATCTCATGCCTCATCAAGAGGTAACTAGGTTAAGAAGGGAAGTTGAAGATATAAAACAGCACCCTTTCGGTTCTACGCATGAAGGAAAAGAACTTCTGGAAGCTATAAGCGGATTATCGCAAAGCATGGATCATCTCACAGGATTGTTCCAGGAAGCTGCAGAGCAGATGAAGCTTGAGGAAAGAGAATCAGAGCTGATCGGAAAGAAGCTGGACCCTCTTTTCGGAAGGATAGATGAGCTGATAGACCAGAACGGCAAGATAGCTAAAGGGATAATCGCAGTGGCAGACATGGTGAAAGAGACCAATGTCAAAGCGAGGCCCCAGCCTGCGCCTGCCCCAAGGCCTTATCCTCAGCAGCAATTCTCTCCAGGTATAAGGGTAGAGCCTCCTGCCCAGCAGATGATGCAGCAGAATTTCCCCCCTATGGCTAACCAGGGAAATCCCTCACAGATGTCCTCTCCTTCAGGCATGCCTCCACCGCCGCCTCCATTGAATGCGCCTGAAAAGAAAGGTTTCTTCTCATTAGGAAAAAAATGAACGGCCAGGAAACAGAAACAAAGATAACCCCGTATAGCCTGAAGAATTTCATCAGGAGGGTCAATAATGCCTCTGTCAGGAAGAGATGGAGAGACTCCCAGCTTGAAGAGATAGGCAGCAGGATGAAGGAATTGAGCGGGACTTATCCTGAAGGATCGTATGGATCATATCCAGGCGCATCGGGCGCGATCCCTGAACAGGATATCAGGGTGAGGAAGATCGCAGATGCGGAAAGGACGATCGCAAGAAGGCAGATGACGGAGCAGAGGGAGATAGATATCCTCAGGGAGAATGTGAAGATGCTTGAAGAGAAATTAGAGGCATTGAGCCACATACATTCTTTTGTCACAGACACGCATGCGCAGAGGATTGCAGAACTGCAGGAAGTCATTAAAAAGTCCAGAGAGGAGAAGAAAGGCCTTGACATGATGGCCAAGGAAGAGATCCATAAGTTTGTCCTTGAGAAGGTGAAGCCGAAGGAAGATGAGAAGCAGGCCAGGAAAGAGGCGGATCTTGCGAAAAAAGAGGCGATGAAAGAGAAGGCGATAAAGATGAGATCCATACAGAAGAGCATCTCTGATGCTGAGAAGCTTTATTCCAGATTGAAGAAGAAAGGACATCCGAAGGATGATCTGCAGAGACTGAAGGTGACTATTGACAGTTATAAGAGAAGGGCAGATGAATTGAAAAAATGAGTTTTTGTTCTTTTGATAAGATGATATTTTGAAGATATAATAAAATAAGAAAGAGAGCATATGCCCTCTTCTTTTAGAAAAATAAAAACTGAAAAATTTAGATGTCTTTTGCCATAACAGTCTTCCTGCCGTTGCCCTCAGCCCTTGCGCATGCATCTGCGACAAGCTGCCTGACTTTTTTGTCTAGAGCTTCAGCGAAGTCTCCTGCTACATTGCAGCCCTTTGCTGCGTCCTTGATCTTTGCCCTTACTACTAAGAGTTCTGCCATTTTGGTTTCACCCCATTTGATATCTGATCTCTCTGGATTGCTCCAGAGCGCTTAAAACCTTCAAATATAAGGTTTTCAAGCCGAATTAAATCCCAACTAATATATAAAGTTTTCTGTTTAAAAGCAGAATTCAGGGGTTTAGGGCTGTATAAATGGCGAATTTGAGGGTTTGATACAAAAAATTTTTATAGGTCCTGGAGATAGCCCCATTATGATAAACGTCTGGGCATACGCATTGACGAGTGTTGTGGTAGTGAGCCTGGTTTCCCTGATAGGGGCCATAACGCTGTCCATCAGGGTTGAAAGACTGAGAAAGCTGCTTTTCTTCCTTGTCAGCTTCTCTGCAGGCGCCCTTCTTGGGGACACATTCATACATCTTTTCCCGCAGATCATAAGCAGGTCAGGTTTTGGGCTTGATGTCGCAGTGTATATCCTTCTGGGAATGTTATTGTTCTTCATACTTGAGAAATTCATACAATGGAGGCACTGCCATATCCCCACTTCAAAACATCATCCTCATCCGGTGGCTTTCATGAACCTTGTGGGGGATGCTTTCCATAATTTCATCGATGGCATGGTGATCGCAGGAAGCTACATCGTTTCAGTGCCTGTTGGCATGGCCACGACGCTTGCTGTTGTCTTCCATGAGATCCCGCAGGAGATAGGGGATTTCGGCGTGCTCATCCATGCAGGATTCAACAGGAAAAAGGCATTGTTCTTCAATTTCCTCTCGGCGCTTACGTCGGTATTAGGTGCTGTTGCCGTGCTTGCAATAGGGACGAAGGTGCAGGATATAGACCTGTTCCTAGTGCCTTTCACAGCAGGGGGTTTCCTTTATATCGCCGGCTCTGATCTCATCCCTGAGCTGCATAAGGAAACCGGAGCGAAAAAGGCAGTCATACAGATGATAGGATTGGTTCTCGGCGTGCTGATAATGGTTGCGCTGCTCGGTATTGAATAAGATATTTAATTATTGAATAAAATCCTGGCTAAAAAACAAAGAAAGAAATATAAAAGAAATAATAAAAAGATTTAAAGTTCTAACAAGAATTATGATACAGCTTAAAAGCCTTTCTTCTTCCTGTAGCAGTCTCTGCAAAAGACTGGCCTGTCGCCTTTAGGCTCAAAAGGTACTTCTGCTTCCTGGCCGCATTCGGAGCATGTCACTTTGAACATCTTCCTCTCTCCGCCGAATCCGCCGCCACCGAATCCTCCGCCGCCAAAGCCTCCTCTGCTATGGCCTCCTCTATTGCCTCCACCATGGCCTCGTTCCATTCTTATTCCTCCAATACCTGTTTATATATCTATTTTATATACATCAGTTCCCCTAGAAAGAGTTCCTATGTATATCCAATACCCCCTATTAAGCCCCTGTTTATAAAGTTATGGTTTTTTAACTGATGGGGAGTGGTATAATCAATAGAAACGTATGCCTAATTAGAAACCGATAAAAGCTGATAGAATCCAAAATTCACCTATGCCCCCACCAGAAGACCATCTTCGTGTTCAGATCCTTATCCATCCTGCAGAACCCGAACCTTTCGAACTGCACAACCTTCCCTTCCTCGACTTTGCTGAGGGCCTCTTCAGCAAGGCCTTCCCTTGTCGTGCCATCATCCATCAGGACTTCAGCCTTCACAAGCATCTTCCTGTCCTCTGCAGGCAGCCAGTGGATTATCTTCGCGCCTTCGCTCCTGTACCTCTCATAATCCTTGGAATGGAAGACAAGCTTCTTCCCCTCTTTCCTGAAGTTCAGGCAGTCCATCAGCCTGTATAATCTCCCTTCCCTGAAATCGTCAAAATCCTTTTTAGCGACAAAGAACCTCTTTCCTGCTGAAAATTTCCTTCCGCCTTTCTTATTCTCGGGATGCAGGTCAAGCTCGACATCCTGCTCATGGGCCCCTTCGATCGTGATCTCGACAGGATCCTCGACAAAGAAATACCTGTAAGCCTTCGGATCGATGACTTCCTTGTTGAAGGCGCTGATGGCCTTGAAAAAATCTTCCTTTGAGACCTTCTTGTCTGTCAATGTAACGCCCACATCAAGGGCATATCTGATGAAAGCTTCGGGCTGATATCCTCTCCTCTTTAGGGCCACAAGGAACGGCAGCCTTATGTCATCCCAGCCTGAGAATTCCCCCTTGTTTATCCTCTCTTTTGTCGCAGAGCATGAGAGATCGAGGTCAAGGAAATTTATCCTGCCTACAAATATGGACCGGGGTACGTTCCATCCCATGGCGTGCTGGATGAATTCCTGCCTTTTTGCATTGTCTGCATGGTCCTTGGCCCTCAGTGTGTGCGTAACGCCCAGCTCATGATCATCCACTGTCACGGCAAAATTCATGAGAGGCCATACCCTGTACTTTTTCCCTGTCCTTGGATGCTCGTCATCATTTATCCTCATCAAAGGGAAATCCCTCATCGCAGGATTATTGTGCTTCATGTCTGTCTTGAACCTCATCACTGCGTCCCCTTCCTCGAACTTCTTGAACATATCCTTCCAGAGCCTGATGTTCTTTTCAGGCGTGTTTTTCCTGCAGGGGCATTCCTGCTTTTTCTCAGAGAACTTCTTGAATCCCTCTGATGAGCATGTGCAGATGTATGCAAAACCCTTCTCAAGCATAGAGAGCGCATGATCATAATATGTCTCCATCCTCTCCGACTGTATGCACACCTCTGATATGTTGTTCTTTGTGATCCATTTCGCATCCTCGGGCAGCTGCGTGTATGCTATAGGATCTATGTTGCTTGCATTCGTATCCTCTATCCTGAGTATCAGCTTAGCCCTGTATTTCCTGCAGTATTCTGAATTCAGGCCGAGAACATAAGCGTGGCCGAGATGCATCGGGCCGGACGGAGAAGGTGCGAATCTCATGATGACCTTGGGGCCGACATCCCTCAGTTCAGGAAGCTCTTTCTTCTCCTCTTTCCTCTTCTCAAGCATCGCCGGAGCAATCCTCCCGATCTCTTTCCTTTTCTGGTCCTCAGAAAGGCCGTCTATCTCCTTCGCTGACCTGATTATCTCTGCAGTGACCTCTTCGACCTTACCCCTAAGCGATGGATTCTCACCGAGAACTTTGCCGATTATCCTTGAAGGGTCTGTCTTCCCGAATTTCAGGGAATTCTGCAGCACGTATTTCCTCACTATCTCTTTCATGCATATTATTCTGCTCAAGGTTTATTTAAATGTTTCGATGGGGTTTGATGGGCTTGAAAACGGCCTTTGCAGGCAAAAAGGAGAAATAGGCTTCTTCAGGGCACGAAAAGGTTTCTTTAGCCTTTGTTTGGGTTATAAGCCATTCAAACAAAACATTTATAAACAAAACGCGATTAATGCCCAATACAATAAAAATAGGGGGTTGTTATCATGACAAGAAAAACCAGCACAATACCTAAGGCGCCAGTCGCAAGAATCCTGATGAATGCAGGAGCAAAAAGAGTGAGCGCAGATGCAGTTGATACTTTCGCTGATGTCATAAATGACATCGCAATGAAGATAGCTGAGCAATCTTCCAAGATCGCAAAGCATTCCGGCAGGAAGACTGTCCAGGAAGGCGACATAAAGATTGCCGCGAAATAAATGCCGTGACGATCAGGCTTCGGGCTCGTGGTCTAACGGTATGACGTCGCATTGGCTTGCTTAGCACAAAAATGCGGAGACTCCGGGTTCAAATCCCGGCGAGTCCATCCAATAATAAATCATTTAATAATACATTAATAGCAGGTTATTAAAGGGTCTCGCGAGCCGGGATTTTCACCGGACAGCAGCCGATCAACAGAATCATCACGAATCGAATATCATGGTCAACCGAGGTGTTAGATGGCAGCTAAAAAGAAAACTGAAAAGAAAGAAACCAAGAAAGCAGTTAAGAAAGAAGTGAAAGAGAAACCTAAGAAAGAGGGCAGGAAGAAAGAGGCAATCAGGGAAAAAGCGGCCAAAGAGACGGCTGCAGAAAAGAAGGCAGATGCCAAGAAGACAGAAGTGAAGGCAGAAGGCAGGAAGATAAAGGGGATAATCTTCGATTTCTGGGGCACATTGGTAGAGAACGGCGTGTTCCCTTCTCCGATAAAGAGGGTAAGGTTCATACTGAGGCTTGATATGTCTTTCTCTGAGTATGTGGTCGCATTCGAAGAGGCGCTCATGAAGCAGAAATTCAGGGATCTTTATGAGGGATTCTCGAATGTGTGCAGGACTTTCGGCATCAGAGAGCATCCTAAGATGATGGACATCCTTGTCGGCATGTGGAACAAGAACAAGATGCTTGCAAAGCCTTATGATGAGACGGTAAGCGTCCTTGAGGGCCTGAAGAGCGAAGGATACAAGCTCGCATTGATCTCGAACACAGACTGCTTCTCATTGAGGGATGTGCTGCAGAAGTATGACCTTGAGAAATATTTTGATTCTGTTGTGCTCTCATGCGAGGTCAACATGCTGAAGAGCGATCCTGCCATGTTCAGGAAAGTCCTTGATGATCTCGGACTTCAGGAAGATGAAGCGATAATGGTCGGGGACAGCATAGAATCTGACATCAAGAGCGCTGACAGGGCCGGAGTGAAACCTGTCCTCATCGACAGGAGAAACAGGATGGAATTCAATGACAAGATCCTCAGCCTGAAAGAGATAGGTGAATTTATCAAGAAGGCAGAGTCAGAATAGAGCCAGCAAGAATGACAAAGATAGGCGTAATCTCGGATACCCATGACAATTATATGGGCACAAAGAAGGCTGTCGAGATATTCAAGAAGGTGAATGTCGATTTCATAGTGCATCTCGGGGACCTTATCTCGCCTCCGATGCTGAAATGCTTCGAAGGGATAAAACTCAAGCTCTGCCTAGGCAATAACGAAGGCGAACTTTTCTTCCTCATGGAAAAACTCAAGGAGATAGACGCAGAGCTTTTCAGGTATGTATGCGAATTCGAGGCTGATGGCAAGAAAGTTGCTGCTTATCACGGCCAGTCTTCAGCCATAATAGACGCGCTTGTGAACTGCGGCAAGTATGACTATGTGCTCATAGGCCATGTGCACAAGATAAGGGATGAGAGAAAAGGCAAGGTGAGGATAGTCAATCCTGGAACGCTGTTTCTCGGCGATAATGACAAGACAATAGCAGTATTGGATACGGCAATGGATAAGGTCGAATTCTACAGGGTAAGCTGATCACTTCTTCAGAATCTTCAGGCTTATCGCTTTCAGGAAATCCTTTTCTTTCTGGATATGCTGCCCTTTCATGACTTCTTTTGTGAGGAGAGCGAGCTTTGCAGCAGGTTTTTTGCCAAGGATCATTTCCATCTCGCTGAATGCCCTATCATCGCCGGAGCCGCCCATTGTGCAGAAGAAAGCGGTTTTCTTTATCCTGCCTTTTGCCTGGATGAGATAAGCCCTCACGGGCGCAGACATGTTCCATGCCCAGATCGGTGTCCCTATGATGACAAGATCATAAGAAGATGGATTTTTCACGGGTTTTTTTATTCTTGCGGCCTTTCTCAGCGTTGCGTCCCTGCCTGAAAGCAGATATCCGATCGGCCCTTCCCTGTTCTTTGTGTCTATTATCTCCTCAGTATCGGCTTTGAGAAGTCTTGCTATCTCCATGGCCACTTTTTTCGTCGTGCCTGTCCTTGAGTAGAATATGACAAGGGATTTCATAGTCAAGCGTTAAAAGTTTTGATATATAAATTTTTAGGCAGAAAGATATGCCATTGGCTTTTAACGGGGTTTCCATCCAAGATCAGGATCTGAATAATCTATCTTTTTATCGGTCAGATAAGGCAGGATCTCGAATAGCCCGCAATGATTGATATCTTTGACAGAAGGTTTGCTGCAGTTTGACATTAGTTCGCCGAAACGGTTCGCTTCCTTGTCTGTCAGCATGGACACCAAAAAAGAAGGATCTATGTCTGAAATCTCAGATATATTTCGGTACAGTTTGCGGAGTATCATCTCCTGTATTGAAAAATCTATCTTCAGGTAAAATTTCTCAAGCAGGACAGTGTATAATTCATCAAAATTTGCAAAAACACTGCCTTCACTGAAGCTGACAGCCCCTTTTTCCCTGCTTTCAGCTACCAGTGCATTCAGGGTGTTGTGCTCCCTTATCGTCTGGGTTGCACCCAGCTCAATCGCGCATCCTGGCAGATTGCCCCCATCTATATAACCATACCTCACGGCATCGTTAAGATCAGAGAATGTGAATGCAATCTTATCAGCGTATGTGACTGCAGCATGTTCCCGCGGCTCATCTTTGCCGAAATCAGGGATTGTTGTCTCCCTGTTGTGCTTCAGGATGCCTTCAAGAGTTTCGTATGTAAGATTAAGGCCTTGGCCTCTCCTCTCGACATGCTGGGCCAATACGACCCCATTGATGTTATGGCAGAAAGGGCTTCCTCTGCACTCTGAAAGGACTCTCTCGCCCAGGTGGCCGTAAGGTGTGTGGCCGATGTCGTGGCCTGCAGCTATTGCCATGCAGAGGTTTTTGTTGAGGCCGAGAGCGTCAGCTATCATAATTGATATGGCCATGACCTCACCTGTATGTATGAGCCTTGTCCTGACATGAGGGTTGTCTGGCAAGGACAGCACTTGTGTCTTGAAAGCGAGGCGTCTGTATGCTTTTGACTGGACTATCTTCAGGTAATCGCCAAGAAAAGGATCCTTGACCTGTTGATCTAGGTCCTCCTTGTACTTCCTTCCAATTGTAGAAACACATCCTTCCATAAGAACACCCTTAAGTGGATTTATTTAAATATTGTGTACCCGTCGGAAAATCAGTGATGTAATCGTCACCGTTTGGTGTTTAATCTCACTTAGAAAAACTTTTTATACAAAACCAGGCTAACAATGCCCATGATCCAGGAAACAGTAACATTCCTCAACAGCAAAGGAGAACAGCTGCATGGTGTGATAAGGGTGCCGGAGGGCAACGGCAAGTTCCCTGCAGTTGTGATATGCCATGGCTTTGACTCGAATAAGGACAATGAGTTCATCTTCAGTCTATGGGACAATATATCCCGGGCAGGTTTCGTCTGCATGAGGTTTGACTTCACCGGCCACGGAGAGAGCAAGGGCTCTTTCAGGGATTTCACGATAACGCAGGAGATAAGGGACGTGAAGAATGCTGTTGAGCTGCTGAAGACAAGCGGAGTTGTTAATGAGAAAAAAATCTTCCTTATCGGGCATTCGCTCGGCGCATCTGTCGCAATTCTTGCCGCTTCGGAGGAGAAGATAAAGGCGGTCGTGGCAATCTCAGGCATAGCAAGGCTCGATGATTTCATAAGCTCAAAGTTCTCAGAGCACCAGATAGCAGAATGGAAAAGGAAAGGCTATGTCCAATTCTATGACTTTGACGAGCTCAGCACAGAACTTCTAAAGGACATAGAGAAGCATGATATACTTTCAGCGGCCGGCAGACTCAAGTGCCCATTGCTGATAATGCACGGCACAGATGACACCAGCGTGCCTTCTGAGAATGCAAAGGAAATATTCTACCATGCAAAAGACATAAGGAAACTTGAGCTCATTGAGGGCGCTGACCACAGATTCACGGCCCCTGCCCACAGGGAAGAGCTCATCAGCATGATAACCGGCTTTCTCGCAGCAAACCTTAAGATGAAGTGAGGGGATCATATCAGTTATGTTAATAGGTTATATCAATAAGCAGTAAAAGTTATGTCTGCCTTTGACATCTTGTGATAAAAATCCATTTCAGGGAACTTCTTCCTGGATTCAAAGATTGCCTGGTTCAGCCCTTCCCAGAACAGGAACCATCCTGCCGGCTCTAAAAGAACTATCATGAAGTTCTTTAAGAAGCCCCAATTGCCGGATTTGAAGAGGATGAAGGTAGTTATCAGCATTATCACGATGCCCGCAAAAATGAAATTCACCCCTCTCTTGACAACCCTTCTTGACTCATCATGCATCATGCTATGGTGCTTCCTGAAATGCTCTCTCATCCTCCTTTTTATCAGGCTTTCATTGGCGATATCCCTTTTGTCTGCAGGCATAATGAAGATTAGCTCTATCGTGCCTTCTGCCTTGTCCCTGCTGGCCCTTTTTGCCTCCTGCAGGAAATCGTCAGACAATGCCCTATTCTGGTAAGGCCTTGGATCAAAATCTGAGAAGATATCATCATAAGTGTCTAACGCCAGGCTGATCTGGCTCTTCTCGACAAGCTCGTGTTTCAGCTGCACATCCTTGTTTAGCGGGATGCTGCTTTTAGGAGTATTCGCCCCTGGATTCCTTTCCCCTTTTTTCTGCTCATCTTCCATAATATGGGCGAAACATCTTCGGTTTATATATTTTTCTCAGCAAAATTTAAATATCCTCCATCACAATAAGGGCTTATATGGCACTAAAAGCAGTCATAATGGCGGCAGGCATGTCCACTAGGGCTTACCCTCTCACGCTCACAAGACCGAAGCCATTGCTCAAGGCGGCCAACAAGACGATCCTGCAGCATAATCTCGAGCAGCTGCAGGAGACCGGGCTTTTCGATGAATTCGTGATTGTCGTAGGATACAAGGCAGAGATGATACAGCAGGCATTCGGCAAGGAATTCATGGGCATCAGGATAACATATGCGAAGCAGAAAGAGCAGCTTGGCTCAGGGGATGCCCTGCTTGCTGCAAAGCCTTTCCTGAAGAAAGAATTCCTTGTTATGAACGGCGATGACCTTTATTTTGCAGAGGATATCATCAGGATGGTGAATGAGAGGTATGCCGTGCTTTCCAAAAAAGTGAAGGATCCTGAGAGATACGGCGTCTATGTCGTCGCTTCGGGCTATGCGAAGATGCTTGTGGAGAAGCCGAAGGAATTCATCTCCAATACTGCAAACATAGGCTGCTATAAGCTGGATATGAAAGTCTTCGATTTCGAGAAGGAGATCGAGGAGTCTGAAAGAGGGGAGATGGAGATAACTGATTTCATCTCCGAGCTCATGAAGAAGGAGAAAGTCAAGGTGATCGAGGCAGAGAGATGGTGCCCCATAGCTTATGCATGGGACCTGCTTGCTGCGAATGAGCTCATGCTCAAGGATATCAAAAAGGAGATCAAAGGGGAGATCGAGGCTAATGTGACCATGAAGGGGGAGGTCATTGTCGGCGAAGGCACTGTCGTGAAATCAGGGGTGTATATCGAAGGTCCTGTCGCCATAGGCAAGAACTGCGCTATCGGGCCAAATGCATACTTGAGGGCCTCGACTTCCATAGGGGATAACTGCAAGATAGGCCATGAGGTCGAGATAAAGAATTCCATAATCTTTGATAATTCTGCTGTCCCCCATCTCTCTTACATCGGCGATTCTGTGATAGGCGAGAATGTGAATATCGGGGCAGGGAGCGTAACGGCCAATCTTCGGCATGACAAAGGCATAATAAGGACTTCGATGAAAAAAGACATTGAGGGCGAAGTGAAAGAGGATATCATCGAGACAGGACTGCACAAATTCGGGACAATCATAGGGGATAATGCGAAGATAGGGATAAAGACGATAATATATCCCGGAAGGAAGATCTGGCCCGGGATGAGCACATTGCCGGGGCAGAAGGTCGATGCGGATGTGGAATGAATGCCCATCAAAAAACTCTTCTTCGCGACATCAAACAGGCACAAATTCGAGGAAGTCAGCAGGGTATTTTCGAAATGGGGCATTGAGCTTGAACAGGCAGATATAAAATTTAAGGAAGACAAGACAAAGACTATCCAGGGGATAGCGGCAGAATGCGCAAAGAGCGCCGCAGAAAAGCTCAAAAAACCTGTGATTGTCGATGATACAGGAATTTTCTTCGTCGCTATGGAGAACTGGCCGGGAAATTCACCCAACGATGTGTTCCAGCAGATAGGTTATGACGGATTGTTAAAGGCACTCGAAGGAAAGACAAGGGAAGCCTATTTCGAGACTGCCGCAGCATACTGCGAGCCAGGGCAAGAGCCCGTTGTCTTCACAGACAGGCTTGAAGGCACAATCACCCATGAGGTTTTCGGAGTGAACAAGGACACAATGCCCTACAACAGGATTTTCATAGCAAAAGGATTCAAGGAACCGAATGTGTTCCTTGCGCCTGAAGTGAAAGAGAAGATATCCCACAGGACAAAGGCTTTCATGAAGCTGGCGGAGTATGTTTCGCTGCAGGACAAAGGAGAAAATATATAAATTCTTGAGTTATTAAAGGGCATATGAGGGGCATACCAGGCAATCTTGCTTTACAGATTGAAGAGCACAGAAGCTTTTCTGCGGAGGATTTAGGTAGGATTTACCCCTTTATAGAGCCGCCTTCTCCTGATCATAGGGGCCCTTATAGTGAGCCGGGCATGCAGCCAAAACCGGAAATAATAAGAAGGCTGCCGGTTGTTTTTCCGAATCTTGCATTGGGTTATAATGATGAATTTGATGTCCTGGTTCTTGAAAACCATGACAAGAAGCTAAGCGGCATCATAGACAGGGAGATAATACAAAATATCCACTCACCACCATACAAAACAATAAACATCCGTTCTGTCGGCACGATTAATTCCGCTTTGATTTCCCTGTTGGAGGGACATTATAATATTGTGTCCAGTGTGCTTGAAACAGAGGAAAGCAACCAGGCAGGGCTTGAATTCTCAAAGCTTGTGAAACTGATAAAAACGGATGATGAGAGAATAATGCGCATACAGGACAGATACAAAAATGTGCCTGTCATACTATGTGAGCCGGATCTGTGCGAGTTGGATGATGCTGTTTTTGCGATATTCCTTAAAACAAAGGCTTCAAATCACTCATGCCATGTTTTCCCGTACACCGACAAGAATTACACTGTCGCAATAAAACATTTCTTCGGGATGGACATTGATCCAAGGAAAGTGCCTTATTTTATGCTTAGAGAAAAAAACCATATGGATGTATGAAAATTTATAAATAACCCTGTTCCTTAATTGATAAGGGTGAAACAATGACAGACTGCATATTCTGCAAGATAATAAAAGGGGAGATACCCTGCTTAAGGATATATGAGGATAAGGATGTCCTTGCTTTCCTGGATATCGCGCCAGTGAACAGGGGCCATGCGCTTGTCATACCCAAGAAACATTATGCCGATTTCACTGACATGCCTGATGAGGCTGTCAAGCAGGTCTTTGTCGCCGCAAAGAAGGTTGCAGATGGTGTCATGAAAGGGGTGAATGCGAATGGCTTCAATCTTGGGATGAACAACAGGAAGGTTGCAGGACAATTGGTCATGCATGCCCATGTCCATATCATGCCCAGGTTTGAAGGTGACGGATTTAAGCTTTGGGAAGGGAAAAAATACCTGGAAGGAGAGGCAAAGAAAGTGATGGAGAGTATAAATAAGAAGTTGAAATAATACCTTTTTGAGGGTTATTTAGTTGGGGGTAGTTTTTCGATATGCACGCCACCACGATGGCGGCTGGACGGATTTTTCGCTACGCTCAAAATCCTACTCGCCACCCCGTAGGGGGCAACCCCCGGCTCGTCCAGCGCCATGGTGGCGTGCGCGAGGCTGGGGATGGGCCCTCCGGGCTGCCGAGCAGGACACGCGAACGTAGTGAGCGTGGCCGTAGCACCGCCACCCATGGCGCTATCAATATGATTATTGATACCCCCTATGTACCCCCAAAACCTTTAAAAACCCTTCCTGTTTCTTTTTACGCTATTGCCGGTGTAGCTCAGTGGTTAGAGCGCAACAAGGCCATTTAAAGGTCTGGCGAGGCTCATAAACTAACCAAGTGGAGTGACGTTGAGGTCGTGGGTTCAAGTCCCGTCACCGGCATTTATTTTTTATATGGGGGGGATGATGTTAGACTTCAAAACAGCCCAGACAATACTTGATAGGCATAGATTAGGCAAGCTGACTTCTCTCAAAAAACATGATACAGGCATTACAGGAAGCGTCTTTGAGATGAATGAAAATTACATCCTGAAGATGCAGATGGATGCAGAAGACAATCTTAGGCTTGAAAGGAATGAATGGGCATGCAGGATTCTCGGCAGGCATGGGATAAAAGCGCCTGAGGTTGTCGCTGTGAATATGACCAAAGATGCGCTCCCTTCAAAATACATCATAATGTCCAAGATTGAAGGAGACAACCTGAGTGATGTATGGAAAAAGCTTCCAGAAGACATGCAGCGAAAAGTCTTCTTTGATTATGGCAGGCTGATGGCACAGTTCCATGATATCAGGATGGACAGGTTCGGAGACCCTGTTGACACTGCCCGCCAGTCCGATGACTGGCATGACTGCATAAAGGCAATATACATCAACTTTTATTGCTATATCGGGAAACACAATATCCTCCCTAAAGGGATATTGCAGAGGGTAAATGATTTCTTCAAAGAGAATGATGGGCTGCTCCATATAAAAACAAAGCCTGTCCTTATACACAATGACTTCCAGGCAAAGAACATAAAATACTTGGATGGAGAACTGAACGGGATATTTGATTTTGATGAGTGCCTTGGGGCGCACAATGAGATGGACTTCAAGAAGGTCTGCATGCCATTCAAGAGTGAGAAAGTGTGGCTGAGCGAGATAATGAAGGGCTATAGGTCAGCAGGGACCATTTCAAATGGGTTTAAGGAGAGGATAAAACTTTACGAGCTCAATTTCTGCCTGAAGGTCATGGTGTTTGTGCATTCCAATAACCTTGCAATCAACAGCATGAGGGATAAGTATATCGGAGTGATTGATAATATACTGACAAAAGAATGGGATTTTTTCGAACCATCGGATCAATCAAATCCATCAGATCATATCATAAGGCTGAAGAAAACCTGATTCTCATGGAACAAATAACAACAAAAGACGGCTCTGTGACATACCATAGCGAAGAGTATGGCGAAGCATACCACTCTCTGACAGGAGCCAAGGAGGAAGCGATAAAGAAATATGCAGAGCCTTGCAGGATTGCGGAGCTTGCGAAGGATCAAGGAGATATTACCCTACTTGATGTCTGCTTCGGCCTCGGATATAATTCCGCTGCTGCGATAGACGCTGCCCTGGATATCAATCCTGCATGCAGGATAGTGATAATAGCCCTTGAAAATGACCAGAAGATCCTTGATGAGACGGGGAATGTCAAGCCGGATTTCAGGAGTTATGGAATCATCAAAGAAGCTGCGCAGAAACATGAGGCGAAAAAAGGCAATGTTGAAGTTAATATCCTGTTTGGCGATGCCAGGAAAAAAATAAAAGATATCAATGAAAAAAGAAGTTTTGATGCTGTCTTCCTGGACCCTTTCTCACCGAAGAGATGCCCTGAGCTGTGGACAGAAAGGTTCTTAAGCGATATCCACTGCAGGATGAAGAAGGGGGCGATTCTTGCCACTTATTCCTGCGCCAAACTTGTGAGAGAAAACATGAAAAAAGCAGGATTCGAAGTGAAAGACGGGCCTGTTGTGGGAAGGCGGGCCCCTGCGACTTTGGCTATAAGGAGATGAAGCGGAAAAAAATAAATAACATTTAAATATAACTTATTGATAACCGGTATTATGGACGAGATGAGGGTAAAGTGCAGGCAGTGCGGCAGGTATGCCAAGACGAATGAGTTTGTTCTTGATCACGGCTATAAGATGATGGTATGCCCTGCATGCGTTAAGGACAGGAAGCTAAGGGAAGATGTCCATAGGGAAGTTGATGCCCAGAGGCAGGCGAAGAAGAAAGAAGGCATGGAAGAGGTCGCAGAGAAGTCCGCAGGCTGGGACAAAGAGGATGAATACCTGAATAAGCTTCATGCTGCAAAGATGAAGAATACGGTCAAAGTGGAGTACGTGACAGATGACAAGGTCAAATATACCTGCGCAAAATGCTCTTACAAGTTCATCTATGACATGACAAGAAAGATGCCGCCCGGATGCCCTTATTGCGGAACAGGCATAATGAAGATGACATTCTAAAGCCTGAAGCGGCTGTTCAGCTTACTGCCATTTCAAAACAAAGAATTATCCTAGACAACCCTTATCTCTTTCACATCAAAATATCTCCTGACATTATTCTCAAGATTCCTAAGGTTCTGGGCATTCCTCCCTATTATCAGGCCTTTTGTCTGCGTATCAGGCCCTGTTATCATGATGGTGCCGTCCTCGTTCTGATCGACCCTCTCGACTTTCAGGGGAGCGACCATGTTCCTGATGAAATCAAGGATATTAGGATTGAATTCCACTACCCTTATGTTCTTATTCATCTTCTCCTTGAGTATCTTGACGTTCACGGCCTTCTTTCCGAGCGCCCTTCCGAGCTGGCCTGGCTGCACTACGAAAGTTATGCAGTTGAGGACAGTGTCCAGATAGCAGTCTTTTATCTGAGCCCCGGTTATCCTCTCGAACAGAGACATGAACCCCATCAGAGAAACATCGTATTTTATTTTCATTTTAAAAAATTTGAACAATCACTCCTTCTTGACGCCCATGACTGATATCTTGAACTGCTTCTTGCAGATTATGCCAAGCTCGTCGCTTGGGACATCAAGCTCTTCTATCTTCGCATTGGACAGGGCCGCGTAATGCTTTATGTCTCCCTTCACATCAGAAGGGCAGTTTGATGACAGCAATACCTTAGATACCTTGCCAAGCTTCAGGTTCTTTATAGTCTGGTCTGTTCCGACAAATGCTTTCTTGTCTTTCACAAGTTTTTTCAGGTCTTCCATTTTAACTCCTTATTCAGTCTTTTCTGCTTTTGTATCCGTTTTTTTATCCCCTAATCCCTCTTTTCTTACCTCTGTGATCAGGCCAGGCAAAGCTGTTCCGAGAGGAACAGGCTGGTTTATCATCACGTTCTCTACGACTGAATTCAGCTTGTCCTCTTCCCCCACAAGGGAAGCATCTATTATATGCTTTATCGGCGTCTCAAAAGATGCCCTTGCAAGCACAGATGATTTCTCAGAGATTATGCCGTACCTTGTGATGCCCTTTATATCCCCGCTTGAGCACATCATGTCCGCGACAAGCATCACATGCCTCTTGTCTATATTGAGGCCCTGGCTGTCGATGACCTTGAATATCTCATCTATGATGGCCTGTCTTGCAGCCTCTATCCCCAATACCCCTGCGATCTCATAGATGTCGTTTGATCTTGTCCTTGTATGATCCACTGCCTCATGCTCAAGGACCTTTTTCAGGTTGCTCCCTGCTGTCACGATTATGAACTCGTCCCCCCTCTTGATGGGCAATACCTGGGATATGCCTTTTATCCCCTGCAGGACAAGATCCTTCACCTTCTCCTTCAGCAGGTATACTCCGTTAAGTGTTGTCTCCTTATTCTTGCTCTTGAGTATGAAACTGAGCCTGTCTTTGCCCTGTTTTGATGTGACCTTGAAATTCTCTTCTACATCCCTGATGACCGGAGTAGGCGTAAGCCCCACTTCCTTCAGCTTTGAATCATCGAGAGTCAGCCCTATTGAAAGGTCTGCGACATTGATCTCGAATTCCATCGCAACATCCTTCACTTTTGTCTCTTTTATCTCGAGAGCTATCTTCTTGATGTCTTTCCCTGTAGAATAAGGCTTTTTCAGGAATATCTCCATCATGGGCGTGCTTATCTCTTTCCTTCCGTCAAGTATCTCTATTATCCTGGGAAGGCCTGTCGTGACGTTCATCTCAGAGACTCCTGCAAAGTGGAAGGTGTTCAGCGTCATCTGGGTGCCCGGCTCGCCTATGGATTCTGCAGACACCAGGCCTACAGCCTCTCCTGCCTGGACCTTGACAGTCTCATATTCCTCGACAACCCTGTCAAGCACTTCCTTCAGTTTTGCAGAGCTTATCTTCTCAGGAAGGCTGCTCTTTATATCTGAGATTATCTTCGGGTTAAGCTTCATTTCATATTCGCTGAATAATTCGTCTGCGCTCTTGTCCATTTTTTCACCGTGAATCCATATATTTCATACATTAATTTTTATGCGTCTTTGATATGCTCTTGGTATATCATATATTACATTTGATTATCTTGATTTGACAACGTCATCTATTATCCTCTTTATGTCTATCTTTCCGCCTTCGCTCTTCGACACATCAATCCCGTCTTCGCCATATGCGAACTGTATGATCTTCCTGCTTGCGTCCCTGACCGTGGTGTCATATTCGACCTTCAGGTCCTGCAGTGAGTTTGCAAGCCTCCTGTAAAGGTATCCTGATTTTGGCGTCCTCAATGCAGTATCCATCAGGGAATCCCTTCCTGTCATCGAAGCGAAGAAAAATTCATTCGGGCTCATCCCGCTCTTGAAGCCGTGCCTGATGAAACCTCTGGCGCTCGGGCTTAGGTCATTCTTCCTGAAAGTAGGCAGCGACCTTTCTGTGAAACCGATGTCTATCCTCTTGCCCCTCATAGCCTGCTGGCCTACGCATGCGGCCATCTGGGCCAGGTTGATCGTTGTTCCCCTTGAACCGCTTGTCGCCATTATGTAAGCACCGGTCTTTGTCGAGACATTTGCCGCGACTACGTCTCCTGTCTCGTTTCTTGCCCTGTTCAGCGCTCCAAGTATCTTAAGTTCAAGTGTCTCGAGCGTGGTCTTTCCCGGGAAAGCCTCGAGCTCCTTCTTATGGAAAGAATCGATAAGCCTGCTTACCTCTTCTTCAGCATTGTTGAGTATCTCCTGTATCTTTTTCACAGAGTCCTCTGGCAGATCGACATCTGATATGGCGACTGAAAACCCTCTCTTAAGGAGAGTATAGACTCCCAGTTTTGAGATCTTATTCAGAAGGTCTATTGTGGCATACTGGCCGTATCTCTTATGCAGGTTCCTCAACAGGAATCCTGAACCATGGCCCAGGTTCGCTGAATCCATCACTCCTGAAAGGAGTTTTCCGTCTTTTATATAAACGTAGGAATCGCTCTCGCACCTGTCATTCTTCCATCTTGGGCAGTCCTTGCATGGTTTTGATTTTGTAGGGCATGATTTAGCCCTTCCTACGAAGCTGAAATCCTTCGGTATCAGCATGCTGAATACCTCTTTTCCGGTTATAGTCTTCTTGTTAGGCAGCTCTGAAAAGTCATCGACTCCCACCTGCGCGAGTATCTGCACAGCTTCCTCCCTTGTGAATTCAGATTCTTTTGTGAGTATATAATTGCCTGAGATGCCGTCCTGAACGCAGCCTATTATGCTCAATCCGTATCTTGGGCTTATGAGCTGTGTCTCGACAGCCATGAGTATCTCTGCCTCTGCCCTTGCCTCCTCATTCTGCGGCACATGCAGATTCATCTCGTCTCCGTCGAAATCTGCGTTGTATGGGTGGCATACTGCCGGGTTCAGCCTGAATGTCTTGCCGCCGAGAACCCTTACCCTATGTGTCATCATGGACATCCTGTGCAGAGAAGGCTGCCTGTTGAATATGACCACATCGCCGTCCATCAGGTGCCTTTCAACGATATAACCCGGCTGCAGTTCCTCTATGATCTGCTCGTGGGTCTCATCTGTTATCTTCTTCTTCTTTCCGTCCGGCCTTGTCAGGTAATTGCATCCGGGGTACTTCTTAGGGCCCCTCTTGACGAATTCCTTTAGGTATTCGAAGTTCCATTCATTGACCCTTTCAGGGACAGTGAGTTTCATCGCGACTATCATTGGGACGCCCACTTCGTTGATGTTTATCATCGGATCAGGGCTTATGACTGTCCTTGATGAAAAGTTTGTCCTCTTGCCTGCAAGATTATGCCTTATCCTTCCCTCCTTGCTCTTTATCCTCTCAGATATCGTCTTGAGAGGCTGGCCTGACCTGTGCCTTGCAGGAGGAAGCTGTGCGATGTCATTATCAAAGAAGGTAGTTATGTGGTACTGGAGCAGGTCCCAAAGGTCCTCTATGATTATCTCCGGGGCGCCGGCATTTATGTTCTCGAAAAGCCTCTGGTTGATCCTTACTATGTCGCCAAGCTTATGCGTTAGGTCATCCTCGCTTCTCTCTCCTGATTCGAGCGTGATTGAAGGCCTCATAGTCACAGGAGGTATCGGCATGATCGTCAGGATAGCCCATTCAGGCCTTGCGACTGCAGGATTTATTCCGAACATCTTGCAGTCCTCGTCTGATACCTTCTCAAGCCTTGTCCTGACCTCTATAGGTGAAAGCTTCTTCTCGCCTTCCATGAAAGTATAAGGCTTCTCAAGCACTATCTTCTGCTGCTTTGCCCTGCAGTAAGGGCATTTGTTCACTGTCTTGAGCGTTGTGATTATCTCCTTTATCCTCTTTCTCTTCTCGTCCAGACCCGAGTCCCTCTCGATCTCCTGTAGCTGCGATGAATACTTGCTTATCTTATTCTCTGGTATCAGGATCTTTCCGCATTCCTTGCATGTGCATCTGAGTATGTCAAGCGTGAGCCCCACGAAATTTATGTGGAGGATGGGCCTTGCGAGCTCTATATATCCGAAGTGGCCGATGCATTCCTTCAGTTTTGAGCCGCATGTCTTGCATTTTAGGCCTGGGTCTATGACTCCGAGCCTTATGTCCATCAGGCCGCCGTCAACAGGATAACCTTCCTTATCATAAAGTTCAGGTGTCACTATCTTCGCGCTGGCCATGCCTTTTATCATCTTAGGCGACAGCATGCCAAATACGACCGAGCTGACCTGTTTGTATGTGAATCGTTCCCGTTCTGCCATCTTTATCTTTTCTCCTTATTTGTTTGTAAGTGACCTGTTTGTTTATCAGTATTTTGTCTTCAGTTTCAGCTTTGGATAGACTCCCAAAGACTTGAACTCATCCAATATGAGCTTGAAAGCGTAGGATATCTCGATATCGGTTATCTCTACATTATCGCCGCATATCGGGCAGTATCTCGCATCCTTGAACTCATTATAGATCGCTATTGTCCCGCAGCTTTCGCAGACCGGGGCGATCGTCCTGTCAGAGTCGAATCTCTCCTTGAGCAATAATGAGGCTCCATGAGCTACGAATGTGTCTTTTTCCATCTCTCCCAGCCTGAGGCCTCCTTCTTTTGCCCTTCCTTCTGTAGGTTGTCTTGTCAGAAGCTGGATGGGACCGCGCGCCCTTGAGTGGATCTTGTTCGAGACCATATGCCTTAATTTCAGGTAATACATGTTTCCGACGTATATCTTCGCGTGATACTGCTCGCCTGTCTCGCCGTCATAGAATGTCTCTGTGCCGTTCTCCCTGAAACCCATCGAAAGCAGCTCTTTCCTGAGGTCTGCTTCCGGCTCGCCTACGAAAGGCGTCCCATCGACATATCTTGCTGCCAGGCCTCCCACTTTTCCTGCGACAATCTCTATCATGTGTGAAAGCGTCATCCTTGAAGGGACTCCGTGAGGCGAGAACAGCAGGTCAGGCACTACGCCAGATGCGCTGAAAGGCATGTCTGCAGGAGGCACTATCAGTCCGATGACTCCTTTCTGCCCGTGCCTTGACGTGAATTTGTCGCCTATCTCGGGAATCCTCTGGTCCCTCATCCTTACCTGGACAAGCTTGTTGCCCTCCTCGTTCTCTGTGATAAGTACGAAATCGACGACTCCTTTCTCGCCGTGCTTCATTGAGAATGAGCTTTCCCTTCTCGTGTTCGATGTCAGGCTGTATTCTTCCATCAAGCTTAGGAATCTTGGCGGCGAAGTCTTGCCTATTATGACATCTCCCTCTGCGACATCCGCCTCAGGGTAGATTATGCCGTCGTCCTCCAGCATCCTGTAATCCTTCTCTGATTTGTAGCCCTTGACATCCTTATCAGGTATGGAAATCTCGTCTGTCAGCCCGCCAGGATACCTCAATTCTTCTGATATCGCCGGCCTGTAATATGAAGATCTTGCGAAACCCCTGTCTATGGAAGCCCTGTTTATGATCACTGCGTCCTCCATATTATATCCCTTGTAGCTCATGATCGCGACTACGATGTTCTGCCCTGCAGGATGTTTCTCATAGCCTGACAGGTCATTTATTATCGTATTGACTACAGGAACCTGGGGATGATGCAGCACGCTGACATCCATATCCATCCTAACTGCAAAATTCGCGGCGTAAAGTCCAAGAGCCTGCTTCTGGTTCTTTGAGCCCATGCTTATCCTTGCTCCCGGGCTGTGGTTTGCATAAGGCACCAATGATGAGCATAATCCCAGCATATCTACAGGCGCGATCTCAAGATGTGTGTGCTGCCTTGTCAGCTCGCTCTCGAAGAATGCCACCAGCGAATTCTCTTCCTCTTCTGCATCAAGATACTCGACAACGCCCTGCTTGACAAGGTCCGTGAAGGAGATTTCGCCTTTCTCGAGCTGCTGGACATGCCTGTCTGTGAGCAATGGCCTTCCATCCTTCACGACTATCACTGGCCTCCTTACCCTTCCCCTCATGTTCTCTATCCTTACCTCATCCTTGGCCTTGTCGTACCTCAGATTGATGTTAGATGAAAGTTCTGCTCTCCTTCTGCTGTCCACTATCTTCTGCACGAAGTCCTCAGGGTTCTCGATCTCCCCTACAAATTTTCCGTTAAGGTAAACATCTGTCATTTTGTCTCGTTTGGTTATGTTTCGTTTGGTTATGTTTCGTTTGGTTATGTTTCGTTTGGTTTTGTCTCGTCTTATTTTTTCACGATCTGATTCTCATGGTCTGATCATGATCATTTGAGCGTCTTCAGGCCCATATTCTTCAGTGATTTCAGCAAAGGCTCTTCTGTCTCGTCTTCTGAAACCTGTGCCAGCAATGCTAGGTTCTTTCTCAGCCCGATGTTCGTTCCTTCAGGCGTCTCTACAGGGCAGAGTCTTCCCATATGCGTGGGGTGAAGCCCTCTTGCCTCGAAGTTCTCCTGGGTAGCGCTCAATGGGCTTATGACTCTCTGCAGATGGCTCAGTGTCTCCAGGAAATTCAGGCGCTGGATCCTCTGGCTTATGCCTTTCCTTGCGCCGACCCATGATCCTGTCGCCATGGAGCTGTATATCCTCTGTGTGAGCAGCTTGTCCCTTATTATGACTTTTATTGACGGGAATTTCCCTCTCTTGACTATCCTCTGGAAATTGTAAAGCAGGTCCTGTATCAGGACTTTGAGATTGACCCTGAAAAGATCAGCAAGCAGGTCTCCGCTCAGCTTCAGCCTCTTGTTCATGTAATGGTCCTTGTCGTCCACTTCAAGCTCTTTGTTCGAGGCCATTATGAATTTTTTCAGGAGCTTGCACAGGTTGTATGCCTTGTATATCCTGTCCCTCTGCTCTGTGCCGAGGTGAGGCAGGAGGTATTTGTCGAGTATCTCCTTCGTCTTCTCCACCCTTATCTCTTTCGACTGTGTTATGCCTATCTTCTTGGCGACATAATCCATCGCATCCTCTTCTGTCTTTATGTCCACGCATTCGTAAAGATTGATCAGGAGCTCATTGTACATCTTGTCCTTCGATATGAACTTGACTATCTCCTCGTCCTTGGTCAGACCGAGCGCCTTAAGCAATATGATGATGGGCACTCTCTTCACTCTTGTGAAGCTCAGGTAGAATATGCCGTTCTTCATCTTCTCGAATGAATGGGGTATCTTGAACGATCCTTTCTCAGAGAAAAGCTTGCCTGAGAATTCGCTGACGCCTGTAGAGTTCTGCTCGACAAGCATCCTGTTGGCTGCCAGATCCTCGACTGATACAAGGACCTTCTCTGTGCCATTGACTATGAAATATCCGCCCGGGTCATCAGGGTCCTCGCCTTTCTCTATCAGCTCTTCCCTGCTCAATCCGTTCAGATGGCAGAATTTTGATTTTAGCATGATGGGGATGCTGCATATCTGCGTGGTGAACATCTCCCTCTGCACGCCGTTTATGTGCGCAGATACATCGATGAAGCACGGAGCGGAATAAGAGAGCTTCCTAAGCCTTGCATCTATGGGATAGATGTTCTTCTTAGAGCCGTCCGCTTCTGTTATCGTGGGTTTCTCGACCCATATCTTGTCTATCTTGATCTTGAATTCCTCCACATTATGGGGGATGATGGTGGGCTCTATATCCTTGTTCTCCTCGACTATCTGCTGAAGCTCTTTCTCCAGGAAATTATTGAATGATTCTATGTCTGAAGCTACAAGGCTGTTCTCAGCAAAATAGCTCTTGATCAGTATCTTTGCCCTCTCGTTCATTTTTATGAGACCCCTCTGTAGAATACCGCATCGCCTGCGGTCGTGCTTTTCCTGTAGATCTTGATCACATCGCCGGTCTGCACTTCAAGATGCTCTATCGCAGAATCATCTTTGCTTATCTTGGGCAGCTCTTTTATCGAAATGCCGTACTTTTCATACAGCTCTTTCTTCTCTTTCTCGCTCAGCTTGGTATGCTTAGGTATAAGAATGTGTTTGGTGATGTCAACCTTAAGTTTTGCCAACTTTTCCCTCCAATGAACATGATTTTGTGATTTTCAGTTTTTCTGATCTTGTTTATTTTTGATTATAACGGGCCGGAAGGGATTCGAACCCTCGACCACTTGATGTCTGCTTGCCTGATTAAAAGTTTCACCATCTCTTATCCAAGTGCTCTACCAGGCTGAGCTACCGGCCCATTTGTGGCGTTTTGATTGGTTTTTTTGATATTTTTGGGCTTGTTTTCCTGTTATTAATCATGATATACGCCCTGGCCGGGACTTTCAACAGCTTTAAGCATTAATTGGCCGGTCTTTTATGATTTTTATGAGCATTTAAAGTCTTTTTCTGGCAAAAAACGGCTAAAAGCATTTTTGAACCCGGGTCAGAGCCTCGACAGGGCTCTATGCTAGGCCGCTACACTACCAGGGCATATTTATCATTTTTACGACCAACAAACCATCCAAAGGGCATAGATTTGGCTATTTAGTCTTCTTTACCCTTTAGAAAGATTGACAGGCCATATTGCCCCAATTTTTTACTCCTTTATAAACTTTACGCTAAATTTGAGGGTTTTTGGTATATCAGCATTATATATGGAAGATATAGGTGATATGATTATAAGAACGGCCAATTTTATGTTAATCCCATGTTAAAAATGAAAAAATCCCCCCAGCCAGACTCGAACCGGCAACCTTTCGGTAACGACTGAATGTTTTTCATCCATTCTGAACAGTCAGATTGTCGAACATTTTCTACAGCCGAACGCTCTGCCATTGAGCTATGGGGGGAGGATATTGAATTTCTTTGAGGGTTATATAAATATTTTGAGTTTTATGGGCAGTCAACTCAAGTTGGAAAGCCGCTACTGCCCAGCGGAGTCCGCGATAATCGCCCCATTGTTTCCTGTCTTCCTGTCTTCTTCTGTTTTTTAATCCGTGTATTTTTCATCCCCATACTGTTACAAATTCACCATTCGGCAATAGAAATAACAGTAAAATATAAAAACAAAACCACATTCATATTGAATGAAAAGAGGCGATAGCGGGTAGTTCGATAAAAATCGGTTATAGGATAGCATAAATAGTATAAAATCAAAAGGTGATATGATGAAAACCCCGACAAAGATATTAGTTCTTGCAGCTTTAGTTTTGATTGTAGCGATGCTTGCTACAGGCTGCATCAGGAAAGTGGATGAAAGCGAAGGAAATTACACTGAAATCGAGAATTTCAGCGATCTCGGTGTAGTTGACGAAGGGAATCAGAAGCCAGAGGCTGCTCCGGCAACTACGGCGACTGAGACGACTCCTGCAGGACAGCAATTGGCAGAGAATGAGAAGATCACAGTGAAAGAAGGGCAGCTGATAACATTGAAGGCTACAGGAGAAGACCCTGATGGAGACAAAGTGACGTATACATTCAGCCCGCCTTTCGATGCAGATGGGAAATGGCAGACAAAGGTCGGAGACAAGGGGACATATTCTATCAAGGTGATCGCTTCTGACGGCAAATCCACCACGACAAAGACATTCGATGTTGCTGTGAATGAAAAGAACAAGGCTCCAGTGCTTGAGGCCATCCCAAGGATGACTGTTGTCGCAGGAGAGACTGTGACACTGACGCCGAAGGCTGCTGATCCGAACTCCGATGAGCTGATAATAACTTATTCAGGATGGATGAATGCACCTGCATACGCTACAACAGATAATGACATCGGACTGCATGAGGTCACAGTGACTGTGAGCGACGGTGAATTCACGGATTCAGAAACCGCAACGATAGATGTGGTCTCAAAGAACCATGCCCCTGTGATGGAAAAGATAGACGATGTCGTTGTGAATGAAGGCGATTCGATATCGTTTAGCCCGAATGTCATCGATGTCGACGGCGACAAAGTGACTGTGCAATATTCGGGATGGATGACTGGCCCCACATACACTACAGGTTATGATGACGCAGGCCAGTACACTGTCAAGGTTACTGTGAGCGACGGAAAGCTTGAGACAAGCCAGGATGTGAAAGTGACTGTAAAGGACAATAACAGGCCTGTGCCCTTGAGCATATGGGTTGAGATAAGCTGAACCTAGAAAATTTCTTATTTTTTTATTTATTTTTTTATTTATTGTTTACTATTTGAAGGATCTTGCCATCTTTTACTGTATGTTCCCAAGGATATCTGCTAAACGGTCCCTCGCTTCCTTCTCCATGTAGGCCTTGCTCTTGAAATCTATCAGGCCGGGCTCTGTGAAATAGAAGTCTGCAATGTCATCATAGGCCGCTGCAGCGTCTTTATAGCCGTTCTTGCTCAAGAACTTCGCGAACTCCCTCTTGCCGACTGCAAGCTCCCCTATATTCTCATACTTGGCAGCCTTGCTGGCTGCGCTGTATGCGTCCATGGAAATCTTTTTATTCCACTCTATTACCTCTCTGACGCTCTTTCTTTTCCCATTGTTCGTTATATGGACCATCCAGTAGGGCCCCACCCTTGTGCTGTTTATGGAAGGGTGATCGCCGTTCTGCCATGCCTTCAGGAAATTCTCGACCTTCGCAGGCATGTTCTTCTTTGACAGGTCAGGGTCAGTCGGGTCATTGAAATAGACATATTCCTCATCATAGCCTGTCATGACGATGAAATGAGACGCATGACCCTCATCCCATGAATCCTTCCAGAAAGTGGAGAAAGCGGCAAAATCATCCCATACATAGTATGTGTCGATATGCACGATCACAGGTTTTTTTGAATCGAGCATCCTCTTAAGATAAAAATAGGCTACAATCTGGTCATTGAAATATTTCTTTTCTTTTGAGCCTGCGCCGAAATTATATTCGTGGGGCATGGTCGATTCTGCTCCTCCGGAAAGCAGCCCGAGGGTGTAATCATAGCCAAGATTCTCTGATGCAGTCATTATCGAATTCTCTTTTATCCCGTTGTTCAGTCCGGTGTAGCCGTTGTTCGCCAGCTTTGTGCCTACGCCTGAATATGCGACTATGTCTGAGAAATCCAGCGAAGGATCGTCATACATCGCAAGCATTGCATAAGCACCGAGATAGCTCAGGCCCGGCCGTTCCTCTGGCTCTATCCTGCCGCTTTTGTTTATGGTCATGCTGGCCCCGGAATATGCCCTTGGGACATCAAGAAGGTATGCAGGTGATCTTGCCTCGCTCTTGTTTTTCGTGCCTGCCTTTGGCTCCTCGGCAAAAGGAGTTATATTCATCGCTTCATCCTCGCCTTCGCAGATAAAATTGCATCTGCAGTCCGGATATTCCCCTGATATGGCCCACCTGCCTACGCACATCACATGCGGCTGCTGTTCGCAGTATTCCCCGCATGAGGACGTTTCAGGCTGGGTTTCCGTCCCTTCTGGGCTGCCTTCGGAATTGATATCCCTACTTGCGCACCCTCCGAGCATCAATGATGCTGAGAAAAATAGTGCCAATGATAATGCCAAAACAAAAACCAGAATCAATCTCCTTCTTGCCATCAGATCGTTCACTCGCTTATGCTCACTTCATTAGAGATGATCTTCCTTTTCCTTCCCGATTTCTCGCTGTGCACAAAGACCGATGCAGGTGGCAATGTCACGCTGCCGACTATGCTGAGCTTTGCCTTGACGATGTATTTTATGAGCCTCTCCTCCTTCGGCTCCATCTCAAATTCCCATATCAGCAATGTGCCCTTCTTCGTCCTGAGCATCTTCTTGGGCAGCAATGTCCCGAGATCGTGCTTCTTGTCCAGCTCTATCATGTGAGGGATAGTATCGACAACAGTCACTTTCTTAAGCTCGTTCTTGCTCCTGTTGTTCACATTCAGGACAACCTTGAATTCCTTTATTCCGCCTTCAACTACGCTTACTCCCTCTGCGTGCTTGACTATCAATATCGGATGCCTGAACATGAGGTATAGGAGTATCAGTATCAGGATTACCGTGATTATATAGAAAGGAAGCCTGTAGTTCGAAACGACGATGAGGGTTGTAGCCTCGCCTGGCGCAAGCCTTATGTCCCATGCGAGGTTTTTCTTCTTGTCTTTCTCATAAAGACTGCCCTGGGGGTCTGAGGTCACGAAATACTGGTCAATTGGCGATAAGGGGTAGAGGAATTTCTGCTGCTTCTGGACTATCTCATTGTTCGTAAGGGTTATCTCTTCTATGGTCTTGAGGAAGAATTTTGAAACCTTGGTCTCCTGCTCGAATGATATCCTGTAAGAGACTATCTCTATGGGGGTAGTCTCCCTGTAAAGCTCCTTGCCGTCCTCTGTTGCAACAACAGTCAATGTATCAAGGGTAGGCTTCTGGTTCTCATCGAACCCTACTGTGAATTCCACCCCTTTCTGCATCTCTGGCTGCAATTCGACTGTGCCATCCCTTGTGAAAAGGCTGCTTTCAAGCCTTATGTTGAGGTTCTTTATGTCCTTTGGATTATTGTTCTTCAGGTTGACGACGAAAGAATAGATGTTCCTGGGGTCTATATACCTCGGGACCATCAATGTGCCTGAGATATCAGACAGGTAAGGTATCCCTTCATTAGGCACGATGAATACCTGCACGATCTTTGTCTGTTTTTCCCCTGTGTTCGAGGATTTTATCGTAAGGTCTACCACATAAGCCTTTGTGGGGTTAGCTTCAAGGCCTTTGTCCTTGAGGAGCATCCTGACCACCTTTGTAGCATGGGGTGTCACTGTGACGCCCGTTGCATAATCGAATGTAGACTCAGTGAGTATGCTCCATTCTGTGCCTTCAACCTTGGAACTCAGCTTGAAGACGTCAGTATAGCCCTGCTCGTTGGTTATTGCGAGGTCAAACATGGCCCAGTCGCCCTTGATGACCTTATCCTTGACAGCCTTTGTGCTGACAGTGAAATTCTGGGCACATGCTATCGGGATGATTAGCAGAAATAAGGTTATAAGTCCGAGCATTAGTCTCTTTTTCGTCAAAAACATCACCCAACGATAGAGGATAATGGGCAAGGTAATATTTAAATGTTTTGAAAAGATTATTGAAATGGGGTTTAATGGGCATATGGATTGGATGGTATGGGTTATTTATAAGATAAACAACCATATTTGCGGGGAAACCAAGGTTTCCAGCCCCAAATGGTTACGCGCATTTGATACGCAACAGCAAGGACCACATCCTCACTTCGTTCGGAGTGGTCCGAATAATTCATTCAGTTCGGACCATTGAGCGCAGCGAAATGGTCCTAGCTGTCGGTGTCAATGGACGAAACCACTGCTCTCGTCCCCTTCCTGCATTTTGCAAAGCAGCGGAGCGATTTTGCGGGTAAGTTGTGCAGGGAAAGGTTGTGCGGCCATGAGCCGTATCGAGAGGTTAAGCGGTGGAGGCGAATGGAATGTTGAAAAAACTGAAAGTTTTTGAAACTAAGAAAATCAGCAGATTTTCTGTTGAGTTTTAGTTTGCAAAAAGTATGGAAACAAAACATACAGATTAAAACAATCAATATCCAAAAATAAATCAATGGGGCTGGCAGGATTTGAACCCGCGATCTCACCCACCCCAAGGGTGAATCTTACCAAGCTAGACCACAGCCCCGAATGAAAAAATAGGGATTAATGACAAGAAACCGTTTTGTTTTATAAATGTTTTTGATGCTCTGTCATTGTCACCAACAGGCCTATCCATCCATTATCAATAGTCACCCTTTTCCATGATTCATACTGCGGATGGCCGCTTGGCTTCATGATTGAATCGATTGTGTGGGGCCTTGCATCAGCAAGATTGTAGCTTTCTATTGGGGGAGGTGATGTGAAAGCAGGGTGTGCGCCATAATATGCGTCCCACAACTTGATTATGAGCGGAAAATTTCTTTCGAATTCTGATAAGATCTTGGTATAATTCACGCATGGGGGTGCCACTCCGTTAATGCCTTCCATGAAGACGGTGTTGCCTGCAAAGACCTCGTGCAATGCCTCACCGAAACCGTCCAGCTTGTCTGCAAGAGATACCACCTGCGCTTCTTTTGTGACTTTCTCTATGGCTGCATCAAGCAGATCATGGTATTTATAGCCATTGACTCTCTCAGGGTACAGCTGACAAAAGTATCCTATCGCCTCTAATTCATACGAACGTTTTAGCACCAGCTCTTTGAGGTCCATCATCTTCTTAGTGCACACTTCAATATCACCGGTTATGATCTCAGGGTCATCATGGACATAAGCCTGTGCGAGCGCCAGAGGGCCATTGAAATCCCCGCCGAAGACATGCTCTGCGAATGGGATGATCTCATTGGTTATCCGAGCGACTCTCCTGCTGTGGATCCCGTTATTTGTGCGGTAGAACATAGGGCTGCGCTTAGCATACCTTTTTATCATCTCCAGCTTCTGCTCCCTTCCGTTGAATTTTGACAGATGCTCCTCAATCTTCTCAATATCTACTACCATGCTCAACCGCCTACGCTGCTGACGTGCCCTGACTTCCCTATCCTCAGGACAGTGTTCACAAAGCTCTCGACCTTGGGCTCGTGGCTCACTATGATCACCTGCTTCATCCCAAGATCCTCGATCACGTCCCTCACCTTGTCCAGCTGCTCAGAAGAGAACCCGTCAGTTGGCTCGTCCAATATTATGAGGTCCTTTGTCTTTATAGTCCCTACGATGCTGTTTATCACCTTGTTCAATGACAGCCTGTATGCAAGCGCCACAGCGGTCTTCTCTCCGCCGCTCAGTCCGTCAAGGCTTGCCTCATAGCCGTCCTGCTGCACTATGGGCGTGAAGCTCTCGTCAAGGCTCACCATCAATGCCTCGTCCTCGACCAATGCCTTGAACCACTGCTGGAAAAGCTCCCTGAACTGGGCCTGTATCTTATACATGACGTTCTTCTCTATCACTGCAACGACATTCAGGAACTGGTTCTCGAGCCAATCCTGGACCTGCCTTGTCCTCTCAAGCCTCTGTTTTGCAAGAAGCTTCTCATTAATCTCCTTCTCGAGGATTTTTATCATGCCTGAAATGCCATCTTCCTGCGTCGCTATGCCTTTCTCCTCTATCTGCAGCAGTTTCATGTTCTCTTTGGCCTCATCGCATCCTTTTTTGGCATTGAGATAGGATGTTTCAGCATCGCCTGCTGCCTTAAGCTTATCATACAGCATGATCCTGGCATTGTTTATATCGCCGATGTCTTTCTTTATCTCTTCCTGCATCATTACAAGCTCTTTTTTCCTTGCTTCCTTCTCCCCGAGGATCTCCTCAAGGTGGTTTTTCTCCTGGAGCCTTTTCAGAAGCGATTTTTCGTCCTCAAGCTCTCTTGATATCTTATCTACATCCTCTTTCTGCAGCGCGAGAAGCTTCTCGGTCGAAGAGACCAGCTCCTGCTCTGACCTTGCAAGCTCTTTCTTCTTCTCTGCCATGCCATCGAGCGTTTTTTTCAGCGAGCCTGCCTCTGCGCCCAGCTTCTCTGCTCTCTTCTCGCTCTCAAAGACCTCTTCGATGCTTTTCTTTATGTCCTTCAGCCCTTCCTTCTTCTCATTGAGCTGGTTCTCGAGGAGCTTCGCTGATTCAAGGCTTCTCCTTATGTTCTCCTGCTCTCTTGCGGTTATATCATGCTTGTGCTCCTTCTCGACGGGCCTTGTGCACATCGGGCAGGTCTGCATGCTGAGGATGTTCTTCATGATGGACTCTGAGTTCTTCCTCAATGCCTCAAGCTCATTGAGCTTCTTGCTGATGTCGTTTATGCCATGCTCGAGCTCTTCTGCATACCTTTTCAGCCTGTCCTTCGCTTCTGTCTTTTTCTTCAGCTCAAGAAGCTCTTTTTCCTTCAATTCAAGATTCATTGAATGCTCTGCGGATTCCTCTATGGACTTCTCAAGCTCTTTCACCCTCCTCTCAAGGTGCTTCTTGCTCTCAGAAAAGCCGGATCTCTGCTGGAGGATGCTCTTTATCCTTGCGTCGTTCTCTTTTATCGACTGCTCTATGCGCTCAAGTGATCTTGCTGTCCTGACATCAAGCCCCGATATCCTCTCTGATGTCTCAAATGCCTGTTTTTCAAGGATCTCCTGCTCCTTCCTGTTCTTCTCACTGAGACTGACCTTGTCATTCAGCTTCATGCTGCTGATCTCGAGCTCTTTTTTCAGCTGCCTGAGGTTTTCCATGCCCTTTTCCTTCTCTGCAAGCAGCCTGTTCCTGTCCTCGACAAGTTTTGCAGCAGAACATAGCTTAGGCCTTATCTCCCCAAGCCTTTTCCCCGCCTTCTCAAGCTCGGTCTTCTGGAAGATGAGCTGCCTGTTCTTCTCTTCAATGCCAAAAACCCTCCCTTCGAGCTCTTTTGATCTCTCTTTCATCGTTTTCAGGATTATCGATGTATTCTCGACCACTCTCTTGTACCTGTCGATGCCGAAAACGCCCCTCAGGATATTGAGCCTCTCCTCCCTGTCAGAGAATATTATATGCTTCATCTGCTCCTGCGGCGTATACACTGTATACCTGTAGACCAATGATTTTGATTTCGAGACAAGCTCTTTAGGATAGCCCAGCAGGTCAAGTATCCTTGCCTTCAATTCGATGTGGGTGCCGTCATCCTTCTTGCCGTCCACTATTATGAAGCCTGATTCCTGCTTTGTGCTGTCTTTCGCCCTCTTCAGGTTCCTCTTGATTATCACTTCCTTGCCGTCAACATCGAACTTCAATTCCACAGAACCTTCATCCGAGCCGTACCTGAGCAGGTTCTCTCCGCTCAGGTCGCCTTTCATTATGCCGAAAAGCGCGAATTCTGCCGCTAGAAGTATGGTTGATTTGCCTGCGCCTATGTCGCCTGAAAGGAGCAGGGATCCGTCTGGGAAATCTATGCTCTGGCTCCTGTAGCTCCTTATATTGCTGAGCTTTATGTTCTTGAGAATCATTTTGCACCTTTTTTTGTAAAGAGGAAATTTAGCCAGCTAGTTATTTTTTGGAAAAAATTTTCATGTTTAAATTCGACCGGGGATGTTGGTTCACTACTTTGTTCTTCTTTGTATCGGTATCCCAATTCAATATCTTTAGCCGCTACTTCAATTCCACAACCACCGCTTATTCGTTTACCAAGTATCTCGCCTGTATCCACATGAATAAATAACCCTTCCACATTTCCTTCTGGAGCGCAGTCCTCCCACACTCCCCATAGATAAGTCCCTCTTTCAATATGTCTGTCAGAATTGTATCCTTGTCCCCCATAATACAACTCCACTTGCGGTTCTTTCATCCCGTTTTGCATGCCAATATCTCTAGCTTCGCTTTTGCTTATCAAAAACCGGTATGGTTCCCTTGGACCTGGGTCTTTTATATCGCTCATGAAATTCCCATCATTCAAAACCCGCAGATTAAACAAATGCCAAACCTTTATGGGGGCGCTGTTTGGCTCTTCTTTTAATTCATAGGTGTAGTTGTAAGTAAACAAATAAGTGGGCTCAAAAGTCTGATTTTGAGGTATGTACCTTCTTCCCAACTGCCTGGCTTCCACAAGTCCAAAATGTTCATTAAAATAATCTTCACCCAGATTGGAGATTATATAATTATTTATCCCATCAATTACAGATTGAGGGGCAGGTATGCGGGGGGGTGTATAGATTACAACACGGCTGGCATTATTCCCAATCTCGCCTGTTACCTCTTGGGGTTTATCGGCTGATTCTTTAAGTGATGATTCATCTTCTCTTTCCTGTTTTATCCCTAGTTCATATTGTGCTGCTGCAAAGAAAGAAGAGGTTATTAACAAAATTACAAAGGCTGCCCCATAAGACCAATAATCTATTATTTTTTTCATATTTATGTAGTATGCCCCCTTTAAAAGTATATGACAACAAAAAGATGTGCTAAAGAAGTATAAAAATGTTGCTGTGTGAGCGTTTGGGGGTTAAAGAGGGAGATTATAAAAATATAATGTAAAAATAAGGGGCCATAATGGTCAATCAGCCAGGCCCGCAGCACCTATAATCCCGCCGTACTTCAGGCTTGCCCTTGTTATCTTAGGCATCTTCCCCGTTATGGAATATTTTCTTGCAGAATTGATTATAGATCTGCCCATGAATCCCCATGCATTGGAGATGTTGCCTCCGATGATTATGATCTCCGGATGCTCTACAGCGATAAGATTTGAGATCGCCATGCCCATGTAAGCTCCTGTCTCTTCGAAGACTTTTTTTGCCTTGTTCTTCTTGTTTCCGCCTGATTTTTTCAGGCCTTTAGCAATCTCATAAAGCTCTTCCGGGTCCTTTACTTTCAGCCCGTGCTCTTTCGCTGTCTGCACGATCCCATAAGAAGAAGCGTAAGCTTCAAGGCATCCAATTCTGCCGCAGTGGCATCTCCTTCCATTGATCGCATTGATTTTCACATGCCCAAGCTCGCCTGCAGCGCCCATCCCATGACAGATCTTTTTGTTATGGATTATCCCTCCGCCCACGCCTGTGCCCAGCGTATAGCCTGCGACGCAGGAATGATTTTTCCCTGCTCCATGCAATGCCTCTGCAAAGACAAAGCACCTTGCGTCATTGTCGAGGAGAACCTTAACATTCCTCTTGAATCTGTTTCTGACATGATTTTTTACGAAACTCACAAGATTAACACCGTTCAGAGGTATGTTCACAGAAGCTATTATCTTCCCGGTCTTCCAATCAAGCGGGCCTGGGCTTCCTATGCCTATAGACCTTATCCTGCCATCGCTGAAATAATCCTCAAAAGCGTTTATGGAAAGGAATATGTCGTTCAGGACCGCTTTCGTGCCTTTTTTCGCACCTGTCCTCTGTATATAGACTATGCTGACAATCTTCCCTTTGCTGACTATTGCTGATTTTATCGTCGTTCCGCCGATGTCTATGCCGAGAGTATTGTTCATTTTGGCCGTCTAGTTGATGGGTGTCCCGAGCTGCTTCTTGAAATTCTCCAGAATCTCGACTTCGGTAGGATCAGCGCCGTTCTCAAGCGCAAGGTAATAGCCAACATAGCTTCCGAGCAATACTGATGACAGTATGCGCGCAAGAAGGCTGTCTCCGCTGAGCTTTATGTACAGGACTGGAATCCCGCTGTCCTGGACGAGCTTCTTCATTATGGCCATCCTTTTCTTTATCCTGTCGAAATCATTCTTGTCCTCTATTATTATGACAAAAAGGTTCTTTGCAGGATTTATGTAGCTCTCGATCTCGTTATGGTTGAGCTCAGAGAAGACATTGAAGAAAGCCGTTGTTTTTGCATTCTCGTTTATCTTGCATTTCCATATCCTTGCTATGCACTCCAGCTTCTGGGAGGAGTATATCACGGGTATTTTCCCTTTCAGCTTAGCTGCGATATCCTTTGCGTTCTCGTGATGGCTTTTTTTCAGGGCCCCTATTGCATCTTCTATCTCACCTGTCTTGTCCTTTATTATCCTGGAATTCTGCAGAACATTGATCAGCGGCAATGTCAGATAACCCATTGCGTCCCTCGGCTGCAGCCCTGAAGGCACCTTGATGAAAGGGGCTTTTGCCTGGATGCACATCTCCTCGAGTTTCCCTCCTTTCGCTATCCCTACAATCTTGGCTTTTTTTGCCCTTGCCTCCTTGAATGCTGCCAACGGCTCTTCTGTATTGCCGGAGTATGATGCGACTATGACAAGGGTGTTATGGTCAACCCATTTAGGAAGGAAATATGACCTGCAGACCTCAAAAGGGACGCTGAAATCAAGGTATGAGTGTAGGATTGCGCCTGCGAATGCGCTTCCGCCCATGCCGCATAAGACTATGCCGTTTATCGGCAGGCCCACAACTATGTTTTTTCCCAATCTCTGGGCATCTTCGCACTGCTTCCAGAAATTATCCAGCACAGAAATCATGTTTTCCTTGTCGACATTGGCCATTGAATCACCTCGAATTCACTGAATAGACATTGAATAAGCAAAAATAATGTGGAGAAGTATTTAAAGGTTATTATATTTCAGGGAGGCTTTTTCTTCACTAAATCAATCAGAAGTTTCTCTTTTTCTGAAGGATAGAACTCTCTATCTACTTCTTTCAGAAGTTCATCTGTTGATGTTTTAAATTTTAGTTTACCAAACGCTTCTCTTAATGGGTTTATTTGTTTCTTTTGGGACATATCTACCTAAGTTTTTTTGGATGATGCGTTTATTTTACAAACGCAACCCCTTCCATGCCTTCAAAAGCCTTGTCTCCTGTGACAAAGATCCGATGGTTATCCCTAGCAAAGATATAACCGAGACAATCCGCATATGAAAGGTTTTTCTTGTTGTTTAATTTCCTGAATTTTATTGCCTTGGGTATTATATCTGGAGGCAGTTCAAAAGTCAATCTTGCAAAAAGCTTGAAGAAATAATCGGCGGTTTTCTCATTGAAGTCTGACAAGGTTGAATGATAAAGCTCTGCCATATTAAGCCTGAGGGTGATTGCATCCGATTCTATGTAACCCTCAAAATTCTTATTGCCTTTGGTTATCTCAACAAGTGCGTAAGTGTCAAGAAAGTATTTCATCTCAGTATTTTCCCCACAAAGCCTCATCAGCCTGTTTTAGAAGCTTGTCTGTCGGTGTCTTGAACTTCAGTTTCCCAAATGCTTCCCTAAGCGGGTTGTCTTTCCTCTTGATAGTGATCTCGACCTTATCCCCCACATCAAAGTGTTCCGGCCTGAGCTCATCCTTCGGCAGCACTACACCTATCGAATTCCCCCATGCCCTCAATGTCGCTTCGGTCTTTATCATGGTGAATTAGACGTAGGTATAATTAATATATAAATCTATCGGTTTTTGATGTTTTAATCGCAACAAAACCCTAACAACAACCTTTATAAACCCCCTCCCTCCAAATCCCAAATAGCACCGAAATGTAGGCGTAGCTTGCCTGAATCTGTGCGTAAAAGAACAAAGAAAGTATAATGGAGGCTGTGATATGGGATATCTTAAATATGTAAGGGAAGCCTGGAAAAAGCCCAGGGAGAGCAGTTTGTGGAAAGAGAGGCTTATTTCTTGGAGAACAGAGTCTGCTACGACAAGGATCGATCATCCTACAAGGCCAGACAGGGCAAGGTCATTGGGATATGTCGCAAAGCAGGGTTTCATTGTCGTAAGGCAGCGGGTGCTAAGGGGAGGCCACAGGAGACCTGGACCGCCAGGCGGAAGAAGGCCAAGGCACGCAAGAAGAAGGATGGTGCTGGACAAGAGCTACCAGAGGATCGCAGAGGAGAGGGCAGCAAAAAAATTCCCGAACTGCGAGGCATTGAACTCTTACTGGGTAGGGGATGACGGAAAGCACTATTGGTATGAGGTCATATTGATCGACAAAGCCCATCCGGTCATACTTGCTGACCCAAGGATCTCATGGATCGCTGAGACACAGCATACCCACAGGGTCCTCAGGGGGCTGACAAGGTCCGGCAGGAAATCCAGGGGATTGCTGCATAAGGGCACCGGCTCTGAGCATGCAAGGCCCAGCAAGGCTGCTTATTATGGCAGAAAGGTAAGAAGGCAGAAGAAGATCAGCAGATTCATCAAGACCTCTTAAGCGATATTATTTTTTTATTTTCCTTTTTTCTTTTTTATGTTTTTTGTATTAGCTCTCTTTCCATGCACTTCATATTCTTTCAGGCCATTCCCCAAACCTTTATAAAATGACCTTTCATTTTCCAGTTTTTTTGGAGGTAATAATATGGCAAAAAAATCCGAAGAGGGATCCAGCAAAGCAAATCCCGTCACAAAGAACGGAAGCAAGGTCAAGGTCGATTATGTCGGCACATTGGATGATGGCACTGTCTTTGACAGCTCTGAGAATACGGGCCCCTTAAGTTTTGAAGTGGGTGCAGGCCAGGTGATACCTGGCTTTGAAAAAGGGGTCATCGGCATGAAGAAAGGCGAGGAGAAGAAGATAAGCATACCTGCAAAAGACGCTTATGGCGAAAGGAACGAGCAGATGGTACAGCCTGTCCCAAAGAACATGGTGAATGTGGGGAGAGAGGTGAAAGAAGGTATGATGCTGGGATTGCAGGCTCCTAACGGCCAGAAGATACCTGTCAGGGTCTCAAAAGTCGATGATGACAATGTTTACCTTGATATGAACCATCCATTGGCAGGAAAAAACCTGAATTTTGACGTGACCATGGTCAGCATTGAATAGGACGCCGATTTTTACTGAGATGGGCGTAACCATCTCATACGAAAACTTTTTATATAAATGTGCCTTAAAAGCCCTTATGGCGAGGTTTAGATGTGGGAACTGCAATTATTCTTTTGAACCTAAGGTAAAGGACAAGCTCCCCACAAGATGCCCTTATTGCTCTACAGTCGGGAAATTGTTTGAGGAAAACTCCATAATCGAGAAGATGGATGATGATTTTGAAGAGATGTAATAGGGCTAGATCATTCTGTCGGTTTTATCATTGATGCAGTGCATGACTTGATTGTCCAGGATTCAATCGAACTTGAACTCTATGCCCTGGAACTGGTTTATCATGTCGAGGTATCCCGTGCATTCTCTCCTGTTCCTTATCGATTTGGCCCTGTCAGATATCCTCTCGAAGAAATTCTTCATCTTCTCCCTGGACCTCTCCTCATCAAAGAACTTGACAACTACGATGCCTTCGAGGATGCCGTCAGAATCCATCTCCCTCATCACTCGTGAGGGCCTTTTCTCCATCTCCTTCACTTCCCTGAATATCTCCTCTGTCAGCGCCTCTGGACTATCGAACCTTACGTTCTTGCTGAGGGATTTTTCGTCGCCTGTGTCATAGCATACCCTTATGTCTGCGCCCTCTTTCGAGTACTTCAGGACCTTTATCGACTTGAATTTGATGCTTGTTATTATCATTGGAAAACGGAAAATAAATTCGGTATAAATAGTTTGCTATATTCGGGCAGTCATTTGGGCGTGGTCAACTAGTATGCCAAGGCCAGCACCACGCTCTGTGCTTATTCTGTATTCTGATGTGCGTCAGATTTATTTGCCTAAAGAAGTTTTATCGTGGACTGCGCTGGGTGGCATTGGCCTTGATGCACCAGTCGACCGCACCTTTATTTCACAAAATTTTTAAACTGCCCTGAAGCCGTTAAAAAAAGCGCGGGCTGAAAAGAGTTGAAAACAGTGACCATAAAGCAGGGATGCATTTGCGGAAGGGACATTGCCGGCAATAAAACAACAAAATTTTTATGCGGCCACTGCAATATTCTTTATGATCCTAAGATGATAGGCTTATTCATAGGCAGGTTCCAGCCTTTCCATAAAGGACATCTGGAAGTCGTGAAAAGGGCATTGAAAGAGGTTGACCACCTCATGATTGTCGTCGCTGTCCCATTAAGAAAGACGAAGAAAGACCCTTTTTCTGCGCAGGAGAGGAAAGAGATGATTGAAAGGACGCTGGCCGGCCATGGGGTGAAGGGATTCAGCATCCATACGGTGAATGACATCCCTAATGATGATGGATATGTGGGCCATGTAAGGCAGCTGGTCCCTAATTTCAATGTTGTCTATACGGGCGATAATGAGCTTAACAGGAGATTATTCACAGAAGCGGGCTTCACTGTCATCCCAAGCGAAAGGTTCTTCGGGATAAGCTCCACGAAAGTGAGAGAGGATATGCAGGACAAGGGAGCTGGATGGAAAAAGATGGTCCCTGATGAGGTTGTTGAGTATATCGAGAAGAAAGGCCTTGGGAAAAAAGTTGAAAGATGATCCATAATTTAAAAATATCCTTCATTTTTATGATTTCGTAACCAAACGACAATCACACAACGTTTATATAGAAGCTTGACTTTCTCAATCTTACCTAAAAAAGGGGTGGGCGCGCGCCCTTTATTTAAAAAATTTATAGGAGTTCATCCTGATTCGCCAGAAAAAGGTTCATTCGCCTTCTTTTCAGCCAAAACTTTATCGATCGCCCCGATAAGAAGCAATTTTTTGTTCTGATACGGCTTTAATACGATCGCATCTGCGCCAAGCTCCATTATCCTGCGTTCGTTTGTCATGCCGTCTGTCGACATCACTATCACGGGCATGCCCTTGTATGCGCCTTGAAGCGCTTTTTTCACATAATCCTCCCCTCTTTGTTCTATTTTCTTCCTGTCATCCTCCCTCAGCAGGCCATATGTCCCCCTTATGATCCCAAGGAATTGGTAACCGCTGAGTTCAGGCATGTTTATGTCCAGCAGGACGGCATCAAATGCCTCTTGCGCCATCTTTTCCAGCGCCTCAAGGCCGTTCCTGGCAGGGAAGATTTGATAATATAATCTAAGATTTTCAGCTATTATCACCTGCATAAGATTTGCGTCTTCAACGTAAAGAATTTTTGGCTTGGTTTCGGCTTCCATTTCAGAAAGAATCCTTTATCTTGTCAATGATGCCCTTTTTCTTCCCGAGATCCCTGTCAAACTCCTCAAGAAGCTCCTTCTGTTTTTTTGTGAGCCTTGTCGGGACATCCACTATGGCCCTTATCTTCTCATCGCCTTTCCCATGCCCCCTTATATTTGGGATCCCTCTTCCTTTCATCCTGAAAATGGTGTTTGTCTGCGTCCCTGCGGGTATCTTCATATTCGCTTTGCCTTCAAGCGTAGGAACTTCAATCTCATCGCCCAAGGCTGCCTGTGCAAAGCTGATCGGGATTTCAGTGTAGATGTCATCGCCTTCCCTTTTGAATATATTGTGCTGCTTGACATGGATGCTCACATAAAGATCCCCTAAGGGCCCTGCCTTCTCTCCTGCCTCTCCTTCCCCTGGCATCCTCAATCTTAATCCGTCGCTCACTCCTGCAGGTATGTCCACTTTTATCCTCTTTGTTTTCTCCACTATGCCAGTGCCTCTGCATTCCCTGCATGGATTCTTTATTATTGTCCCTTCTCCCCTGCATTTCCTGCATGGGCTCGCAGTCGCGAATATGCCGAATGGTGTCCGTCTTGTCTGCCTCACCATTCCTGTGCCGTTGCATTCATCGCATGTTGTCGTCCCTGAGCCTGCTGAGCCTGTGCCGTTGCATTCGTCGCAATGATCCATCTTAGGTATCGTTATGTGCTTCTCGGCTCCGAATGCCGCTTCTTCTAATGTGATCTCAATCTCATAGATGAGGTCAGAGCCTCTTCTCGAGCCTCTCCTTGAACCCCTTCCCCTTCCTCCTCCGCCGAATGCGTTTCCGCCGAAAAAGCTGTCGAAGATCGATTCAAAATCAAATCCGAAATCGCCTGACTGGTTCATGAATTCCGAGAAATCAAAGCCTCCTGCGCCGCCCTGGTAGCCTGCGAAGTCAGCTGTGCCGAACTGGTCATACTGCTGGCGCTTCTGGTCGTCTGCGAGGACTGAAGCTGCCTCGTTTATCTCCTTGAATCTCTTTTCTGCATCCGGCTCCTTGTTCAGGTCAGGATGGTATTTCTTGGCCAGCCTCTTGTAGGCTTTCTTGATGTCATCTTTCGATGCGCCTTTCTCCACCCCCAGAGTCTTATAGTAGTCTTTTGACATTTTGCAGTTTGATTTTCAGGTTATCTCTGTTTTTGCCGTGTGTATCGGACTATCTTCTTGAATAATTCCTCAGCGAACTCAGGCTTGATGTCGTGCTGTTTCGCCATCGTCCTTGCGTTATCTATGACCTCTTTCTCCCTTGCCCTGTCCCTTATTCTTAAGTTTTGCTGTTTCTTCAGTCTTTTAAGGCCCTTTGCCATGCCGAATCTCTCTGATAGCAGCAGGATTATCCTTTTGTCTATCGAATCTATCTTTTTTCTTGCTGATTTAAGGTTTTTCATCTCAATGCCTCGATCTTCTCATGAAGCTCTTTCCATGAATCAACGACAATGTCGGGCCCTGCATTTATGAGGTCTTCCCTGTGGTTTGCCCCCCATGTGGCGGCAATAGTCATGCAGCCTGCTGCCTTGCCGCATTCAATCTCAGAGATTGTATCACCTATGAACATGCAGTCTGAAGGTTCTGCGCCCAGTCTCTTCATGAGCAGGAGAAGTGATTCTGGATGGGGTTTCCTGTTTGTTATCATGTCTTCTGTGACTATGAAATCGAAATCCTCTCTTTTCAGGCCAAGCATCGGGAACAGTTTGCCGAGCTCGACTGCCCTATATCCTGTGTTTATGGCGATATTGTGTTTTTTCCTTATCTCATCCAATGTATCCTTGGCATGCCTGTAAAGTTTTATATGCGTATTGTCCATTGTCGAAGCATAGGTCTGCATCCATAAGGCGAGTATCTTTTCCGCCGGCTCGTCTATCCCAAGCTTCCTGTACATCCTTACCCAATCCGGGCTGAACGCCCCGTCATATTCCTTTTTAGGCATAGGCTCCTTGCCCAAGAGCCTGACCACTTTTGAAAAATTAGAATATATGAAATCGAGGTCATTCACTATGACCCCTCCGAAATCAAATATTATTGTCTTCTGCTTTCTCATTTTATATGTTCCTTCAGCTGCTCAGGCTTCATCTTTATCCTATCAAAGATCTCCTTCTCAAGCCCGAAGAAATGCTTCTCTAAAGCGATTGTCTCGGGCTTTGAGTGCCTCGGGTATCTTTCCCTTGCATACCTGAACCTCTCTTCGAGCGAGACTAGGTTATCTTCACGGCATCTCTTGTCTGCATAATTGACGACCTTCTCTTCCCAGCCATTCAGATTAGTTACCTGATTGAATTTATGCTTGAATGCCAGTTCGCCTACCCTGGGGTGGCCTTCTCTTGTGAGTATCTCCCTTGTCATCTCACCATGCTTTCCGTTATCCAAGGTCTGTATCTTGTCAAGGTCATGCAATAATGAGGCGCGGTCGACTAAATCAATATCAACATCTTCGCCTGCCTCTTTCAGCTTTTTCGCCAGGAAAACAGCCACTTTGTTGACTGCGAAGCTGTGCCTCCTGACATTCTCCGGGACATCATTCTCGTCCAGGTATTCCATGCATTGCTCTCGTGTGGGGATCGTCATCTTGATTTACCTATCGGTTGTTTCAGCAGATTTCTGCTTCTGGGCTTTTTTTATTTTTCCATCCCTCTCCTCTTTCTTTATCTCTTCCCATCTCCTGTGCAGGGTCTCCTCATCATCCGGCTCTCCTTTGAAGACATGCGGATGGCGCCTCACATATTTCTCATGGGCATTGTCCAGGACATCTTTCAGCCTGAACAGGCCTTCCTTCTCTGCCAGTTCTGCAATGAAGAATATATCCCAAAGAACATCGCCTAACTCATCCTTCATGCCCTCTGCGTCGCCTCTCTTCGCAGCCTCGTCGAACTCCTTTGCTTCCTTCAGGATGAACGGATAAAATGACTGGATAGTCTGCTTCCTATCCCAGGGGCACTCCTCTCGGAGTTTCTTCGCCAGTTCGGTCAGTTTTTGGAAGGATTGATGCATTATTTCACTTAGCCATATCACTTCTTTTTATTCTTTGCCTTTTTCCCCTCTTCTTTATAATCCGCATCAACAACATTGTCATCTGAGCCCTTTTCCTCGCTTTGACCAACATGCTCATGATTCCCTGCATCGCCTTCAAAACCGAAGTTCGAACCAGGGCCTGCTCCAGCCCCAGCCTTGCCCTGTTCCTGCGCAGCTTTCTGATAAAGCTCAGTCCCCATCTTCTGCAGCTCCTGGTTGATGGAATCCATCTTCGCCTTTATCGCTGCAGAATCCTTCTTCTCGGGCTTCAGCAGCTCCTTCAGTTCCATGATGTGGCCCTTGACTGTCTCAAGCTCCTTTGCATCGACCTTTCCCTCAAAATCCTTGAACAGCTTCTCTGAGGAATAGACCAGGGCGTCTGCATGGTTTATCGCCTCAATCTCCTCTTTCCTCTTTGCATCCTCATCTGCATGGGCCTCTGCCTCTTTTCTCATCCTCTCCACTTCTGCATCATTCAGCTTCTGCGAGGCAGTTATCTGTATGGACTGCTGTTTTCCAGTGCCAAGGTCCTTTGCTGTAACATGGACTATGCCATTCGCATCGATGTCGAATGTGACTTCAATCTGAGGTATGCCTCTCGGCGCAGGAGGTATCCCTACTAAATCAAACCTTCCCAATGTCTTGTTGTCTGCTGCCATAGGACGTTCGCCCTGCAGCACATTTATCGTCACAGCAGGCTGGTTGTCTGCTGCTGTCGAGAAGACCTGGGATTTCTTCGTAGGTATAGTGGTGTTCCTCTCTATCAGCTTTGTAGTTACCCCTCCTAATGTCTCTATCCCCAGACTAAGCGGAGTTACATCAAGCAATAATACATCTTTGACATCTCCTGCAAGAACTCCGCCCTGGATCGCAGCGCCCATAGCTACGCATTCCATAGGGTCTACTCCCCTCTCGAGCTTCTTGCCCATGATATCCTCGACGAATTTCTGGAGTATGGGCATTCGTGTCGGCCCTCCTACCATTATTATCTTGTCTATGTCATTCTTTGTCAGCTTGGCGTCCTTTACAGCCTGTTCCATAGGGTGCCTGCATTTCTCTACAATCGGCCTTACAAGCTCCTCAAGCTTCGCTCTCCTCATCTTCATCACAAGGTGCTTCGGGCCTTCCTTTGTCGCTGTTATGAACGGCAGGTTTATGTCCGTCTCCATGACTGTCGAAAGCTCTATCTTGGCTTTCTCTGCGGCTTCCCTCAGCCTCTGCATCGCCATGTCATCATTGCTCAGATCCACTCCTGATGATATCTTGAACTCTCTTATGATATGGTTGATGATGACATTGTCCATGTCTGTCCCTCCGAGCTGCGTGTCTCCTGAAGTGGATTTCACTTCGAAGACTCCATCGCCGAACTCCATTATCGTCACGTCCAGCGTTCCGCCGCCGAAATCGAAAACAAGGATCTTATGCTCTTTATTGACCTTGTCCAGGCCATAGGCAAGGGAAGCTGCTGTAGGTTCGTTGATTATCCTCACGACTTCAAGGCCGGCTATAGTGCCTGCATCCTTTGTCGCCTGCCTCTGGTTGTCATCGAAATAAGCCGGCACAGTTATCACTGACTTCGTGACTTTCTCGCCGAGATATGCCTCTGCATCAGCCTTTATCTTCTGCAATATTGCTGCAGAGATCTGCTGAGGGGTATGGTCTTTCCCGTAGATATTGTACTTGAAAGTCGTGCCCATCTTCCTCTTCGCTGCCATCACAGTGCCCTCTGGGTTCGAGACTGCCTGCCTTCTTGCGGGCTCTCCTACCAATCTCTGGCCGTCCCTTGTGAAAGCCACGACGCTAGGCACGGTCTTCCCTGCTATTGTAGATCCCTCTGCGCTTGGTATGATCTTGGGTTTTCCTGCCTCCAAGACTGCTGCGCAGGAGTTGCTTGTCCCCAAATCTATTCCTATTATCTTTGCCATTTTTCCACCTCGAATGGATATTTTGTTTTATTGTTTGTTTAATCTTATTGGCATGTCTTTATGCCGCACGCCACCACCATGGCGGCTCGACGGCCATGCTCACTTCGTTCGCATGTCCTACGCGACACCCCGTAAGGGACGACCCCCGTCGCGTCGAGCGCCATGGTGGCGTGCGGCGAGCCGGGGGATGCCCCCTTCGGGGTGGCGAGTAACCCGCACGAACAAAGTAAGTGCGGGTGTCGCACCGCCACGAATGGCGCTATCAATATTAACTGTCCATCCCAATCATCCCCTCATCCGAAATATGATGGTGAGATATTATCAGCATCCTTCGTCTTCGATTTCTTGCTTGTCTTCTTCTCGTATTTCTCAAGCTGCTTCGGCTTCTCTATCTTGCCGAATTCCTTCTCATAATCCTTCACCACCTTGTCCAGCAATTCAAGCATCCTCTTGGTGTGGTAAGGGTCGAGCATTATGACATTGTGCTTCAGGTTCAGGACTATGCTTTCCTGGCTCCTCGGGTCTATCCTCGGCGTTATGTTCTTGAAATCCAGCACAAACTGCAGTGGATTGAAGTTTATCGACAGCTCATGAGCGAAAAAACTGTCACCGTCCTGTATGTTCATGTTCACGTTCTTTGTCTGTTTGTCCATTTTTTACCCCCATCTTATTTTTTATCATTCATGATCTGGTTATCTTTATCAATTCATCATGGAGTTTCCCGTTGGATATGACAAAATCCTTTGTGTCTATAGTATAAGGCTGCCCATTGAGGTCAGTTATCCTTGCCCCTGCCTCTCCTGCTATGACAAGCGACGCAGCATAATCCCATATGAAACCATATCTGCCTACGAACGCATCAAATCTTCCTGCTGCCAGGAAGCACAGGTTAGTTGTTGCGCAGCCCAGCATCCTTATCCTGTCTGTCAGCTTCAAAAACTCGGGTATCTTCCTCATGTGCCATTCTGTGCCTTTCTGCAGGTTTGCGCCGTATGCCATCACTGGGCCGTCTTTGGGGCCCTTGTCAGAGACATGGATCCTCTTTCCGTTCAGATAAGCACCCTTGCCCTTCTCTGCATAGTAGATCTCGTCAAGGGCAGGGAAATAGACGACGCCCAGATAAGGCATATTGTCTTTCGCAAGGCCTATCGATACGCTGAAGAATGGGATCTGTGCTATGAAATTCCTTGTCCCGTCTATGGGGTCTATTATCCACCTGTGATCCGAGATTTTCTTGTCCCCTCCTGCTTCCTCTGAGAGTATGCTATGGGAAGGGTATCTCTCCTTTATCTTCGAGATTATCAGTGCCTCTGCTTCCTTGTCGGCATTAGTGACGAATGAATCGTCTGCCTTCCTCTCTTTTGTCTTTATCCTGCCGTAATTCTCCATCACGAGCCTGCCTGCTTCTTTTGCAAGGTTTATCGTGAATTCCATCATCTTGCCTTTCTCTTTTCCCTTATCGCTGTTTTTTCCTTTATTCTTATCCATCATTTCACCTCAATATCTCGTAACTCAATATCCTGTCGAGCTTTCCCTTGTCTTTCACCAACCCATTCAGCTCTGCTCCCTTCAGCGTCTTGCCGCCAGACTTCAGGTAGGTCGCATACTGCCTTACGGACTCCGGGTCGTTCTCATTCAAAAAATAATTCAATGTGAACCATAATGTCAGCTTTTCGCCGTGCTTGGTGCAATTTCCTATCCTGCACTGCAATGGTTTCACTCCATGGATCCTGCAGAGCTTCTGCCCGCCTTTTTCCATGAGGAAAACGCATTTCCCGTAGGGGAGATTCTCTTTTCCAGGCCCTTTCTTCAGCCTCGGCCTCCATAATCTTGTGTTGAACTTCTCGATCTCCTCGAGGTATTTTTCTTTCAGCTTATTCTCGCTGATCCTGAGATGCTCCGCAATCCTCCTGTGATCTTCCCTTGTCAGGAATCCCGAGCCATGGCTGCAGCAGTGGCCACATTTTCTGCAGACTGAGCCAAGCTCAAGGATGTCTTTCAAAGGTGTGTGTGCGTTGATCGTTATTCTTTTTCTGCCGGCCTTTTTTTCGCTTGCCAAATTTTCACGTCTTTACACGGATGATTCTCATTTCTTGCTGACCTTGACCTTGGATGTCCTCAGGACGCAGCCCCTGAACAAGTATCCTTTCTGGAGCTCTTCAAGGACCATATCCTCGTCCTTGCCTGTCTTCTCTGAAAGCAGAGCCTCATGCATGCAAGGATCGAACTTTTTGCCTTCTGCATCGATCGGCTTAAGGCCTTCTTTCTCGAGCAATGAATGCATATCAGCGTATATCAGCTCTATCCCTTTTATGAAATCGTCCTTCTTGTCCTTGTTCTTCAGGGCCATCTCGAAGCTGTCCAGCAATGGCAATAATCTTGAGACGAACTTCGCCTCTGCGAATTTCATGAATTCCTGCTTGTCCCTGTCCGTCCTTTTCCTGTAGTTCTCGAACTCTGCCTGGACCCTTTTGACAGTGTCAGTGAGGTCATCGATCTTCTTCTGCAGCTCTTCCTCTTTAGTTGGTTTTTCTGCCTTCTTCTCGTCGTGTTTTGCCTCTTTCTTTATTGCGTCATCGACTTCTTTTTTTGTCATTTTGATCCTCATTAACCATTAACCATTAATCATTTATTTTCATATATATTTTCTTGTTTTCTGTTGACTTCAAATCAACCTAGACCATTAGAAATCAACACTAGTATTTAAAGTTTGTGGAAGTGGACAATCCAAAACTATTTATACTCCCGTCGACTTCAAGTCAACTACCGACGTAAAGGGTTCGCAGAAAGGCAAAAACATGGAAATAAGGCACCAGCGCATAACAATAATAAGGTACAGGAGGCCTGCAAAAAAGAGCCTCAATGACGAACTCCAGTATTTCGGGGATTCTTTCGGGTTGTTTGGCGAGAGGGACAAGGACAGGTCATGCTTCAGGATATTCATAGAACTCCTGAAATCGACAAGGAAGAACAGGGCGATGAGCTCTGATGAGATCGCATTGAAGACGAACCTCAGCAGGGGCACAGTCATACATCACATCCATACATTGATAGAGACCGGCCTTATAGTCCAGGATCAGGGAAGATACATCTTAAGGTCAGGGAATCTCGAGGCAGTTGTCGAAGAGATACAGAAAGATGTCAACAGGACAATGGAAGACCTTAGGACCATCGCAAAAGAGATAGATAGTGGTATGGGGCTGTAGATTATATCTTAAGTTTAATTCCGAAGCACATTATCCTGCGCGAATATCTTCACTGGTTGCCCATTCAGATTCAACTCCGAAGTGATTCCGCTTTCCTGAGGGATATCGAATTTATGATTCCTATCATAAAGGACAATGACTCTTTCTCTATCGATTACAAAACTGTATATCCCGCCCATGCTGCTATTGGCACGACAGGAATATATCTCTTTTTCATCTCCACTTTCTATCCTTACTGCAGGGATATTAAAAGCTAAAAGTATTGAATGCATTTGATCCCTCGCTTGTTTCATCTTCCTGCGGCTTTCCATGATATTTTTGAACATCTCATCTTTCTCTTGATCGCTGATATCTCCTGTTCTCTTCATGCTTATGAAATCACCGTCATATTCCATTCCGAAGCTATCTGCGCTTCTGCATATGAGCCTTTCCATGTATGCCTTGTTTGAATTGTTGGCTACGTAAACTGCAGCTTCGCCAAGCTCGCTTGCTTTTTCTCCTATGTGATGGATGAATTCCTGCTCTGAACAATAAGGTATTACTTCTACAATATTGCTGTTTGTGCTGCCTGAAGCGAAAAAAGAATCGCTTACATAGAAATAATGCTCTACCCCCTGATTCTCAAGGGATTCCCTCTTGGATTTCACAAGATAGGAAGCATAAAAATCCTTAAAAGAATCATAAAATGCATTCTTCTTCCCTTCATCCTTCCATGAGGGATGATCCGGGACTGCGCTCTCGAACAGCAGGATTTGCTCCAGTTTCTTTGCCATATCAGCTCACCGCAATCATGTATAATGCCTGGGCCCATCCAAGTGGAGAATTCTCATTATGCTTCTCTGAATTCGCGAAATAAAGCTCGGGCAGCTCCCCTTCATTATTCATCGTATCCATGGTTTTCTGCATGTAAAAGCGGTATTTTGTAAAGTTTTCCATCCTCTTGTATATGATTGCAAGCCATGCAAGGCCCATTGTCCATTCTGCCTCGCCATTCATATTGTAATACTTGTCGCCGGCATACCTTATCACTCCCCTGTTCCTGAGCAGTTTAAGCTCAACATTGCTAAGGATCTGCTCTCTCTGCTCTTCTGTGACTATATTGTACGGCCATATCAGGCTGAGCAATGCAAGGTCTGTTTCCTTTGTCTTGGATTCCCTTGGCAGGAGCCTGTTCAGTGTCTCCTGTCCTTTCTCTATCAATCTTTCAGGGACATCTGTGTATTTGGATATTCTCATCAGTCCTGCTACGCATGCTCCGACGCTTGATGCATGGACCTCCTCATACTCCTCCCACATGCCGTTGTCCTTGTCCTGCCAGTATTCTATCGATCTGAGATAATAAACGAGCTTCTGTATGATCCTCTCATCATTGCTGTCCCTCATCACTTTTATCCCTTTGTCCATAAGGTCAGCTATCTTGAAGAGGAAAGCGCCTATGGCATCGTTCTGCTTGTTGCCCCATTCCTCCCAGAACTCCGTGAGCTTCAGAGGATGGTATCTTGCATGTATGTATTGGTAAGAATGAAGGGGTTTCTGTTTTATCGCCCAGTCTATCTTCCATTCATGCTTCAGGAATATGTCAAGCAGTGCATGGTAAGTCCTTATGACTATGTCTGGGTCGATCGCTTCAAGGCCCATAGCAGCATAGATGTTATCCCTTATCCAGGACTTGTCATAGCCCGTATTCACGGTTATCTTAGAGGCAGAAAAAAGGCCGTTCGGATGCCTTATGCTGTTAAGGATCCTGAATGACTGCATCAGCATCTTTTTCCCCCCTTATTGCCGTTTTGGTTCCTGGCATTCCTTTCAATAATCCTTAGCGGCTTGAATTTCCTTGATGCCCTGTGCGCAGCAGAAGGAAGGTCCTTGCCGTCCCTTTCATATGCATCTACAAGGCGGGCGAGATCATTCACCTGGCTCTCTGTGAGCTTCTGCTTCACTGAACTGAACCATGTAAGATATTCTGCCTTTGTTGAGTATGGGATTTGCCTCTCTTCGAGAGGGTAATACAATGCCTCGATCAGGTCAAGAATCTTCTCCCTGCCCCCATTGTCATTGACGCATGAACCGAAAGTTTCCATCACTGCTTTCTGTATGTTCAGAAGAGTCTTATAGACAGTGGAGTAGAGACTCACAAAGCCCCCGATAACAGTCATCATTGAATCGATCTTTTTCTGGGTTTCTTCCAGTTCATTCTCCACAAGACTGCTCTGTCTTCTCAATTCCCTGCCCTCAGGCGTGTGGAAATTATCATAGATCTCGCTGACTGTTTCCCCGAGGAACTCGTCAAGATCCCTCTCAGCGAAATCCAGCCTGCTCTCGAGCTGATTTCTTGTCCTGAGCAATGAAGAAATATGATCGTTCATAGTCTCATAAAACCCGATATCCTCTTCGCCGAGGTTATATTCTCTCAAGAGCCTGAGGAAATGCCCTGCGATGCCGTTCCCTTTTTCGTGCTCCTGGAAACCCTCTTCATCAAACCTCTTCTGTAGATCTGCTACAGTCCTGGCATAGGTCTCAACAACTTTGCCCCTCAATCCAAGAGAAGGATAGAACGAAGGCAGTTTTCCCTCTATTGAGGGATCAGCTTCTATAAGATTATAATAGGCCTGCTTAAGGATCTCGTCAGCACGGTCATTAGCAGGATTATAGAAGATAGCTTTTATCTTCCCAGTAAGAGCGGGAGAATTCTCAGGATTGCTTCTGTATGTTCCGCTGATTGTTTCATCGATTGGTACAACATTTATAGCTGCTTCCATTTTCTCAACCGCCCGTTTTATCAATATGCGCCCTTATCGGGCTTTCCGAGGCTTATAGCCTCAAACAAATTAATAACAAACCTTATGTTTGCTATTGTAGAGTACTAAATAGGTCATAGTATATAAAGCTTGTGGTTTTAGTTACTGAATAGTGGTTATAAGAGAAAGAGTTATATATAGAATACATATGAAAATAATACTCAACAATTAATTAGAAAAATCCAAAAAATATTGGGATTTCACGACAATATCCCTTTCTGCCTTGTCTCAGAAATAAGGGAATATCCTATCCCCTCTCCTATTGAAAAGGACTGCCTGCCAATAAGCTCTGAGAAGATCTCTGATAGCCCTTTCGACTCCTTATATTCAACAATATCTGCTGTAATGTTCAGCTTATTCTCGATGTAAGCCTTTGCCTCATCGCTTCCGCCCAATTCATCTACAAGCCCGAGCTCTTTAGCCTTCCTGCCTGTGAAGAACATCCCGTCTGCAATCTTCCTGATGTCCTCGACCGGCATATTCCTGTTTGCAGCGACCTCTTCTATGAAATCAGCATGCACCTCATCGAGGAATTCCTGCATCATCTTCCTCTCTTCAGGAGTGAGCTGCCTGAACGGAGTGCCTATGTCCTTGTATTTCCCTGCGACAAGCTGCTCATAGGTCATATTATACCTGTTTATCAGGCCTGAGAAATCGATATATGATGCTATCACTCCTATCGATCCTGTTATCGACATCCTGTTCGCGATTATATGGTCGGCAGATGAAGCCACCCAGTAGCCTCCTGAAGCGCCGATATCCCTTATGACAGCGACTGTAGTCTTGTTGGTCTTCTTCAGCGCTGAAGATATCTCGTCTGAAGCCACGCCTGAGCCGCCTGGAGAATCTATCTCTATTATGATCGCCTTTATTGCAGGATTGCTGTCTGCTTTCTTTATCATCTTCACGATGTCTTCAGAGACGGCAAGGTCATCCCCGAACAAGCTTCCGCCGGTCGTTGAAATTGTCCCCTCGACCTTGATCAATGCCGTGTTCCCTGTATCCATCTCCCCTGTGAACAGGCCTATCGCTCCTGCGAGGATTATGCTTATCAATACAAGGACAGCCAGTATCTTCAATGCCGTCATGAATTTATCTTTGTATGCAGCTTTTTCAGCCATTGTCAGCCTCTTTCTGGTTACGCCTTTTTCTGATTATCGGATCATGCCCTGTTTGCAGCATAGTTTATATTTCTTTCCTTATTCTAGTATAAGACAAAAATAACGCATAATTTATATAGTAGTTCTGTTTTATACCCTCATGATAAACCTACAAACACGAGAACTCGTCCTTAAATGGGCAAACGAAGGAAAAACACAACAACAAATCGCA
>Ga0210057_1000429_pt1 | contig 69467 bp, 92 predicted proteins | sample CryGeyCG2114_010_2_FD_183968 | JGI IMG/M metagenome (GOLD analysis project Ga0210057, IMG submission 183968) | Groundwater microbial communities from aquifer - Crystal Geyser CG10_big_fil_rev_8/21/14_0.10 (SPAdes) (version 2) | ecosystem: Environmental > Aquatic > Deep subsurface > Groundwater ...
CATATTTAATGAAGAATTCTTCTGTTTATAAAACCATAGATTCAGCTTACATTCGATTATTTAATCAGCTTCTCCTTTGCTGATTTTAGAAAGAATCTCAGAAGGACCGGGTTCTTAAGAGCCAAATAGATGAGTCTGTAAGCATATTTGCTTCCAAGAAGTCTTTTTCTCCTTAATAGTGAGGATAGCTCTACTATGAAGTTTTTTTGATGGAAGAACTCATTGAAAACTTCAGAATCCATATTATTTATTTTATTTAGTCTGAGGAGAGGTATTGAAATAAAGCAAGTATTTTTCTCGTTTAGCATGTCAATTTCCTTTCCTTCAAAAAAAGACCTGAATTTGGATATGTTTTTCATAAAATATTCATTTGAAACTGAAATCTGATTTATTGTCAAGGCCTGAGAGACCTTGCGCTTATCCAAAATGCCAAGTGCCCTAAGAATATTGGATGCGAGATAGTCTTTTAGAATTTTGTCATGAATGTAATAGTCGCAGCAGCTAATTTGTTTTTTTGTTTTTTCTAAGGAATAAGCCTGAAGATAGTCTTTATACCTTAGAGGGTTGGCATTTCCATTGGAAAAAGTGATGTAATTAAATCTCTTAGCTAGAGTCTTAATTTCGGAATCGGACTTTTTCATGTCTTCTTTTGTCAATACTCCAATAGTACCTTTTGTTTTGGGTAATTTGTGCAAGAAAATTTCTGGATTTTCTATTATTTTTTTAAACATTTTTAAAAATTCTTCTAGAATATTGCACCTCTTTATTGCTGCTTTGTAGGAATTTCCAGCTACTTTTTCTCTTTCTTTTTCATTTTTCAAATAATATTTTATTTTTTCCAATAGATCGATGTCATTTCGAACCATAACAATTTCTTTGTTATTCTTAAAAAATTTGAAATATCCTTCAAAATAATCCACCAAACTAAATGACTTACAGGAAGCGATTTCAAAAATCCTCCATTTAAAAGCTGATTTTCCATATTTGTTTTTTGATAATCCCAGATTGATTTTTGTCTGGTTTATTATACCTGCCATTTCTACTGGACTTATATAACCCCGGCAAAAATCCTTAAATTCGGGGTAATTATCCCATCTTCCTCCAAATATTTTCAAATTTACTCCATTATTAATCAAGAATCTCATTGTTCCAACGCGCTCTTCTACAGCGTTTCCTACAAACACTACGTCATAAATTTTCTTAAGATTCATTGGCCTGAATATTTCAGTGTTTATTCCAAGTGTTGGAAATATATTTTTTATGCTCTCCCTATAATAATTTTTTAAATAATTAATCTGATGTATAATTGTGCAATCCATGAATAAGGCGTGATATCTTTTGACAGAGTCAAAATCCTTGTCGTCATCCCCGGATATCGAGATTATTTTCGTCTTAGGTGAAGCTTTCCTAAGCCTATCAAGAGTTTCAAATGTTAATTCATCCCTTCGGGAATTAATGAATATATATTCCGGTTTTTCCTTTTTGACTAATGAAATAAAAAGCCCTTCCATTTTTTTATATCCGTTTAATGCTGTTTCTTTCAGCGGGTCAAACAAAAAAACTTTTCCGAACAATTTTTTGAGCGGGAGGCAGTAATTCTGATACAGGGAGTCTCCCTTAACAGAACAGTTCAGAAAAGCAAACACAAGTTTTTGTTTTTTCAACGTCTTTTCAACTTTTGAGAAGGGTAAATTTTTATTTTTCATCTTTAATAATGACCCATTAGAATAACTTTTTAAATTTTTTATTATTTGAAGATATGTGCTCTTCTAACGCTTCCTGCCAAGAGCGCAATTTTATTTTATTTGAATTCAAACACTCGCTGGGAGATCTTTTTACCTTTGAGCTGAATTCGGCCACAGTTTTCCTTTTTATTCTTATATTCCTTCCAGCATATCTAATAGCCTCCTCCACAAATTCAACTGCTGAAGCTCTTCCTTGGTTAGCTACATGATAGATTCCCGAACAATTCCTGGAAATAAGCTTTTTAATCTCCGTCACCAAGTCTTTTATATAAGTAGGAGAGCCCTCCTGATCGTATGTAGCAATTATTTCGTCTTTATCCATAACTAAATCGAGCATTTTATCAAAAACCCCCTTCTTTGAGTCTTTGCTAGTCCCAAAAACCCATCCTGTTCTGATGACCAAATTTCTATCAGAACTTCCCAGGGCAAAAACTTCCGCAATATATTTCGTTTGGGCATAAATGTTTACAGGGTTTGGAAAACTATCTTCGTTAAATGAATCCTTAATTGAACCATTAAAGACGGATCCTGTGGAAAGCATAATTAAAGGAATTCCTCTTTTTTTCGCTTCTCTTGCAAGATGGTAAACGCCGATTGAATTTACCCTGTATGCATTCAGAGGATTTTCTTCTGAATCTCTGATATTGATGCTTGATAAGGAGAGAATTGCCGAAGGATTATACTTGTCGCAGGCCAAACTTATGCTTTCCGGATTTGTCACATCAAACTCGGATTTGTCAGGTTTTATGCCAAAATCCAGGTTAGAACCGATCATACCGTGGCCCCCTGATATCAAAATTCTCCCTAAATCAGCCAAATTGCATTACCTCCAGTTTGGGAAATGGAATAATTATTCTAAATGGCTCATTCAATTCTTTCAATCTTGACAAGAAGTAGTCTTTGTAGTTCCACGACAAAAGCAAATAGGTCTTTTGCTTGCCTTTTTTGATCTCCTCCCAAGTTTTTACAGGGATATGGACCCCGGGAGCAACCTTATTTTGCTTCAAAACAGTATCATCTACCAAATAGTCTATGTCATCGCAACCGATTTTGCAGTGATTTAGTATTACAACCCCTCTCGCAGGAGCTCCCAGACCTATCAATTTACCGTTTCTTTTCTTTTCTTCATCGATCATTTTTCTCAACTCGTTTTTATAGTTCTCGACCTTCAGAGCTACACAATCATAAGTCTCGGGCTTTGTTAAGCCCGATTTTTCTTCCTCTTTAAGCAAGTTTTTTAAATTTTCTGAAGCAGGAATAGCATTTTCACTCTTCATCACAAAAACCCTCAAAGATCCTCCTTGTGTTGGAATTTTTTCGACATCCACAATTGTTAACCCTGCCATTAAAAATGTCCTAACAAGGGAATAGAGTGAAAATGTGTATACATGCTCATGATAGATTGTATCAAATTGTCCATCAAGAATAGTTTCCAGTGCATAAACTCCTTCCATGACAAGATTTCCAGAATCTTTCATCACAATTCTCGCTGCTTTCAAAAGATCAATATTATCAGGTGTATGGGGTATGACATTCAATGCAACAATAAGGTCAAACTTTCCACGTGTTTTTGCTATCTCCGAGGCCGTGCTTGTGTCAAAAAATTCTGGCATATAATCTATCCCCTTTTCTTTATTCATTTCAACCAAATTTCTTGCAGGATCAACTCCCAATAAATTTGAAGTATATTTTTTGAAAAATGAAAGTAAGGTTCCATCGTTAGACCCAATCTCAACTATTTTGGTTTTGTTATTCACTTTAAATTTGCTAGAAAGATAATCAGCAACTTCATTCAAATGCGAAATATTTGACTTGGAACCGGCCGATAAATGGAGGTAGTTTCTAAATAATTTTTCTGAAGGGACTGTTTTTTCTAATTGAACGAGAAAGCAGTCAGGACAATAGGACAAATTCAGGGGATAAATTTCTTCATCTGCTATGTCTTTTTCATCAATAAAGGCATTAACTGGAGGCATATCTCCTAACTCTAAAAATCTTTTGATTCCTTCGTAACCACAAACCTTGCACTTCAAATTATTCATGGAAAATATTTAATTTGACCTCTTAAATACTTTATTATACCACAATCTCTTGTCTAATAAATGAAAATTCTTCAAAGTGCGTCCATCATTTACTTAGAGTCTATTTTCCATTATAATCTATAGCCCACCTAGGACTAGTTGCCACACTATACTCTACCAGTGGCTCTTTTAATACCTTTTTCATAACCTCCAGATTGTAGTACTTCATGTCATCCATATCCCCAAGTTTCCCTGACTCAAAGGCCTCTTTTATTTCTTTTAAGGCATCTTCAATTCCATATAATGCATTGAAATCACAAATCTTCTCAAACTTTCTGAAACTGACCATGTAAGATCTATTGTCCTTATTTTCCTCTACCTTTTCTATTCTGGAATTTGGAAAATAAGAGCTTATGAGGGGGACAAGGTCTTTAATCATAAAGTTCAGCTTGCTGTTTCCAACATTGAAAACCTGCTTGTTCACTATGCTTGAATCTTCTGCGATGACCTTCATTATCGCTCTTGAGGCATCTTTGACGTGAAGAAATGGCCTATATTGCATTCCATCTCCAAAAAGCAAGATGCTTTTTCCCTGTAATGCCCTTTTAGCCATGACATTGACGGCAAGATCAAACCTCATTCTTGAAGAGTATCCAAAAAGAGTCGCAAATCTTAGTGTTGTCACAGAAAAATTTGAGTCTGCTAATGGTAGCAGCTCATTTTCGCATTGCAATTTAGAGAGAGCATATAAGGTTACAGGACCTACTTGTGACTGCTCATCAAGAAAATTTGAGCCGCTTGCCCCGTAAACGCTGCAAGATGAAATAAATATAAATTTTTTCACACCTTCTGCTTTTGCCCGTCTTGCCAGGGACATTGTTGCCAGAAAGTTCGTCTGAATTGTTAAATTGGGGTCAAGGTCTCCTGAAGGGTCATTTGACATTCCTGATAGATGCACCACCGCATTAACACCCTTAAACAGATTTGGGACATTTTCATGATGCGCAACGTCAAGCTCTGTGATGGTAAGGTTTGGATTTGAAAGATGCTTCTCGAGAGAATTTTTTCCAAAATAAAAGATATCTATTACATGCACTCTGTATCCAGCTTCTAGAAGCAAAGGGACCAGAACGCTTCCCAAATATCCTGCCCCACCAGTAACAATGATAGTTCCTTTTTTTTCAAATTCCATTTTCTACAGATTAGCCATTTTTTAGAGATTTATAAATTTTTAGATAGAAAAGGCTAAAACTGTTTTTCCTTAAGAAGTGATTCTGCTGCATTTATTACCTGATCCACACCTATATTCTTCAGGCAGTTGTAATTGTCCCTGAATGGGAGCTTTCTCATGCTCTTATAGCATCTTCCTCTATCTACTAATATTCTGTGCCTTGGGCTGTCAGTTGGCCAAGCACCTACAGATTCAGGTATAGAGGACCCCATTAATTCAACAATTCTTGCGTTTATAGGATATTGATAAGCAAGATGAACTATACTTGTATCTGTTGCAATCAAAAGACTGGTTTTTTTCAGAAGGCATCCAACTTCCCTTATTGAAAGCATACCACAAGCATTTATCATCATTTCCTTGTTCCGACAATGCTTTTTTATTTCGTCAAATAATATCTGCTCGCTCTTTGTTCCTGTAACAACTATTTTGTATCCTTTTTGGGAGAAATGGTCTGCAACCTCCGCATATCTTTCAAGGTTCCATAAATGCGGAGGCCATTTTCCCTCTTTATATGCTTCAGACACATATTTCCCCCCGGGATGAATTATTATGAACTTGCTAAGATTATTTTTTCTTATGAATGAATCGGCTTTTTTGTTTTCCTGTCTGGTGAATTCCAAAAATGGCTTTTTTTCCCTGAATTTGAATCCGAGCGCCTCAAACATCCTGAACCTTCCACCAACCATATGGTCACCGATTCTTGCCAGTGTTTTCCTTGTATAGCCGAAGCTTTTTCTTCTCATAAGCCCCCTCAACCCAAAATGAGTGGTTCCAACTCTGTATGGGATAAAGCTAAAATCGTTGGTGTTCAGATTACCAGGATTTAGAAAAACAACTGCCTGAATTTTTTTTTTCCTTAATTTATTCAGACTATCCTTCCCAGAGTATTCTATAAAATTCATCATTTTTGCCCTCCCGAATTGTTTTATTGTGCTCCTATCACAAAATACCGAAAGGTTTATTTGGGGATGCTGTTTCTTAAATGAGTTCAGCACCCCGAGAGTCACAAAGTCTCCTCCAACATTTCCTTTTTCTTGATTTACTAAGACAACTAAAATATTCTTGATTTTTCTGGTTTCAAGATTCTTTATTCTTGCAGAATCAAAGAGGAACCACAAAAGATAATCAAAAGCCGAGGCTATTTTTCTCGCTTCCATGTGAATCTGGTTTTTTAGTTTGAATATCCAGTCAAACATTACCTATAAGTCCCGAAGGTTTTATAAATCTTCATCAAAGATTAATTTTTTTCAGAAATTTGTGATAAAAATCCTTCATATGCCAAAACCATACCTTCTTCCAAAGAAACTCTTGGCTGCCAACCCAACCCTTTTATTTTAGAAGAATCTAAGAGCTTTCTCATCATCCCGCTTGGCTTTGTTATATCAAAAAATACCCTCCCCTTGTAACCTACTGTCTGCCTAACAACTTCGGCTATTTCTCCAACCGAATAGTCTCTTCCAGTTCCCACGTTTATAGGATCTGGAGATTCGTAAGTATCCATTAAAAACAAACATGCTTGAGCCAAATCATCAACATACAAAAGCTCCCTTCTCCTTTCCCGACTTCCCGAAATAGAAATTGATTCTAAATCCTCTTTTTTTGCCTCGTGACATCTTCTTATCAAGGTCGGAACAATATGTGAATTAACCAAGCCATAATTATCTCTTGGTCCAAACAGACTTGCCGGAATGACTGAAATAAATCTTGCACCATACTGCCTGCTAAAAGCATTGCACATTTCAATCCCTGCCAGTTTTGCTACAGCAAAGGGCTGATTTGTAGGCTCTAACCGGCCTGTGAATAAAGCTTCCTCATTCATCGGCTGTTCGCATTCCTTAGGATATGCACAATTGCTTCCAAGATAAAGAAGTTTTTTCACTCCAGTCTTCCAAGCAGAAACAAGAACGTTAGTCTGCATTTGAATATTGTCCGTAATGAATTCTGCTCTTCTTGTATTATTTGCCTGCAGACCTCCAACTCTCCCGGCGGCAAAAAAAACATAATCTGGTTTTTCGGAAGCAAAAAAGTCTTTTGTAGCTCTTTGGTCACACAAGTCAATTTGGCCATGTGGAACGAGAGCAAGGTTGCGGAAACCCCTTTCCTTTAGGGCCCTTACAATCGCAGAACCAACAAGCCCCGTATGTCCTGCAACATATACTTTTTCATCTTCTTTCATTTACCTGAATTTTTCATACATATGGAGACTTTCTGTGATGTGATCCAAATCTGACCTATTAAGACCCTGATGAACTCCAATATGGAGACCATTATCTCCGACATATTCTGCCTCTGGAAATTCTCCGAGTTGATGTCCAAGAAAAGCAAAGCCCCTATGTTGCGTGGGCATGCTCCCAAAGTTTCTTTTACAATTTATTGATAAGTCTTGCAGATGCTGATAGAGTCCTGTATAGTCCAAGCTTGGATCTCTCAAGGTAACGCTAAATCCATGAGGGCATATAACCTCATCCCTGCCCTCCTCACTAAATAAAACAAATTTGCTAAGGTCTTTATTTTGATCCCACAAATATTTTAAGTTGTCCTTTCTTGTTTCAAAAACATTCCAGAAATCCTCTAAATGTGCTCTTCCAATTGTAGCATGAAAATCACTCATTTTTAAATTTAATCCTGGAAGTATGTGATCCATATATTGAGAGCCGGCAACCCTTCCGTGATTCCTGACAGCCCTTACGCTATTTGCTAGGTCCTCTCTGGCTGCAGAAACCATTCCCCCCTCTCCGGCCCAAACCAAGTGAGCCATATAGAAACTAAACGTGGCCATGTCACCGAAGCTTCCTATGAATTGTCCTTTGTACTTTGCCCCATGAGCCTCGCAAGAATCTTCTATTACAAAAAGATCATGTCTTCTAGCTATATCCATAATCCTGTCCATCTCACAAGGCTTTCCCATTGTATGGACGGGCATTATTGCTCTTGTTCTATCTGTTATTCTTTCTTCTATTAAGCCTGGATCTATATTCAATGTTTCTCTGCTAATATCAGCAAAAACAGGTTTAAATCCTGCAGCTAAGGGAGCGTTAACCACTGAAATCCATGCAAGGGCAGGGACTATCACTTCATCTCCTCTTTCTGCTCCGTGATTATAAAGCGCTAACAAAGCCCCAATATCTGCTGCAGTTCCCGAAGCAACGGAAACGTTATGCTTATAATCAAACAAGGCTCCCCACTCATCCCCAAATCTTTCAGCCTCTTGCCACGCCACTGCTGTTGGAAGAAATTTCCCTTCTGCGACTCTTTCCAGGTTGGATTTTGCTTTTTGAGATAATTCCCCAAATCCAAATTCAACTCTCGCCATGAATTTTTGTAAGATGCCTAGTTTAAAAACATATCTGGGGCCTGAAACAAGGTTAAAAAGGTTATAGTAGAGAACATATTATTTTATAAAACCCAAATTGATTTTTTTTAATGGCGAAAGAAAGAGTTTTAATAACTGGGGGAGCAGGATTTTTAGGAAACGTTCTTACGCGCCGTTTTCTTGGAGAAGGGCATAAAGTCACTTGCCTAGATAATTTGATGTATAGGCAAGATCAGTCAATAATGCCTCTGGCCGCAAACCCTGATTTTGAGTTTGTATTTGGAGATGTAAGAGATAGGGCTTTAATGGAAGAACAGGTTCCGAGACACGATATAGTTTTTCACATGGCTGCAATTGTAGGCGCTCCTGCTTCAGAGCAGAGGCCTTTTGATACAAAATCTATTAATCAGGATTCAGTTGCCATTCTGGAGAGTGTAAGAGGGAAAGGGCAGAAAGTTGTCTTTCCAAACACTAACTCGGGCTATGGAACGAAATCCGGTCAGTTTCATTGTGATGAAACAACTCCCTTGGAGCCTATTTCTTTATATGGTGTGACAAAATGTGCCGGAGAGGATATTCTTCTTCAATCAGGCAAGGGGGCTGTTGTTTATAGGTTAGCAAGTGTTTTTGGAATTTCTCCTAGGATGAGACTTGATTTATCTTTCCATGACATGGTTTTGCAGGCATTATCGACAGGAGCAATTGTTATGTCTGAAGGAAGTTTCACTAGAAATTATGTCCACATACAAGATGTAGCGTCTGGGTTCCAGCATGCTATCCAAAATTATGACTCTATGGTTGGAGAGGCATTTAATTTGGGATCTGATGGAGCAAATATTACAAGAAAAGATCTCGCTATGAAAGTTTCACAACGTATTCCTGGGACCGTTGTTTATGAGAATGAGGGAAAAGCGGATCTCGACAAAAGAAACTACCTTGTCTCGAATGAAAAATTAAGAAGAGTGGGATTTGAAGCAAATAGGACAATTGATCAAGGAATAGAAGAGGTAAGAAGAGGACTAGCAATAATGCTTAAGAATAATCCATACAGAAATGTTTAGGTATCTGTAAGTACAATGATTAAGGCACTAATTTTAATTAAAGGCTATAAAACAAAATTTGGAACAGACTTAGAAGACACTCTTCCTATGAATTATATTGTCGGCAAGCCTTTTCTCGAGCATCAAATCGAATTTCTTAAATCACAGAATGTAAAAGAAATGATTTTTGTTATCGATAAGAATTCTGATAATATAAAATCATATTTTGGCAATGGATTAAGTTGGGGGGTTGAAATAACTTATTTAGAGAGCGAGATTCCATTGGGAAGCGCTGGGGCGATAAAAAAAGCAGAAAAATATTTGGGCGATATGTTTATTATAATGAATGGCGACTCATACAGCCATGTCGATATAGGAAAATTAATTGAAGTTCATGAAAGAAATAGGCTTGTTGCAACAATCTGTCTAACAAGGGCAAAAGATTCTTCGGATTATGGATATGTTGTTCTTGAAAAAGAAAAAATCAAGAGCTTTTCGGAAAAATCATTCAGTGGAGAAGGGCTTGTAAATAGCGGAGTTTATTTATTTTCCCGCGGAATTTTAGATTGGATAGAGGAAGACAAGTTTTCTAGTCTTGAAATAGACGTTTTTCCTAAACTTTCATTGAAAGGCAGTTTGGCGGGATATTTGTATGATGGATATTTTATGGATCTGAAAAAACCTGAGACTTATAAAAAATTCAGAGAAGATGTATTATCGAGCCTTCTTCTCAAACCGACAGGTACTGTTAAAGACGCTTTGAAAAAGATAGTTCAAAGTGGAATAAATATTGTGCTGATTGTTGATGAAAGTATTAGACTGCAAGGAGTCCTAACAGACAGAATAATAAAAAATTTCCTTCTTAATGGGGGAGATATTAATGATTTTGCAAAAAAGGCTATGATCGATAACCCAATTATTGCGAGAAATACGGATTCAAAGGAGAAGATTAATGAAATTCTCCTGAAAGGTATTAACAGTCTTCCTATAATTGATGAACAAGGAAAGGTAATTGATGTTGAATTCAGGACTGACCGGATAAAAGAAAACCTTTTTCCGATTGTAAGGGGAAGGGCTCCCCTGAGAATAGGCCTTGCCGGTGGAGGAACGGATTTACCAAACTTCTTTGAAAAATATGGGGGGGTAGTTATTAGTTCTACAATTGACAAGTACTGCTATGGAACAATTATAAAAAGAGCTGATAACAAAATCATTATAGACTCAGATATAACTTCTGATAAAGATGTTACTGTATCTTCAATAAAAGATTTAAAATATGATGGAAAATTTGATTTGATAAAAGCCATAATAAAACTGATGAATCCTGACTTTGGCTTTGAACTATATTTACACAACGATGTTCCACCTGGAAGAGGCCTTGGCTCTTCTGCCAGCTTATCTGTTTTGGTTATTAGCCTTCTGGCATATATGCAAAATAAAAGCTATGACGAGTACAAAATTGCGGAAATTGCATATAATGCTGAAAGAGAAGAGCTGAAAATAAGAGGCGGGTGGCAAGACCAATATGCTGCTGCAATTGGAGGTTTTAATTTTATGGAGTTTTCAAAAGACAAGACCCTTGTGTATCCATTAAGAATAAAAAAAGATATTATAAGAGAACTTAACGGGCACATGCTTTTATGTTATGTTGGACAAGAGCATTTTTCAAGCGACATTCATAAAAGCACTGAAGAACAAATGGAAAGGGATGAGGGGGAAGTTTTATCAAATTTAAAAAGAATAAAAGAGATTGCACTTGAAACAAAAGATTGTCTTCTTAAAAATGAAATCAAAAGAATCGGCGAATTGCTCCATGAATCCTGGGAAAATAAAAGGAAACTAGGAAATAAAACCTCCAACCCTGTCATAGACGAATTTTACGAAATCGGACTTAAAAATGGAGCTTACGGAGGCAAACTTTTGGGAGCGGGTGGAGGAGGATATATTTTATTCTTTTATTCCCCTAAAAAGAGAAATCAACTTGTTAGGGCACTAAAAAATGCTGGTGGAGAGATAATGACCTTCAATTTTGAATCAGAAGGTGTAACTCTGTGGACTTCAAAAAACAAAATTTAGCTAAATTTAGCTAAATTCTTCCTCTATTTTTTCGGAAATAAGATGAATTATCGATAAATGTTTTTCCTGTATCTTGGAGCTTTCGTCAGACTGAACTATAATTGACAGGTCGCACAAGTCCTTTAATTTACCTCCGTCCTTCCCTAAAAGGCAGATTGTAAAACAATCAAGATCTCTTGCTTTTTTTATGGCATTTATTATATTTTCTGAATTCCCTGATGTACTTAATCCAATCAAAACATCCCCTTTTTTAGCATATGCTTCAATTTGCCTTTCAAAGATTTTTTCAAACCCAAAGTCATTTGCTATGGAAGTTATCATCGGTAAATTTGAAGTTAAATCTAAGCATTCAATAGGTTTTCTGTTAATTTTGTATCTATTAATAAGATTCGCAGCCATATCCTGCGATTGTGCGGCGCTTGAGCCGTTCCCGCATATCAAAACTTTCCCGCCTTTTTTGTAAGAATCAATGATCTTCTCGATTGCCTTAAATATAAGATTAAATTCCATTCTGATGTTGCTCTACTACTAACCTTCTTGAAGGAGCTTTTGCATTTACTTTTATGAATTTTTGAGCATTTTCTACACCGAATCTTTGGGCGAGCATTTCAGAATATCCTTTATTAGTAAAATATGCTGCTAAAGCTTGATCTCTAAATGCTATAATTTCTCCGGGATGTAGGTGCTCGGTTGGCAGTGGCCAGGTTTCATAAGCATGTTGTGAATAGCCTAACCAGCCTGGGCCTCCCTCATCCTCTGGAAGAAGAGCCCTATTTGGATTCCAATCTTTTGGGACGGGAAGGAGACGATCTAACACTGCAAGACTACCCCTCTGATAAACTTCTGATTGCGCCCTTTTTAGGGTTCTTGAAGTATTTTGAGCCATTCTATGCAGCTCAGAACCTGGATAGGCCATTGCACAGTAGAAGTTTGGTCTTTCGCAGTTTAATTCCAGAGAGAGGTCAAGAGTTTCCTGCATTGTGCGATTGGTGTCATCAGGAAGACCAAAAATGAAATTTCCTACAACGTAAATCCCTGCGTTTTGAACCATTGCAACATTCTTCGCTATTTGCTCGTAACCAAATCTTCCTTTTTCTATTCCATCTCTCACATGGTCGCTTGCGGATTCTATTCCCAAAGCCAGCCATCTAATTCCTGCCTGTCTAAGAGTGTCCAAAGTGTCTTCTCTCAGAGTATCCACCCTTGCATAAGCCCAGATGTTGAGTCTTTCTCCTAGACCTCTTGTTATCAATTCTTTTGCAATCGACATATAATGTCTTCTATCAAGAACAAACATTTCATCTATTATTTTTAGATTTCTTACTCCGTGTTCTTCAACAAGAAACTGAATTTCATCTACTACATCCTTTGGATTTCTAAATCTAATTGCGTTTTTCGTCTCTCCTTCTTCATTGAAGGGGGCGTTAATGCAACAGAAACTACATTCAAAGGGACAACCAAAACTTGTATAGACTGCACCATATGGTTGTCTGTTATCCAGATCTTCAAGGGCATGCCAATCATGAGCCCTATATTCTTTAACAGGAAGCAGGTCCCATGCAGCTCTTGATAATCCTCGACTTAGATCATCATTTGTCATCAACTTTGAAGGAAGACCTTGCACAACCTTCCCAGATTCTTTATACCACAGTCCTGGAACCTGAGAATTTGGAGCTCCTTTCAATAAAGCAGTTGCTGTGTCAAATCCATCTCCTCTGCCTACAAAATCGCATGCTTCTTCTTCAAGAGTTTTTCTTGGTAGCGCTGCTGGATGGGTCCCCGTAAGAAGAATCTTTGTTTCAGAGTCAGAATCTTTTACTTTTTGACAAACTTCTCCGACCCAACCCATTAATTGAGATGAAGCAGAGGGTTGATTTCCGTGAACTATAATCTGGGTTAATCTTGAATTTGCTTCAACTATTCTAGCAGTAGCTTCATCTGAACTTAAACCAAGAACGTTTGCATCGAGAATGTCTGCCCCATATCCTCTGTTTCTCGCAAATTCTGCTGTAAGTGCTGCTAGATATGGGGATTCTAAAGCAGGATATCCTTCTGCTTCCAGACCTTCATGGTAAACTCTCGTGTGAGATGGGTTGACAAGTAAAAGATCCAATTCACTTTTTTCTGTGTTTCGGGGGTCATTCATATTATTACCTGAAGTTTGTTGTTTATGAATCTTTTTATTTGAAATGCAAATCTCCATACTCGATTAATAAGCTTGGACCTTTTCTTTCAAGAGCTCTTTGATAGGCTGGAACAATTTGTTCTGGTTGAGTTAACCTTGTTACATTGACTCTCTGAAGCATAGAGGTAAAAGCGCCTGTGTGATCCTGACAATGTTGAGGACCAGGATAAATAGGGTTTCTGCTCCCTACAACTGCTCTGATTATTACATGCGGATCATGTTGTCCTCTTGACATTTCATGCATTTTATCTAAGTGATTAACTAGTTGATTCGATGCAAGAAGGAGAAAATCTACTCTTGGATAGACTGTTACCGGAATATATCCCTCGAGAGCCATTCCTATAGACATTCCCATTTGAGTGTCTTCCATAATAGGAAGTTCTATCCTTTTTTCTGCAGGAATATCTTCCAGAGTGCCGAAGGTAAATCTGCTTCCAGGGAATCCGACTGTTTGTCCTAAAAAGATAGTTCTTTCGTCATCCGCCAGAATCCCCATGGCCTCTTTTAGTGCGGCCCTGTAAACGTTTGTTCTTTCAGGCACATTTACAAGCTCATTTGTTATCAAAATCCAACCTCCTTTCCAACTCCCTGATGTGGAAAATCATTATTATAGGCATAAACTAATACCCTGCCCTGCAATCCTGAAACCATTGAATTTCTTTTTTCTAAACCCCAAGATTCTTGAGTTGGAGTATCAACACTATACCCGTTGTCTTCAACCACGAAGGTAATTGGCAGGTCGTTTCTAAAAGCATATTTTGTTGCTTCATGAAAGGCCCCTGTCTCTGCAGCCATGTCTCCGCAAAATGCCCAGACGTGCTCTGGTCTTCTCTGTCTTTTAAGAGCCAAGGCGGCCCCAGTTGCAATCGCTAGATGTCCTGGGACAATTGCCGAAGTAATATGCCTATAATCGCTGTTTATTGGATGCATGCTCCTTCCCGCAAGAATTTCTTCTTTAAGATGATCTGTAGGAACCCCTTTTAATAGAGCTGCGTAATGACATCTATAGGAAGAAAATAACCGGTCTTCTCTCTGTATTCCCTTAAAAACAGGGTCCTGTTCTTGCAGATTATCTGGTACTAATATCATTTTTGAACTTTCCAAATCCTCTCGAGACATATTTGAAGCCTGAGAGTAGGTAATATATTCCCCTGCCCTTAATCCTCTAAAGATTCTTATTATTTGTTCTTCGTTTCCCCTGGAAAAGTGGGCCGGCCCATTAACCTGGCCTTCCTGAGCTAATCTTGCCAATTCTATTTCAAAAGCAATTAATTCTGCCTTAGCTCTTTCTAAGTCTCCCAGGTCCATATAACAGCCCAAGGGGGCAATTATTTAAAGATTTGTATAGCAAGATAAAATTAAATTTGGGCTTTGGACGCTCTAACAAGAGCTTTGGAATCGTAGACAAATTCGGATTCGTAATCTTTGAAAGAGGCCCTTGGGTCTCCAATAACTGTTGCTATTAATGTAGAAGGAAATGGAATCTTTGTGTCAAATTTATAATTCAAAATCGGGGCTGTTGCATAGGCTGTTGAGAATTCTCCTCGCGGATTATTCGCAAGTTCATCCAGAGTGAATATCCCAAAAAGGCCCTCACCCATCATACGCCTTTGATTCTTAATTTCCAAATCTACCCTGTCTATAACTTCTTCCGGAATAACTGATTGAAAAACACTATAAACTGCAGAATACGGATTATTTCCTCCTGGAATGGAACCGGCCTCAACATAAAAATCCATGAAAGGGATTACATTTCCCAAAAGCGCATTTCTTACTGCTCTAATTGCTGCAGGATTAGACCAACTCACATGACCTAGATTAATTTTTTTCAATGCGTGATTTGGATCAAATTCTTCGCTTACTTCCCTTATCAGAACATTTTCGGGAGAATCCTCGCCTGGCTCAGGATTGCCTCCAAGATTGTTCGCAGATAGCCTATAAGCCGGCTTCGAGTATTCTTCGTCATAAACCCCCATCAAAAGACGAACCCTTTTTGGGGAAAAACATAGGACTACTGATGGATGAGCATCAATCTTTCTTCTGGTCATGAAAAAAATTATATTTCTTCTATATAAACTTTTTGTATAAAGATTATAGCTCTTTTATTTTTCTTATTAATTCAGAAGTAGAAATTTTACCAAATTCAGGAGGGCAGGTTCTCGGGAGTATCTTGAGATTTATATTGAGCCTTTCGCACAAAGTTTTTCTATAGGGCATATCAAAAGCATCCTCGTTTACTACATAAAAATCTGGTTTCAGCTCTTCTAGAACAAAATCAATAAACTTTAGCCTGTTTCCTATGTTTGAGATTTTGTCTAAAAGTACCAAATCTACAGGTTTCAGGGAATCTATTGTTTTTAGCCTTATGTGCTCATTAAGAATCACTCTTTTTTTGTTTTCAAACATTATGCTATCTCCTCCAATGCCTACCACTAACAAATCTCCCAACCTTTTGCAGTCTTCAAAGAACAGTATGTGTCCTGCATGAGTTAGATCAAAATTTCCTGAACAAAACACTATTTTCCTATCCTTGTTCTGTTCCCTAATTTTTCTTAATTCTTCGGAATTAATTATCATATTTTTCTCAACAAGCGAAGGTTTTTTAATTTTTCTATACTAAAACCACCTAAAGAATTATAAAGGATTTATTAATTTCCTATTTAAAATATGGCTTTAAAAAGAAAAAAGATTTCCTTATCGGAAGCGGAAAAAATCCTTAAAAAACAAAAGATAGTATTTTCCTTCTGGAATTGCTCTAGTAAGAGAGATACGCCTTACCAGAATTACTATCTTCCTATGAAAAAAATTTTTGGGAAGGCTATCCTTTTTGACCCAAGAAAACTCAGGGCAATACATGGGTCTGAAAAAATGAATAATCTTTTCCTTTCCATGATAAAAAAAGAACAGCCTGACTATATTTTTGCAAATATAAGAAGAGATGAAGTGACCATCAGCACTATGGAAAAAGTAAGGCAAGCCTCTCCAAAGACTAAAATAATCTCTTTTTCGGGGGATGACGAGAGAGATTTTGAGCCATTAAAGAGATATCAGGCCTTGTTTGTTGATTGCACTCTTGTGGCACAAGTTGATTATTTGAAAAATTATCTGAAGGACGGAATTAATAACATCTATCCTACCTTTGGGATAAATACAGACATATTCAAGCCCATTGATACAAAGAAGATTTATGACGTAACTTTTATAGGCAAGCCCTTGAAGCCTAGAATAGATATAATGAGATTCCTGATAAAAAACAAGGTAAATCTGAGAATTTTCGGCCCGGGATGGGAGGCTTATCCTGAATTCAAAGAGCTTTATTTGGGGGCTCTTCCCACAGAAGATATGGCAAAAACCATAAGCCAAAGCAGGATAAATCTCTCCCTGTCCAAAAATGCAGATGGAGTCCCGCACCTCAAAGGAAGAACTTTTGAGCTTGCCGCTTGCAAATCTTTCTGTCTTGTAGAATATTTTAAAGGTTATCTGGAATTTTTTGAGGAAGGCAAAGAAATTATTATGGTAAAGAATAAAAAAGATCTTCTTTCGAAAATAAATTATTATCTAAAGAATGAAAAGAAAGGGGAGAAAATAGCTGAAAATGCCTACAAGAAAGCTGTCAAAAACCATAGCGTACTGAATGAATTTAAGAATATGTTTAAAGAAATAATGGAAAGGCCTGAAATTTTTAGGTCTGGTCTCCCTAAGATTAAAGAAAATATAATCATGCTTGATAAAAAAGACCTTGAAAAAAAGGATTTAGAAATAGAAAATAAGATAAAAGCTTTTGATTATATCTCCTTTTCTGACGGCAATGATATTCTGCTAGACAATAAAGATCAGCTTCAGACATATTCCCTGAAAAAGACAGGAAAAGATGCAAGTTGCTGTGATTATTATGTTCATGATAGAATCCTTGGAAATTATTTAATGACTAATGTTTACAAGGCATTTAATTATTTAAGCAGAGAACAAATATCTCAGATGCTCTGTCCAAATCAAATTATGGTTAGGAAGAAATTTTTTCTTGCAAATTTAAATGAATTCAGGAAATTTTTTAGAGGTGAAAATAATCTCCTATTTAACAAAAAAAATACCTGTCTTATCTCAATTCCTCTTGTTGCAGTCAAAACACTAAGGAAAATGGATCCTGGAATCCTTTTTTCAGCTGCATTTCACAAAGAATTTGCCATCAAGGCCTACTTGCTGATGAAGCAAAAAAAGATTTTAATAAATCCCTACATATACAGATTGGCCTATCTTATTGTAAGGGATCCATTATTGAGGCATTGCTTTATAGACGCCCTAAAGAATCGAAAGAATTGGGTATTACAATCTAATCATTAGATTTGTTGTTAAAACTATTCCCTGATACTGCTCCTGGTATGTCGAGCCAGTCTTTTTTTGTTCTTACTTTTTCATTTAAAGCCCATACGGATTCAAGAAGATGCGGCCTGTATCCCTTCTCTCTGGCAAGATAGATAAGGGCATTTATATCTTTTGGAAGGCATTTCCCTCCAAAGCCGAGATCTCCATCAGGACCAGGAACATTGATGTTGGTTGCCATATTTTCATGGAATAGCATGGCTTCTTTAACAACATTATAATCTATTCCAAGTGAAGAGCAAATCTGGTAAAGTTCATTCGCAACTGAAACCTGGGAAGCAAGCATTGCATTGGTTGCATATTTTATCATTTCTGCCGTTTTTCTGTCTACAATGATATATCTAGCATCAGGAAAAAGCGGCTTGTAGACATCTAAAAGCTTTTTTTGGCTCTCTTCATCTTCCACGCCAATAACAACGTGTTTTGTGTGATTCATATCTTCTAGGGCTCTTCTTTCTGTGAGAAATTCAGGATTAAAAGCAAATTTAAAATCATATTCCCTGGCGAACTTGTCCGTCGTGCCTGAAACAGCAGTGGAACGAATTACAATTAAAACTTTTTTCTTATCCTTTTTATTCTCCTCGAAAGAGTGATTTAGAAGATTTAAGGCATCATAGATATAATTGTAATCTATTTCTCCACTTATTTTCATTGGGGTTGGAACAGAAACGAAAATGACCTCTGAATTTTTAACAAGCTCGGTTAAATGCTCTTGTGAATTATAAGGCCCCTTGTATTTGTCATATGGATATATCTTATGCTTTTTCTCCATAACTTGGGCAGTTGTCTTCCCTATAATTCCCATTCCCATCATCCCAATGTTCATTTTTTATCCTCTATTTTCCTTATTATCTCTGCGAAGGCAGGTCTGGAGATGAAGACTCCTGCTGTAATTCCGATTATAGAAGTTATTGCAAATCCCTTGAACAATCCTGCTCCCGCCCAGTACAAAGGAAGCAAAGCCACCATGGAGGTTAGATAAGCAGTCATAACAACAAAAAGCGCCCTCTTCATTCTTTCTTTTATTGAAGTCTCTTTTCCTGTTCTCGCCTCATCCATTATTACTATCTGGTCATCTATCCCTGTTCCGATTGTTGCAAGGATTCCTGCTATTGAAGGTAGGTCTAGGTTCCAGTTTATGAAAGATGCCACTCCTAAGATTATTGCAATTTCCGAAAGCGAGATTGACAAGAGAAGAATTGACGATTTGAAATTTCTGTATCTTATCAGGATTACAACTCCGACTGCAAGGATTGCAGAAAATCCCCCAAGAAGAATCAGGTAAATGAATTCATCTCCAAGAAGAGGAGAGATTGTATCAAGTTTTACTATGTTGAGCTTAAAAGGAAGGCTTCCAGTAATAAGAACAGTCTGGAGATGATTCATGTCACTCTGTGTATTTCTGAATGCTTCTTCCTGAGTTGCCCCCTGTCCTGATCCCTGTATTGAAATCTGTGTTGTCTCTCTTCCCTTCAATCCCGAACTTATTTTCAGACTATCAACTTCCACATCATCGAGAAATAGGAAAAGGTCTTCCTGAAGATACTGCCCTGTCGAGTCGAGAGGAATTCCTGCCGTAATATCTGCATGCCTTTTTGCCGCCTCAGCACTTAAGAAGACAGAAAACTGGAAGTTGCAGGCGTAGCCCCCCTCTACCTGAAAGCACGAAGTTATAGCTGCACAAGTCGCATCATTTCTGCAAACATCAACTATGTCTCTTTCCCCTCCGATAAAAACAGTCTGGTTCTTTATCTTTGCCTCGAACTTGCCCTGCTTTGAAACTAATTCCTCCAAATCTGTTGGCGTCGCTCCTGCAACTTCAACAAGCATGAACTGATTTCCTGACAAATCCCTGACGGGTTTTATCTGCACATCTGAAATACCAAAAATGTTAAACCTGTTCTGGCTTATTTCTATCAAATCCTGAAGCTGCGTATCTGTCAGAGTTTCTTCAGGCTGAATCAGAGCACGCGCTCCTCCTCTGATATCCAGACCCGTCTTAATGTTTGTACTTGGGACATCCTGAACAACAATCTCCGGAGAGCTGTTTGTGAATAATATGAAACTCCCCTGGTCTGTAACAAAATCTATTCTTCTCTCTTCTTGAGAAGGAAATAAAGAAGAAATAATTTCCCCATAATCCTCAAAAGAGGATATTTCTTTTTCATTAATCTGTTTTATTATCTGGCCCTGCCTTAACCCCTGTTCAAAGGCCTGGGAATCTGCATCAACCGACTTGATTAGTGCCCCTGATTGAAAAGAAGGCTTTATTGCCAGTAATGCAAGAATAACTGCGATTATTAGTATCCATGTCCTTATTCCTATTTTCATTGTATTCCTTTAGCCTCCGCATACCATTTCAGGATTGAAGCGTTTGTTATCCATGTATTAAAGATATCAAATCCAAGCCCTATCAGAAGAACCGTGAAAATCTGCCTGAGTACATCAGAGAAAGTGTAAATTACTATAAGAGCAACGAGAACTGCTATCAATGAGGTGAGGGTCATAGTAAGCCCCGTTTTGAGAGCCCCGTACATTCTTGAATTCAACGATTCCCCTTTCTTCCTTAGCACTCTTGTTGTCAGGAGTATGTCCGTATCAACCGAATAACCAATCAGCATCAGAAGAGCCACAATTCCTCCGGTAGATAAACTTATTCCAAGAAGATTGAGAAGAGCGATAGTCATCACAATATCAGCAAATGCTGAAAGAATCACTGCAAGGCTTGGAACAGGCGTCCTGAAAATTATGAATACCACTAAAGCCATGAAAATAAAAGCAAGAATCATAGCAAACTTAAGTTGGGCGTAAAACCCTTCTGAAATTGTTGATCCTGTGAACTCAACAGAAGAATTTTCGGTGTTTAAAGAATAACCAAGATAAGATTCCAGAGCTGGACTTATCTCTCCAGGATCCGCGGAAGTCTCCACAAAAAAGCCCTGCTGTTTTCCTGTCCTTAAGTCTGAAATCCCTCTTACCAAAACATCTGGAAACTGCACAGATAAAAAGTTCCCAAGAGCACCTAAATCCACCTCAGGGTCGAGAACAGTTATAGTTGTTCCTCCTGTAAGAGAAACATCTTTGTAAATCACATCTCCATTTTGGGATACAAAATATCCAAGATAACCTACACAAAGAAGAATTAGAATCAAGGATAAAATAAGCATTTTTTTGTAAGTCTTGTCATACCAGTTCTTTTTTTCTTGCTCAAGCATTAGTTTATACAACAAAAGGGGTTTAAAAACATTAAGAAGTGCGCGGGCCGGGAGTCGAACCCGGGCCGTCGCCTTGGAAGGGCGAAATCATACCGTTAGACCACCCACGCATAATATTCTATCGGAAAACTGGTTTTAAACTTTATGTTAAACGCCCGAGACAGGATTTGAACCTGCGACCCCCACATTGCCCCATATTTTAGGAGTGTGGTGCTCTAATCCAGGCTGAGCTACCCGGGCATGCGGGGAGAAGGATTCGAACCTTCGTAGGCACTAAGCACACTGGATCTTGAGTCCAGCCCGTTTGACCACTCCGGCATCCCCGCATTAAAAAGATAGCTAAAAATCAGTTTTAAAGGTTTGCTAATATCCTTTCTGCGACTTCTTCTGCAGAAAGATTTGAAGTGTCTATAACCAAATCTGCTTCAGCCTCCTGATTAAAATAGTCAAATCCGTAAATTCTTTTCCATTCTTCTCTTTCCTTTTTTTCTTTGGCCATCAGAACTCTCCTTGCGTTCTCCACGCCAAGATTATCCCTAAAATTAATCCTCTCTGCCCTCTTTTCTAAACTTGCCTTAAGCCAGATTTTCAAGCCCGCATTTGGAATCATATGGACTGCCAATTTTCCTTCAATCACAATATTTCCTATTTCTGCAAGCCTTTTGGGAAGTTCGTCAATGGTTTCATGAAAGATTTTGCTTTTTCCAAGATTGGTGTCCCAGATATTCATGGCTGCATGGGAATCATTATCATTTGAAAAGTCAGGTATGGATATTCCTTTCTCCAGACAGAGCTGGTGAAAGATGGGATAATAGTGTTGGCTTTTGTAAGTTCCTTTCCCTATGTCTTTAAAGAGCTGCCCTGTACTGAAAGTATGGAACGCCCAGTTTTTTTGAGATTATTTTAGCTACAAAGGTATTTCCTGAACTTGGCTGGCCTGAAATGGCTATTGTTGGCATTATCTTGAAAGAGAAACATTTTTAAATAACTTTTCTCAGGGATAATTGAAGACGGCCATAGTAATGGGGAAACACCTGTTCCCTTTCCGAACACAGAAGTTAAGCCCACTACGTCTGCTCTTAGTCTCCGACAAGAGGCGAACCGCAGATGCTGTCTTCGTTTATTTTTTATAGTATTGTTTCTTGGATTAATCATGGCAATGAAATATCTTTATCATGGTAGCGCAGGCAGGATAAAAGGAAAAAAACTTCTTCCAAAAAAACCAAAAGATTTGGAAAATAATCCTGAAAATCTCATACGGGGGGTATATGCCACAGATATTAGGGAATTAGCTATAGGAATGGCATTGATATCCTGCAAGGGCGTACTTGCCTCTGGAATCAACTTTGAAAAAGGCAGGGCAAAGGGAATTATTTATGGAGGGTGGCCCAATCAGAAATCTTTTTTTCTTTATACGCTATCCTCGCAAGGATTTAAGCAGAGTAGAGGGATAAAAAATCAGTTTGTATCAAGACATTCTGTGATAATAAAAAGAGAAGAGGAACTGCGGGTTTCAGATTATATCCGATTAATAAGGAAGGCTAACAAAAAAGAGCTGGATAAGTTCAAGAAAAAATATCCTGATGTGATGCTATGAAAAAAGAGTTATCCAAGGCAGATGCGAAAAAAGCTATGGAGGATTATTTTTCCTCTGGTAAATTATCGGCTGAAAGAACGAGAAAGATGAAGAGGCTGGCTATGAAATATAAAATCTCCCTGAAAGATTACAGGAAGAAATTCTGCAAGAAATGTTTTTCTGATTTGCAGAAAGGCAAAATCAGGATAACAAAAAACTATAAGACTATTGAATGTAAAGAATGCGGATACAAGAACAGATGGAAATTAAACTAAATATCCCTGTTTCCTGTAATTAAGGCTATTTCTTCTGCGTATTCTTTTGATTTATCAAAAAAGTGACTGCGGAGAAGGAGGTAGTCAGATATTTCTGGGCCCCTAAACTCACCTTTTCTTCCTGGTATGGGTCTTGGACATTCCCAGGAATGACGAATTACTATAGGGTCTACTCCTTGGTTTGCAAAGAAATCTCCCTTCTTAAGAGAATAATCCACTTCTTCAAATGATGGATAAACAACCATTATCATCCGAGGATACCTTCCTTTTAACCTTCCTGTGAAGAAGAATTCCAGAATCGCATCTGAACCTCCAGGAACAACTAATCCTTCTATATGAGCAGAGAGCAATTCGGCAGATCTTTTTTTACTTGGGGGTTCTATAATTTTTATTCTGGCAAGATTTTCCAGTTTCGGATTATTTAAATCCGGTCTGTAAACCAATCTAGAAACTCCTTCCATAAAATTGACTTAATCCGGGGTTTAAGAAATTAGTTGTTCTATCAGGATTTCTTGAATTTACTTATTTCAGGAAGCATATCGGCATGACCCAAAAGTGCAGACCTGCAGCAATACCTCTGCAATCCAAGATCATTTAGAACTCTTCCGGCTTCTTCCCCGGCCTCTGTCCTTCTCTTGTATTCTTCCCATAGCTGGGCAATTGGCTTACCACAGGAAAAACATCTGACTGGAATAATCATGAAGTTAACTGATAAAAAGGATTTTTAAACGTTTGCCTAGGAAAGTTTATAAAACATTAATCTCTAAACAGGGAATGGCTAAGAGGTGTGTGTATTGTTCAAAAGAAATATCGCAGGAGAGCGTTGTAGATGTCTGCGACAGATGCGGGCTTGGCGTCTGGGGCGATAGGATGTTTAATGCGATAAAGCAGAATATGCAGGGCATGAAGGACAAGGGCAACCTATACCAAGGATCTGTGACAGATAACTGATTCTGCAAAGCTTTTTAAACTGGTATTTTTAAATAAAACTATGCTTAAACATAAAAGAATCAGAGAAAGGGGAAAAGTTTCTTTCATGAAATTTTTCCAGAAATTCAATGAAGGCGATTTTGTAGCTGTTGCCAGGGAACTTAACCAGGGAGCTGGATTTCCAAAGAGGATTCAGGGAAGAACAGGAAGAGTAATAGCAAAGAGAGGAATGGCCTATGTTGTTGAAATAAATGACCTTGCCAAGCCGAAACAATATATTATTAAGCCCGTGCACCTTAAAAAAATAGAGGTTACAAAGAAATGAGAGTAATGGATATGATTCCTGTGCACCTTGCGGATGTAAAAGAGCTAGCTGGGGATGTAGATGAGAAAAAGAGCCTTAAGGATTATCTTAAGAAATTTGGAAAACTCGACAAGAAGAAATCTGATGAACTTGCAGAGGAGCTTAGAGAGCTTAAGAACCTAAAGATTAAGGAAGAGGATATAATGAAAATTGTAGACTTCCTTCCAAAAGACACGGAATCTGTAAATAAAATTTTCAAGGATGTTTCCTTGGACGAGAAGGAGGCAAATGACGTCGTGGAAATTGTCAGGAGATATTGAAAATGATGCAGAAAAAAGACGATTATGCGTTCGTGCTAGATTACTTACCCTATGGTTATCCCTTAGAGGGAAAAATGACTCCTCTAGTCCAGGCTATAGGTGAACAGCATTTATCTCTACTTGAGCTTGTCCCAAGCAAAGGCGTGAGTTTTACAATAAATGAAAAAGTTTATATAGGCCCGGAGAAGAGAGATAAAATATACTTCATAAGGGGTAGGCTTCCAAAAGAGAAGCTTACTGAAGCTGCGAAGATCCAACTGCAGAAGTTCATAGAAAACGTGGTTGCGGAGCAGGAGAAGAAATACCTAGATTTCTTTAACACTGCTCAGGCGATAAACACGAGACTCCACAGGCTGGAGCTTCTGCCAGGTTTTGGAAAAAAGCACACCAAGGAAATTGTTGAGGCAAGGGAACAAAAGCAGTTCGAGTCCTTTGACGACATCAGAGAGAGGGTGAAGGGAGTCCCTGATCCAAAGAAGGCGATAGAAAAAAGGATTTGGGAAGAAATAATGGAGAACCCTCGCCAGAGATTGTTCACTTAAAATGGCAGAAGAGATAAAGGAAAAGAAACCTGAGAGAAGAGAAGAGAAAAACACAGAGGAAACTTTAGTCAGAATTTTTAATAAGGACCTTCCTGGGAGTAAAAATATTTATTCCGGACTTACAAAGATAAAAGGAATTTCCTGGGCCGTTTCAAGCGCAATCTGCATAAAGTCAAAAGTTGACAAAGTGAAGAGGATAAGGGACCTTAACAGGGAGGAAATAACAAGAATCGAAGAAGTTATGAAAGATTTTAATTTCCCTCACTTTCTGAAAAACAGGCAGAAGGACTTTGACTCCGGGGAAAACAAACACATTCTTGCTGTTGACCTGGACTTAAGAAATGAATTTGATATAAAGAGACTGAAAAAGATTAAAAGTTATAGGGGAATGAGGCACTCTCTCAAGCTTCCTGTAAGAGGACAGAGAACAAGAAGCCACTTCAGAAAGAGTGGAATTGCAGTCGGAGTGAGAAAACCTAAGACAGGAAAGAAGAGCTAAACAATGAAGAGAAAACACAAGCTATACGCAAAACCGAAGAAAAGCTATGATAGTGCGAGAATAAGCGCTGAAAACAAGCTGGTCGCAAAATATGGGCTGAAAAATAAGAGAGAAATCTGGAAGGCGGAAGCAAGAGTCAATTATTACAGAAGCCGGGCAAAGAGTCTGATTACTGCGGATAGAGACGTACAGCAGGCTTTTTTTGCAAAGCTTAATCTTATAGGCCTTAATGTTAACTCAATTGCAGATATCCTTGCGCTTACAAAAGAAGATTTTCTTAAGAGAAGATTGTCTACAATCGTTTCCGGAAAAGGCCTGGCAGATACTCCAAAGCAGGCAAGACAGATGATAGCCCACAAAAGAATCCTTGTTGCAGGAAAGATTGTCAACTCCCCAAGTTATCTTGTGAAAGTTGATGAAGAGACGGATATTAAAGTTAAAGAAAAGAAAAAAGTAAAAATTGAAAAAAAGGAAGAAGCTGTTGAAGAAAAGAAGGAAGAGTCAGAGCCAAATGAGGAGGAAGAAAAATGAATGAAACTGAAGAGACAAAGATTGAAGAGATAAAAGAAGAGGAAGAAGCTGTTGAAGAAAAGAAGGAAGACGCTATCAGGAAAGAGAAGAAAAAGGATGAGAGAATAGGGATTGCCTACGTGTATAGTTCTTATAACAACACTCTTGTTCATATCACCGACTTGTCAGGAAATACGATTTCAAGAGTCTCTGGAGGAATGGTAACTAAGCACAGCAGACTGAAAGCCAATCCTACTACTGCAATGTTTGTTGCAAAGAAGGCTGGAGAAAGGGCAAAAGATGTCGGGCTGACTGGGCTGTACATAAGAATGAAATCCCAAACAGGAAATCCTGGGATGGGTCCAGGAGGACATGAAGCCGTTAAGACTCTTGGTAAAGATTTCAGAATTGTGAGCCTTACAGATACTACAAAAGTCCCAAGGGGCGGACCAAAGAAGAAGGGAGGCAAGAGAGGAAGGAGGGTATAAACTTTTAAAAGGAAACCTTTCATAAAATGAGCATGGAAACTATAGAAAATACGCAGGAAAAATTAATCCTTAGAATGGATGTAAATTACAGCCTGGCTAATGCTATAAGAAGAAGCATAGAAGAAATTGATATACTTGCAGTTGACGAAGTTGAAATTTTTGCAAATGACTCTGCGTTATATGATGAATATCTATCACATAGAATTGGATTGATACCATTAAAAACTGATAAGAGAATGGGTGAAAGCACAAAAGTTGAAATGAAACTTAAGAAAAAAGGCCCATGCTGGGTTTATTCCGGAGATTTGAAAGGGGCCGGAAAAGTAGTTTATGAAAACATTCCTATAACCTTGCTTGAGGAAGGGCAGGAGATAGAACTTATTGCCACGGCTACTCTTGGAAAAGGTGTACAGCATGCAAAGTATTCACCAGGATTGTGCTATTATAGAGATTTGGTTGAGATTAAATCAGCTAAAGCGGAAGTCGAAAAAATAATAAGAGAATCAAAAGGAGTCATAAAACCTGAAAAGAAAGGAAATTCATGGGTGTGTGACCTACCGGAATCAGATGTAGATAAAATAAAAGAGATTGACAAAGAATCAATCAAAGATGCAGGGGAAATAATTATATTCATAGAGTCATGGGGGCAAATTAGCGCGAAAGATATTTTGTCTGGTGCAGTCGATGTATTAGGCAAAAACCTCGACATGTTTGAGAAGTTAATCAAGTAGCGCGGGGATGCCGGAGCGGTCAAACGGGCCGCGTTAAGGCCGCGGTGGCTTAGTGCCTGCGAAGGTTCGAATCCTTCTCCCCGCATTAGGGTCCAAAAAAATGATGAGCAGAACAAAAATCAAGTTTAGAAAAAGAAAGAAGACAAATACTGAACTAGTTGAAACTATTGAGCTTGCCCTTAGGAGTCCCGCGTGGGGTAAGGTTGCTATGATCCTTGCAGGTCCAAAGTCAAACTACTCGACAATCAATTTGAAAGAAATAGATGAAAAAACCAGTGCGGGAGATACTGTTGTCATTCTAGGAAAAGTTCTTTCTGTCGGAGAAATAAAAAAGAAGATAAGAATCTGTGCAATTTCATTTTCAAAGAATGCAGAAGAAAAAATAAAGAAATCTAAAGGAGAGGCAGTTTCAGTCCTTGAGGAAATAAAAAAGAATGCTAAAGCAGAGGGAATAAAAATTATAAGATGAAAACCATAAATGCCGATATAATTGTGGATGCAACTAATGCGACTCTTGGAAGACTTGCAAGTTATAGCGCAAAGCAGGCGCTTCTTGGGAAAAAAATAATTATTGTAAATTGTAATGATGCAGTTATTGCAGGAAAGCCAAGAGGAATAATTAATGAATACAAAGACATAAGGAGCAAGGGTGGTGCCAGCTTGCATGGGCCTTTCTTTCCGAAGTCTCCTGAAAAGATTGTCAAGAGAACAATAAGAGGGATGCTTCCACACAGGCAACAGAGAGGCAGAAGCGCTTTAAAGAATATAGTCTGTTTTAATGACTTGCCTGAAGAATATAAGGATTTGAAAAAACTTGCTGCAGGAAAACCTAAAAATACAAAAACTATTTCGCTAAGACTGTTGAGCAGGGAAATATAATATGGCAGACAGACAAATAATGGTTTCAGGGAAGAGAAAAACCGCAGTTGCGAAAGCAAGAGTAAGGACGGGAAAAGGAAATATAGTCTATAATGGAATCCCGTATACTGAATTGAGAATTTTTCACAAGTTGTCTTTGATGGAACCAGTTGAAATTTGCAGAAAAATTATTGGGCATTTTAACTTTGATATAGAAGTAAAGGCCACTGGTGGAGGGACTGAAGGGCAGATACAGGCTGCAAGACTTGCAATTGCAAAGGGGCTTGTAAAGTTTACGGAAAGCCAGGACTTGAGGAAGGCAATAATTGATTATGACAGGAACATGCTCGTTGCAGATGTAAGAAGAAAGGAAACCAGAAAACCTGGAGATTCTAAGGCAAGAGCAATGAGACAGACATCTTACAGATAAATCAAACTGAAATTATTTATAGTCCGTCAAGCGGATTCGCAATCTTCTTTAATTCGTCTGTTGATACATGAGTATAAATCTGTGTTGTGTTTAGGGAGGAGTGCCCTAAAAGCATCTGTATTTTTCTTATATCTACTCCTGCCTCTAAAAGATGCGTCGCAAAACTATGCCTTAGGGTGTGAGGCGTCACTTTTTTATTCAGTCCGACCTTATTCCTCAAATTCTTAACAATTTTCTGAACATTTCTTGTTGTTAGGGGCTTCTCTTTAGAAAAAAGATATTGCCCATCTTTTCTTTTCTTTAGATAGAATTGGAGATCACGGGACAGGCTTTCAGATATTGTAAAAACTCTATCCTTAGACCCTTTTCCTTTTTTTACCCTTCCTATATTTTCCTCGAAGTTGATATCTTCCGGTTTCAGATGGACTATTTCAGACACCCGAAGCCCCGAAGAATAAAGCAGAGAAACCATCAGCCTTGACTTTCTTGTTTCTGCATTATCTATCAACGACTTTACTTCATCTTTTGTAAGGACTTCCGGGAGATGTCTGTCTTTTTTAGGAACTCTGATGTTTCCGACTTCTTTCTTTAAAATTTCCTTGAAGAAAAATTTTATCGAAGCGGCTGCAAGCATGATGGTATTTTTTGATTTATCTTCAAAAAGAGTTCCAAGATAACTTTTCGCATCATCTTCAGTCAATTCCTGTCCTGCCTTCCCCGTACTCTTAAGAAATTTGTCGACGAAAAAAGTGTAATTTCTGACTGTTAGCGGAGAGAAACCCCTCAACTTCAGCTCTGTTTCAAGTTTTTGAATATCAGTAGACATATTAACCTCTTTTATACGACTATTAACACGAACCTGTATTTAAAGATTGCTTTGTTTTCAGATTAGGTGAATGTTTTTAAAGATAATTGAATATTAGTTTTTATGGGAGAGAGATTGGAAACCTTGATGAGGCTTGTTGTAGGAATTATAAGCGGAGTCATCCTCTATGTATGGGCTTACCTTATAGGGGTTTTCATTTTTATCAACTTTATCTGGACACTTATCTCAGGTAAAAGAATAAGAGAGATTGCAGAGCTCTGTGAAGTATGGAACACCCAAAAGTATATGCTTGTGAGATATATTCAATTTCTTACAAACGAAAGGCCATTTCCATTTAATAGACTTTCAAAGAGTATTAGCAAGTTTAGAAAATAATCAGACGCAGGGCTCTACTTCTGAAGACTGAAGAACACACTGGTCTACCTCAATAATTAGTGTTTCTGGAGATTGCATTCTGACTTCTTCGAGAGTATAGGTTTTTGTCGCTCCACGCTCCTGGATTATGCATTCCGAACATGTACTTCCACCACAGCACCATTCTTCTAAGGCTCCTTCAGACCCAATGCCCCTAAAGATTATCTTACTTATTTCAACATCATTGAGAGACCTTTGGATTGTTGCCCTTATTTCTCCTGAATCCTGGTCAAAGCAAGCCATTCTAATTTCAAGGGGCTGCTGTATTCTTAGTTCTGTACATGATAACTGGGGAGATAACTGCCGGGCTGGCCCAAGTATCGCTGCCGAAAAAATTGTGATTGAAGCAATTGAAAGAAGAATGATAAGGACTACAAGGATTACCTCTGCCATCCCTTTTTTGTTCATTATAGGTGACATGCGACTTCTCCTCCCAAATTCTGCAGGGTTTCCTGCGTCTCTGCACCGGTAGTTTCTTCAATTATCTCTATCTTCGAGGCTGATTCTGAATATGGGGAGGTTATGAAGAATATTTCTCCTTCTTCCAGGACACTGTAGGTCTCGCCTTCTATTTCTTCTGTCCCATCCTGCTGAACATCTGTAAATATATTAAGATTTCTGCTGTCTTCGAAGATTAAGGTTTCATCTTCCGCGAAAACTCTGTAGGAAAAATCTGATTCAAAATTTGAGGATGAAGGGGCACATCCTGGCTCTATTGACTTGGAAATCACAACTATTTTCCCATCTAGGTATTGCGCTTTTAGCAAAAAGTAATTCTGATTTTCACAGGAATTGTCTTCTGATACCACTGCGCCTGTCAGTCCCTTTACAGGCTTCTTTGATCTAATTACTTCTCTTATTAGATTTGAATTAAAAAGCCCGTAATCAGAAGTTGAAAGCGTCCTCATCACCCCATTTTGGATTGACCGATAGTATGAATCTTTTGAACATTCCTGAAAACATCCGTCTGTTTCGCCTTCGAAGCCCTCACAGGAAGACTTGCAGTTTTCTGACCCCCGAGGAATTCTTCCATCAGTCTTATATTCTTCTGCAAAGTTGAACCCTGCATGACCGAATTCATGAAGAAATACCGTCAATGAATGTCTTGAGTTGAGGCTCATCACATTAAGATAAGCCGAGCTCCTTATATTTAAGGGCTGCCTGTCTATGACTACTATATAATCGTGCGGACAGGATGCTGCTTTTCTTATGATCTCCTGATCATAACAGAGAACTGCTGCTCCTTTGTAGATTTCACAATCAGGTTTGTAATTGTCAGGGCCTATGTAGTAAAAATTAAATGACTCGGGATTTTCATTAAATGGGCTTGCCTGTAAAAGATAAGAAGAATATTCGACAGCTTCCTCTTCGGATGAAAAGAACAGAATGTTCATTGAAGCTTCTTCATTGTAAACAAGAGACTTACAGTCTTCTAGCTCATACTGGCCGGAAATAGGGGGATTTGTCTGAACAGTTTTTGTCAGATAAAACCCAAGGGATGCAACGAAAAGAAGCAGGGCAAATCCAAAAAAAGCAAAAAGTTCAGTTCTTGTTTCCATCAGCCTATTAGGGTTCACTGGTTTAATAATTTAGTGTAAGGTTTATATTTCCGAGGTTCCTTAATTTAAATGGATGAAGATAAATGGAAAAAGAAACTGACAAAAGAGCAGTATAGAATTTTAAGAGAGAAAGGAACTGAAATGCCATTCACTGGAAAATTTTTGCATAACAAAGGAAATGGAAAATATGTCTGTGCGGGATGTGGAAATGTTTTATTTGACTCTGAAACGAAATTTGATTCAGGATGCGGATGGCCAAGCTTCTATGATGCAAAGAAAGGAAGCATTGAGTTTAAGGAGGATAAAAGCATTTTCATGAAAAGGACTGAAGTTATCTGCTCTAAATGCGGAGGGCACCTCGGGCATGTCTTTGACGATGCTCCTCAAACTCCAACAGGCAAAAGGTACTGCATAAACTCTGTTTCCCTTGGTTTCAGGAAAAAGAGAAATTGAATAGATAGTTGTCATTATCCAATTACACAATAAAAATGTTTAAATACCCCCTTTCTGGTGAGGTTTATATGAAAAAATTCGCTTTAATTGCTATTAGCCTTTTGATTCTTGTAGGAATAGCAGGATTTACAAGCCATGAAGCGGGCGCAATAGATGATTCTTACGTTATAATAAATGTCACCCATTATGGTAACTTTGAAGACCCTAACTACCCTGATGACAACCCAGATATGTCTGACAGAATCTTTGTTGGAAACAGTAGCGAGGAAGCCGGAAGAGGATATTTGGTTCTGCAGCTTACAGACAACGGAGAGCCAATAATTGATTTAAGCGAGGATTACTTCAACCCGCAAGATGACTTCCCAGGGATTCATATCCTGAGAGGAGCAGATGAAAATGGGAGTTTCATACAATTCAATTCCCATGGATTTAATAATAATAAAACCCGAGAAGATATAATCTTTGAGATAAGCCTTGTCAACGCGGTGATAGCCCAATTTGGACAGGTCCCTATCCAGATATACGACCTTTATGAAGGTGTGCCTTGTGGTGTGGACAAGAATAATCCAGAGAACAGCACAGGAGTAGATACAGTAGTTTTTGATATTGGTGGGACAGAAGCAGAACTCTGTGGCACAACAGGGTCTGGAGCTGACAGAGGAAGAATATATTATAATCCCCAGGACATGACTGCCCCTGAAATTGAGATTACTGACACTGACCCGAACATGCCCTATACAAATTTCGGGGGAGAGAAAAATATCAGCATCCATTTCACAAGCAGTGAATTTCCTATAGATGTGGACTTCCGGCTTTTGAATTCTACGCAGGACATCATAGATGTCCAAGGGACTCATACTGTGAATAATGAGAGTGAAATCCCACTTATTTACACTCTTCCAGGAGATCTTGCGTTGGGAGACTATCAGCTCTGGATGATTGCAGAGGACCCTGATGAGAATGCTGCAGAGGTATTGGTAGGGGATATTAGAGTAAGAGATGAGAGAACAAGAAGTGGAGGGGACGAAGATGATGAAGATGATAATGATGGAATAGTTATTTTTGATGAAGACCTCTCACTTGATGTTAAAAGAATTGATACCGGCATTAATGACCTCTTAAATGACCCTATAAGCCTGAACGGAGATTACGAGAAAGAAAGCGGGAGCTGGGGCGCCTGGATAATAGTAATTATAATAGTTGATTTTATACTTCTGCTTATCATTCTTGCGGCATTAGGACTAAAGAGATAATGCAAAGACTTAAATACGCTGTTTTTTTCGCCAGTTTATCTGTTGGGACAGATTTAGTTCTTTCAGAGTTTTTAATATGAAAGTTAAGAAGGGAGATAAGATAAAAGTAAGCTATGAGGGCAGATTTGAAGATGGAACTGTCTTTGATTCTTCTGAAAAACATGGGCAGCCACTCGAATTCATAGCAGGGGTTGGACAAGTAGTGCCCGGATTTGACAAGGAAGTTATAGGAATGGAAAAAGGAGAGGAAAAAGAGATAGTTATTGAGCCAAAAGAGGGCTATGGGGAGCTTAATCCTGACTTGAGAAAAGCAATACCAAGAGATATGCTTCCTAAAGACCAGGAGCCAAAAGAAGGAATGATTTTAATGATGCAGGCACCGAACGGACAGCAATTCCCTGCAAAGATAACAAAAGTTGATGAAAAGACAATAACGATAGATTTAAATCACCCTCTTGCTGGTAAGAAATTGATGTTTAAGATAAAAATGGAAGATATAGATTCAGGAGATAAAGGAATTGAAAGCAAAGTTTAATTCTAAGTTATAAGGAGGACATATGGAAAAAAGATTTAACGACAGGCGAAGAAATGACTTCAATCGTGGCCCACCAAGGCAGATGCATAAAGCTACCTGCGATGAGTGCAAGCAGGAATGTGAAGTGCCTTTCAAGCCAACCCAAGGCAAGCCTGTTTACTGCAGAGACTGCTTCAGGAAAAGAGCTTAAATAATAGAGATTATTTTTTTATTTATTGTATTTTGATGATGAAAAAAACAAAGAACAAGGGATTTATGAAGAAAGGAAAGAAAGAACCGATTAGAAGCCTTAATATTGAGGAAATTAATTCTGAACATATTGGAAGAGTGATTTCGATAGAAGGATTATTAGAAAATGTGGTGCAAACGAGCGGGCCTACTCTTTTTGCAATAAATGATGGGACCGGAACTTTAATGATAAAAGGATTTCTTGCCCCAGGAGAAAGGGCTCATCCTGAAATAGAAGAAGGAGATTATATCTCTGCGAGGGTGAAGATGAAAGAGTATAATGAGGCATTTGAAGGGGAGATTCTTGGGATAAACGAGCTTTCTGGGACAGAGAAGGATAGAGTTAAGGAGAAGATGAGCAGCATTTTAAGACAGAGAAGCAAGGCGAGAGATGTTGAATTTATGATTAAAAGCCCTATACTGGATAAACTGAAAGAGGGGTTTTCAAAGGCTGCAAGCGAAATAAAGCTGGCAGTAATGCAGAACAGGCCAATTATAGTAAGGCACCATAACGACGCAGATGGATATGCTGCAGGATATGCTCTTGAAAAGGCAATAATCCCCCTTGTTGAAAAGCAGCATGGTGGAGGAAAGAGCGCGTGGGAATTTTTTACAAGAGCTCCATGCTCCGCTCCCTTCTATGAAATAGACGATTCTATAAGAGACACAGCAACTTCATTAAGGAATGTGGCTAAATTTTCAAATAAAATGCCACTTGTTGTAATAGCAGACAATGGAAGTGGCGAGGAAGACTTGTTTGGAATCAAGCAAGGAAGGGTGCATGGAATGGAATTCATTGTGATAGACCATCATTATTTTGACGAAGACGTTATTTCTGCAGAAGTATTAGCCCATATAAATCCATTTTTAGTTGGAGAAGATGGACAAAAATTCTCTGCGGGAATGCTTTGTTCAGAGATGGCCAGATTTATCTCTGATGTTGAGAACATGGAGCAGATTGCTGCGATGTCCGGGATGGCAGACAGAATAGATTTAATGAACCCTGATGCAGTTAATCAGTATGTGAAAATTGCCGAGAGTGAAGGATATTCTAAAAAATTGCTAGAAGAAATAGCAACAGTTATTGACTTTGTCTCTGCAAAACTAAGATTCATGGAGGCAAGAGAGTATATTGAAATTGTTTTTGGTGAGCCAAGAGAACAGCAGAAGAATCTTGTTGAATTAATGGCCCCATATATAAAAAATCTTGAAAAAAAAGGTTTGGAGATGGCCAAGGTCGGATCCAGGATTGAAGAAGCTGGACAGGTTACACTGCAATTGCTTGATGTTGAAGGAAACTTTCCGGGATTCGGGTTTTATCCAAAACCGGGGAAGGTTGTAGGAATGCTTCATGACTATATTCAGAAAGAAAAAGGGCTTGATTCCGTAGTTACCGTCGGCATTTTATCCAGCGCAATAACTATCAGAGCAACTGACAAGGCAGGATTTTCAGTTCATGAGCTTATTAAGGAGCTTGGTAAAAAGCTACCTGGTGCATTTGCGACCGGTGGCGGGCACAAGAATGCTGGAGCTATTACATTCCTGCCAAATAAGAAAGAGGAAGTTTTGGAGATTGTAAGAAAATTTGTAGGAAGAAAATGAATTCTAATCAAAATTGTAAGGAGGATTTGAAATGAAGGTTTACGTTGGAAATCTGCCTTGGAGTGTAGATAATGAGAAGCTCAAAGAGCTTTTCTCTGAATTCGGCGAAGTAACTGAAGCGGTTGTCATAATTGACAAGTATTCCAGAAGATCGAAAGGTTTTGGATTTGTTACTTTTGTAAACGATGAAGACGGCCAAAAAGCTATTGAAGCTATGAATGGCAAGGAAATCGAAGGCAGAGAGTTGAAAGTGAATGAAGCAAAGCCAAGAGACGAATAAACTCGCGGCTTTTTTGCTTTTTATTTTTTTTTAATTTTTAATATGAATAAAGATAGCAGGACGGGTATTGTTTTAGCGAGAAGAAGGGTCCTTTATAGCCTGAAAAATCTTTGTGATTCTGAAAAGGAGAGCAACCTATACTTCACTGCCAGTAGGATTTTAGAAGAAATGCCAAAACATCAGACCGAAGTCACCCCCAGATATGGAAGCATTTCTCTTGGTGATGCTGAATGGCTCCTTGAAGATTATATCAGAGAAGGAATTGTCTTGCAGATCAGAATATCTACCTCTAAAAATAGGCCTGCAAGGAACAGAGGATACAGAACTAATAATGACAGAGAGGATGAAATCCTTGCAATTCTCAAAGAAGGAACAAGAAACCCTTAATTGAAAAGTTTTTTGCTGTAAAAAGCTTGCCCAATATTTTATGAATTTAGTAACTCTTTGGATTTAGGTATCTTGAGGTCAGAAGAATTATTAACAACCCTATCAAAGTGATCGTTATTGAAGTCAATACCGACAAGCCGGTAGAATTTTCAATATGTGTTATTGCCTGGACAGCCCATTGAGTGGTGTCAAATATTGTCTGTCTCCAGGTGAAAGCGATTGTGAAGCCTAAAGTAACTATAATTAGAAAACGTAATTGTGATATCAATTCTTTCTTAAAATAGTCTCCACCTATAAAATAATTATGGGTTTTTTGCCTTATAATCTTCATTTAATGCTAAAATGGAGAGAAGCTTAAATAATTTCCTGTAAGCTGAAGCACACCAAAGATTATCAGATACAGGCCGACAGCCCATCTCAAAAGCTTAGGAAACACCAATACAACTATTCCAAGTATTATTGCAAGAACTGCTGATATTGTCAGGGATATTGCTACCATGTTTATTAGATGTGAACGGAGTATATATAGTTATGCTGTCGGTGAACATTGAACCATGAGAATAAAGCATATAAATGAAGAATCTATGGATTTTTATGGCAAGCAGACAAAGAGTATTTCAATTATATGAAAGAAGAAAAGTCGGAGAGGAAAATAAAATGGCTTATCAATTAGAAAGATTGCCTGTTGATCAAGGAGGAGAAAGAATCTTTCACCATGGCTGGAATGCCCCCCTAAGTATTAGTGGATTTGCAAGACTTGCCGCAAGTGAAGGAAGAAGATTAGGCGAAATAAGAGGTTCAGACAGGCTGATAACATTAAGCTCTCCTGTCTTTGTCCCTGGAAATCACTATATTGATGTTCCTGTTTCTCCAGATGATTTGATTGAATTTTGGCAGGCTTATCATGCAGAATATCCTGCAGGAAGAAATAAGCCAGTAGGCATGGGTGGCGCACCAGGCATCCCAGGTGTTCCGGTAGTTGTTTAATTTTTTGTTAACAAAATAGTTACTTGCTTCTTCTGCGAGGAGAATGCACATTGTTAGGAGGAGGAGGATAGAAAAAATAGCCCTCATTTCTTAAAAATCCTATTAACTCATCATTTTTTGGCACATCAAAATAATATAAAATTACAGATAATCTTTCCAATTCAGTTCTTTTAAACGGTACTCCTCTCCCAAAATCTGTTGAATATCCTGGAGCCTTACCAGTGCGAACATTTGATAGATAATATTTACAACTGCCTCCTAAATCGAGCTTTTCCTTTATTTGCTCCGCTAAACTTTCAAGATCAAGCTCTTTCTCACGCATCTCGTTCTTGAGCAAAGTTCTTATTCTTTCCCTTAAACTTGCCCTTTCGCTAGAATAAGGAGATAGCAGTTTCATCCTTCTCATGAAACTCTTTCAATATCGCGGTTTTTAAAGTATTCTGTCTTCGGATATTGTTACTTTAACGTCAGATTTATATAACTTACATTATTTGTCTTCTTAGAAGGAGGTAAAGAAACATGAAGATAAAATGTCCAAATTGTAAAAGTTCTAATCTTTTAAAACAAGGTTTTAGAGTTAATAACAATGAAAAAAAGCAAAAATATCAATGTATAGATTGTAAAAAATGGTTTGTTGAAGATGACGGATTTAAAAGAATGAGGTTCAAAAAAGAAATTATTGTTAAAGCAATTCATCAGCACATTGATGGATTTTCTCTTTTCAAGGTGCAGTATCATTTATGGCAACATGAAGGAATAAAAGTTTCAAGGAAAACTATTCTTCTCTGGACTAAAAAATATTCTATTTTTTTAAAATCAGGTAAATGGAATCTCGCCGAAAATAAAAGGAAGAATACATTACGATGAAAAATATGTTAAAGTTAAAGATGATTGGAATTTTGATTTGAATGCTATTGATAGCAAATCAAAATATATTTTAGCTCATTCTTTCGTCGATAAAAGAACAAAAAACAAATGCTATGAATTTCTAAAACAAATTAAAGATAATTGTTATGAGCAAATATTTGAAAGATATTTATCAGAAAGGCATAAGAAAAAGGAAGATAGATTATTGTTTGAATTTGTTTGTGATAAATTTGCTAATTACAAATCTGCTTTCAATAAATTGTTTGCAAGAACTTGCAAATTAACTTTTGGTATTTCTATCGCATACAAAAAGCTTGGATTAAAGCATAACAATAATCCAATCGAAAGACACAATGGAAAAATTGAAGACAGAATAAAAAATATTCGGGGTGGTTTTGGAAGTTTTGAAAGAACAAAAAGTTTTATGGATATGCGAAGAGTTTTGCACAACTTTGTAAATCCTCATCAATAAATAGGAGGAAAAACGCCTGCAGAAATGGCTGAGATAATCTTACCATTGAAGAGAAATAAACTGTTAAACCTTATCAGATACCTTGCAAAATTAAGGAGATGACGATAAGGTTACAGTATCTTGTTGCAGAAATGCTTAAAAATAACCAAATAACCTAAGTTTTATGGTCCAAGCATTATATACTACAAGAAAAGATTCTGGAATAGAAGGAGTTAGCCTCATTGATGTGCAGGAAGGGAATTCCTGGAATGAGGACGATTTCTGGAATGAAATTAGAGGTTATGTGGGGCCTGCGACCCGGGCATATGGTTTTGACTTTTCTCAAGTGAGGCATTGTAGCTCGTCAGACTTAGCGGACTTGCTTAAATTCAGAAAACAGGCAATGATGAATTCGGCAACAGTTGCGCTAATAGTACCAGAAGAAAATATGAAAGATGTTTTGAACATAACAAGACTTGATAGGCTGTTTCGGGTCTATGATACTCCTGAACCGTTCTTGTGTGATGCCAGGAAGAGAAGAGATTGAAGTCAGAAAGAAAGGCTTAAATAAGGTTATAACTATGTTATAACATGATAAATAAGCAGGAACGTGTAAAGGAAATAGTGCAGGTAGGCAATTCGGCAGGAGTCATACTGCCAAGAGAATGGCTCAATGGAAAGGCGAGAGTAGTCCTTGTAGAAGAACCTTTGAATATCAGAAAAGATATTTTTGACATTACTGAAGAATACCTGAATGATATTATGGGGATTTACATTGTTGGCAGTTATGGAAGAGGTGATGAAACGAGAGAAAGCGATGTTGATGTCCTTGTTATCACGAATGGAATAAATAAGAAAATCAAGAAAGGCAGGTATGATGTCCTGCTTATATCTGATGAAAGTCTTCAGAAAGAGCTAAAGGAAAATATTATTCCTCTTTTGCCTATGCTGAAAGAGGCCAAGCCAATATTGAATAGCAACCTGATTGAAGAATATAAAAAAGTTCATTTGACTAAGAAAAACGTAAAACCTATTTTGGACTTAACAAAATCCTCTTTGAAAGTCAATAAAGAACTTATTAACCTTGCAAATAAGGGAAATAAATTGGGCGATAGTTTGTCCTATTCATTAATACTTGGCCTTAGAACGCTGTATATTCTTGAGTGTTTGAAAAGAAGTAAAAAATGGAGTACAAAAGAGCTTAAGAGATTAATAAAAAATACAACTGGGAGCATGGAAGCTTATGAGGGATATTTAAGAGTGAAGGCAGGAAAGAAAGAAAAGAGAGACCTTGCGCCAGATGAAGCGCAGAAACTCCATGATTATCTGACTGAAGTGATAGAGAAGTGGGATAAATGGAAAGGAAAAAGAGATTAGAGAAAGGAATTGAAAGTCTTGAAAAGCAGATAGAAAAACATAAAGAGAAGATTGAGAAGTTTGCGCATGAAAAGCCCTGGCTTAAGGATTACTGGCAAAAACAGATTGAGGGTTTTGAAAAGGAAAAAGACAGGAAGAAGAGGAGGGCTTGATGAACTTACAACTCAATATTTATAAATAAAAAATCCCATTAAGATGCATGAAAAAGAGGGTGTCTGATAGAGGTAATTCGTTTTCCTCATGCAAGCAAAGAGGATTTTTGAGAAATTTGGGGGGGTCGAGGGATGTGGTTTCAGAGAATGAAATTGTCTTTTCCCTTGATGTTGTTCCTTGTGGGGATTATTGTTCTTTTGGCTGTTCTTGTTCTTGCAGTTGCTCCAACGATTGAATTCGTCAGCCCGACGCCGGCGAATGGCTCGACGCAGTCATCTGATTCGATTTATGTGAATCTTTCTACTACTTCGACAGGAGACCATTATAGTTTTGTTGATTTTGATAATTCTCTTGTGGGTTGGTATAGGATGGATTCTGCGAATTCGTCTACGGTGTTTGATGAATCTTCCTATTCTAATAATGGAACTCTCACAGGGAATGCTTTTATCAATGAATCAGGAAGATTTGGAAATGCAAGTTGGTACGATGGTGCAGGAGACAGTATTAATCTGGGTGCTTCTCCGACAGTTAACTTTACAACTGAAAACTTTACAATCTCTTTATGGTTTAATGCATTAAGAATTACTTCTGAAAATACTTTGATTGCCAGGGGAAGAGTTTCAGGTTCTCCAGATGTTGAACAATATTATATTGTAATAGCTAGATTTGGAGCGAATAACATCATGTTTTCTCTTTCTAATGGCACTGACAGAGTACAACCTATAACTTCTAATTTTGTACAAACAAATTCTTGGTACCATCTAGTTACTACATGGAACGGCACGACTGCGATAATATATATAAATGGGTTGTTGAATGTGAGCAGTGCCAAGAATCTTGGTTCTTTAAACTCTGAGAACACAATAGCCATTGGACGCGATGGAGCAGTGGAAGCAAGATATTTTAATGGCTCAATAGATGAAGTGATTGTATTTAATCGTAGTTTATCTGCATCAGAGATTCAAGCATTATATAACGCATCTGTATATAAATACTCGAATAACTTTACAAGTCTTTCTGCAGCAAGGCATAGCTTTAAGGGATATGCAGTAGATATAAGTGGCAATAAAAACAATACAGAAGAACGTCAGGTTTTTACTGGTACAGACAATGAATTGCCCGTGATAACAGTAACGTCACCTACTAATACAACTTATACCGTATCAAATATTACTATCAACTTTTCTGCTACTGACAATGCTTTTATTGATAGTTCCTGGTATTATAATGAAACTGCTAATGTGACTTATTCAGGGTTTACAAGTGAGACAATTAGTGATGGAAGTCACACTTACATCTTCTATGCAAATGATACCAGCAATAATTTGAATTCAACAAGCATCACGTTTTTTGTGAACACTAGTGTTCCGCCCACATTCTCAAATTATCAAGTCTCTCCTACTAATGGAACAAATTATTCTCAAGGGGCTTTTTATGAGTTTAATGTTACGACAACTGCTAATGTAGACACTGTTTGGATAGATTGGCAAGTAACTAATTTCACAGATGAAGTTTATAGTAGGGGAAGTAATGTTTATAGTTTTAATAGAAGCGATTTAGGGGCTGGAACCTATAATTATACATGGTGGGCAAATAATACAGAGGGTACTTCTAATAGTTCTGGGAGTAAATACTATACTGTCTCTATTGGAGACCCGAATGTTACTATTTACCTAAACAATTCTATTACATCAAATATATTAATATTTAATAATGACAATTTGAGTATTAATGCAAGTATTGCAGGAGCAGGAGAATTGTTATTGTATAACAATGGCTCTTTGATAAATAACAGGAGCTCTCCTTTATATAATCTGACAACTTTTAACACAGATTATGTTGATGTGTTCAATATAACTGTCGTATTCAATGGAAATGAGAACTTCACCGCACAAAATTCAACTTCTTTTGTCAGAGTTATTCAGGACAGACCAAGGGCAATAGCGAGATTTGACGTTGTTCCCCATCAGGTATTTAATAGCACATTTAATATAGGCGTTATTGCATTTCATGTTAATGGCATTTCTAGCGTGACATTTAATGCTACGGATGAGGCAGGCAATTCAACTTTTGCTAATGTTACTTCTATGATCTTAAACCCAAGAACGAATGTTTGGGAATACTGGACAACTCTTAATGCTTCTGATTATAACGATGGGAATGTCAATATTACTGCTGTTGCTTATCCAAATGGAACCGGGTATACGAGAGAATTGAACTTGACTTTATTTGCAAATTCAGGGAATTCTTTAGGCCAAATAATAAAATATGTGGCTAATAATGGAAGTGATTATACGGGGGATGGAACGATAGGAAATCCTTTCAGGACAATAGAAAAAGCTTCTGTGAATATAAGTGATGAGGGTGGAGATCCTTATTATGCAAGTAACGGCATGATCTATCTTTTAGCTGGAGATTATAACTGGACGGGGAATACAAGTTTTGGTAATCCAACAACGGGCTATTCATGGTTAACTGTTTCTGCAGCTCCCGGAGTTTCCAGAGATTCTGTTAGAATTGTTGCCGGGGGAACTACTAGAATGGACGCTCATTTACTTAAACTGAAGGATTTAACTATCTATAATACTTCTTTGACAAGTTCAGTTGGAGATTATGATGTTTGGTTAGACAATGTTTATATTACTCAAGATAGTAAATTCGATAGTATCATTTTTATAGGAGGAACTACTTGGGATGAACAATACTGGACGAATAGTGTAATTAATGGAACTCAAAATGGTGTCGTTGGCACTATGATTGCTAGAAATATTAGTATTTATGATATCCTTTCTGATGCTTTCCAAAATGCTAATTTTGTAATTAATTCTTTTGTGGATGGCATTGATGCGGAGGACAGCGGAGCTCATCCAGATGTTTATCAGATTTATAGTCCAAACAACTGGATAGATAATAGAATTTTGTATAACGTTAAAGCAATTAACTTCGATGCCCAGGGATTGTTTCTTAATCCTGGTGTTGGCACAGGAAATGACTTATATCAAAAATATCTTTTAAATTCAGCATTTGTTAATGTTCTAATTGAAAAGAATACTTCTTCTGCTTTGACAAGCCAGATATTTCCTACTACATCTCATTTATTATTATGGCATATAGCCCAAATTGATTTAGGATTGCTTTGGAGAACGAATGCCTCTGATGAGTCTTATTATTTAGATGTGAGGAATTCTATACTTAGTTCGATCGGTGAACCGAATTCTATTGCGCTTAATCTTTCTTCAAACAATTTTGTCAATAACCACTTTATTAATGATGTTACTTTAGGTACTAATTCTACAAATGGAACTGCAGGATTTACCAATCAAACTAGTGGTGACTATTCTCCTAATGAAACTTCCATCTTAAGAAACAGGATTCCTGGAAACGGAAGCCAAATCGTTCCTGCTGATTTAGAAGGAACTGAATTGCCGACAGACGGAACCGCGGCAATTGGAGCATTGCAGTTTCAATCTGGTGGCTCTGACACAACTGCCCCGTCTATAACTCTCTCCGCTCCATCAAACAGCGCAAGTGTTACCAGTGCTTCGCAATCTTTCAATGCAACATTTACAGACGGAGTGCAATTAGCTAATAATACATTTTATCTGTGGAATTCAACTGGAAATAATATTAATACAACGACTACAACTATTACAGGAACTTCAAACAGCACTAATTTATCTGTGACTTTGCCTTACGAAGGCACATTTACATGGAATTATCTTGCTTATGATAATTCAAGCAATGGAGCTTTTGCTTCAAGCAACTTTACAATCACTTACCAAACGGATTTGACCGCTCCAAGTGTAATCATCCACTCCCCTCGTAACAGAACCTACAACAATCATTCCGCTATTGATGTTCGTTACAGAGCAACGGATGAGACTGAGTTGGATACGGCATGGTATTTCGTGATGAATTCTTCCGGGGCTGTGATTGTTGCTAATACGACGCTGACTGGCAATACAACATTCACAATGCCTGTGACTGGGAGTAACTTTACTTTCTTCTTATATGCTAATGACACTTCAAACAATCTGAATAATAGTGAGAATATCACATTCCATGTTTTGAATGATAGAAGATACGTTAGATATGAAGGATTTTATGGACAGGGAGATACTACTAACTTAGATGGATTAAACGATTCACAATTGGCTAACTTATCAGGATTTGTATTGCACGAGCCATTACACGGGAAGATTAAATTTTTGAGAAGTGTTGATTTGACTAATACTTCAGGAAGCAATAATGCCACAGATATTGATTCATGGGTTAATATCACATCCAATAGAATTGAGCTTAATTCTTCTGCAGCTCTTGGCTTGAATGTTTCAGCTAATCTGACTTTGCAGAATCTTACTTTTACAACTCCGAGAATATTAAGGGATGGAGCAGAATGTGGAAGCATTTGCACACAGTTAAGCTATAGCTCCGGCGTATTAGTGTTCAACGTCACCGGCTTTTCTGTTTATACGACTGAGGAAGGGGCCGAATCTTCCTCTACTTCTGAATCAAGTTCATCTTCAGGAGGGGGAGGAGACCCTAATTATGTCCCGCCATTCTATACTAACACTTATGTCAGAGATTTGAATGACCTGCAGTTTTCAGGAGAGCTTGTGCAGGGATTGAAAGCGAAGGAAAGAGTGAGGATAAAGATTATAGGAGAAAAGCACCATGTTGGAGTGATTAGTATTGAGGGGAATGTTGTTACAATCGGAGTTGAAAGCGAAGAGCAGACAGCTGAATTGAAAATAGCTGGAAGTGCTAAGTTTGATTTAAATGATGATGGATTTTATGATTTAATAGTTGTATTAAAGAGTTTGATTGCTGATAAAGCAGAATTAGGAATGAAATGGGTATATGAAGAGGTTCCTGCTGTGCCTGTTGAAGAAAAGGATGAGGAGATTATAGATAGTGCCGATGAAGATAGGAGTGTTTTGGAGATAATTAGGGGATTACCTGTATGGGCTTATTGGATTGCTTTAGCATTTGTTATAGGATTGGTTATTTTGGTGTTTGTTTTGTGGCAGTTGAGTAGACCGCCTCATTTGAGAATTGTGTTTAGGGAAAGGCACTAATAGGATAAATCTTATTTGTAAATCTTACTGCGGTGCCCGATTTCTATAATGTAAATTATCAATTGTGTGTCTTTGATATCTAGAATTATCCTGTAATCATCCACTCTTGCACGATAATATCCGCTGTTATAAAGCCGTTTGACAAAATTGTGAGGTCTGATTTTTATCCTTTCTAAGGCAGAAGCAATCCTATTTCTTGCCTCTTTCTCCAACCTGGCTAATTGCTCCTTCGCCTCGTTTGTAAAAATGATTTCATACATCTATATCTAGCTCTCTTTTAACATCTTCCCACTTATGTACTCTTCCTTTTCTCATATCTTCTTCAGCTCTTGCTATGTTTTCTTTTGTTTCCTTGCTTAATTCCATTCTATCCTCCAATAGATCCCAAATTAAATCCTCATAGCTTTCCTTTTCATGAATCTTAAAGGTCTTTAGCTTATTCAACAGTTCTTTACTTATCTGTATTGTAGTATCCATAGTTAGTATATAGTTGGCTATGGTATTTAAACTTTTCTCTATGTAGGATATTCTTGGCGAAAGCAGGAAGGTTTAGCATGGATTAATCTGACAATCTTTTGAAAAAATAACTTACTAAACTTTTCGGTCTCTAAAGATTTAAATAGTTCTTTAGCTCTTTTTGGATATGAAAATATTAAAAGAGAAGTCCAGGACTTATAAGGGTCAGGATTATTATAAGTTTAAGGTTAATCTTCCAGAAATGAGATTAGATGGTGCTGGATTGAAAGAAGGGGATGAATTGGAGTGTATTGCCGAGAAAAACCAACTTATTTTAAGGAAAATAGAGAAAAGTTGATTTTTAGGGTGTTTAGGGCCCTATAAAGTGCGCACAAGTGTCATTAACCGCCGTTTTGAGATTGTAGGATTTTTTCGGAGACGCTAGGAAGATTCTGCGATTAAATCAGAGATCTTCGTAATGGACATAATCATCTTTGGGTATCGGAACCCAGGGTAAAAGACCCGTGGAAGCGAGATTATGCCCTGCTTTTCCAGCCTCAAGTGCCTCTTGGTAGAGTTTGGTCTCTAAACGAGTACGAAGCCATAATCTTACTTTTACATCCTGCTCTGCTTCAATGCATCTTTTTGCTTCTGAGTTAGATAGAGGAATTAAAGAGGCACTTAGATCTTGGGTTATAGGTCGACTCTCTCCTGCTGACTCTGCTTTCCACCATATAAAATGCATTAATTCTGTATAAATAAGTTGATTACGAGAAAGGTCTTTGTAAAAGGCATGTTCTTGAATAAAATTTCCCGCCCCATCTTTAAATTCTGGATGTCTTGCGACAGCGTATTCTGGATGTCTTGTGGCCATGATAATTCATCTATTTTTGAGTTTAAATATTTTGCTTAACCCGAACTTATCGGGTATGTTGGAAGTTGTTGGAGACGCTAGGAAGTTTTAGCGTGATATAATAAAATAAAAATGAAAAAAGGAATGATTTTCCCTTACTTATTGTACACTTTAATAAGGCCGATTATACCGATAACCAGGATTATTATAGGTATTAGCCATCCAATCACTCCGGAAGTTATGTCACCTAATGCTGTAACGCCGAGCATTGGTAAGATCAATAATATTCCTAAAATCAGGACGAGCCAAGCATACCATGGACTTTGCATTTTTCCACCTCCATTGAACATTTATAGAATCTGAACTTTTTTAATCTATTGATGAATGATGCCGGGCGCGTTCGGCGCTTCGCGCCTCACATATATTGAGGCTAATTTTTTAGTTAGTGCGGGCTTTTCGTTTTTCGTCATCTATCCTATAATTAAATGCTTGACCATTTAAACAAGAATACATCATAATCATTCCCGATATAAAATGTTCGGCTGCTGGTTTGCTATAATCTCTTTCTATATTCGGAAATAGCTCTTCTATCAATTCTATTAAGTGTGGCTGTTGCTCCTGCATTGTCCTATATGTCGCTTTGACTATTTCTGGATTGCCAATTGCATGTTCTATTACCCAAGGCAAAACTACTGGGATTCCATTTTCGTTGTATCTTTCGTCTCTTTGTTTATCCATGAAAAGGAGGGTAGAAAGCTATTTTAAAACTTTGCTTAACCCGAACTTTACTTCTTCTCGGCATCGGGCTGTTTGGACCATCGGGAGATGAGGGCGATGCCTATCACTGCTATCGCTGTGACTATTAGGGCTGTGTAAACAGCTGCAGCGTATTCGTTTTTTATGAATTCTGTCTGGGCAAAATTGTTTACAAAAAGGGTTATGAGATCTCTCCACTCCAGGGCTATGAGGAAACCGAAGGCGGCAATCATGGCTGTAGCGGCCTGTTTCTTGAATTCTGAGCCAAATTCCCTGCTTTTTTGTATGACTTTTAGCTGCTTTTTTACCTCTTTCTGGACTTCGACTTGGTGTTTTGTAGTTAAATCTTCAGGCATGTCGTAATTAATGTGTCGAGGTTTTTATATGTTTGTGAGTAAATAGAAATAAAGAAAAAAATTAGGTTGAAAAATTGGCTTAAACAGGGGCAAACGGGTGTTTGTTTTTGATGTTTTTTGCTTGTTTTGCTCGCTGTTTTTCCGACGCTGGAAGGTGTTTAAGGTGTGTTTGCCCTGAGCTTTTTGGCCGTTTATAGCGTTTTTCCCTGAATTTTTTGCCTATTGATTTTGCTTGAAATATTTTGCGCAATTGTGCTAATTTTTTATGGGTGTTTGTTGCTGTTCGTTGCTGTTTGCGGGCTGTTTATGTGTGTTTAAACAGGTGTTTTTTTAAGGCGTAGGGGTGTTTAAGGGGTGTTTGTCTGTAGTGTAAAAGACAAACATGGGTGTTTGTTGCACACTTTTGCATTTGCCTTTACAGCCCTTAAAGACGCAATATTTATATAGTATAGCTGTTTAAAACAGGTATGTTTTTTGGACTATTTGGCGGAAAAAGCACAAAACAGCTTGAAGAAGAAACTAAGAGAAGTTTTCAAGCAGTGAAAGGTGATTTTGATAAGGTTGGAGAGTGGATTAAACACCTAGATGAGAAAGACAAACAGGTGTTTGATGTTCTTGGACAGCTAAAATTAGAGTTATCGTCGATAAGAGAAGAGATTGACGGACTGCGCGAGGCTGTTGAAATTGTTGGAGAAGGCGGAAAAAACAAACAGCTAAGCAAAAAAACGGGTGTTTATGTTAAACAAACAGCTGTTGAGGGTGTTGAAGAAGCTGTCCAAACACCTGTTCAAACAGCTAATTTACACCAAATTTTGCAAGGATTGAGTTCTAATGAAAGGTTATTGATTTTTACGCTGATGAATAGCGATATGAAGCTAAGTTACGAGGACCTAGCCAGACTATTGGGAAAAGAGAGATCTACAGTCAGAGGGCAGATAAATGCTATAAAACAGAAAAGTGAGGGTTTGATATTAGAATTAACCGAACCTTCAGGGAAGAAAAGAGTGTATGTGAGTGAAGAAGTTCGCAACAAACTGCTAAAATATGCAAAAGTGAGAGTTAAGAATAAGAAAAAGATGAAGAAAAAGGTGAGAAATTAGCCTATCTTTTGGAGAAAGAGGGAAAGTGAGAGTTTCGATGGAAAAAATTGGCGAAAAAAAATGAAAAAAAGAGATAAAGTGAGCGCTTCAGATTATGTTCTTTATTTATTGGGAAAAGTGAGTCATTTTCAAAAGTTAGAATGATAGGAAAGTGAGGGAAAATCGGAGTTAAGGATCGATTTTCCTGATGTTTGGGGAAAAAGGTGTAGTGCCTAAAGGCTGAAATCAGGCTTTTTACGGCTTAAAACGTGCAAAATTGATTGAATTTCTTCTTAGCTGAAGCCCTTAATAATTATTCGGTGTGACGGAAATCTGGTTCTCTTAGTTTAAAGATTGTTTCCAGGGAAGCTATTTCTTTAAGATTTTTTGATATTTTTAGAATGATTTTTTTATTGTTTTCTTTTATTTTCTCGACGGGGATTCCCTTCTTTATTATCCTGGAGATATGATCTCTGATAGAGGATTCTGTTATGCTTAGCCTTTGAGCCAGAAGGTGATAATCTACTTGCAGGCCCTGGTCTTCTAATTGATACATTAAGGCGAAAATAGCTATTTCTTGTTTGGTTAAGCTCTTAAATTTAATGCGAACTTCTTCTTTGATTTTGGTGAGGGATTCCAACACTTCAGGTATCTGATTTAACGTGTTGTCTGTCTGTCGATGTGTCTGTCTGTCTGTCGAGACCCCCTTATTTCGTGTGGAAATATCTGGATTTTGCGTTTTTACGGCTTCTAAAGGCAAATTATGTGTCGATGTGTCTGTCGATGTGTCGACAGGAAATGAAGGGGTGTCGAAATTAGAGCGAACTTGTGTCTTATCTTCATTAGTTCGGTTAATGTTGTCTTTTAGGGCTTTTTTTAGGTCTTGTATATGCTCTTTCTGTGCCTGGACGAGTATCTTAAACTCGTTACTCTGATGAGCTATCAGGGTTTTTATGTCTGCTAATTCCGTGTTCAAGTGCTGGTAATTATAGAACAGGGTGTCTATGTCTTCCTTGATTTTCTGGAAGGCTTCTTTGAGCTTGTCTTCTTGCATGATTTTTTATAATATTAGGAGATTTAAGGATTTGTATGATAAGAAAGTTTAAAAGAAAGAGGCTTCACCTGAAATTATGAATGTAACAATCAAAGAGTTATCACCCAGAAATTTAAGGATGGGGGACCTCTACCTTTCCAGCCCTCAAGTAGAAAGATATTTTGCGACCATTTGGACTAGCTCTTCTGAATTTCAGGGGAACCCTGGAATAGTTCCTGGTTTGGTCAATAGTGTTGAAGAAGATCATTTCACTTATTTGACGCCTAACTTCCGGTTTAAAGAAGATGAAGAAGGGGGGCCCTATAGGGAGGATTATCTTATGGCTACGGGTGTTGCGATCAGAAGCGCCCCTGAAAGATTGATTGTGATGCCTGGAAGAATTATTAAGCTCCTGGATTGCTGGATAGAGATACCGAGGGTTCTTGAGTGCGGGTTCAGGCCTGATTCTTCTTGAAGACTTCGAAAGCTTTGTTGCTTAATCTCCATCTTTGCCTGCGTTTGTAATCTGTGCCCTGGGAGTTCTTATTGATTTCTGCTACCAGGACTTTGGATTTTAGGTCCTGAAGAAGGGATTTGATGAATTCCTCATCTCTGGCTGTGGCTTCTGCTATCTGCGATGTGAACGCTGATTGCGGGGAGATTTCGAAGAGATGATGCAGTATCTGCTCTTGTATCTTGTCTTGTTTCTTTTTTGATATTGTGGGCATGAGTATTTGTGTACTGGTAAGTATAAAAGTTATTTGGTTTAGGAAGATTTAAAAGTGAATTACTTTATTATTAATCATGGGGTTGAAAAGATACCTAAGGAAGGTTGTAACCTCTTCTGGCGCTAGAGGAAGAATATTAAGGGAGATAGAATCAGAAATTCAAGAACTTGATAGAGATTCTAAGGATTCTGAAGTTAGGTATGATGTTTTAGAAAAAAGGAGAGACCAGCTTGATAGGTTGGGGGGAAATTGTTTCCAGGCTCTTAGTTGGTATGCTCACGAGTATATCTCTCCTTTTAACTATCAGTAAACCAATAAATTCTTAAACCTTGAAGAAGGGATAAATGTGCGCCTAAATTGTCCTTGTTCTATTTGGCTTAGGCATTTTGTGTAGATTAGAAAGATGGAAGAAATCAAAACTGGGAAACATGGCAGCCTGGAATATGTTGAGGCGTGTTCGCAGGAAGAGGTAATCGGGATTCTGCATCCGCTTGTTAAGGAATGGTTTTTTGGCAAATTCAAGGATTTGAGTTTGACGCAACTTTATGGGGTAAAGAGAATTTGGGATAGAAAAAACATTCTTGTTAGCGCTCCTACTGGAGGCACCAAGACATTAACAGCATTTTTAGCCATAATCAACTATTTGGTAGAGTTGGCTGTGAAAGATGAACTAGAAAGCAAAATTTATGCTATATACTCAAGCCCTTTAAAGGCACTTGCCTCAGACATTAGCATAAATTTGCTTACTCCTTTAGATGAAATAAAGGCCCTCGCTGATTCTAAAGGCATAAAGATGCAGGAAATAAGGGTTGGATTGCGAACAGGAGATACTACTGTCTATGAAAGGGCTAAGATGGCAAAGAAAGTGCCTCATATCATGGTTACGACGCCTGAAAGCTTATCTATTATTTTAACGTCTCCTAAGTTTATTGAGAATCTTAGGGCTGTGGAGTTTGTTATTGTTGATGAGATTCATGCAATGGCTAACAAAAGGGGAGTTTATCTTTCACTTTCCTTGGAGAGATTGCAAGAAGAGGGAATTATTGAACCTGTTAGGATTGGATTAAGCGCAACTATTGCCCCTATTGAAGAAATTGCGAAGTTTCTTGTTGGATTTGATGATGGGCAAGCAAGAGAGTGCTTGATTGCACAAGTACCTTTAGTTAAAACTGTTGAGATTGATCTAATAACGCCAACTGAAGATATATTAGAAGCTGAAGACCCTGAGAATCAGAAGAAGTTGTATAAAATTTTAGATGATTTGATACAGGAGAATAGAACGACGCTGATATTCACAAACACAAGGGCAGCGACAGAAAGAGTTGTGCATCATCTGGATTTGCATTTTCCTGGAAAGTATAGTGATTTAATCGGAGCGCATCATAGCAGCATGAGCAAAGAGAAGAGATTTGAGATTGAAGAGAAATTGAGAAAAGGTGAGCTGAAAGTTGTTGTTTCTTCAACTTCACTGGAATTGGGAATTGACATTGGCTCTATTGATCTTGTTGTTTTATTACGTTCTCCAAAGGGAGTTGCTAGGGCTCTGCAAAGGATTGGAAGGGCTGGACATATGCTACATGCTAATCCTAAGGGAAAGTTTGTTGTGCTTGACAGAGATGATTTAGTTGAGTGTGGGGTATTAATGAAAGATATGATTGAAAAAAGGATTGATGAGGTTGCAATACCTAAGAATTGTCTGGATGTTTTGGCCCAGCAGATATACGGGATGGCTATTTCAAAGATATGGGATGCGGAGAATATGCTAAAGATAATCAGGAGGAGCTATTGCTATCATTCATTAAGCAAAGAGGATTTTTATGACATTGTTTCTTACTTGGCAGGAGATTATGCTTTGGAGCAGAGTTATGTTTATGCAAAGATATGGTACGACCGGGAATCCAAGCAGATAGGTAAGAAGGGCAAGCTTGCCAGAGTAATTTATATGACTAATATTGGCACGATACCTGAAGAAGGATTCATTAGTGTTGAGCTGATTGCTCCTGTTGATAGGAAGGGGCAGAGTGTTGGAAAAATAGATGAAGGATTCTTAGAGAGACTGAAGAAAGGAGATGTGTTTGTTTTAGGAGGCCAGAAGTATCAGTTTATGTATACAAGAGGTATGAAAGCTTATGTCCGGGCAGATGTTTCCAGGTCACCTACTGTGCCTTCGTGGTTTTCAGAGATGCTGCCTTTAAGTTATGATGTCGCGCTTGATATTGCCCGTTTTAGGGGACTTGTGAAAGAAAGAATGAAAAAGAAAGGAGAGTGTATTAATTTCATTAAAGATTGCCTATATGTTGACTCTCTGGCTGCTGAAAATATTTACAAATATTTCAGGGAACAGGATAAATTTTCAGAGATTCCAGATAATAGGACAATAGTTGTTGAGAAGTTCAAGCAGGATAAAGAGTATTTACTTTTTCATACGATGTTTGGCAGGAGAGTTAACGATGCTTTAGCCAGGGCTTATGCTTATGCAGCCGCACACTTTAAGATGAGAGATGTTGAGATGGGTATAAATGACAATGGGTTTTTTATTGCTGGAGAGTCATTAGATGAGAATAAAATATTGAAAGCAGTTACTGCTGACAAACTTGAAGAGATTTTGAAGCTGGCTATTGAAAAGACTGATGTTTTGAAGAGAAGGTTCAGGCATTGCGCTTCTAGAGGGTTGATGATTCTTAGAAGCTATAAGGGAAGGACAAAGAGCGTTGGAAAGCAACAAGTACACTCGCATTTTTTACTAGCTGCTGTCAAGAAAATCTCGGATGAGTTCCCTATTTTACGAGAGGCCAGAAGAGAAGTGCTTAGAGATGTTATGGATATTGAGCATGCGAGAGAGATATTAAAGAAAATTGAAAAGGGAGGCATGAAGATAAAAGTTATACGTGTGCCTTTGGTCTCTCCGTTCGGCTTAAACTTGTTTGTGCAGGGTCATGCTGACTTTATTAAGATAGAGGACAGGATTAAGTTTTTGAAGAGGATGCATCAGCTGCAGATGAAGGTGATTGGGGAGTAGGTTTAAAAAGGAGTTTTTGATTGGATTTTTATGAATAGATATAAGGCATTTATTGTTTTAGGAATTTTTATTATTTATATTTCTAGTTACTTTTTGTTTGCATTATCACTTAGATGGGTCTATTATGCTCTTGTTGGGCTTTTTGTTTTGCTGCTTATTGGATTTTATTTTAGAAAAAAGGAAAGTAAGAAGAATAAGGCAGGAGCCCTCCTTATTTTAGCGGCATATTTAGCACAGGTTACCCAATATATATTTCTATGGAAAATTCAACCTGGAGGAGCGGGAGTTTTATTCTTGGCAGCTCTTGGGCCTTTGTATCTTATACTACTTATTATTGGATTGATTTTGTTATATCAAAAGCCTTAATTACTCTCGGTTTTCTTTATTTTTATGACTAAAATAAACTACCTTGGAAAATGCCTGTTGATTGAAACGAATAATAAGAATGATAAGAGGAATAGGGAGAGGGGTATTGGGAAAAGGATACTTGTAATCGGAGACCTTCATTTCGGGTATGGGGAGAGCATGCGCATGTCAGGGATAATGATTCCTGATAATTTGTATAAGGATATTGTTAAGGAAATGGACTTGATATTTGAGCATGTTAGTGAGAGTTATGGGAAGGTTGATGAGGTTGTCTTGCTTGGGGATTTGAAGCATGAGTTTGGGAAGATAATGAGGAGTGAATGGAGGGAGATTTCGGATTTCCTGGATTATTTGAATGGAAAATGCGCCAAGATTATTATTGTTAAGGGAAATCATGATGCTATTACGGATGTTGTTGCTGGAAAGAAGGGCCTGGAGATTGTGGATTATTATATTTCCACGGATATCGCGTTTGTACATGGGGATAGGAAACTGGAAGGAAGCGAGATCTATGATTCTGGAATAAGGTATTGGATAATGGGACACGGGCATCCTGCTGTTAGAATTTCAGATGGTGTGAAAGAGGAAAAATATAAGTGCTTTTTAGTTGGAGAGTATAAAGTAAAGAAAGAGGATAGGGGGGAAAGAATTAAGAAGATATGGGAAAAGGATGAGAAAGAAGTTATTATTGTGCCGAGTTTCTTTTCTGTAAATGAGGGCACAGATGCCAGGGATTTTGATTTAGGAATGGCTTGGGTGTTTGATTTGATGAAATTTAAAGTTAAAGTTGTTCAGGAAGACGAAGTTGAAGCTCTGGACTTTGGGCCTTTGGAAAAACTGAAGAGTTAGTTCTGAACCTGGTTCTTGGAAATTCTTGGAAGGGGCATGTGTGTTGGAAGATTCAGTTCTTCTTCTAATTGTAAAGCACGCACAGTGCATTTATTCAGAACTATGTTAAAAAGAGGGATCTGAATCTCCGGAAGAATTTTCCTTTTCTTCCACTCTTTCATTACTCTCTTTGAATCCTCTTTGTCCATTCTAAGCATAATTGTTCCGTTAAAGGTTATTTCGGCATGCTTGGGCTCATAGACTACTGAAAAATTGAAAGAAACTCTTATAGTCTCCTCGTTGATGAGAGCGAAATTTTCCTTTTCTATCTCAGTAAATTTGATATTGGTTGTTATCTTTCTTTGTTTTGGGCCCTTTGGAAGGTTTGAATCAAATTTCTCAGCGGAGATCTTGCTGAATGAAAAACCAAGTATTTGTATGTTCATGGAAACTTCTATCCAGAGGGGTTTAAAAAGATTATGCTATTACATTAAATCTTCTTCAGAAACGACTACAAAGTCGCCTATAGCCACTATTGAATTATAAGGCACTATAAGCTCTTTCTGTGAGCTGATTTCAAGGTTAAGATTTTTTGTGTATGGTGTGTGATCTTTAAGAAGAAGTTGAATCAGTTCGCCTGTTCTCGTCTCGAAAGTTACATCCTTTACCATCCCAAGGCGCTTCCCTTCCTTTGTCACAACTAATCTTCCTACAATTTCCCGAAGGGGTTTCTTATCGAGTGCCATGTTGAGAGTAGATAGAAGAGGTATATAAAGATTTTGATATTCGAAAAGATTTAACGATAAAAGAGCGTGTTGCGAATGAAGAAGAAAATTATCTGAAATTAAGGTGAATTCGAGGGCCCTCACCCTTTGATTTCGTGTGGAAAATATGATGAAAATATGAAATGGTTTAAAAAGGAAGAGCTTTTCTTTCTCTTCTTCTTTTCTTTTTTAAATTTTTCTATAGTATAGTATAGTATAATATGTAATATATATTATATAATATATCAATTAGATAATATCTATATCAAATATATATTTTAGAGTAGATAATAAGTTCGTTTTAACTTGCTCTTTTTTTCTTGAAAAGGTTTATCTTCCAATGGAAATGATGGTGTGGGGGTTCTTGTCATTTCTTAGTATATTTTCGAGGAGAAAATGTTTTTTGGAGTGGAAACATAGGTTATGGTACAGATAAGTTTATAATCTAAATCTATTTTGGTACGGGATGAAAGAAAAAGAGGGGGCGATGACTCAGAAGCTCGACAAAATTTTTGATTCTTTCATGGAAAACACACTTTTTAAAGATAAAAGGGTGTTGCAGGTTAATTACAATCCAGATACTATCCCTCACAGAACCGATCAGATTGAGGCCGTGGCTTCTATATTAGCCCCGTCTTTAAGAGGAGACAGAGTCAGCAATCTTTTTATCTACGGAAAGACAGGGACTGGAAAAACTTTAAGCGTGCAGCATGTTGCAAATGAAATTTCAAGAAGAACAAAACAATCCAACAGAGATAATCTTAAAATCGTTTATGTCAATTGCAAGCTGAAAAAAGTAGCAGATACGGAATATAGGATTCTTGCTGAAATAATAAGCAATCTTGGAGGGAGTGTTCCAATCACAGGGCTTCCTACAGATGCAGTATATAACAAGTTTATTGAAATGATTGATAATAAGAGGCAGATGATTCTGCTTATTCTTGATGAGGTAGACCAGGCGGTGAAAAAAATATCAGACAGTTTTCTTTATACTCTAACAAGACTTAATTCGGATTTAAAAAATGCTCAAATAGGAATTATAGGGATAAGTAACAGCCTTACTTTTATGGATAATCTCGATCCGAGAGTGAGGAGCAGTCTTGGGGAAGAAGAACTTGTCTTTCCTCCTTATAATGCGTTACAGCTTCAGGATATATTGAAAGAGAGATCAAATCATGCTTTTGTTGATGGGGTTCTGGATGAGGGAGTCATTTCCAAATGTGCTGCTTACGCTGCAAGGGAACATGGGGATGCCAGGAGGGCACTTGACTTGCTTAGGGTTGCAGGGGAACTAGCTGAAAGGGAAAGAGGGAAGAGAATAGAATTGAGGCATATAGACGAGGCCAATAGAAAAATAGAGAGAGACAAAATGCTTGATATTATAGAAAATGAGCCAAAACAGTTTCAGCTTGTTCTTCTTTCAATCATGCAGTTGACCGAAGACAAAGGATATGATAAAATTTACACTGGTAATATATACAATAAATATCAAGAAATATGTGAAAGAACAAAGAATGAGATACTTACACAAAGGAGAGTAAGTGATATAATCGCGGAGTTTGATATGCTTGGGATTATTAACGCAGATGTTGTAAGCAAGGGGAGACAGGGAAGAACAAGAGTGATTAAGTTAATGCTTCCTGATAACCTAAATGAAAAGGTGAGAGAAATATTACATACAGGCCTAAACTTTTAATTAATGCTCAAAATGAGAGAAGAAATATTAAAACTTGTTAGAGAGAAAGGCCTTCTTCTCGAAAAGGATTTGTTTGATGCACTTGACGGGTTTGAAAACATGGAGCTTGTGAAGAGTTTTCTTGATAATCTTGAGAGGGCTTCCGGCAATAAGATAATCACGATTTCGAATCTTTCAAAGAATTTTGAGTTTGTCAAGGAGATAGTTAATGAGCTTCCAGGGGAAACAAAAAGGGGAGTTGAAAAAATATTTATTAAACTGGGCCTAAGCCTTGAGATAAAAAGAGAGTACAAGGTTCAGATGGAGACAAAGCCTGAAAAGAAGATAACTCATAAGGTTTTTTATGCCGATGGGAACAATGCCAGGAAGATAGAAGTGAAAGACTTTGTAGGACACTTTAGGGCCAGATACCATGAGATTCAGAGAATTCTAATGCAAAGGCCGGAAGTTCAGGCTAATCTTACTTCTATAAACAAGCTTGGAGTTTCAAGACAGAGCCTTACAATCATAGGCATAGTAACAGAAAAAAGGATTACAAAAAATAAGAATATGATTGTAAAGCTTGAAGACCTTACGGGAGAAGTAAGTGTTTTAGTAAGGTTTGACAGCGAGTGTTTTAGTAAGGCGAGAGAGGTGCAGGTAGATGAGATTGTTGCGGTGAAAGGATCCGGAAACAAGGACATGATATTTGTTTATGATATTTTCTGGCCAGATTCTTACCTCCTTGAAAAAACTAGGTTTGATGAGGATGTTTGTATTGCTTTCACTTCTGATATTCATGCAGGAAGCAATAAACATCTTGGGAAAGAATTCCAGAGATTTGTGGAGTGGCTCAATACGGATGAAGAGCTTGCAAGGAAAATAAAGTACATCTTTTTTGTTGGGGATAATATAGATGGAGTAGGGGTCTTCCCTGGGCAGGAGAGAGTCTTGAAGCTGAAAAGTACAAAGGAACAGTACGAATTGCTTGCAAGCTATCTTGAAAAAATTCCAAAAGACATAACGATGTTCATGTGTCCCGGACAGCACGATGCTGTGCGTGTCCCTGAGCCCCAACCAATCATAGGAAGAGATTATGGAGAGTGCCTGTATGGAATTGAAAATCTGACTTTGGTATCAAACCCTGCAATGATAAAACTGATTGAAGGTGAGAAGGAATTTAAGGTTTTGATGTATCATGGGGCGAGCATTCATGTATTTATCAACGAGATTGAAGAACTTAGACTGATGAAAGCCCATAGATGTCCTGCAAAGGCGGTCAAGCATATGCTGAAAAGAAGGCATCTTGCACCTATGCATGGTGTTGCCCATTCAATTGTTTATACGCCAAACGGAGAGTATGACCCTTTGGTGATAAGAGAGGTTCCTGATGTTTTGTGCACGGGGGAGGTACACAGACTGGATATAGACAGCTATAATGGCACAAAGATAATCACTGGGAGCTGTTGGCAATCACAAACTGAATTTGAGGAAAAGGTGGGAAATATACCTGATCCCTGCAAAGTTCCTGTTTTAAATCTGAAAACTGGAGAATTAAAAATTTTGGATTTTACACAAGATGAAAGTCAATGAGCATTTTGAAGATATAAGGGAAGGGGTTGATAAGTATTATCAGATAGCTGAAGCTGCAAGAAAAAAAGGAATTGACCCTGTTGAAAAAGTTGAAGTTCCGCTTGCAATCTCCCTTGCTGAAAAAGCTATCGGGCTTATCTCTGTACTTTATCCGCAGATTAATGACAAGAGAGTCGTAAACCGCATTCTTGATCTTGAAAAGGAGTACGGGCAGCTTAGCATCTCTGTTGCATTTAAGATAGCTGAAGAGATAGCAAAGGAAAAATACTGCAAATTTGAGAACCTTCTCCAGGCTATAGACGCAGGGACAAGAGTGGGATTTGCCTATGTCACCCTTGGGGTTGTTTCTTCTCCAATAGAAGGATTTACAGGATTAAAGATTGAGAAGACAAGAGATGGGAAGGAATATTTCAAAGCCTATTTTTCCGGTCCAATCAGAAGCGCCGGAACAACTGCAGGATGTGTTGTTTTAATGCTTATAGACTATCTAAGAGAAAACTTTGGATTTGCAAAATATGATCCCACTGAAGAAGAAGTAAAGAGGTATGTCACGGAGAATTATGATTATCATGAGAGAGTCACAAACCTGCAGTATCTTCCAACTGAAGATGAAATAGCTTTTCTTGCAAAAAATCTTCCTATACAAATTGCAGGGGAGCCGACGGAGGATAGGGAGGTCAGCAATTATAAGGACCTTGACAGAATTGAGACAAATTACATAAGGGGGGGAATGTGCCTTATATTCTCTGAAGGGCTTGCTCAAAAAGCAAAGAAAGGACTAAGACTGCTGAAGGGTGCAAAGGAAAAAGGGTTTAGTTCAACAGGATGGGACTTTTTAGAGGACTATGTAAAACTGCACGAAAAAAGGGAAAAGAAAGGAAGCGATGATTCTCCAACATATATCAAGGATCTTGTTGCCGGAAGGCCTGTTTTTGGACATCCAGGAAGTTCTGGAAGCTTTAGATTGAGATATGGAAGAAGCCGGAATTGTGGATTCTCGGCAATGGCAGTTCATCCTGCAACAATGGCTATCACTGACTCCTTTATTTCAGCTGGAACACAGCTTAAGATTGAAAAGCCGACAAAGGGGTGTGTTGTTGCGCCCTGCGATGGAATTGATGGCCCGATTGTGAAGATGAGGGACGGAAGTGTAAAGAAAGTCAGCGACTTCAATGAGGGAAAAAAACTCTATCCGAATGTCTCTGAAATAATCTATCTCGGGGATATTTTAGTTCCTTTAGGCGATGTGATTAACAGAAATTATACCCTTATGAAGCAGGGATTTGTTGAGGAGTGGTGGGACTTGGAGCTAAAAGAAAAAGGAGGAAGTGTCAAGGATTGCTTTGATGTGAACTTCGATACTGCTCTTTCTCTTTCAAAAGAGCATGGTATTCCGCTTCATCCAAAATTTATCTTTTATTGGAGCCAGATTGATTATGGCTTTTTCCTTGCTTTGCTTGATTGGGTTGCGAGAGCAAAATTTGAGGATAACCTTGTTATTCCCTATAATAAAGAAGAAAGGGAAAGATTTGCAAAAGGAAAAAGGGCGCTGGAACTTATAGGTGTTGAGCATGAGGTTTATGTGGAGAATGTTATTATAAAGGGAGATGAAGCAAGGGCCTTTCTTTTTAATCTTGGAATTAATGGAAGGGATGTAGAAAAAGAGATTGATTTAACAATAAGAAAGATTCCAAAAGAGGGAAAGACACTTGAAGCTGTAAATTTAGTTTGTGGTTTAGAGATAAAAGACAAGGCTGGAACTTTCATTGGGGCAAGAATGGGGAGGCCTGAAAAAGCCAAGCTTAGAAAGCTGACAGGAAGCCCACATGTTCTTTTTCCTGTTGGTGCAGAGGGTGGAAGGTTGAGGAGCATACAGGCCGCTGTTGAAGCAGGAAGCGTCAAGGCTGATTTTAGTAATTTCTATTGTGACTCGTGTAAGAACGAAACTGTATACCCTTCCTGTGAGAATTGCGGGAGCAAATGCAGACTTGTGGAAGAAAAAGATGATTATAATCAAAGAATCAGGAAGTACAAGGAAAAAAGGATAGATGTAAAGCATTATTATGATATAGCAAAAAAAATTACAGGAACAAGAATAGAAGAGCTTCCTGTTGCTGTAAAAGGCGTCAGGGGAACGAGCAACGAGGGCCATGAGTGCGAGAATATGGCTAAGGGCTTCTTAAGAGCCAAATACGATCTCCATGTCAATAAAGATGGAACAATCAGGTATGATATTACTGAAATGCCTATTACCCATTTTACTCCTACAGAGATTGGGACGAAGATAGAAAAATTGAAATCATTAGGATATGAAAAAGACATTTATGGAAAGGAGCTGGAAAATGGGGACCAAATTCTTGAATTATTTCCGCATGATATCATCCTTCCCTCATGCCCCGATTCCGGAGACGAGATGGCTGAAGATGTTTTTGTGAAGGTTGCAGGATTTGTCGATGACGAACTTGAAAAGTTATATGGGCAGGAGAGATATTTTAATGCTAAAACTAAAGATGATATAATCGGGACCCTTTTTGCCTGTATAGCACCACATATCTGTACCGCAGTTGTCGGTAGATTGATTGGATTCTCAAAAACACAAAGTCTTCTTGCAAGCCCATTTATGCACGCGGCTATGAGAAGAGATTGTGATGGGGATGAGGCTGCGGTGATGCTCTTGATGGACATGCTTCTTAATTTTTCGAGAAAATTTCTTCCTGCTCACAGAGGAGGAACCCAAGATGCTCCGCTTGTCCTGAATTCGAAGATAAATGCTGGAGAGGTTGATGACCAGATTCTTGATTTTGAAGTAGGCCCCTATCCTATTGAGCTTTACAGATTTTCTGAAGAAGGTAAACATTCATCTGAAGTAAAACTGGAGACAGTCGGAAGCAGGATGAAGGAAGGAAAAAATCCATTCAGCCATATTTTCTTCACTCATTCGTGCTTGAACATAAACCAGGGAGTTGTGAATTCTTCTTATAAGTCCCTTCCCACTATGGATGAAAAAGTGGGGAAGATGATGAAACTCTGCGAAAAAATAAGGGCTGTTGAGACCAGTGATGTCGCAAGACTTATCATAGAGAGGCATTTCATTAGGGACACGAGGGGTAATTTCAGGAAATTTTCTATGCAGGTCTTCAGATGTGTTGGATGTAATGAGAAGTTCCGAAGGCCTCCCCTCATAGGAAAATGTACAAAGTGTGGTGGAAGGATAATATTCACAATTTCTGAAGGAAGCATAATAAAATATCTTCAGAAGGCCCTTGAGCTTGCAAGGACTTATAATGTGAGCCCTTATCTTCTTGAATGCCTTGAGCTTGTTGAGAAGGATATAGAGAGCATGTTTGGGAAAGAGAAGGAGAAACAGGAAGCTCTTGGGAAATGGTTCACCCCACAAGGTAAAAAATTATAGTAGGGATTAAGAGAGAACCCATAAGGTTTATCCTTCTTGTTCCTGAAAGAATTGTGAAAAGGCCGAGCGATGTGGAAGTTATGAAAATTATCATGCCTATCCATCCCGAAAACACCGGCACTATTGCTGCCAGCAGCCCGATTACAAAGAGAGAAAAAACGGAATAATTGATTTTACTTATCTTAGCCGAAAAATACTTTGAAATCTTTATTCCAATAAGGAAAGATAAAAATCCTGAGAAAATTATCGCTGTAATTATTGTAATAATATCTCCTACTGAAATTGTTTCGAGAATGTTCTTTACTGCCAGAGCTGAACCTGTTCTCGCTCTGCCTATGCTGAAAATAGTGATAAAGCTCAAGCCCATCACAATCGTATTTATAGCACCAAGAAGAATGAGAAAACTTTTTTGTGTCTGCTCTATGATTTCAGAGCCAATTGCTGCAGCATGTCCGGAACCTACTCCCGGGAGAAAGGAGCAGAGAGGGGCAGAAAAAATAGATCCAAGAGACGCCCTGAAAAAATCTTTTCTGGAGACTTTTATGTCTCTCAGTCCGGAAAATTCTTGCTTTGGAATTTCTGACTTTTGTTTTACTGCAAGGATTAAAGAAGAAGCCCCAAAAAGCCCGCTTAATAATGGAAGCATAGGCTGGTTAACAGGAAGATTAAGGGAAATAAGCCCGATAAAGCCGGACATGAGGAATATTGTTATTGCAAGTAAAACCCTATCCTCTCTGAATACTGCATAGAGGCCTATAAATATCAAAAGGTATGGAAGAAGAGATTTTGCTGACTCGTATATTAAAGGCATTATATAGACAAATGCGGGACTGAAAATAAGGATTATAGGCAGTGCAAGTAATGAGCCGTACAAGGTCAGCATCACGGCTTCATGTGCTTTTCCTTCCTTGAGCATCTGATGCCCGGGCATGACTGACAGGAAGGTATCTTCATCAGGGGCTCCGAGGAAGACAGATGGAATGAAATCCAAGAAGGTGTGGGTTGTCGACATGGAAACTATAAAAATTGCAACGAAAAGAAGGGAAAACTTACTGCTTAATCCAGGAAGGTAAACAAGAAGGATTGCTGAGATAAGGTTTATATGAATTCCTGGGGCAAGGCCTGTGAACGTACCTATTGTACATCCGAGCAATAAAGCAATGATTAATTCAATAATCATTTTGCTCCGCATCAATTTTACCGACGGTAAAATAGCCTTTTCTTTATGATTTGTATAACCATCAAGCTTTTATAAATGTTGTCTCCCCGGACTTTTTCATAAAAAACTGTGTGGTTTAATATACCCTTTTACTTTCAGGCTAACACAGATTATTTTATAGTCGATAAAACTTGTTTTGATGTGCCTCCCTTGACTTATTTCTTATCATTTTGAATGGGTTTTGAGTATATGGGACGTTTTTGAGTGGTTTTTAGCGAGGATACGCTATTTCCTCAATTTCATCCGGCGCCCATGTCGCATTACTACTGTGAATAGCAATAGAGAGGTTATTAGGGTATAATTCAAGAGATAGAGAGGTTCCCTTCTCAAGTATTTGTTTGATTTTTCCTTTTCCTTTTTTATTGAGGTTCTTAAAAATATTAAAATATTTGTTTTTATTGTTAGAAAAAATAGTTTCTATAAAGAGAGCTTCTTTTGATACCATTAGTTCTACAAGTTGGCTTTTATTTTTAGTAAGGACTCTTTTCAATTTAAGATCTGCTTTAGATTTCTTAACTGTTTTTGTGATATGCTCCTCTAAAAATTGCTTTCTCTGCTTATCTTTTAATGCTTCTAATCCTGAGGTTACATTTCTTAGATGGGCGATGGCTTGAGTTATTTCTGAACTTGTTTTCTCCTTTGTTTCCTTCGTTATTCCATATATTGTTACTCCAGTCCACGTATGAAAGATAGCATTCTGGTGAAAAAGGGATAATTTGGAATAATCCGAATAAGGAGCCATTAAGGTTACTAGTTTTCCCTTTGCATTGGGATGTATGCTATAAAGGTTAGTGCCGCCTAGTTTGTGAATTTTTACTATCTCCAATTCGTAGAGTTTTGCTAATGTTCTGGAGACCATAACTCTCAGAGAGGCCATCTTTCCTCTAAGCAAGTCTCTTTTTAACGCTTTTTTAATAATTTGAACATTTGCCAACCTTTTTTCAGAAGATAATAGAACTAAGATAACTGCTCTTGTTTCCTGTCTTTTTAGATTTTTTATTAACTCGTCATATGTTAACATCTTGTTAATACATATCAATAATGCTTTATAAGTATTTATGTGTCTAAGAAATATGAAAAAGACAATTGTGATCGATAAGAACCTTTGTGAGAAAGCCAAAGAATATGCCAGAGCGACGGGAAGAACATTCAGCGGTCTTATTGAGATTAGTTTAAAGAGCATCTTGAAAAAAGAGGAAAAAAGCAAAAATGAATTATGAAGAGTTGAGGGCAAAACCAGTTAAACAAAATGGGGAAAGATCAAATCATGACTTTCATTTAAGATTAAGCAAAACAGAAAAAGAGAGATTAATCATGCTGACAAAATCGGCTAATTATGCAACTATGAGTCAATTCTTAAAAGATCAGCTCTTCAGGCCAGATTTGCATTTTAAGCTAGACTTAATTCTAAAATCTTTAAAAAATTTAGAGGATGAAGAAAATGGAACAAGATAAGAGTGAGAGCAATTTGGATTTTGAAGAAGTAAAGAATAATGAAAGTAAAAGCTTTTACTTGACTATTTATAATCAGATAAAAGAAGGAGTCAGGTCATCTGAGATATGTAAAAGGATTAATATTTCTAAACAAGGGCTTAATTATTATTTATCATCGCTGAAACGTTCTGAGTGCATTAGAAAAGTAGGCTATGGGGTTTGGGAGATTTGTGGAGAATTCGATGAGAAAAAGGTAAAAGAAACAATCCGAATAACCAAGTATCACCCTGTCAATATTAAGCAGGATTCTGTTAGAGGTCATGCCTTTCAGTTTAAGCTGAAGATTCCTAAATTAAGAAATTGGGAGAAAAGAGAAGAGGTCCTAAAAAAGAAAGGAATTGAGTTTAAGGAGTTAGATCATCTTATTGGGAAGGACCAGGAGCTCACGCTTAAAGGAAGAAAGATATGGCTGACAAATAAATCAGTAATAATTTTTGAGAAATCGAGCTATTTGGCTAAGACTGCAAAAGATGCAAGGAGATATGCAATTTATGATTTATTCGAGCTTGTAGGAAGATTAGAGACGCTTCTAAGAGCTAATTTCAGAGTAAATAAGAAATACTGCTTTAAGGTTTCCAGGCAGCATTATGCTCTTGTTCAAAACGCCTTGGCTGAACACTATAATTGAGAGAATAAAAAATTGAAGGTTTATTCTGAAGAGGGGCCCTGGTTTGTGGTAGATAACTCTTACAATTTGAATGAAGCTGAGACAGGGCATCCAGTAACAGTGGTAGACAATAATACCAAGGTTCAAAATTACTTTAATGGGTTAAAGGCAACTGAAAATTATACTCCTCAGATTATGATGAAGGCTGTAACACAGAATGCAGAGAATCTTAACAATTATGCTGTACATCTGAAGTCTCACGTGAAGAGTGTTAAACTCCTTGGAAATGGAGTAAAGAGACTAAATAAATTAATTAAAAAACTAGACAAAAAGTTATAGAAAATGTTAACTCCAACAGACAAACAAAATATAGAGAATTTTGATAAACTTAGTATTAATCATAAAAGGGTTTTCAAACATAGGCTGATTCAGAAATGTCAGCAGTTCCAGAAAGACTTTGAATTTATCTTATTAAACTTTGAAAAACTAAATCTTAATGTTGACAAGGTAACAGATATAGTCCAGTTGACTAGGTTAATGGAATTATACGCAGATCTGTCAAAATTACAAAATATGTAAATTTTTAAAATGAACTCTGAAGAATATCAAAAGTATCTGGCAAAGGCAGTATTTGATTCAACAAGGCTAGCTATAATTCCTTGCTCGGATATTAAAAGAGCAAACAAGGAAGGTCCGGAGTTAAATAAAAAGATGTTCGAAGTTCACATAAAGAGATTTGATCAAGTTGTAGTGGAATTAGAGAGAGATTTTAAGGAAACTGGGATGGAATTGACTTTCTCTTCTAGGACCATAATTAATCAGGCAGCTATGAGCATGATCACTATGGAAAAAGTTTTATTACAAATGCAGGTCATTCCCTTTGTTTACGTGATTCATAAAGATGATGTTTTAATCAAAACAGCTCCCTTTGAACACACACATCATCCATTAAATAGAGAGCACAATGTTCATCCCTATTTTGAAAAATTATATTTTAGGCTTCAAAATCAGATAAATAGCAGATTAAAGAAATTGGGATTGTTACCTATACAGCAGATCGAAAAACAAAAGCTAACAATTATAAAAAAGTTGAAACAAAAATTTGAAGATATTGACAAAGAGTATAGGATTAAAGCAGAAAAAGAAGTTTTATCTCCTAAGAAGAAAGAGACTGAAAAGCAAGAGGAAAAAGTAGTTGTTGAAACAGATAAATAAGTGCAGAAATATATTTTTATAGATATTCTATAGAATTTGTCTATGCCTAGAAACAGAGTAATTCAGGTAAGAGTAACAGAAAAACAATTTAAAAGGATTCAGCTTAGAAAAGAATCTCTCGGATATAAGACTCTTGCTCAGTTTGTAAGAGATGTGATCTTGAAAGATAATCTTGCAGTTTACAGAATGATCTCAGGGATATATAAGAAAGTTTGTTTTGAAAAGTAAGTTTTTCTTATTTTAGAGAAAGACAAGCTTTATAATCTTCTATATCTTTTCTGCGTTATGCACACGTTACCACAAGAAATAGAAGTCTGGTATATCATCCCCGCAATAAGAAGAGAGATGGCTATGTGTTTTTCCAGGGAACACAAAATTAGTTATGATAACATTGCTTTAATGATGGGCTTAACTAAGGCTGCTATTTCGCAGTATATTGCTGGAAAAAGAGTTGAAAGGATAAAGATGCATCCAAAAGCTTTAGAAGAAGTAAAAGTTTCCTGTAATCGAATTGTAAAAAATAAAAGCAACGTAGCAAAAGAAATATTGAGGGTATTAGAGATTATAAAAAAGAAAAAACTACATTGCGAAATGTGTGGAGAAATGATTGATGGGGAACTGCATAATTGCAAAGATGTTAAAATCCCAGAAGTAGTAATGTGATTAAAATGGTTGAAGAAAAAATTGTTAATGATAAAAATTATTTTAAGTGTTCAATATGCGGATTTTTTTACAAAGAAGAACAATTAGCACAAAAATGTGAAGATTTTTGCAAGGCTTATAACGGTTGCAATCTTGAAATAACTAAACGCACAGTTAAGGTAAATTAAGATTCTACATTCTTAACTTTTTCAAATGTTTCTTCATATGTTTCTCTGCATAATGTAACCTCATACATTCGTCACAATAGCATTCATTACATTTTCTACAACATTTTGTTGCTTCCGCGTATTGACATTCCGCACATATTTTTATTTCTTCCATAATTGCACCTCCAAAAATAAGATTGCTGTTTTCTTTTTATATATTCAGTAAACTGAGTTAAGGAAAAAGTTAACCAAGTTCACTAAACATTTATAAAAGATATTTGATTGAGAACAATATGACAAAACCATATAATATTGAAAATGAAAGAAAACTTGAACATGATGTAGATGGAATTTTTATCAAAAGATGGAGCCCAAGAGCTATTAGTAAAAGAGATTTTACTGAAAATGATTTGATATCTTTGTTTGAGGCGGCTCGGTGGGCGCCAAGCTCGTTTAATGTTCAACCATGGAGATTTTTATATGCCATGAATGGTGATGAAAATTGGAATACATTTTTTGGTTTATTGGGAGAATTTAATCAAATGTGGACAAAAGATGCTGGGGCGTTAATAGTTGTTCTCTCCAAGAAAACAAACGATGAAGGCAAACCGAATGTGACGCATAGTTTTGATACTGGTTCTGCATGGATGTCTTTCGCTTTGCAAGCACGAATGAAAAACTTTATTGCTCATGGCATGACTGGTTTTGACTATGAAAAAGCAAGAAAAATCTTAAACGTTCCAGATGATTACAATGTTGAAGCAATGCTTGCCGTAGGAACACAGGGAGATGTTGAGGATTTACATGAAAGAATGCAAAAATCAGAAAAACCAAATGAAAGAAAACATGTTGAAGAATTTGCTTTTAAAGGCAAGTTTCCTAAAATAGAGTAGAAATTAAGTTTATTTCCAGACACATTCGTGATAAAATCTGTTGAGGTTATTTCTGCATTCGTCTATTTCTTCTCTTGTCCTATGTCTCCAAAACTCAAAGTCAAGGAGATAAAGTCTTTGCTCTAAAACATTAAATAAAGCATTTGGAGGCAGACAAGATTTATAGCCTTGGTAAGAATCAAATGGAAAAATTCCAAAATCCAAAACCTTTTCTATTTCTCTTCTATGCTGTAGCAATACAATCCTCTTTTGTTTAGGCGTTAAGTTATTTATGGCTATTCCATTGATTCTCTGCATAAGAATAAACCAATTGCTCATCCCATTGTTATCAAAGAAATCTTCTAATCCATCAACCCTTACTAATTATACATCTTTGGAACCTGAACTCCTCTTTCAAACAAAAACTTCCCAATGTTAAAACCGTTATGCCTGGCAAGATCACTCCAACATCTTTTTCCTACGGTTTTTTCGTCCACTAAGTAAATTCTTGGACCATTTCCGACTCGTTTTTCCATAACAGCTTCTTTTAATTTCTCAATTAGTTTGGAATTCATGGAAATTAAATCCCTCTTAAATAACACGCATCAATGAGTATGTGGCTTTCGTTGTAACCTATTTCTCTTAGCCGATTTCTGATTTCACCACCAAGCGTAATACTCTCCTCGCTAAAAGTCTCGTCCGGTGGAATAATCACATTCTGGTATCCTTTCATGGCTATCTGCTCTAAAATATTGCTCCCTAAAATAGTTCTCCTCGGAATATAAAGTGCAATATAATCCGTTGTCTTAGGAATAGAGATTACTGTTTCAAATGGATGGACTCTTCTCACTTCTCCATTATCTAGTCTTACCTGAATTTATCTTTTATTTGGATTGACGGCATAAACTTCTATTTCTTCTTCCAGTGCTTTTTTCAGAGCTTTGTATCCAAATTTTTCCGAACTGCTGGAAGCACCAATAATTGTAAGAGATTTAATTTCCATCTTCTCCTCTATAAGTTACCCAATGGCTTTCTGTTTCAAATAATTTTACTTCATAAATATCTTGTAGTTTTTCTTTTAATTGACTCCATATCCAAATGGATATATTTTCAGCACTTGGAATTTCTAGATGATCATTTAAATGACTATGATCCAATTTGTCTATAACTTCTTCCTGAACTATCTTCTTAAATTTATTAAGGTCTACTGCTTT